>Ga0315903_10000053_pt1 | contig 170148 bp, 197 predicted proteins | sample LakEriMetagenome_7_FD_203524 | JGI IMG/M metagenome (GOLD analysis project Ga0315903, IMG submission 203524) | Freshwater fungal communities from buoy surface, Lake Erie, Ohio, United States - Buoy 2 MA119 | ecosystem: Environmental > Aquatic > Freshwater > Lake | place: USA: Lake Erie, Ohio...
TCATCTCTAAAAGAATTTCTCTAACTAATTTTTTGTGATTCATAATAATAAATATTATATAAATAAAAAAAGGGAGAACTTGTCCCCCTTTTTCCTTATTCTATTTTTATCACACATCCTCAAACGAAGCACCTGTTGGTGTGATGTAGAAGGTAATGTCAATAAATTCAAGAGATTTTGTAGGTTTGATATAGATTTTACCAACAAGTTGGTTTTTATCTAAATCTTCTGTACTATTAGAAACTGTTACTCTAAAGTCATACAAACCTCTATCTCTTCTAATTGCATCAAGAATTGGGTTAACCGCATTCAAGAAGTCCTGTCTTACTTGTTGATCATTTTGATCAAACAATAGCCTTACAGAAACCGCAGAAATCAACTTACGAGCTTGTAGTAACAATCTTCTTACGTTAATTCTGTCAAGAGCAGATTCTCTTACTTGTAGAGTTTTGTTACCCCAGATTACAGTACCAACATCAGAGAAAGTTGCAATTGGGTTAATTCTACCAAGGTAAAGAACATCTCTATCTTCTTGTGTCAACTTCTTACGAGCTTTAACCGCATTAACAATACCACGAGTATAACCAGCGGCCGCAAACCAAGGGAATGCAATGTTATCAGTTAACGCCAAGTTTCTTGTAACTTCAGCTGTTGGTGGTATGTAGATTTGTGTATTATTCACAGTATCTCTTGTTAATACCCAAGGATAATAAGTTGCTGTGTAGTTAGAATCAATTCCTGTTTCTTCTAACAAGTCAACAGCTTCTTGTGGGTAAATTAAACCATCAGATTCAGTTGTTGTTGCTTGGAACATATTAAAGTCTGGCATTGTTGTTACATAAAGTGAGTCAGCTCTTTCGTTCTCAATCATATCAATTGTACCCTCAACAAGACCGGAGTTATTGTAAAGATCAATACCCGGTGTTGTAAATACATTGATGTTAACAGCTTCAGGATTTGCAAATGTTCTAATACCTAACATATAAGCATAGTAATCTGTGTTACCGTATTCCACACTACCATCACCGATAGATATTTGTTTGAATAGTCCGTTTCCAGTACCATTAGGGTATCTTGTTGATGTGCACGCTCCTTTTAAGAAACCAGATCTACCAAGAGTAAACTTATCTGCGTTTGTTCTATATTCTCTATAGATGTCCCATCCGTCAAATCCACCATAAACAAATACTGTGAATTTTCTTGAGTTTAATCTGTAGTAAGGATTCTCAGGGTCAGTTGGTTCAGAAGAGAATGATGTATTACCAACCTCAAACGCTGGAGTTCCAGATGATGCGTAAACACTTGAAATTGTTACAGCACTAGCGAATTGGTCCATATGGTATCCTTTTGTTTGGAAATCCCATTCAACACCTTCACCAGTACAAAGATTAAGAGGTCGTCTTTTTCCTTTATATTGGAAGAAATCACTATCGTAACCCCAGAATGATGAAAGTCCAAGATATGTTCTTCTTACGTTATCCCCAGGACTTGTAAATACATCGTCAATTCCGTTAGATAATCCAAATGGTGGGTTATAAACAACTTCACCTGGTATATCATATTTAGTTTTGTAAACTGGGAATGGAGATGTTACTCCCGGATATTCTCTAAATGTATAACCTCTAAATCCACAAGGAAGAGCGTCAATTGGTGCGTCCTCATTCATCTCTATTAAAATGTATTTAGAATTCAACACGTATTCACCATCAAGAGTTCCTACTTTTTTAGCGATGAAATTATTTTCTTGTGGGTTCATAGAACAATTTGTGAACTTTTCAAGAACTGTTGGGTTAGCATCACTATCAAAATAATCTCTAATCAATAATGTGAATGTTAAATTATTAAATGAAATATCAGAAATTGACACTTTAATTTCAGTGTTTGCTGAATTACCATCAGAAATGCTATAAACTTTAAATAAGTTGAATACTTTATTACCTCTAACTTCAGAAACAACCCAAGGTGTTACAGGGGACTGGAATCTATCTAAATACCATCCAATTGTATTAGGGTCATTTGCTTGAGCTTCTTCTGTTGTTACAAGTTCAGAACTTAATCCTCTAATAAATCCTTTATTCCATCCATAACTTAAAAGAGTTTGGAAATTTTCTTCAACCATAAGTGGTGTTTGTAATCTTGGTTTACCAAAGTTACTTTTCCCAAATACTTTATTGATATTTTTAGAGTCGTTTGAAGACAATGAAACCTCAAAGTCAAAATCAGTACCAACTTTATTTGTCGCATTGATTGCAAATTTAGCGAAAGGATTTTTCTTAACTGAAGAATAAACACCTGTCATATCTAAAGTAACATCAGTAACACCAGTGATTTCGTAAACTGGGTTAACATCAGTACTATAAGTTGAGATACCTCTTGATCTTAAAGTTACAACAACTAAGTCATCATATTCAGTGTATGATGTTCCAGTGTAATAATAGATAACACCAGTAACATTACCAGAATAGCACTCATTTACAATTGGGGCTGTTGGTGTTGGCGTTGGTGGAACTGGAGTTAAAGTAACACAAGGATCTGGTGTTGGTGTTGGCGTTGGTGCCGCACTTGTTGTTGTGGTTGTAACCGGTGTTATATTTGTTAAATCCGTTACTGTTGTAAAGAATGAATAACCAGTATAAAGACCTGAACCAACATTGTCCATAAGGGCATAATACCAAGCATCGTTAAGTGGTGATGAAGTGTCTAAAGATTCAAAAGGAATTGACTCAACACCAAAAACATTTGTTTCTTGTGTATATCCTGTTGTACTTAAATATGTGTAATCACTTTCTGGTATAGCACCAAAATAGTAAACAACCTCATCTTCCGCAGTTGATGGGTTACTACTTGTTATCACATCTGAGACCATTAAACTAATTTGGTCATCAAGAGTTGTGATGTCACCATCTAACTCTTCATATTCCTCAGTCAACATACTTTCAATGTCAGACGGAAAAGCACCTAAGAATAATACGTTAGTTGGATTGAGTGTACAAGCACTAAAAGGAATTGAGAATGACAATTCTTTTTTAACAACACATACTGGTTCACAATCAACTGTTACACCACTTAAACAAAAATAATCCAATGTTTTAGGATCTAAGTTAGCTTTAGTTACAATTGACCAAGATGGACCCGCATCATATCCGGATAATCCTAATATTCTTGTTACAAATAATTGATTTGATTGTTGTAAATATGACTTAGCAATATATGCCGCTTCATATTTAGGGATTTGTGTATTTACAAATTTTTCTGGTGAAGTTCCACCGAAATAAACTTGGAATTCGTCGTAGTTCTTAACAAAGATTGGTTCAAATGCTGGACCCCTTAAAGTCTCACCGGCAATACCTAATGTGGTAACACCAACACTTTGTGCAACGAAACTCAAATCTACTTCAGAAGTGTACACACCTGGTGATACAAAAACTTTACTGTTAGTAGCCATAGTTTTAAAAATGTTTTATTAATTTATTTTAATAATAAATATTAGTAATTTTCGTAAAAACTTTACTTCTTATAAACTATTTATATTTTGGTAAGAATTTTTTCTACCTTTTTTCTACCTATGGAAAATAAGCCAAAAAAGATAAAAAATTTAAAGATTTCTGTTGAAGCTCATAACACTCTAAAGAGTTATTGTGATAAACGTGGTATCAAAATGTATAAGTTTTTAGAGAACTTAATCTTTGAGAAATGTAAAGAAAAAAGAGATATCTACGGAGAGAATTAAATTAGTTGTTGCATGTATGTTATCTTTGCAACCTCAGTAGCATTTACCCTAACAATTTGTAATGATAAAGTATCGTTTGTATTGATTTGTATTTGACTAAGATTTTCACCATAATAATCACCATTAATATAAACTTGGAATGAACTTACATTTTCAGATGACATAAGTTCTAAATTAAATGTGTAGTTAATTAACTCCTCAGTTTCATCGGTTGTTGTTGGGAATACAAATTCAAACACCTGTGGCTCCGGTGGATTTTCTTGTCGTTTCTTTCTTTTCTTATATGGAGTTTCAGTTTCAAATATTTGAAACGTCCTTGTAATTGCGGGACTTACCTCAAACTGATCCTCGTCAATTAAAAATCCCATCATTGTGAATTCATACTTTTGAATGTAGTATTTTCTTTTTTCAAGTTCCATCACCGATTCATCAGCAATACTATTAAGTTTTAATGGTATATAATGTCCTTTTATTGTTTGATAAGATTGTAATGATGAAAATTTCTCAAGAATAATTTGATTAAATTTATTAATCTCTCTCATTCTATTACAAACAATTGCAACTGTATATGTAATGTCACAAGGAACCGGTTGTGGTATTTTATAAATGTCATACCCATTTTTATTTCCGTCCCAAGTTGGTACTTTCATATAAAAGTATAATTTTCTATTCGGAATATTATAAACTATCGCCGGATTATTTCCGTATTTGACCTCCGGAGTTCTTATTACCGTTATGAATGGTGGTTCTGTATTTTTATCAATGTTTTGGAAGTCCCAAGTCTCTGTAAATTGTGCCCAGTTTTGTGTTGTAATTAAAATATCAATCATTGGAATTGTTTTTCCCTCAACAACACAAGTTAGTTGGTCTCTTACAAAATCTAAAAACCCTCTATCAAGATCTGCATGTAGTAAACTTTTAGGAAGAAATGTTCCATCGGCCTCAATCATATCACGAAGTTCTCTTCTTCTAGGTAAAAGAGTTTTTTCCTCCGTAAGTGGGATATATTTTTTTATTTTTTTAGGTAAAGCCATTTATTATAATCCTCTAAATTCATTAGGTCCAACAGGAGCCGCAGTGATACTTTTATAGAATGGACGAATTCCTCTGTATGTGTGTTTAAAATCAGAAGTTACTCTACCATCATTTACAACAGTATAATATCTTACAAAATTTTCACTATCATAATATCCTATATAATCACCAAGATCAATATCAATCCCTAAATCTTCTAAAGTTTTTAGATAAACAGATATCGTAATGTTTCCGGGTTCAAGTTGTGCATTTTTTGTTGTTCCAACCGTTTTATTTTCTGGTGCCAATACTTGGATATACGCATTAAACTCAATTGGTGGCAAAAACTTTATACCATCTGAAACAGTTTCACCATACACATCATCTGTTTTTGTTTTTAACCTATCAACTTTATATAACACACAAGTAAAATTTAAATCACCAATTAACCATTCTTGACCCATTTCTATTTCAAGATTAAAATCGGTATCCCCAAAAAATTTACCAAGTCTTGTTACAGGAATTCTATTTTCCATATTGATTATTTATTGATAAATATTCTTTTTTTGTTTATTTTTATATATATTATTTAGTTTTGGATTTAAAAAATAATCTAATAGAACACAAAGCTCTTGATTTGTTAGACTCGTATAGTGGTGCTAACAATTATATCCTTTATATGAAATCAAAAAAGGATGTAAATAAAAAGTTCTACCCCACAAGAACTCAGGCTGATTATATTATTAATTATTTTGATGTAAAACCAAAGGTTGCAAGGAAGTGGGTTGATCTTGATTCTTATTTTGCAAATAAGTTTGCTAAAGATAGATACCTACTTGAAATACCAGAAAAAGTTTATATTGAAAAACTACTTGTTGAAAAAGATAAGTCCTACCATATTTGGGGTAAGTTCTTTGAGAAGGATAATTTATCAGAATTTTGGGTACCAAAATCATCATTAATAAAATCACATACGATAGAAAAGGTTGATATTGATTATTCTAAATATGGTCACAGACCACCTTTGTCTCACCAAAAAGAAGCGATAGAAAAACTTGTTGGGTCAAAAAGATTTATATTGGCAGACGATATGGGGCTTGGAAAAACAACCTCTACAATTATTGGAGCTCTTGAGACTGGTGCTAAAAAAATTCTAATCATATGTCCAGCGTCACTTAAAATTAACTGGGAAAGAGAAATAAAAAACTATACCGATAGGAGTGTTTACATTTGTGAAGGAAAAAAATACTCAACAGATGAAGATTTTACAATTGTAAACTATGACATATTAAAAAACTTTTACGATCCTAAAGACAAAGAAAATTCTGAACTTGTTAAAACAAAATATGATTTAGTAATTTTAGATGAAGCCCATATGGTTTCAAACGCTCAAGCTCAAAGAACAAAAATTATTAACAATTTTGTTAAAGATATAAAACAAGTTTGGCTTTTGACTGGAACACCAATGACATCAAGACCAATCAACTATTATAATCTTCTTAATATTATTGAAAGTCCGGTGGCACAAAACTGGATGGCGTATGCAATTCGTTATTGTCAGGGGTATCAGTTTAGAGCTGGTAATAGAAAAGTATGGAACGTAACCGGGGCTTCAAATCTTGAAGAACTCCGAGATAGGACATCAAAACAAATTCTTCGTAGATTAAAAGAAGAGGTGTTAGATTTACCTGAAAAAATAATAACCCCGGTTTATTTAAGAACCTCATCAAGAGAGTATAAAGATTTAATGGGTGAGTACTACGAGTGGTTAAAAAACAAAAAAGAAGAATCATCATCTCTTACAATTCAGTTCACAAAACTTATGAAAGTAAGAAAGGTAATCGCAAATGAAAAAGTTAAAGACACAATTGAGTTCGCACAAAATATTATAGACCAAGGAAAAAAAGTAATCATATTTACAAATTTTACCGATACCCTACAACTAATTCATAATCACTTTGGTAAAGAATCGGTGTATCTTGATGGTAGTTGTAATAAAGTACAAAGACAATATGCTGTTGATCAATTCCAGGATAATGAAAAAATTAAAGTTTTTGTTGGTAACTTAAAAGCCGCTGGTGTTGGTCTTACATTAACCTCAGCCGAAGTTGTAATAATGAATGATTTATCTTTTGTTCCTGCGGAACACGCACAAGCTGAAGATAGGGCTTACAGATATGGTCAAAAAAATAATGTACTTGTTTATTACCCAATATTTGAAAACACAATAGAAGGTGTTGTGTATGATATTTTAAATACAAAGAAAAAAATAATAGGGACTGTAATGGGTGATGAGGTTACAGAATCTTTTGACGTTGTTGAAGAAATCCTAAATCTTATAAACTCAAAAAGGTAGAAATAACCTAATTTGTATATTTATTATATAAATGAGAGTTAAAGTAAAACACGTAAAATGTGATATGTCTGAAAAGGACAAAGAACTTATGAACGATTTTATTAAGTTCTTACAGAAGAAGTATCCTTTAAAGGATGATATTACTATTATTTTTACCGGTGAAAGATATGGTAAAATGTCCACAGGTAGTAGGACACAAGATTCTGAACTTAAGATTTTCACTAAAGACAGAATGAATAGGGATATTGTAAGAACATTAGCTCACGAATGGATACACGAAAGACAAATTAAAATCCAAGGTAAAAAACCAAAACAAGATATTGGTGGTCCCCTTGAAGATGAGGCAAACGCAAAAGCTGGTTCTGCAATTAAACAGTTTGAAAAGGAGTTTCCAAAAAAAGAAGAGTTAATGTACGAAGGTATAAATAATAAGTTAAATCTGATTAACGAGCAAATCTTATTAAAGGAAAAGGAAAATATTAAAGGTGAGTTTTTAACCGAAATGAAAAAAATCGGTATTGAAAAATTACCTTATTCATATTCAGCTTTAAAACAATTTGTGGATCCGGAAACAATGGATATTCATTACAACAAACACTATAAAGGTTATGTCAAAAAATTAAATGACGCTCTTTCTAATAAAAAAGGTGAAATGGAGCTTGAGGATATTGTAAAAACAATATCAAAGTTTAACACTAAAGTTAGAAACAATGCTGGTGGTGCTTTTAATCACGCGTTATTTTGGAAAATGTTATCACCAAAAAAACAATTACCAAAAGGTGAGATATTAGAAAAAATTACAAAACAATATGGTAACATCAAAAAAATGAAAGATGAATTCAATGATGTTGCTAAAGAAAGATTTGGGTCCGGATGGGTTTGGCTTGTTTTAACAAAGACAAATAGACTTAAAATTATGTCAACACCAAACCAAGATAATCCACTTATGAATGTTATTAAAGATGGTGGATATCCACTTTTAGGTTTAGATTTATGGGAGCATGCTTATTATTTGAAGTATAGAAATAAAAGGGATGAATACATTAAAAATTTCTGGAATTCTGTAAACTGGGAATTTGTAAATGAACTTTTTGTTTCAAAGACAACAAAAAAGTTAAATGAATCATATATGAAAATTTTATTAGAAAACGAGGATTTACAACCAGATCTGAAAAAAATTATGAGTCGTGAATTACAAAAAATTAGACTTATACCATTAGATGCTGAGGCAGGAGCCGAAGCAATTAACAACATTACAACAGCTGAAATTTCAAGGGGGAACCTTGACTTTAATAGGACTATAAGTGGACTTATGACTCTTGATTTATCAACTGTTTCTGAAAGATCAAAATATAGATTTAATAATTATTTTCAAAGATTTATTAAAAGCAAAACTAGAGGTTTTGACTTTGAGGGTATGGTTACCGGATTTCTTGATGGTGAACTAGCAACAAGCTTATCGTCTCCTTATGATATCTCAACATCAGAGGGAGATTTAATTTCTTGTAAAGTAGTTAGAGACACTAATGAAAGAATATCACTTAAAAGTATTAGGACTGGGGTTAAAGATTTTGTTGAGAAATACGAAGGGTCAGAAGAAAATAAATATATATTAAGTGGGTTAACTCAATTTCCAAATTTTTTAGAACTAGTTGTAACACACGAAAATTCAGATATACAAAATCAAGGTGAAGATATTTTAAACAAATTACTTATTGATATTACAGGATTACTTGTTGGTGTACCAAACTCACAAAATCTTGGGGTTGATTTATACTACTATGATAAAGCTCGTCTAATTGAACTTGCTAAAACACCAGGAATTCTAAAAGCTGGAAGATCAGCTGAAGCTCAAACAATATCCTATTCGGCTAAAATACTTAAAATGGGTACAACCAAAAGTGGGTTTATTCAGTTTCCGATTGTTACTCAAGAACAATATGCCGAATTTTTAATTGGTAATGAAAAAACAAAAGAAATTGTAAATATTTTTAACACTATGGGTGAAAAATATGGAGTCCCAAGATTAGGTGACAATATCCCACAAGATATTATTAGGGATTTATCAAAAAATGAAAGATTCAAATTAGATATTAGAAGAATACTTAAATAAGATATTAAAGTATTTATATAATAAAATCATTATGGCAATTATTGGTGAACCACAAAGAAGTCAACTATATACTAAAGTAAGACATTTACTTGGTGCCCCACAAAGAAGTGTGGAATTAGAGGACGAACAAATGGATACATTACTTGAATTCTCAATTGATGAATATTCACAGTATGTCCAAGATTGGTTAATTGAATCTCAATGGACCGCTCTTAATAACTTAAATCTGGATACGCAATCTTTAAGTAGGGCTTTTACGACTAGAAGTTTGGATTATGAAACAAGATATACTTACGCCTATTCTAAGATAGTTGGTTTGCAGGCCGGTGGTGAATGGGAATTAAAAAAAGATTATATACAATTAGTACCAAATCAACAGATATATGAAATACCGGCGGGTAGAGAATTAAATGAATTATTGTGGTTTACGCCAGCAACAATGAACAATATGTTATTTGATCCTTGGGCTTTTGGGGGTATCGCTGGTGGTGGTATTGCTGGTCCAGCAGGTTACGCTCAAGTTGGTAACTTATCTGGTAGTTACTTTATGATGCCAGCTTTTGATATGCTTTTAAGGATGCAAGAAATTAATATACAAAGAAGAATTATTGCTGGTGATTTAACTTATAGAGTAACCGCTCTTCCGGGTGGGAAAAAGGCGGTTCACTTAATGAACACACCAGGTGGTAAATTTGACTTTGGTAACTCAACCCTTATGAAGGGTAGAGTTTGGTATTGGTATTATGACACAACTGATGGTGACAAGGATAAGTGTCTGGCCGATAATCCGGATATTATTAAATTACCATCTGATGTTCCGTTTGACAAAATGAACTGGGATGAGTTAAATAATCCAGCACAAGTTTGGGTTAGAAGATGGTTTATCGCATATTGTAAAGAAACATTATCTAGAGTTCGTGGAAAATTTAGTGGTAACTTAAAAACTGGTGATGGTGGTGATTTAACAATGGATTATACCTCACTTGCAACTGAAGCCAAAGATGAAAAGTCAAAATTAATTGAAGAACTAATTGGTGCTGAAGGAAGACTTACAAGATTGAAACCTGAAAAGGTTATGGAAAGGGAGGCTCTTATTGCTGAAAACTTAAATAAACAGCTCAAGTTTAGAGCGATGCCGAGACAAATTTATGTAATATAATGAGTGGATTTAGAGTAGAAAATCTTACACCAAGAAAGAATGTTGTAAGATATCAAACACAAACTATTGTTGAACAACCAAAACCAATTGAGTTGCCAAAAGAAATTCAAAAAATAATATCAGACCCTATTTACACAACTGGTCTAGAAACATTACTTGTTGTTAAGGGTGAAGGTTCTGAAGTGACACTTAACTCAAGTGAGAATGAAAAAATTACAATTAAATCACTTACAACAGTTCTAATTAAATCAGATGTTGGTGCAATTGATGAAGAATGGGACGAACTCCTTTTAGAAAAAGGTGCTTGTGTTCACTTCCAATTCGTTGAGGGTAACTGGTACATATTAAGTTCTGACGGTCTGAAGATGAGTTAGATTAATTCTTCCCACCCATCTTCAGCTAATTCATATATGTAATTTGGGTCAATACCTACGTTTTTCCAAAAGTCAACTTCACCTTGTTCCATCATAATAAGGTCCTTCTCAATATCATCTTGATCACCATCATCAAATGGAATACCATTGATAAGGTCACATTGGTCTTTGGTGAAGAATGGTCTTTCTTCTGGATTCTTAACTAGAAGTGAGTCTCTAATTTCTTGTTTAAACACAACAAGTAGTGGTTCAACTCTTTTGTTAAAAGTTACAATTGCTCTTTGGATATTATACTCACCTGTAAGTCCTGGATTACTTTCTAATTCTTGGGGGTCAATTCTATAACAATTAAGTTGTACAACAGAATCTGAACTAGCGGCTCTATATGCTACATCTGTAGGTATACCGGTATTTGCTTCTTTGTTTGGTGAATCACTTCTCACCCAGTTATCATCTGACCAGGATTTTTCCCAACCATTATTTAATAAGAATTGTTCTTTATTTTTATAGTTTGACTTTTCATTGTTTGAAAAAAATAAACCTATCTGCTCTTCTGTCCATCCTTTCTTTGGTTTATTAACTTTCTGAACATCTCCGTGTGATGCTTTTGTTCCGTTGTTTACATAATAGATTACATCACCAAGACTCACATTTAGTTTTTCTTTAATTACAAGTTCCATATGAGCTTGTCTTGACATTAAACTACCAGCTTTAGTTTTTGTCATACTCCTTTTGATGTAGTCATCAATTGTTTGTTTGACCTTTGCTTTGTTTGCAATATCAATAAGAGGGATTCTTTGATCAAATATCTTTTGTAAGTATTCATAATACCACTCAACAAATCCTTGACCATCACCACTAAGAAGTAATTTAATTCCTTTATCTAAAAATACCTCAATATATTTTGGCATCTTCTTTGATTTAATTGTATTTCCGGTAAGTTTTACTTTACCTCCGTGTTCTAATGTTGCATAGTTTTTACGAGCAAGGTTAATACAAGAATCCCAGGTACCGTCACAATCAAGACCCATTGTTCCTCTCATAAATCTATCGTTAAATTCTGCAACATCAGCATCATAACCATTGTAAACCTTTCCTTCTTTGACAAGCCAGTTTAATCCTCTACCGGTATAAACTCTATCGTCCACACCACCATCTGGTAATGAGAAGTTCATACCGTCCGTATCACAAACAAGAGGGGTGTATCCCCTTTTGTTAAAGAATTTTAACATCTGTCTTAGGTATTGTCTACCGGTACAGGTAATCTGTTCCCCCATATCCATATCACCCCAAGGAAATACTTGTGGTGCTGAAAGAGCACCAAATAGTGAGTTGATAAAGATTTTAATCGGTAATTGTTTATTATCAAAAGATTTAGCTTTTTTACTATCAATTGATTTATATTCTGACGCAAGATTCTTGTACATAATACGAGTATCTCTAAAGTAAGATAATAAACCCTTCATTACACCAGAAATGTCTGATTGAGGAAACACATCGTGTGTTAATTGGATTGATGGGTAAAGGGAAGAGTAGTCAAGTTTAAGTACGTCTTTTGAATACCCGGTTTTAAGAAGTCTTGATAAACCACCAACAAAGTTTCTTTTCTCTTTCTTTGCTGGAATCGCAAGTCCGTGTTTATAAGACCATGCAAGCATTACCATCTTCCAGATTGTTGCCGTACCCATTGTGGATACTCTTTCGTATGTTGTTGGGAGAAGTGATGCAAGAAGAAAAGACCCTTGATTAAACTCAGCATCTACAAGTAGGGTTTCCTCAAGGTCATCGTCAAGATACCTCTCAATAATATCATCACCGGTTGTTTTAATGTAGATGTCATTTCTTTTTTCACATACCTTATCCACTTTACTATCAACACCAACCTTTTTGTATTTACCATTTTCGGTATTTAACCAATAATCTTCTTTATCGCGATACATTGAACCAATTTTGTCGTGGTCAACATATACACGATCTGGTGCTTCAGCGTTAATAAATTTTGTAATATACTTAAGACCGGCCTCTTTAATTGACGAGTTAATTGCTTGTGCTCTACGGACCGAATGTAAAATATCAATAATATTATAACCCCACATTTGGGTTTGTGTAAAACTCTCAACTTCGTTACCTAATTTAAGCATTGAGTCTTTTTGTGTGATTTTTCTTTCAGAGTGTAATGTCTTTGATATTTTTTTAATATCAAGATTTAAAATTTTACATCTTTCATAAATCCAATACCAGTCAAAGTTTGCTGAGTTATAACCAGAAATAATTGAAGGTTTTATTTCGTCAATTATATTAAAGAACTCAACAAGTCCCTTTCTTTCCTCATCTTCATTTGTACACTCAATTACTTTCTGAAATCCCTTATTTGTTTTAAGACCAATCATAAAGATTCTACCATCTTTAGGCTCTAAAGATGTTGTCTCAAGGTCAAATACAAGTCTTGTAATGTCATTATAATCCTCAAATCCTTTAAACAATCTTTTTTCTTTTGAAACAAGAAACTGCTCAACCGGAGTTAACATTAAGAATTTATCTCTTACTTTTTCACCCCAGGGATCAATTCCACCATCTCTAAAAAATTGTGATAAAGCTCTATATCCTTTAAGTGATTTAACTAGGAATGTTAATCCATTCTCTAATTGTTCGTTCCCATCAGTACGAAGTTTTTCAATTACAATACCATACTTTGACATTGCTTCTTTTTGCATTGCTTTGGACCCCTGATAAAAGTTTAATCCTTTTAGGTCACCAACCCATGCAAATGCGATTAAACTATCTCTAACGATAGATTTACCTTTTCCCGGAACTTCTTTGATTTTATATATGTGATCCTTTTGATAGTCAAACTCAACTGAAACGATATGTTCTTCTGGATCATTTCCTTCTAGGAAGGATTTAATTTCTTCTGCTGTTATCATAATATATTTTTTGAGTGGTGTATTTTCTGTCATACTAACGATGACATTTACCTTACATCAATAAGTATATTAGTAAATTTGTTTTTTGTCAAATAAAAAAAGAGGGTTTTTGTGACCCCCTTTTTTTTATCTTAAAAAATAATTTAACTTGCAACATCTGTAATTAACAGTGTATCAGTTGAGTCGTAATATGATAGTCTAGGTTGAGCATCACTTCTTAAAAATATAGTACAATTATAGTTAGCATATACGTGAGTTGATAAACTAAAGTCTACAGAATTTAAACCAAATTTAACTTCGTTTAACTGAAAAGTGCTATTATTAATACTATTGGTACTGAAATCATTGGCAATTTGGTTATACCTAAAATCACCCTGAATTGTATTGTTACTAAAACTAAATGCGATATTATTTTTATAAAAATTATATGACCCTAAATTTATTGAGTCACCAATCGTGTTGTTACCAAAATAATCACCAATAACATTGTCTTCATAATTACTATACAGTTGGTTATTATTAAAACCATTACCTATTTTATTACCCTGATTACTACCAAATGTTCTATTATCATTATAACCATTTCCTATTGTATTTTTATAAAAATCATTATCTAATTTATTATTATTAAATTGATTTCCTATTTGGTTATTTTGAAAATCCCCACCAGTAATAATGTTATTACTAAAGTCATTACCAATATTATTTCTATAAAAAGAACCTATTGTTATTGTATTATCATAGAAATTATAATTTATTTCATTTCTTTGGAAATTAGCAGTTATATAGTTATTATAAAAATAATTACCAATTATGTTTTGATCAAAATCATCATCTGTTAGATTATTATAGAAATAATTACCTATAATGTTCTCAGTACAATCATCATCAAATGTGTTATTAAAACAAGCATCCCCAAAAGTGTTATTTAAATACTCGCTAGTACCATAAAAGACATTATTAGACAATATAAATGGGTTGCTATCAATACTATATAGGTTAGCGTAATTACCAATGTAATTGTTCGCACATTGTCCTAGACTACCAAAAGTTAAATGTTCTTGATAATTTTCCGTATCACCTGTTATATTAGATTGTTTAAAATTTAAAGACTTATAACTTACTTGGTTTGCTGGTAAATTTGATGTTATACTCGTGAAATTGATATCCAAAATGCTTAAAGTGTAATTAATATCCGAATAATCAATCAAAGATAAATAACTATTAACAACATTCTGAATTTGGCTATTGGTTGATTTAATACCACCAGCTAGCGCAAATAATAAGTAATGTATTTGTGTTACACCAGTTAAATTAGAAATGGTATCTAAATCATCCTCGGTTGACGTGTCAATATTATGTGTGATAGTCCCATCAATTGTATTAACGATGTATATATGAGTTACCGAAGGATCCTGTGCACCCCAAACTCTTTTACAATAAACTGAGAAATCACTACCACCATAAGTTAATGTATAATCAAATGTGTCGGCTTGACCATCACCATCTGAACCTAAATTACCGTCAATTTCAAAATCAGTAACACTAACATTATAAGCAGCCATCACAAATAATCCAGGGAAAGTATTGGTAAAATAGGAAGAACCTAACCCAAAATATAAATCACCATTCTGTGCTGAACCATCATAAACAAAATCACCAAAAGAAGCTGGGTCACTATTATTAACTGGTGGATCAGTCATTTGCGTGTGGGTATAAGGTATATCACTAAATAAATTAGTGTATATTCTATTTCCACCATCATACATATCATCCCCACCATCGTCAATGTCGTTGTTACCAACATCATTAAAATAATATAAACAACCATCAAGTAGTTGTTGATTTGAGAACATACGTTCACATCTGTACCCAATTGAGTCACTGAAATTATCGTAATTAAATCCAGCGACAACCATATCAGTTGGTGAGGTTATTTCTATAACTTCATATAATTTTGGGCTATTATAATAAATTAATATAGTATTGCCCGTAATTAAATCACCAGTAAAATTAGTATTTAAACCCGTAACAATACCATTATTCATACCAATTATACGGCCAGCAATAGTACCATCTTGAAAATAAGTTCTATATCTTTTAAACAATATTGTTCTATGATCGTAATCAGTTCTATTGCCAAGGTCATCAATTCTTTCAGTTATCCTACCTTTCGCTGGATTACCAGTACTTTCAGTAACATCAAAAGAATAATCATATTTTATTTTATCATTAGGATATGTTGGCTGATATGCGTCCGGGGACAAAGTGTTATTTGATGTAGCTAAAACTAAAATAGGTTCAATTGTTGATGTGTGATATGTATTTGGTCCTGTGATTGAATTACCATTATAATCAAAATCAGGTTGGTCGTAACAAGTTTGGAAATCGGTAATTAAATAAAATGTACCTAAGTTTAAACTATTGCCTGAGATTAAATTAACCAATTCAGAGTAAGTAACTTCTGTATAATTAGAATATGAAAATGCTGAAAATGGTAGGTTAAATGTTGTACCAAGATACTCAACAGGAAATAGTGTATTGTTACTAACTTCATTTAGTAATGGTAGTTCTGCTATTGTTTTACCAGTAATGCTCATTTTAATTTTTTATTTTTTATGTTTATGTGTATTTTAAATATTCATTAACACCAATCTTTAAATATGTGTCTTGATCAACTAATATTGGATTTATTAACATTATTTGTGGGGTTGGTGAAGGTGTTGGTGTTGGTGTTGGGGTCGGTGAAGATGTGGGTGTTGGTGTGGGTGTTGGGTAATTTTCATAAACCTCAAAATATAAATTTGGTGGGTAAACCACAAAATCACCAAACGAATCTATTTTAGTTAATATGTTAAAATCTTCATTAATTATTACTTCTGTATTACCAATAGTTTCCCCAATAGGAATTGTAACACCAGTCATTATTGTTATTGGACTTCCACTTGTTCCTAAATTATGAGTAAAACTCATACTTATTTCCTCACCATATGTTTGATTTGATGTTAAGTTATAATTAATAACAATAGATCCTGGTGCTATATCAACATCTAATATAACCGTTAATGGTGTATTTGTAGTTGTCGTTGTTGTAACTGGTGCTTCTGTAGTCGTCGTTGTTGTAACTGGTGGACACGGTGGACAAGTAGGACAAGGTGTTGGCGTTGGTGGAATTGGTTTTTTTGTTGTTGCGCAACAAGGGAATCCAGTTTCATAACAACCATCTCCAGGTTCTAAGTCATCAGCAATAAAACTTTCTTGAACGTTTATAAACAATTTTTCTCTAATTGGTAGAATTAACGTTCCATCGCTGGATATAAAAATAAATTGACCTTCAAATCTACCAACTTTTCTAGTATCAAACTTCCTAAATTGATAATAAACATAATATTCTGGTTCGGCATTTGGGTCAAGCATTGTCTTTGCAACAATGCCAGCTGGACGTGTGGTAATTTTTGGAACCCCAGTCTCAACATCAACCATAGAAAAAAATATGGCAGATTGTTCTATTAAATCCATCATATTATTATAATCGCTACGACCATCCTTTACGACTTGCATTTTAAGTAAAGGGAGTGAAGAGTTCTTTTTAATGAAAAATTCCATCTATAGTTTTTACTATAAATATATGAATTAACATTCTTTTCTTAATTCTGCTGGATAAAAATCAAAACGATTATGTTCGGTTGGTGTTATAAGAAGAAGTCCAGGATTTAATTTACCTTTAACTAAATTTTGAAAGTTATGGGACATTAAAGTTTGTTCATAAGGATTGTCAAATTTTGTCTCAATATAACATTTGTAATTACCTTCTTTTGATAAGACAATTGGCCAATTAGAAAGATAGATTTCCCCACTAGCGTAGGGGATACCATTTAATGATTTTATATTTTTAAATTCTAGACTTGGGGCGCTTGGATCATAACCAACAACTGGTAGATTTGGTTTTTCCGGCCAATGATTTTCTCTGAAACTTTGGGGTGTATTGTACCAAGCCCATTGTGTTGTGTGACTTCCGAAAAATTCAGTAAAATTTAATTTTAAAAAATCAAAATTTTCTTTTTTAATTATTTGTAATGACGTACTATATAAATTTTTTACTTTTCTATTAAAACCATTTTTACAAACATCACAATCTTTAGTAACAAAAGCCATATCGTCCTCAAAGAAATAGTAATAACCCAAATCGTCTTGTTGATTAAAGTGTTCGGCAATAAATTGTCTACCACCGGTAATACCTATATTATCTTTTTTAATATGTTCAAAACCATATTGTGAACAAAGATTTAAATATTCTTTTGTTGTTGTTAAATCCGTTGAGTTATCCAGTAAAAATTTTTTTGTTTTTGTTATAAAATCTATATCGTACTCTAACATTGATTCAATTAAAGTTTCAAATTGTTTTGGTGAGTTAAACGTAATAACATATAGACCAACATCATTACCTTCTTTTTTTACTTTATTATTTTTAATATTTTCAAAAAACGTATATAATAAACCATCAGAATTAATAAGGTAATTATCAATTAAATTTGGGTGTAAATAACTCATAATCGTAAAGATACTTTCTTCTGTTCCCATTAAATTATTATTTAATGTATGTGTAAGTAAACTATAATATATTGTGTTTAAATCGCTAATATATTTTTTAGGACCACCAAAAAAACCACCCCTACTTACATAGTTTGTTTTTGTTTTTGCATACTCACATAACTTATCGTATGAAAATCCGTGAACCTCTGTGTTTGCCTCATATGGAAAAGATATAAATAAAAACTTATCGTATTTTTTATTTATTTTCTCAAGAACATTATCATTTGTGAAATATCCTGGACTTACTGTGTTTGAGATTCCAGCGTCAATCCAGAATAGTTTTTCAGAATTAAATTTATCTAAAATTACAGCATCGTGCAGTAAAAACATTTTAGACATTACAATTGGATTATACATCTCAAGTTTTGCTTGTGTTGATTCTTTTAACCAACCAACTTGATTGTACCAATTTTCATTTGTTCTTATTTTTTGTATTTTGTCAAAAAATTCATTATTTCTAAACCAAGAAAGGTCCCGGATAATAAATTGTGTTTTTGACATATCCCTTCTTTCACTAACAAATTTATAAAGAGATTCGTCCCCAAAAATTATGAGATTACAATCAATTTTTAATAAATCATCAAATTTATTTAAATAGTAATCAAAAGACCTATTCCATCCTTTTTCTAAATTACCCCTACCAATATCCCATAATCCGGTAACAAGTGTCATCATAAATTACCAACTATTCTTTCTCCCCAACCTTTTGATGCCGAGTGTGGCCATACAACCCAATACGCTGGTTTTTCTGAGGTGTTAAATTCTCTCCATATTTTTCCGTAACCATCTGGATCATTTTTTATTCTATTAATTTCATCTGGTTGTGCGTCTTGCCTAAATAGGGTTTCATCATTTTTATTATGAAACGCAACAACAAAGAAATTATAATCTGTTTCCGGAACCTTATCTAATGGCAAATCAATACAATGTTTGAATATTGTAAAGAAACTTTTTTCCCAATCCTCTTCTGTTGAAAAATCGTATGGGTTTGGTGGATACTTTTTATCTAATGTATATTGTTGTACTGACCTATTTGAAAACTTTATTCCGGCGTACTTTTCATAGTCCTTAATTGTTCTTTCAGAACCAAATCCATACTTACCAAGGTCTTCTTCATATTTCTCATTATCAATACCAAGTATCTTTCTATTCTTTTCGTGTGATGAATTATTTTTCTTCCACCATTCTTTATTGTCATCCCATTGTTTTGTTCTGTTCTTTCTGGTGTACTCGTGCCAGATAACAACTTTATGTGGGTGAAACAAATCATATCCGTGAGTAAATGCCCTAACGGCAATTGATATTTCTTCTCCGTGAAAATAATAATCCGGGTCGTGCTGAACTTCCGTTGAGAATTGTCCTAACGTGAAACAAAAATGTGCCGAGTAAAATCTAGCCCTTAATGGTTTTTTAATTTTTTGCCACCCTGGGATTACCTCTGGTAGAAAAAATACAACTCCTTCCGGTGTGAATCTATCAAAGGCCATTCTCCAAGGTTCACCAACTCTACCAGCCGGGTCGTTGTCCGGATCAAAAGATGAAACATAACCTGTAAGTAATGGTTTTTTAACTCCATCTTTTTGTAATCCTTGTAACATTCTGATTAAGATTTGATCCCAGTTTTTCTCAAAACGCATGTGGGAATCAACTTGAAGAGTATACTCTTCTCCTTTATATAATTGTTGTACCTGGTTTCTAGCCCAACAAACACCTGTTGATTCTGAATATAAGACATCTAAAATTCTAAATCTTTCATCATCTTTATATTCCGATAAATCATCAAAACCATCTTCTGGATGATACTGACGACAAATACCAAAAACTAAATTTTCTGGGTGTTTTGCGTTTGATAAACAATCTTTAACTGTTGGGATAAGTTGGGGGTCTCTATATGATGCAATTTGTATAAAAATCTTCATATAGAAAAATTAACGATTTTTTATTTTAAATAAATAATATTCAAAACCTAATTCTATATATTTCTACTAATGTTTTACTATTTTTTTCATAACAATTAATTGATAACTTTAATGAAAAAATTAATGATAATAACACCCCATTTGTCAACAGGGGGTCAACCACAATTCTTATTAAAAAAGATTGAATTATTAAAAGATACGTACGACTTATACTGTGTTGAATATAACTTTGTGTCTCCAGATTTTGTTGTACAAAGAAATAAAATAAAAAATTTATTAATACTTAATTTTATCTCATTAGAAGAAAATGAATTGAGATTGACAAATGTTATTAAGGATATAAATCCAGATATAATTTGGTTTGAGGAGTTACCAGAAACGTTTATAACAAACGAAGAATGTGAGTACATTTATAAAAAAGAAAGAAGTTGGCAAATAATTGAAACGACCCATTCCTCCCAAGATTTAAGTTTTAAAAAAAGATACGCTCCGGATAAATTTATTTTTGTATCCGATTTATCAGTTAAACAATACGACAATTTAGGAATTGAATCTTCAGTAATTCAATACCCAGTAAACAAGAAAACAAAAAATACTGACAACTTTAAAAGTAAGTTATCATTTGATAATGAGTATAAACATATTGTAATTGTTGGGTTATTTACCCAGGGTAAAAATCAATCGTATGCTTTTGATATTGCAAGAAAATTAGAAAAAGAAAAAGTATTATTTCACTTTGTTGGTAATACTGCAATCAATTTTAAAGACTACTGGGAACCACTACTTTTAAATAAACCTAAAAATTGTATACTACACGGAGAAAAAGAAAATATTGATGATTATTTACAAGCTTCTGATTTATTTTTATTTCCCTCAAAATTTGAATTAAATCCTTTGGTTGTTAAAGAAGCTCTTTGTTATGATGAGTTACCTATTGTTATGTTTAATTTAGAATCATATTGTGGTCAGTATGATAATGAACCTAACATTAGTTTTATGAAAAATGACATTAATATTGATTCAAAACTAATTAAAGAATTACTTTTTGGTAAAACCAAGACCTATCAAGATATTGAGGGTTGGTTTTCATATGAAGAACTATACAATAAATTTGTAAACGAATGTTCTGATGGAAGTACAATTGTTGAAATTGGTAGTTGGTTTGGTAAATCAACAAAATACATTTCAGATAAAATAAAAGAAACAAATAAAAATGTTAAGTTAATTTCTGTTGATACTTTTAAAGGGTCTCAAAATGAGCAACTCCATATAGATACTGTTGGTAATTTTGATAATGACATATATCAAATTTTCTATGAAAATTTAATTGGTAATAAAATAGAAGTAATAAAAGACTCTTCACATAACGCTTCTAAATTATTTAACAATGGGTCCATTGATTATCTAATGATTGATGGGGATCATAGTTATGAAGGTGTTAAAAATGATATTGAAGATTTTTTCTACAAAGTTAAACCGGGTGGTATTATTTCAGGTGATGATTATGTAGTCTTTGATGGTGTAACAAAAGCTGTAAATGAGTATTTTAATGGGACTCAAAATATAACAACAAACGGATATAACTGGTATTATAAAATACCTAAAATTCAAGTAATTCATATTTCAACATTACCTAAGCAAAAAAGGGCTATAAAATCAATTACAAATATAAAAGAGTTAAAGAGATACAACATTGATATTAAGTTTATTGAGAATTATGTATATGATGGTGAAGTTGATGTATCAACCCACAGATATCCAGAAAGTCAAAATATAAATAAGGGTCACTATGGTTGTTATTTAGCACACAAAGAGGCAATACATTCAATTGATAATGACTATGACTATACAATTATAATGGAGGAGGACGCTTACATTTTTGAGAATCTTAATGATTTTGTTGATATAGTTCATAAAGCCATTTTTAATTGTATTAAAGATGAAATATACTTTGTATCATTTGGTGGATTAATTTTAGATTACGCACTAAACGAATATGATAATTTATTTAATGAGTGTTGGCATCAAACTATGGCTCATTGTTATATGATACCAAACAAGTATAAACAATGGTACGTTGATAAATTTGAGACTAGCCCTTGGGATTCGGCAGATCTTTGGTTTAACCATATTTTTTGTCACGATAGAAAATTAAGATTAATAACCAAAAAATTCTATAGTAAACAACTAGATGGTACCTCACTTATTGATAATGTAAAAAAAGAATATTGATATGAATTCACAAATATTTAAAGAAACAATCATTTCGGAAATAGAAAAAACAAATTTAACAAATAATAAAATTGGTGATATTTTAAAATTTATTTACACACAAATAAATGGTGCCTTTTTAGAAATAAAAGGTAATGTTGATAAAAATTTTAATGTTAGTTTTGAGGATGACCAGGGAAATATAGTTTATCAAACTGAATTAAAAACTGATATGTGGTCAAGACTAAATGCTAAGTATTTTAAAAATTATACAATAAAAATACAAAATGATGATTACTATAATGAAATAAAAACCGATTTAAAAGATAAAAGAATTTATATAACTCTTGAGTCTAAATCATTAGGTGATACTTTGGCCTGGGTTCCTTATGTTGATGAATTTAGAAAAAAACATAGTTGTGATATAGTCCTATCAACATTTATGAATGATTTATTTAAGGAGCAATATCCGGAGATAGAATTTGTAGAACCAGGTACTTCTGTAGATAATATATTTGGTATGTTTAATATCGGATGGTTTTATAATCAAAATGACGAAATTGATTACAGTAGACACCCAAATAATTTTAGAACTCAACCATTACAAAAAACGGCTTCAGATATTTTAGGTCTTGACTATGAAGAAATAAGACCAAAATTAAAACTAAAAGAAAATGTTAAAAAAGAAAAAAAAGTAGGTATTGCAATACACGGAACCGCCCAAAGTAAGTATTGGAATAACCCAACTGGTTGGCAAGAGGTTGTTGATTATCTAATTAAACTTGGATATGAAGTTGTTTTATATTCTGTTGAGCCGGATGGTTATATGGGTAATTTTCATCCTACTGGAATTAAAAATTTCCCAAGAAGTCCATTACAAGAAGTAATTTACGATTTGCAAAGTTGTGAATTTTTTATTGGTATTGGATCTGGTCTTTCTTGGTTAGCCTGGAGTGTTGGTTTACCAACTATTTTAATATCCGGCTTTAGTGAGGAGTACACCGAAACAAAATCAAATACTTATCGTGTTATAAATAATAATGTGTGTACCGGGTGTTTTAATTCCCATAGATTAAATCCTAGTGACTGGAATTGGTGTCCTATTCATAAAAACACTGAAAGACAATTTGAATGTAGTAAATCAATAAATTCTAAATTAGTTATTAGTAAAATAAAACAAATTGGTTTTAACTGGGGTTTTTTTGATTCAGACCAAAACTTTAAAAAACTAGTTGAGGAAGAATTATTTGTTAATAATATATATGAAAAGTATTTTAATATAAAAGATGGGGATATCGTAATGGATATTGGTGCTAGTGTTGGTCCTTTTGTAAAATCATTATGTGATAGAAAATTAAAAAAGGTTTACGCTATTGAACCTAGTAAAACGGAGTTTAATATATTAGAAGAAAATATTAGTAATAAAAATGTTGTTTTAGTAAATAAAGCAATTGGTAATACAAATCAAACAAATTGTCAACTTGATGAAGTATATGGAGATGATAAGAGTGTTGACTATATTACTTTTGATAAATTATTAGAAGATTATAAAATTGATAAGATAGATTTTTTAAAATTAGATTGTGAAGGTGGTGAGTATGATATATTCACAAATGAAAATTTAAAATTTTTAAAACAAATACCAAAAATAGTTGGTGAGTGGCATTTAAATGACCCAACAAAAAAAGAAAAATTTTTTAAATTTAAAAATGAAATTTTGTCAAACTTTTCTAAATTTACAATAAATTCAGTTGATGGTTACGATATAACACAAAGACTAAACGATCAAAATTTTATAGAGTATTATAGTGAGATTTTAATCTACATTGAAAATAATTAAATTACGTTTAGTAATTCTTTCACTTTATTATTAACATCATCATCAGTCCAATTGCCAATGTTGATATAATCTTGACCCTCCCATAAAGTTAAAATCCGACTAAGACCTGTTGTACTAAAAAAGGATATCCTAGCTACAACCTTTTCTCCATCATCACTAACAGTGTCAATACTGATTTTATCGGTTAATAATGTTGTCTCTTCTCTTGTAATAACAATCACCGATTGTTCACTACTTAATTGTATTTCTCTTCCCATAATTTAATTTTTTATCCTACCCAAGTTAACTTAACATAACTGTTCCACCAGAACGTAGTTGGTGCTGCATTTGTAGTATTTTGAGCACCCTGAACGCTTACAGTTACCGTTGTTACCGGCGCTAGAGTACCTTTTATTGTATAAATACCAGCTCCAGCTGTATTTGTTGCAAATTCTGAACCAGCAAATATAGTTCCTCCGGCGGCAATTTGATTATTTTCGTATAAACCATTACCAACACTATAATTACTTCCTAGGTCAATTCTACCCCAGGTTCCAGAAACTGTTAGTAATCTTAATCTTGCACCACCAGCACCAGCTGTTACCCTACCATATAGTTCAATTTCATATATTGACCCAGCGTTAAGAACAAACGTCATACTAGGTAAATCAACAAATGTGTTATTAGTGAACGCTAAATCATTAGTTTGTCTAATAAAATCACCATAAAAAACTTTATGTCTAGCATCACTATTTGTTGTATATAGTTGATTACTATTATATTCTATCGTACCAGCCTCTGGTGTTGTATTTAATGTACCATTAGTAAATTTAAGAGGTGCAGTTCCAGCGGTTGCAGCTCCAGCTCCTAAATGTAGTTTTGCTGTTGGTGTTCCTTGTGTAATCCCAATAGCATTGGCGGACGCGTCTAAAAAAAACATATTTGTTTGCGTGTCTGACTCAATTCTAAAATCTGAATTAGCATCCCCCACTTCATTAAATATACTACTACCCTGAGTTGATCTGTATGCAATATTAGTGGTTCCAATAGAGGCTATCGCTTCAAATGCGATATTAGTTGCAGTCCCATTAACAGAAGAATCAACCCCAATTGATGTACCACCAACAGAATCTGCGGAAGCTCTAAGACCAAATGTTTGCCCATTGGATGCATTTGATCTTCCGACCAGTAATCCACTTGATGGTCCTCCCGCCGCAGCAACACTTGATTGGTTAACAATACTATAAGGGTTTGCAAACGTTGTTGTTAAAAGCGAAGCGTTCCCTATAAGATCAAGATTAAATGATGGTGTTGTATTTATACCTAGTTGCGTCCCATTAAATATTAAATTTGCTTCGCCTTGTAGTGTATTTGCCGTTCCGGTTGCTGTTACTACATAGTCATTTACGTTATTGTTTATAATAACACTAGCACCAGATGTCCCAGAAGAACCCCCACTACCTGCAGTACCAGAAGTACCATTAACTCCAGATGTTCCAGAAGTACCATTAACTCCAGATGTTCCAGAGGATCCACCACTCCCACTAGTACCTCTAGTGCCACTTGTCCCAGAAGAACCTCCACTACCCGCAGTACCACTCGTTCCATTTATTCCAGAAGTTCCAGAAGTTCCATTAACGCCAGAAGTCCCACTCGTTCCATTTATTCCACTAGTTCCACCACTACCCGCGGTACCTGATGTACCGTTAATACCAGAGGTTCCACCACTACCAGAAGTCCCTCTAGTACCACTTGTACCACCACTACCTGCGGTACCACTCGTTCCATTTATTCCAGAAGTTCCACTCGTTCCATTTATTCCAGAAGTTCCACTCGTTCCATTTATTCCAGAAGTTCCACTCGTTCCATTTATCCCACTAGTACCAGAAGTTCCTGAAGAACCTCCGCTACCTGCAGTACCACTCGTTCCATTTATTCCAGAAGTTCCATTTATTCCACTTGTACCTCCACTACCAGAAGTACCATTTATTCCACTTGATCCTCCACTGCCAGAAGTTCCAGAGGTACCATTTATACCGGAAGTACCACTCGTTCCGTTAATACCAGAAGTCCCAGAAGTTCCACTCGTTCCGTTAATACCAGAAGTCCCAGAAGTTCCACCACTACCAGAAGTCCCTCTAGTACCACTCGTACCACTTGTTCCGTTAACACCAGAAGTTCCATTTGTTCCATTAATGCCAGATGTCCCTGAAGTTCCATTAATACCAGATGTCCCTGAAGAACCACCACTACCAGAAGTCCCAGAAGTTCCAGAAGACCCCCCACTACCAGCAGTACCACTCGTTCCATTTATTCCCCCACTACCAGCAGTACCACTCGTTCCGTTTATTCCAGACGTGCCAGAAGTTCCTGAAGAACCTCCGCTACCGGATGTTCCATTAGTCCCATTTATTCCACTAGTTCCTGAAGTACCCCCACTACCAGAAGTTCCACTTGTACCACCACTGCCCGCTGTACCTGATGTGCCATTAATACCAGAAGTTCCTCCGCTACCTGCAGTCCCACTCGTTCCGTTTATTCCAGACGTGCCAGAAGTTCCTGAAGTTCCTGAAGAACCTCCGCTACCGGATGTTCCATTAGTCCCAGAAGAACCACTTGTTCCGGATGTCCCATCAATTCCACTAGTACCAGAAGTTCCGTTAACACCAGAAGTACCACTAGTCCCATCAATTCCACTAGTACCAGAAGTTCCGTTAACACCAGAAGTACCATTGGTTCCGGAAGACCCTCCACTACCGCTTGTCCCATTAGTTCCAGAAGATCCGCTAGTTCCATCAACACCACTAGTACCAGAGGTTCCATCAACACCACTAGTACCAGAGGTTCCATCAACACCACTAGTACCAGAAGTTCCGTCAACACCACTAGTACCAGAAGTTCCATTTGTTCCAGAAGTTCCATTAACACCACTAGTTCCAGAAGTTCCATTAACACCACTAGTTCCAGAAGTTCCATTAACACCACTAGTTCCAGAAGTTCCATCTACCCCACTAGTACCTGATGTACCGTCAATTCCACTGGTACCAGAAGTTCCGTTAGTACCTGATGTACCGCTAATACCATTGGTACCAGACGTTCCATCAATTCCAGAGGTTCCATTTATACCGCTTGTACCAGAAGAGCCATCTACGCCACTTGTTCCAGAAGTTCCATCTACCCCACTAGTACCGGAAGTTCCATCTACCCCACTAGTACCGGAAGTTCCATTTGTTCCAGAAGTACCATCTACCCCACTAGTACCGGAAGTTCCGTCTACGCCCGATGTTCCAGAAGTACCGGAAGTTCCGTCAATCCCAGAGGTTCCACTTGTACCAGAAGTACCATCAATACCACTAGTACCAGAAGTTCCATCAATACCACTAGTACCGGATGTTCCGTCAATACCACTAGTACCATCAATTCCAGAGGTCCCAGAGGTTCCGTCAATCCCTGATGTACCAGAAGTGCCGTCTATACCAGAGGTTCCGTCTACCCCACTAGTGCCAGATGTACCATCAATACCTGATGTTCCAGAAGTACCATCAACACCAGAAGTACCAGAAGTTCCGTCTATACCAGAGGTCCCAGAGGTGCCTGCGGTTCCAGAAGTTCCACTTGAACCAAAAGTTGTTGATATATAGTTTGCAACTTGATCTATTGTTGCCTTATATGAAGAACCCCCTGAATATTGTATTGTATCACCGGTATTTACGATGTGAATTAATGTATCACCAGTTATATATGGGGCAATTGTTCTATCTGTTAATCTTTGTTGTGACATATCACATATAAATATCTAGGCTTCAAAAATAAATGTTGGACCGTCCATAAATATGAAAATCATTTCATCCTCAAATATTTTAACAGTATTAATATCTGTAGAACATTCTAGATAAATAAATTTCTCACATCCATTTGAATCAATTATTTTAACTAATAGCTGGTCAACATTATCAAGTGGTGGTGGGACATTAAAGATTTGAATTGGCGTTATTGTTGTTGACGCACTAACGGAAAAACAATATGTGTTTGTGATATCACAAACATATACATCATATGTTGGTGTTCCGGTAATTGCTGTAATTTGAATTTGCCTTGCCACTAAACTTTATTAAAATACTAATTTAATTAAACGTCATCTAACCAAGATAAAGATACTTGAGCACCAGTATTGTTACCACCAGTTGCAATTATAGATACAGTTTCACCTGGATTTATAAAAATTTCATAATTAGAAATATCAATAGTGTTACTATCCGTTTTATTTAAAATTGTTTTATATGCGGATCTACCAGTTCCTGCAGTGTAAGTCCCGTCAATAGCCGCTTGTACAGGTGAATTTACACTTACTGATGTATATGTTGGTGCCACTGAAAACGTACCATTTTTAACTAAATTAAATGTTATAGTACTTACACCATCTGTTACAAGTGTTAATGTTTTAATAAGTGCAATTGTTTTATTTGGTACACCATTAAATGTTAGTGGGTTTGATAATGATATCATACTTTTATTTGCCGTTGCACCAGGACTACCGTCTGCCGAATAATTGACACCATTATATATAATTATACCCTCAACAAACGCAGCCATTGATGCGTTTTTTATTGAAACTGCGGTATTATTTGTTGTGTTTTGTGATATAAAACTAATTGGAAATGTTGGGTTAATTAAACTTGGTGATGTGTTTTGATTTGCAAATTTAATTTGATGTGCCGGTGAAAAAAGACCTGTGGTCGCACTTTCAATATTAAATTGAATGGCCCCAAATCCTAACCATTGTACAACAATTTCATATACATTTCCTTTTGTTGGATCTAATAATACCCCACTTGGATTACTAGGGTTTGGTGAACTTTGTGTTGATGACCCATCAAATTTGTCAATGTTCCAAGAAGTTTGAGGAATAAATTCATCGGTTCCTTGAAATCTTCTCATAACACCAAATGATGTCCCACTATATCCAATAAAAAATCCATTTGTGTTATCACCCCATCCAGCCCACTGAGTGTTTCCTGTAGCACCACTTGTAAATAAACAAGTAAATCTAATGTTTAATCCTTGACCATTTCTATATTTTGCTAGTTTTACAGTTCTTAATTGACCTGTGTTATTAGTTGCTGCCGCTGTTGAGATGTTTACAAAAGTATTACCACTTTCGTAAGTAACGGTTCCACCAGTTGTAAAACCTGTTGTTATTAAATCAGTATTAATACCGTATGGGTGTGTAATTTGAATAAGTGGTGACATTTCAGCAACTTGTAGTTCACCAAAAGCAGTTAATGGTTCGTCAATTTGAACTTTTAAGTGACCCTCTTCATCAACACCAACGTTTCTAAAATTAAACCCCTCATCTTGACCCAATAGAATGTTTCTACCTAAGTTCGCTAAAACCTCTGGTGGTACTGGTGAGTTTGTTGAAAGTAAAAAACCACTTAAAGGTTTTATAAGTAATTTAGTATCAAAATAAAAATCCGTTTGATTTGTTGATGATGTATTTGTAAATTCTAATTTAGCGTATGGTGAAAGTGCTGGTGATGAAAATGTTTGTAGTCCAGCGCCAGCTACATACATCACCATAGATGTCCTTAATAAATCAGTCCCAGCAGAATCACTATAAAAATAAACGGTCAATATACCATCTGTATCTGAAAGAATTGATGTTTGTTGTTGTGAAAAATCTGGTGAAAGAGCAAAAACTGATGATGTATATGTTTGACCAGACAACAATGGTGTTGTTGTTTTAAAAGCAAAACCATCTTGTCTAGTGTTAGCATAAGTACCATCAGGTTGAACCCCAGCTGTAATATTTCTACCCAAGTTTGCAACCATACCAGATGCAATTGGTGCAGTTAAATTAAGTACTTGACCATTAATTGATTTTGTTGTGAATTTTGTATCAAAATAAAAATCGGTTTGTCCTGTTGCTGAGGTATTCTCAAAAGTATATTTTATGTAAGGAGCAAATGCTGGTGCACCAAACATTTGAAAACCATCAGTCGCCGCGTAAGGTAAACTTAGTGTTCTTATTTGGTCAGTACCAGCAGAATCAGAATACCAAAACACTCTTAATGTACCTGCTTGGTCTGCTCTTACGTGTGTTTGAACTTGTGAAAACCCAGGTGATAGTGCTAAAACCCCTGAGTCATATGTTTGACCTGAAGCTAAAGGCGTTGTGGTTAAAAACGCATAACCATCTGTTTTAACATTTTCATAACTACCGTCAGGTTCTTGACCAACAATAACATTCCTTCCTAAGTTTGCTACCATACCTGCCGCTATAGGGGCTGCCAAATTTAAAACTTGTCCATTAATTGATTTTGTTGTGAATTTTGTATCAAAATAAAAATCAGTTTGACCAGTTGCTGAAGTGTTTTCAAAAGTATATTTTATGTAAGGAGCAAAAGCCGGAGCCCCAAACATTTGGAACCCGTCAGTTGCCGCGTACGGTAAAGTTAGAACCCTTATTTCATCTGTACCCGCAGAATCAGAATACCAAAACACTCTTAATGTACCTGCCTGATCCGCTCTTACGTGGGTTTGAACTTGTGAATAACCGGGAGATAAAGCTAAAACACCTGAGTTAAAAGTTTGACCTGAACCCAAAGGTGTTGTTGTTAAAAATCCATACCCATCTGCTTTTAAGTTATCATAATTACCATCAGGGTCCTCACCAATTATAACAGATTTTGTAACATTTGCATCCCAATCTGTTTGTAATGAACCACTAAGATTTGAAGTTAGTGCTTCAAAATCACCTGCGGTTGTTTGTAATCTAATAAAAGTTTGGTTAGAATTACTTGTATTTGTAAATCTAACCCTTGCATATTGTCTTGTAATAGTTATTCTGTGTACCTCATTTGTATTAGCACTTACGGACCAAGATATTGTGCTATCAGTATTTACACCATCTGGTGAAAAATCTAAAAATAATGTACCATTTTGATCTGTAAGAACCGCCATAACTATAGCGGAATATCTTTCAACGTCTACATATGTTCCGGTAAATGTTGTGCCCGACAATAATGGTGTTGTTGTTGAATTTGTGTCTAATACTTTATTTACTATTTGTGGTATAAAAGCCATAACCTTTTTAATTTAAATATTTTAATGTTACATTTGTAACCAAGTTCCTGTTCCTGTATTAAATAATATAATTGCACCTCCATCGGCATCTAATATTAGTGTTTGTGTGTTTTCAACTCCAATAATTGTGTCTGTACCATTTGCAATAAATGTTATATTATTAATATATGAGTTTAACCCAATGTCTTTAACATCATACCTTAATCTACCAGATGTAACAGAATTAGGTAAATAAATTGTAGTTGCTGATATTGAAGAGTCAACACCAATAACATTGTCGGTTGTAAGGGCTGAATATGTGGCGCCGCTAACATAGGTGTAGTTATTTCCAATAGTATTAACATTTCTATACTCAACCACACCAGTTGTTTCATTTCTCCCTAAAATTTGTGTTAAATTGTTATTAAGGTTTGGTATATCTGATATTGTAATGGTGTTAGCGGTAAACCCATTTTGTACAACTGTTCCACCAGTAACAATTAAATCACCATCATATACTAAATCACCAACAACAACGACATCCCCCACAACATCTAAATTACCATTAATACAAGTATTTCCTGTTACAGATAAAGTACACCCTGTTGTGTGTCCAGAAATATTGAATGACCCAATTTGGTTTGTGTTTCCTGTTACATTATAGTTACCAATCTGTGTTGTATTACCAGAAATTGTATAATTACCATTTAATGTTTTTGTATATTCCCAATATCCTTGTGATGAATTATATGATATTAAATCACCATTTGTTTGACCACTAGTTTGAACATTGTGTAAATCACCTAAGTTATATCCTAATGATGGTCTGACAAATAGTGAACCATTAACAGCAGCATCAATAACAATAGCCATTTGGATTTTAAGGTTTGGTTCAGTAGGTTCAAAACTAGTTAACCCACCAGGTATTGTTGGACTTACATAAAGTATCGTACCATCAACCCAGGTTTCACCATATAGTGAACCTGTAGTGTTTACCCCCCTAATTAAGCCAAATTCATAAACATAACCATCTTCACCATTTAATATGTTTTCCCCAGCAATACCTAATGTAAAATAGTATGGAATAGTACCATCTGCAATCATATACTCACCAAGTATTCTACCACTAGTACCAAGAGTACCAGACGCTCTGACAACCCTACCTTTATTTATTGTCGCACCACTTTGGTTTTTAATATAATATAGATTGTCTAAACCAACTTTAAGGCTTACGTTATTTCCTTCTAAATCAACATCAAGTGTTCCATAATCAACATCCCAATGAAGCCTACCTTCTTGTACTGTTGGTACGTATGCGGTATTAAAATCAATGTAATTTGTATATACTGATGTTGCGGATAATGAATTAAATTTTGAATCCCCCGATGCGGTAATCCAAGCAGTTTCAACACCCGCATTGTTCTCAACGATAATATTTTTATCATTATCATTTCCAGTACCACCTTTAAATTGAACCCCCCCTAATATTGAATTTGTTGTAATTTCAGGTGATGTTGAATTATTATATGCTTGTTGTAAATTTGTTGTGGATGTTCCACCAGCAGCACCTATTGTTTCACCAAACTTAGACGCAAAAAAGAATTTAGCCTTAGTTTCGTCAGTTAAATCAGTTGCCGTACTTAATACAGATAAAACACCTATAAGAACAGCATCGGTACTTAAATTAGGGAATGATATAAATGATTCATTTTGTAATGCTGAAATTGCTAATGCTAGTGTATTGTAATTTTGTTGACCATACATTACCACAACTGAACCATCTTGTTGTAAGTAAATTCTTTGATTTGTTGCCTTTGTTCCTGTTATTGGTGTAATAACACCACCAAGGTCATAATTTAAAGGGTCAATATCTGTTACATCTGTCAATGTCGCCCCTGTTTGTGTTCTATATTGAAATGTTCTAGGGTTTTCTCCTGTAACGTAAATAGTGTTTGGACTTAAAGTATTATTTGCAAAATTAATACCTAACCCATATAGATAGCCAGCACTTGTATTAAACTTTAAATTAGCCCCATTTGTTGATGGTAGTATACCTCCATTAATTAAATTAATAGGTGTGAACATATCTCGTAATTGACCCAATGGGGATAAAACAAAATCAGGTTGACTAAATACTGAATAAATTGATGTTTTATCTGGGTGGCTTAATTTACCTAAAAATATATTTTGTCTTCTTTGTTGTTCCGATAAAGGTGTTGATTGTTGTGATATTGTACCACCACTATTTAAAAAAACAAATGTTTCAGTGGAAGTGTTAACAAAATTATCTGTGTTTACCCCACCACTATAAGATAAATAATATATTTGTGGACTTAAAGGGTTTGATGTGTCATCAACAATCCACCCTTTAACTGGTGATACATAAAATGTTGTTGTTGATGCTGTTGTAATACCTGTAAATTCAAACACACCTGTTGATGAGTTTACCGTAGATATATTATATCCTAAAGCTACCCAATCAGAACCATTACTAACCAATTGTAACGCATTTGTTTCACCAAGTATCACAAATGGTTTATCATCTATTGTTTCTGAACCAAAAGGTTGTACTGTTACAGCGCCTCCTCCATTATTTTTAATATTATATAATTTACCTTGTACACCTACCGCAGTTGGTAAATATATTGTAAAAGTTCCACCAGAAGCATCTATCATAAAATCTTCTGTTTGTGCTGTATACGTTGAATTAATTGTCTTCTGTGGAAATATAATACCACCAGTTGATGTAATACCACTAGTTTGTGTTAAACCACTAACAAATAATGTATCGGCTGATAGACCATTTGTAAAAATTGTAGGACCGTAAACAGTTCCTCCGGATAATGTTGATAATCTATCCCACCCTATTGGGAGTATTTGATTTGCTGTTGATCCTGATGTATATAAAATTGCATCAGCTGTATTAAGTGCTAATTCACCAGATGTTAGTCCACTTGCGGGTGGAACTTTTCCTGGGACATTAGACCTTTTAATAAGGAATGTCGTTTGTCTATTTGCCATATATATGACTTAAATTATATGTAATGGTTATATAACCTTTTTTATAAATACTAATGGTTGATAAAAAAAATTAAATTATTTGAAATAAAAAAGGGGAGTTACCCTCCCCCTTTTTTGTATTAAAATTATTTGTTGTTAGTAATAACTACCCTTAGTAGCTGCCCCCATCTAAAACATCAAATTCGGCCAAGACTCTAACCCCATTAAATGAACCATCATCAGTAGGGTCTGTACTTCTAATTACAATGTCATTTAATTGTGTAACCCAACCTCTATTTGGATATCCAGTAAGAGCAGTATATTCTGTAACACTTGGTACCTCTGTTCCGGTAAGACCTGTAAGGTTTTGCATTCTTACAATATCAAAATTAACATCACCAGCCGCAATACCATTACCGTCTTGGATTGTAAATCCGGCGTTAACAGATGTTGCAATTGTTGATCCAGTTGGGTTATAGTTTAATGTAATGTTTGGGTCTTCTACGTAAAGGTTGCTTGTAAATGCTGATATTGCAGCTCCAAGTACCGTTAAGTCACCTTGGATTACAACATTACCTGCGGCATCAATGTTATCAACACTTAAAGTATTTGTTCCGTCATTGTATGTGAATGTTGATTCATCTGTTAGTAATCCTCCAGGTCCAACATAAACAACTCTTCCCTGTGTAAGGTTTGAGAAACTTAAACCAGAAACTGTGTTGATTGACGCAACCAAATCTGGTTGTCCTTCATTTTGAGAAATTGTGAAAGTATTTGTTGTTGGACTATATGTAAAACCTGTAACATATGTATCGTTAATATCAATACCAGATAAACTAACGCTATACACAACACCATCATTTCTTGTAAAGTCTAAAGCTTCAGTTCCAGAGTTGTATGTTCCACCAGTTGTATAAACGTTTGTATATGGTAATGTGTATGTACCAGGAGCAACGTCTTGATTATATAACAATCCAATTGACGCTGTACTAGTATTATCGGTAGCAGCCGTATTTGTACCACCGGTAACATAAGTGTCGTTTGTGTCAATAGTGCTTAAATCAACAGTATATGATGTACTATCATTTTTAACAAAAGTAATTAATTTATTACCATTGTTGTATGTACCACCAGTTGTAAATGTATCTTGTGTTGTGATAAAATAAGGGCCACCTATAGGTGTGCCGTGATAATCTAACTGAGCTGATTGTGTCGGTGTATCGTTAGTTGACGGAGTTAAAGTATTTCCAGTAACATAAACATCATTTGTTTGACTAAAAGCTGTAAGCGATCCATAATTTACAATCTCTAATGAGCTTGATCCAGTTGCGGTTGTGTTATAAAGTCCAGTACCAGTAATTGTTAAATTATTAACAACTTCAGTTCCGGTTACATTTAAATTACCATTAATTGTAAGAGCTGTAAAAGAATCAATTGTTACTGGAACAGCTGGCTTACCATTATTTAGTTCAATTGTTAGTACATTTGGTGACCAAGTAGCTCCAGTTGTATATGAGTCAACAGATGCCGCAATGTCCGTTATATCTGCCAACACAAAACCAGATGTTGTACCAGAAAGGAATTTACCAACAAGCCCAGAACCAGTTTGGTCTTGATATTTTGTGATTTGATTTCTTAATCTTAAATCATAGAGATTAGAACCAACCTCAAAAAAGTTTGCTGTAGTACCTGTTCCTGCCGGAGTCCATTCTGCTGTTGATGTTGTAAATCCTGAGAAAAATACAATACCATCTGCGGTATTAACAATTGGTTCACCTTTTAATAGACTACTAGGTAATGGTCTATTAACTATATCTGAATTTTTTAAAACGTGTGTTGTGTTTCTTATTGCCATAACTTATTTTATTTAATAAATATTTACTTTTTTAAAAAGTCCCACCATTTAGTGTATCATTTTGTATAACTGAACTATTGGCTGTTATAATTCTTGAATTTCCTAAACTATCAAGACCTAAATCAACTTGTGGTGTATTAACTTTTGTGGTTGATGTCCATATACTAGAGGTTCCATTTACCGTGTTAATATCTCTAAAACGCTTAAGTGGTTTACCCAAATCAATTGTATTATCTGTTACTGGTGTTACATTATTATGAATTGTAATTCCTGTGTTACAACTATGAATATTTTCTACATATAATTCTGTAATACAGTTGCCACTACCACCAGAAAATTGTGATCCAGTATTAAATAAAGACCAGTCAGTTATTGTACCATTCCAAGGTGAAGGATTTAATTTATAGTATTGAGTTCCACCACTAACACCAACAACCATCCCAGCTCTTCTTCTTAAGTTAGGAATTGCGTTTAGTTCAGTTAAATTATTGACGTTTCTAAATCCGTCAATACCATACAAGGGGTCAATTACCGGATATGTATCAAGCGGATCTGTAGGTGAGATAAACCCTACAATTTCAACTCCTCCGGAAAGACTAAAACTCATCATAATTTATTTTTCTTTTTTAAATTAACTACACATCCAACTATAAATATTTCCGTTAAAGTTGAAGTATGTTCTGTATATGTTATATGTTACTGGGAATCCACCTCCATCAACAATTGTAATTTGTCCATTGAGTATTGTTGGAATCACAAATCCATTACATCCTGACAAACTATCTCTAAATTTAGAAGGTTGTGCAAGACTTGTAGGTATTAAAATATATCCATAACCAAGACCGACATTAAATTCAACATAGGTCTCCACGACAGGATTTCTAGCATCAAATGTAAGTGATGGTACATCTACTAGTGTAATATTTGTTTTATTAACCTTACCATAATAAATACCGAGCTCAGCTGGTGTTGGGCTCTTTGTAGGTGTTGGTGTTGGTGTATTTGTAGGTGTAACCGTTGGTGTAACACTTATTGTAGGTGTTGGTGTTGGTGTAAACGCAGATGGTAATGGCGTAATACAAATATCCCAAGTCGCCGTAGGAGTTGGTGTTGGTGTCGCAGTCGGTGTTGACGTAGGTGTTTTTGTAGGTGTCGGTGTAACACTTGACGTAGGTGTAGGTGTCGGTGTAACACTTGACGTAGGTGTAGGTGTCGGTGTAGGTGTTCTTGTTGGTGTTGGTGTAGGTGTAGGAGTTGGTGTAGGCCTAGGTACATTTAAAATATACGGACAATCATCATCTAATACCAATATTGTATACGTCCCATAAATTTCTTGAGGTGGAATTAAAAGTCCCGGTTCAAATGTTAATGGTAATACGACAATACCCAGATTTATAACATCAAGTGAGTTATCTGGTTTAAAAAGAACTTGAGCTTCTTCCCCATCATTATAAACGCTATTTATTGTAATTGTTTGACTCATCCTTATGGATTTGTTGTTGTAGTTGTTGTTATATTATGTGTTGTTGTAGTTGTTGTATTATCATTTATTGTGTAAGTAAAATCATTTGGCTCACAGAAAGTTGTTGAGCAATCTGGACAGAATGGGTTAAACATTTTAAATTTATCTTTAAGAACTTCAAAGTTGTGTCTAATCTCACTTGAATCAAGTGGTTCAACGTACATTCTAAATTGTGATATACCACCCTCAAATGTTCCAGCAAATTCCTGTTCAAGAAGGATATCTGTTTTAAGACCAGAAAGTGATGACATATCAAGAACTGACGTTGGGAAAAGTTCAGGATCTTGGATATAAGGGCCCGTAAGACCACTACAAGATTGTGGGATAAGATTTTCGTGAAGTCCTTGAGTTCCACCACCCCAAGAAACATTAAAAGGAACCCCAACTTGTTTTTCCTTATCAGTACTTAAAGCTCTTGGTATTATCTCTTCAAAATCTTTTATTGTGTAAATTAACTTACCATTAACATAAATGAGTAAAGTCCCATTTCTAAATTTCTTATCATCAAGCCATTTATCATTTAACTGAACAATATCAATTTTTTCTGGTTGTTTTTTATTTGTGTATGGTGGCTTAATAAGGGCTATTGTGTTATTTGCAAGTGACTCAAGATATACACTTTCTGTTATATCACCAAGTCCACCATCATACCACAAATGACAGTTATTAAGATTTGTATCTCTTTTCCACACAACATCAAGTAAGAACCAATGTTCAAAATCTAGATAAGCCGGATTTTCTTTTTCACAGGTTGGGTAAATTGGAGGTGTACACCATTCTTGTATTGTATACCCAGTCATATATGTATTTCCAGTAACACAAGTTCCAGTTGTCTCACAACCACCAGTGAATTTCAATACTTTTATTCCGATTCCCGGATTTTTTGGGTCACCACATAATTTAAATGAGATGTTATTTGACATTACATCAAATAATGGATCTGACTCACAAGTATTTTCAATTGAGGTGAATCCAGTTGATGGGCAATCAACACAATCAAGACAACCCTCACAAGTTGTACAAGTTGGTGTACAAGTTGTGGTTGGGGTATTACAAGTATCTACTGGAGTTGGTTCTGGTGTTGGTGTCGGTGTTGGTGTTATAATAGTCTCACAATTATGTGTTCTACACTCCCACCCACAAGTCTGACATCCATAATCGTTACACCCACAACCACAACTTATTGATTTTGTAAGATCTCCTTGACATGCATTGCACCCATAATTTAAATGTGGGTCGTGAATTCCATCAGCAGATCTTGGTGGATAAAGATATATACATCTACTATTTGTAATAGTTTGGTTACAGCAAGCACAAGTTTGTAAACAATTCGCAAGTGGTGTTGTAACTCTTGTGTATCTACTAAAACAATTTGGTGTACCATCTGCGTAGTGGTAAAATTTATTTTCAGCTCTAGCGCCTAAATAAAAAAATGTATTTTTGTTTTTTGGGTATAACTGATTTAATGTCGTTTCATTTGGTAATGGATTGTATTCATTTGTCAATCTTGGTTTCAAGACCATTTCAACAGCCCATCCTTTATTTACCCTTTCTGGAAAAATATCATAGTCGTACCCAAATAATTTATAAAACCCTTGGTAAAACCCACCATATAGTTCATTATATCTACCAATACCTGGAACATCTTTACTTATAATTTCATATAAGGTTTGTTTTGTAAAAACTTCAAATCTACTATCATCAGTTGTGTACCCTGTGACTTGAAATAATTTTAACCTTCTATCAAAAAACAATCTATCAAATTTTACAGAGTCGTTGAAAATTCCTTGGGTAAAATTAATTGTTTGATTGTCCATATTATCAACAAGCCCATTATCAATACCGGTAAATCCAATATCACAACTGCTTGATTCTGAAAAACAAGAAAGGTCTTTATCATCTGGGTTATAGTAATTTTGAGATACTATAACATTATTTGGATTAAATTGTTTGTAATTTAAATTTATTTGTTGGCTTGTCTCCGAGTCATCTAAATCAAAATAAAACGGGACTTTATTTCCATATGTTTGTGCAATTATATATGGTGAAAACACAACCTCCTCATTATAATCCCTCTCATCTGATGCCAATGACATATCCATACCGTCATAAATTAGGTTCAGATTAAATTTTTTATAACTATACTGGTTAATATTTTGGTATGCCATACTTATTTCTTAATAAATACAACTAATCAAAGTATTTATAATAAAATTAAATATGATAGAGTTTGAAAAACCATACTTTAGAAAGCCTTATTATTTCCGATTAGAAGATGGGAAAGATAAAATTTCTTTATATTATTCAGTTTCTGAAACAATATCTGAAGCAAAGGGTAAAGACAACAAAATTGATTTTGATAAAACTAGTGAATCTGAACTAAAAAAATTAATAAAAAAAATTTTAGATTCAGGTAAAAAATTAAATCCAAAAGATGTTTATAATAGTCTTTTTAAATTAAAAAATAAATCAAAGAATAACAAAACAAAAAAAGAAGGTGGTGAGATTGAGGAGCTTGTTGATGATGATGGTACATTTTCCACCTCAAATATCCCAATTCTTGATATGGGTCAACATACTAGTTGGACACAAGATATGAGAGCAGCCCTTATTCGTCAAGCCGGATCTACATTCCCATTCAAGGCAAGAATTTATTATGGAGAATCCGAAGAAGAACAAGAAATTATTGACGAAGAGGATTTCTCTGACGCTTATGGTTATGAGGAAATTGAAGGTGAGGATGTTAAAACATTTAAAGGCTGTATAAGTGTCTTTAAAGATTTGGAAATTGAAGATCCTTTTGAGAGATATGAAAGATGTATGAGTTTTGGTTTTGACCCAGAACTTGACAAGAATCACCAACAAAGAATTGTTGAGTTAAAAAAAGAAAAAATGAAAAATATTCTTGATGAACTTTTGCTTAACAAAAAATCAGATGAAAAAGAAATATCAAAAAAGAATATTGATGACGATACTGATGAAGAATCTGTAATATATAAATTACTTTTAAGAAATATAGAATCAATTAAAAAAATTGCAGAAAAAGAAAATATTGATATTTCTAAACTAATTAAAAAATTAAAGTAGTTTGAATAAGGATTTATATAATAGACCAATAACCTTACCCAAAGAACTTACAGAATATCTTGGGACTTGTTTTGATCATGCGCAAAATGCGGACGCAAACACAGAAGGGTTTAATAGAAACCAGGAACTAAGGGATAGTGGGTACGTCACATACCAGCAACTTGGTAGAATTAAAAACTGGTTTGATAATTATGGTGGTGACGGAAAAGACGCGCCATATATATTAAATGGTGGTGATTATATGAAAAGTTGGGTTGATAGAACTTTAGAACATTTAAGAACTGATGACTCAGTTACAAAACAAATAAGAAAAGATAATATGCCAGCGATGGTAGATAAAAAATTAGTAGATGATATGGGATGGCTTGCCGATATGAATAGACCATCAAAAGAACATAGTAATTTTGTAGATGATATAAAAATTACAGAAAACCTAAAAAGGATAAACGATATAATGAAAAAACTACTCTAATGGCAACAACAGAAAGATTAGATTTTAGTCAACCAATGAATGATCTTGGTGTTATAGGTGAAGAACAAAGAAAAAGGTTAATACCAAAAAATGACTACAAACCAGTAAATCAATATTCATCAACAAACAAAGATGCAATATCCGATGGTGATGAGTTTGGTAAAGGTACCGGTACTTTTCTTGATACCGCAAATGGTGGGTCATCAACAGACGTGTTTGAGAGAATTAACGAAATTAAAGTTAACGAGTATCAACCAGAAAAACCATACACCACTCCTAGTGCTTAATGAAACTTTACAATACATATAAAAATCTTATTGTTGAGGTAGCATCAATTGATAATATCATTAACTCAATTAAAAATAAAAAAAGAGTTATTGTATATTATGATGGTGACGAACCGGGAGGTAAAGGGTTAAGGATTGTTGAGCCTGTTTGTTATGGGTATAGTAAAGCTGGTAATCCAGTTTTAAGAGCTTGGGACATTGAGGGTGCTTCACATAGAGCTTATTTAGGTGAAAAACCACTACCCAGTTGGAGGCTTTTTAGGATTGATAAAATTATAACTTATAAAGAAACAACTGAAAACTTCAATGAGATGAGACCAGACTACAATCCAAATGGTGACAAAAGTATGACAAGAGTTATTATAAACGCAACATTTTAAAAAATATGAATTCTGAAGATCAATTATTGCAAAAATTAGTTATTGCAAAAAAAATAATGGAAAAACATAATGACATTAATAGAGGGACAGTACAAGAAAGTCCAACTATTAATACACCATCATTACAAGAGTTCCAACCAGCAAATGGCAACTACAATATCCCTAGTGAATTTTTGGGTGAAGAAGTTAAAATGACACAACAACACACCGAAATCCCAACACAAGACAGAATTATGGGTTCAAGATTACCTGACGAAATTAAAAGGTTAATGATTGAACACCCAATTGACAAACCAAATAATATGGGTGGAGCAACACTTTCAAACGATTTGGTGGAGAAAGCGTCAAGACTTATGAATGTTAACGCAAAGGGTGATACTGTTAATGAAAATAAAAAACAAATAACAAGTCACGAAAGACCACAAGGATTATTATCTGCGGATACCATTAGAGATATTGTAAGAGAAACTGTTGAGGACGTTTTAAAAGAAAATGGTTTACTTGTTGAGTCAACTAGAAAAAGTAACGATATGTTTAAATTTAGAGTTGGTAACCACATATTTGAGGGTAAGGTAACAAACGTCAAAAAGATTTCTAAATAAATTTAATTTATACTTAATGTGTAACCCTTTTATCGTTTGATAAAGGGGTTTTTTATTTTAAAACAGAATTGACTTGTTTCTCAATAAGGGTTATAATTTAATGGTAAATTGTATAAAATTATGAGTAAAATTAGAGTATTAGTCATCCCTTCAGATACATCGGGAGTCGGAAAATTCAGATCAGTTGATCCCCACGTTAAACTACAAAATATGTATCCGGATGAATTTCACGTTGATATTAACTACCAACCAAATGTAAATGATATAAACTTTTGGAAAAATTATCAGATAGTTCACTTTCATAGAAACATTGGTCAAGACTATGATAGTTGTCCAAAATTAATTAAAATGTTACAATCTATGGGTATTGTTGTAATTGGTGATGTTGATGATTACTGGTTACCAACAAAAGAGCACCCAATCCACCAACTAATTGTTCAAAACAAGTTACACGAAAAAATTGTAAATAATTTAAAAGTTTGTGATTATGTAATAACAACTACCGAAATTTTTGCAAATGAAATTAGAAAGTTTAATAAAAATGTAATTGTATTCCCAAATGGGGTTGACCCAGAGGACCCACAATTTAATGAACCAACACTTCCTTCAGAAAAAATTAGAGTTGGCTGGCTTGGTGGTTCATCTCACTTACACGACCTTAAACTTCTTGATGGTATGGTAAGTAAATTATCACCTATACAAGATAAATTACAATATTATGTTTGTGGTTTTGATATCCGTGGAAGTGTAACTGAAATTAATAAAACTACAGGTGAAAAAACCCAAAGACCAATTAGACCAGATGAAACTGTGTGGGTTAAGTATGAAGAAATTTTTACAAACAATTACAAAATCATTACACCAAAATATAAAGAGTATCTTGATACATTTACAGAAAATGATTACTCTGGTGTTATGGATGAGAACTATGTTAGAGTTTGGACAAGACCTGTTACTAGTTACGCAAAGAATTACTCTAAGTTTGACATATCATTAGCACCAATTAAAAATCACGTATTTAACAGAATGAAATCACAACTTAAGGTAATTGAAGCCGGTTTTTATAAAAAGGCATTAATTGCATCAAATGTTGGTCCGTATACTATTGATTTAAAACACGCGATGAAAAATGGTCAGTTTACTGATGGTAACGCTCTTCTTGTTGATGAAACTAGAAATCATAGTGATTGGGCTAAATCAATTAAGAAACTTGTTGAAAATCCTAATATGGTTGTAGATCTTGGTGAAAGACTATATGAAACTGTTAAAGACAAATACAATTTACAAAATATAACTAAATTGCGAAAAGAATTTTACAAATCCCTAATTAAATAATTTATGATTACCATTCCAATTACTAAAATTTTATTTCTTGACATTGAGACTGTTGGTGGCTGTCCAGACTATGAATCTTGTCAAAGATTTAACCCAGAAATATCTGACCAATTTGAAAAATACTTTGATTGGTTTCAAAAAAGATTTCCGGAAGACTTAGGTCTCTCAAAAGATGAGGTATTTGTTAAAAGAGCTGCACTTGTTCCGGAGTTCGCTAAAATTGTTTGTGTATCAATGGCTTTTGTGTTAGACAATGGAGAAGTAAAAAAACAAACCTTTTCAAGTGAAGACGAAAAAGAATTATTAACACAAGTAAGAGCCCTTCTTGATAGATGTCATAAACTTGATTTCTATCTTTGTGGTCATAATTTAAAAAACTTTGACATTCCAATGCTTGCAAAAAGGATGATTATCAATGGAATTATGCCATCAAAAATCCTTCCATCTTACGATACAAAACCCTGGGAAGTAAAAGCAATTGACACAAAAGAAATCTGGCAGTATGGTGCTTATTCATCTGTTGGCTCACTTGACTTAATGTGTTCTTGTCTTGGTATACCAACACCAAAAGATGGTGAGGTTTCAGGTGCTAATGTTCACAAATCATATTGGGAAGAAAGAAAAATAAAAGAAATATCTGAATATTGTGAAAAGGATGTTGAGGTATTAGTTGAAGCTATAAAAAAATTAAAGGATTTAAAATGATAAATGGAATAGAAGATTTGTTTGACGATTCAATCACAAACGCAGATTACGAAAAAATGGCTGAAGAATTTGGTTTTGATGTTAGAGAGTTAGCAAAAGAAATGGATGGATATCAACCAACAATGGGTATTAACTTTTCTTTGAGTAATCAAGATGCTGTTGAACCAAAATATGTTTATCCGACAGACTCTGGATTTGATTTGTATTCAACAGAAGAACTATACGTAGGTCCACTTGAAAGGATTTTAGTTCCAACCGGTTTACACGTTGATATTCCAGATGGATATGAAATACAAGTAAGGTCAAAAAGTGGTTTAGCTTTAAAACAAGGACTTATGGTTTTAAACTCACCCGGTACCGTGGATCAAGGATATACTGGGGAAATCCAGGTTATTATTTTTAATACAGCAAAAAATGAAGTAACAATTAATAAAGGACAAAAAATTGCTCAAGCCGTAATTTGTCCGGTTGTTTCTGGTAAATGGGTTACATTTAAAAAGATTGACAACATAGAAGATAAAGATAGGTCTGATAAAGGATTTGGAAGTACTGGTATATGATTACAATTGGATATTCTACAAGGAAACATAACCCAGAGTTAATTGAGTATTTGAAAAAAACTTGTGGTGGTGGTAAAAGGACCGAGGTCATTGAAAAGGTAAACGGTGGTGATAAAAGTTTGGCACAAGTTTACAATGAGATTTTAAACGAAGCACAAAATGATTTTGTTGTTTTTTGTCACGATGATTTGGAATTTGACACAAAAAACTGGGGTGAGAAGTTAACAAAACTTTTTGAGCGAAATCCAGAATATGGTATTATCGGAATTGCCGGAACAACGGATTTAATTGATGGTCGTTGGTGGACATTAAAAGAATCAATGACCGGAATTGTGTCTCACAAACACGAAGGAAAAAAATGGACAAATACATACTCACCGGATCAAGGGAATAAACTAAAAGAAGTTGTTGTTTTAGATGGTTTATATTTTGCTGTTGATAAAAGAAAAATTAAAAATGGTTTTGATGAATCATTTAATGGTTTTCACTTTTATGAAATCCCTTTCTGTTTTGAGAATTATTTAAATGGTGTTAAACTTGGGGTAACAACACAGATACGAGTCACGCATATGTCAATTGGACAAACTAACCAGCAATGGGAAGAAAATAAAATTCAGTTTGAGGAAAAATATAAAGATAAATTTCCGGTAAGATTAACAAATAATAAAACCATTGAGGAAAAATTAGTTATTGATTTTTCTAAAATTGGTATTGGTATGACAACATACAATGCTGAACATAGAATTAAACAATCTGCATTTACTGTTCCTAAATGGATTAAAAACTTTGTTATTGTAAATGATGGGACACCTTATGATAATTCTTCATATCCAGAACAAGCACACATCATCCAACACGAAACAAATCTATGTGTTGGTGCTGCAAAAAATTCGGCAATGCAATATCTTTTGGACCAAGGTTGTGAACATATATTTTTAATGGAAGATGATATTTTAATTAAAGACGAAAAAGTTTTTGAGAAATATATTAACCATTCGTTAATATCTGGAATTAAACATTTAAACTTTGCTCTTCACGGTCCGGCAAACAAGAAAGGGTCCACCGGGTTTAAGACACTTGAGGATAGAAAAGATGTTGATGGTGAACCAAACCCAAGAATGATTATCCCGTATCCTGAAGGAGTTAAAATTGCGTTATACCCAAATTGTGTTGGGGCGTTCTCCTATTATCACAAATCAGTTCTTGACAAAATTGGTCTTTTTGATCCAATGTTTAAAAACGCTTGGGAACACGTTGAGCATACTTTTCAAGCAATTAAAAATGGGTTCCATCCTCCATTCTGGTATTTTGCGGATATTGAGAATAGTTGGGAGTACCTTACGGATATTCCAAATTCAATTCAGGAAAGTACAATAGCAAGAACTCCGGAGTGGAATGATAACTTTATAAAAGGTACTGAGTGGTATAAGAAAAAACACGGAATTACACCAACAGAAACACCTTTAGTAAACCAAGAAGTTGTAGTTAACAACATCAAATACTTTTACAATAATAGATAATATGATAGATTTTAAAGATGTTACTTTCATTATCCCAATAAGATTTGATAGTGAAGACAGAAAAAGAAATTTTAAAATTACAATTGGGTTTTTAGAAAAAACATTTGATACCAACATTATTGTGATGGAATCGGATAAAGAATCAAATGAAGAGTTTGTTAAATCTGTTTCTAATAAAGTACTCTACTTATTTGAACAAACTGAAGACACTTTATTTCACAGAACTAGAATGTTAAATGTTATGACAAAAATGTCAAAGACAAATATTGTTGTTAATTATGATGTTGATGTTTTGTTTAAACCAGATCAATATATTGCAGCCCGGTTTGCACTTAATACCGGTATTGATTTTGCATTTCCATATTCCGGAAAATTCTATGACATCCCACCAAAGTATTTTCAGAACGTTGAGTCAAACAATTTTGATACAATAAATTTAAATGAATGTACGTTATTTAACCCAAACTCACTTGGTGGTGCAATATTCTTTAATAAAGATGCATACACAAAAATTGGTCTTGAGAATGAGAATTTTATATCCTGGGGACACGAGGACTGGGAAAGAATTGGAAGAATTGAAAAGATGGGATATGGTATTTATAGGGTTGATGGTGTGTTATATCATCTAACACATCATCGGACACATAATAGCTCTGGATCAAACCCAATGTACGCCCACAATGGTAATGAGTATAATAGAATTATGTCAATGAATAAAGAACAATTAACAGAACATATAAAAACTTGGAATTGGATTAATGATTAGTGTTAGTTTAGCTGGTGGTCTTGGTAATTATATGTTTCAGATTGCTGCAGCGTATTCGTTAGCAATTAATAACAATGACAAATTAATACTTGACGAACAAAGAAGTGTTACCGTCCACAAAGGGATTTCTAACTACAAAAATAATATTTTTAGAAATCTTGAGTTTGACCAGGTAATTTATAATGGTCTTTACCAAGAACCATATTTTCATTATAAAGAAATTAATTATCGCCCAAATATCTTATTATCCGGGTATTTCCAAAGTGAAAAATATTTTTTTAAAAATAGAAATGAGATATTAAATTTATTTTCTATTGATGAGTTGAGTGAAAAAATAATAAAGGAAAAATATAAAGACGTTAATTTTGAAAATAGTTGCTCACTACACGTAAGAAGGGGTGACTACTTAAAGTATCCTGGAATTCATCCTACTTGTGATTTAAAATATTATCAAAATTCTATTGACATTATAGACTCTGAAAATATATTAATTTTTTCAGATGATCTTGATTGGTGTAAGGAAAATTTAACCTTTGAAAATAAAAATCTGGTTTTTATTGATGGTAATCAAGATTACATAGATTTATACTTAATGTCTTTATGTAAAAATAATATAATTGCAAACTCAACATTTTCTTGGTGGGGAGCTTGGTTAAACAATAATGAAAATAAAAAAGTTTTTGCACCTAAAGTTTGGTTTGGGACAAATACTAACCATAATACAGAGGATTTAATACCAGAAAGATGGGAAAGAATATAAAAGTAATAACACTTGGGACACTCCATAACGAGCTTTTTTTTGATAAAAAAGTTTCAATATCTTTTGATACAATAGCAAATACTTTAGACGCTGATTTAAATGTTCTAGTGCAGATTGAGCCACCATCAATTATGAATACAACACAAGCAATAATAAACAACCAAAATAAATTTAATGTAATTTTTACTTGGAATAAGGATATACTTAATAAGTGTTCAAATAGCGTTTTATTCCCATTTGGTTCCTGCTGGATTAAGAATGAAGATCGGAAAATACACGAAAAAACAAAAGAAACTTCAATCATAGCATCAGTTAAACGTAAAACAATTGGACATAACTTAAGACACAACATTATACAAAGTAATCTTATTGAATTAGATTTATTTGGTAATGGTTATAACCCAATTGAAAATAAAATTACAGCGCTTAAAGATTATAGATTTTCACTTATTATTGAAAATGAAAAAATGGATAACTGGTTTACAGAAAAAATTATTGATTGTTTAGTTACTGGTACAATACCAATTTACTGGGGATGTCCAAACATAGGTGACTATTTTGATACTAGGGGTTTTATAATTATAGAATCTATTGAAGATTTGGCAACTAAGAAAAATATGTTAAATGATGCAACATATTTTGAGATGTTACCATATATTAAAACTAATTTTGAGTTAGCAAAAAATTATACTGATTTTTGGTCAAGACTTGAGGGAAAAATAAAACTTTTAATATAGATTAAATATGAATTTATCTGACGACACTGTTCCTATTAAGTAGGAAGACCACTTAAAAGATTGTATAAAAAAGGTTTAAAATTTAATATTAAAGTATATGAAGTTTTCAATAGTAATACCAACCTGGGAACAATATGGGTACGGTGTAAAATTCTTAAAACAACTATTAACATCTATTGGTACACAAACATATAATGATTTTGAAATTATAATTTCAGATCATAGTATAAATTCTGAAATTAGGGACTTGTGTTTATTGTTTAAAGATTTAAATATTATCTACGTTAGAAACGAAAAAAATAGAGGTAATAGTCCGGCTAATTTGAATAATGGGTTAAAGCTAGCTAATGGTGAAATTATAAAGATAATGTTTCAGGATGATTTTTTTATTAACAATGATTCTCTAAATTTAATTTATAATTTTTTTAACGAGAATTCTTGTAATTGGTTGGTCAATGGTTGTTGCCACACGAAAGATGGTATTAACTATGAAAGATATATGATACCATCTTGGAATGATGAAATATTATACGGTGTCAATACAATAAGTTCACCATCTGTGTTGTCATTTATTAATGATGATATCTTATTTTTTGACGAGAACCTAACAATGTTAATGGATTGTGATTATTACTATTCTCTTTATGCGCGATATGGTTTACCTTGTGTATTACCAGATTATCTTATTACAAATAGAATGCATAAACACCAAATAAGTAGTCTATATAATAAAAACTTAAATGACGAAATAAACTTAGTTAAAAATAAAAATTATGAATTTAGAAAATGATGGAGAAAGAATGGACATTAATTATTATAATATGAATTATAATAATTTTAACATATACCAAAAGTCACATTATAAAAGATACGAGATGGCTAAAACACAAGTCAAAGAAAATTATGTTGTTGGTGATATGGCATGTGGTTCCGGATACGGAAGTTTAATGTTATCAGAAATAAGTAAGGAGGTTTATGGTGTTGACATTGATCAAATAACAATTGACGAAATAACAAAAAGATATGAAAATGAAAAAAAAGTAAAATTTTATAAAAATAATTTACTTGATATTGATTTTGAAAATAAATTTGATTTAATTGTCTCTTTTGAGACTGTTGAACATTTTGATGAACCTGATATTGAAAGGTTAATGTTTAATTTTCATAAAGCTTTAAAGTCTGGCGGGACGATAATCTTCTCAACACCCTATAATCAACCTAAAACACCAGCTTCAATGAAGTGGCATAGAACTTTTTATATTGTTGAGGATAAGATGAATGAACTACTAAATGGTTATTTTGAAATTGAGAAGATTTGGTACCAAGATTATCAAACTCACGACTTAAAAGAAAATATTGATACTAAAGATTTTATTATCTGTAAAGCAAAAAAATTAGATAAAAATGGATAATACGGTTAATTTTAATCTCCAAACTATATGTGACGGACATCATAAAGTAACATATAGGGGTGTAAAAGCGATAAGGTGTCCTTTTGATTATGTGTTGTACCAAATGATAATATCAAAAGTAAAACCAGATTTAATAATAGAAATTGGGACAAATGCTGGTGGTGGATCATTGTATCTATCTGATTTACAGCAATTAAATGGATATGGTATTGTACATACAATTGACATTGTTGATATGGTGACAAATGAATTAGTTTTAAATAATAAAAATATAAAAAGATTTTTAGGTGGTTATGAGTCTTACGACTTAAATAACACATCTGGATTTAAAAATATATTGGTAATTGATGACGGTTCACATACCTACCAGGACGTTAAGAAAAGTTTATTGATGTTTAACCATTTAGTTACTAAAGGTTCTTACTTTATTGTTGAGGATGGTGTCTTAAATGAACTAGGATACAAAGATTATGGTGGTGGTCCTCTTAAAGCTATTGATGAATTTTTGACAAATAATACCGGGTATGAGATAGACAGAGAAATTTGTGATTTTTTTGGTAAAAATGCAACATTTAATATTAACGGATTTTTAAAAAAAATTAATTAATATGGTCAAAATAATAGTTACCGGAGGATCTGGCTTGGTCGGAAAAAGTTTACGTAAATTCTTACCTAACGCAGTATATCTATCTTCAAAAGATTATGACTTAACAACAGAAAATGGTGTTAGAACTATGTATTTATCACAAAAACCAGATGTTGTTGTTCATTTAGCGGCAAAGGTTGGTGGTATATTAGACAATATTAATAAACCGGCTGAGTATTACACAGATAATGTATTAATGAATACACTTCTTATTGATTACGCAAGAAAAACAAATACAAAAAGATTTATTGGGGTACTAAGTACGTGTATATTTCCGGATGTTATGGAATCCTACCCAATGAAAGAAAATGATTTGCACTCTGGTCCACCAACAATAACAAACTTTTCTTATGGGTACGCCAAAAGAAGTATGGCTGTCCAAATTGATTCATATAATAAACAATATGGAACAAAATACCAATATCTGACACCTTGTAATTTATATGGTTTAGGTGATAAAGATCACGAATCAAATAGTCATTTTATCACAGCATTAGTTAAAAAAATTTTTGACGCAAAAGAAAATAATGAAAATACAATAACATTATTTGGTGATGGCACACCATTAAGACAATTTATGTATGCCGACGATTTTGCTAAAATTATTTATGATGTTATATCAAATGATATTTACGATAGTTTTAATGTCGCGGGTAATGAGAATTTAACAATCAAAGAAATGGCCGAAATAGCGTTAAAAGCTTGTGATGCCGAAAATATAGAAATTAAATGGGATTTATCTAAACCAAATGGTCAACATAGAAAGGATGTTTGTATTGATAAACTAAAATATTTACTACCAGATTTTAATCCGTTATCATTGTCTGAAGGAATAAAATTAGTTTATAAAAGTTATTATGATAAAATTAGTAAATGACACAATAGATAAAGGTGATATTGAAGCTCTAGTTGATTGGTTGTCACAGGATGAAATACCGAGATTAACAAAAGGTGATTTAACTATCCAGTTAGAAACCCTTTGGGCGAAAAAAATTGGGACAAAATATTCTGTTTTTGTTAATTCTGGATCATCATCAATTTTACTAACACTTGCGGTATTAAAACATACAAATAAACTTAAAAATCAAAAAGTTGTTATACCAGGTTTAAGTTGGGCTACCGACGTTAGTTCTCCAATGTTATTGGGTATGGAACCAATTATGTGTGATTGTAACTTATATGATTTATCTTGTGATATAAATCATTTAGAAGAAATTTTTAAGAAAGAAACTCCATCTGTTTTTATATTAGTTTCACCACTTGGTTTGGTCCCAGATATGGATAAAATAATTTATTTATGTAAAAAATATGATGTTATACTTTTGGAAGACGTGTGCGAAAGTATGGGGTCAAAATATAAAGATAATTATCTAGGGTCTTTTGGGTTTGCTTCTTTTTTTTCAATGTATTTTGGGCATCACTTAAGTACGATTGAGGGTGGTTTTATAAATACAAATGATGAGGATTTTTACCACGCATTATTAATGATGCGTAGTCACGGATGGGATAGGGACTTACCGGTTGAGAAACAAAATGAATTAAGAGAAAAATATAATGTAAGTAATTTTGATTCTTTATATAATTTTTATTTACCCGGGTTTAATCTTAGGTCAACAGATTTACAGGCTTTTATTGGGTTACGAGCCATCCAAAAATTAGACGGTTACACCAAAAAAAGAAATGACAATTTTTCTGAGTATATGTCAAATATAAAAAATAATGAAATTAACATTAAAATAGATGAAGATAATTTTATATCCAATTTTGCTTATCCAATTGTAAGTAAAAATAAAACAAAAATTATTGAAGAACTTATTAAAAATGAAATTGAGGTTCGTCCATTAATCGCTGGTAATATGTCAAAAAAACCAATGTGGTATGAGAATTATGGTTTTCTTGATTTACCTAATTGTGAAAAAATTAACGAGTTTGGATTTTATGTACCGAACCACCAGAATTTAAAACTAGAAGAAATAAAAAAGATTTGTAAAATAATTAATAATGGGTAAAAAAATTGCATTAATAACTGGGATTAACGGTCAAGACGGTTCATACTTGGCCGAATTTTTATTAGATAAAGATTACGAGGTTTGGGGTATTGTGAAAAGAAATTCAGTTTCTGAAACACAATCATTAAGAATTAATCATATTTTTGACAGAATTAATTTGGAGTACGCAGATCTTACCGATATGGCGTCATTAATTAGGGTTTTACAAAAAGTCCAGCCAGATGAAATATATAATTTGGCGGCACAATCACACGTAAGGATTTCATTTGATCAACCAATCTATACGGCAAACGCAACCGGTCTTGGTGTTTTAAACTTACTTGAAGCAGTAAGGATGGTATCGTCGCATTCAAAAATATATCAAGCATCATCATCCGAAATGTTTGGTAATATGATTGATGAGGACGGGTATCAAAGAGAAACAACTCCAATGAATCCTGTATCACCATATGGTTGTGCTAAAGTATTTTCATATAATATTTGTAGAAATTATAGAAATTCTTATGATATGAAAATATGGAATGGGATTTTATTTAATCACGAATCACCAAGACGAGGAACAAACTTTGTAACAAATAAAGTGGTTAAGGCTGCTGTCAGAATTAGTCTTGGTTTACAAAATGAATTACATTTAGGTAATCTTGACGCAACCAGAGATTGGGGTCACGCCAAGGATTATGTTAAGGCTATGTGGATGATGTTACAAGCAGATAAACCTAATGATTATGTTTGTTCCACAGGTATTTCACATTCTGTTAAAGACCTCTGTGAATACACCTTTTCTAAATTGGGGTTGGATTTTAGAGATTATGTTATTATAGATGAAAAACATTTTAGACCTGAAGAATTATATAACTTAAAAGGTGACTCAACAAAATTAAGAAAAGACCTTAATTGGGTTCCTGAATACACTTTTGAAACTATGTTAGATGAGATGATTGGATATTGGTTAGATTATTATGGAACCACAAAACCAAACTATTGAGTATTTCCAAAACAATTATACTATTATAAGAAAATAAATATGACAAGAAAGAAAACCCCATTACCCACTGAAGAACAGGAGGTCAAACCATTTTCTAAAAAAGAGTTTATCAACTCGGTAGTTAAGAGAAAACAAAAAAATAAATTTCTATCCCCAAACCAGGAAGAATATTATAATATCCTAAAACAAAGTGAAATAACTATTTGTTCAGGACCTGCCGGTGTTGGTAAATCTTTTATTGCAATGAAGGCCGCTGTTGATTTACTTATGGACCCAACGAATTCATATGAAAAAATAATCATTGTTCGTCCGGCAGTTGAGGCCGAAGAAAAACTTGGAGCCCTCCCTGGAAATCTTGAGGAAAAATTAGACCCTTATATTTTCCCATCTTACTACTTACTTAATAAAATAATTGGTAAGGAAGCTAGAGAAAAATTAAAGGAGACCGAAATCATTGAGGTGTTTGCTCTTGCTTATATGAGGGGTATGAATATAGATAATTCAATTTTAATTTTTGAGGAAGCTCAAAACTCAACACCAAATCAAATGAAATTATTATTAACAAGAATTGGTTTTAATAGTAAATTCTTTATTTCTGGTGATCTTGAGCAGACAGATAGGTATAAAGATAAAAGACAATCTGGACTTTACGATGCTCTACAAAGATTTCAAAATGTAAGTAATATTGGGGTTTACGATTTTAAAAATGCGAAAAATGTAAGAAACCCATTAATTAGTAAAATTCTTGAGAAATACGATGAAGAGAATAGGAATTGAGATTAATGGTGTTTTAAGGGATACCATTTTAAAATTTACACAACTTTATGAAAAGTATTTAATTGAAAAGTCAGATGTTGTTAATAGAACATTTGAACTTTCTTTTTCTGGTGAGTCTAGTAACGAAGTTGAGACAACTGAAGAAGATGACTTTGTTTATGAAATAACAAGTGAGGTAGACTCTCTTGAACTTATGAGTCACTTTAAGTTTAAAAATTCAGAAGAACTTTTTTCATTTATGTACGAAGAATATACAATGGAACTTTTCGGTCACGCACCATCAAAAGAAATGAATTCATTTAATCTACTTAATGATTTTTATTACGATAACCGGGACGAGTTTAATATTTTAATTGTGTCAAATGAAATTGGTAAATCAAAACCGGCCTCACTTTTTTTCTTATCAAAATTTGGATGTCTTATTGAACAGGTATTGTTTTATAGTGAAGTTACAAAAAATGCAATGTGGGATAGTGTGGACATTTTACTTACGGCAGACCCTTACCTATTATTAAACAAACCAGAAGACAAACTGGTTATAAAATATAATACAGAATACAATAAACAAATTAGTTCGGAATATGAAATTAACTCACTATCTGAATTAAATCAAATTTTAAAAAATCTAAAAAGTTATGTTTAAATTATTTAATGAAATGTACTACATTGATTTAGACCAAATAGAATCTTGTGTTAACATTGAGGGTCAGTCTGGTGAATCACAAGTTCATATTGTGAAATATGAAATTATTAAAGGCATGGTTGACACCCTACTTACTGAGGCTAACGAAGTTGATGAGAATCTTGGTATGAATAGTAATGAATTATCAATACCATTTAAAATAGCTTTTAACACACTTATGTTTAAGAAAATAATAAATAAAATATAAATTAGTATGAACACAGAACAAATAAAAAAACTTGAGAAGTCCATTCAAAGTATGAATGACAAACAATCTAGATTGTATTTTATTGTGCAGGATACCAAGGGTAACGCTAAAGCATCTTTAAGATACGTTTATCAAATGGCAATGGTTTTAAAAGAAGACGGTTATAACCCAATTATTCTTCACGAAAACAAAGAATACATTGGTGTTGGTGAGTGGCTTGGTGAAAAATATATGTCAGAATTACCGCATAAATCTATTGATGAAGGAAACCTTGAGATTTCACCGGACGACCTTTTAATTGTCCCTGAAATTTTTGGTTACATTATGGATCAGGTTAAAAACCTTCCTTGTGGTAAAATTGTTCTCACACAAGCTTATGACCATATGTTTGAGACTTTACAACCTGGACAAACCTGGGAACAAATGAGTTTCTTTAAATGTATTACAACGTCAAAAACACAAAAGGAACACATTGAAAAAGTAATGAGACGAGTCTCGTTTGAAATCATTTCACCAGTTATTAGTGATACGTTTGAAAAACCAGAGCTTCCACCAAAAACAATTATCTCCATTCACTCAAGAGATCAAAGAGATACTGCAAACATCATCAAACAATTCTATGTTAAGTTCCCACAATATAGATGGATTACATTTAGGGATATGAGAGGTTTGACGGAAAAAGAATTTGCAAATAATCTAAAAGATAGTTTTCTTTCTGTATGGGTTGACCCAACAAGTGCGTTTGGGACGTACCCACTTGAGTCAATGAAAATGGGTATCCCAGTTATTGGTCAATTACCACATCTACAACCAGAATGGTTAAATGAAAATAATGGTATCTGGATTGCAAATAAAACTATTCTGGTTGATGTTGTTGCTGATTTTATTCAGAATTGGCTTGAGGATAATATTAACCCAGAACTTTATACTGAAATGGAAAATACTGTAAGTCAGTATAATGATTATGAAAAATTTAAAAATGAAGTCCTTTATGTATTCTCAGATATGATTGATACAAGAAGAAAATCATTTGAAGAGCAATTAACTAAATTTGAAACAACTGAATAATATGGAAAATAAAAACACTATCTCGGTAATACTACCTATCAAATCAGCAAGAGCTGTTGACTTTGATGAATTTTTTGGAAAATGTATCACATCTATTAAAAATCAAGACGGACTTGTAGATGAAGTTGTCATTGTTCACACTAGTGAGGATAAACTTAAAGAACATCTTAATTCATTTGATTTTGGAGACCTTAATGTTGTTTTAAGGGAATACGAAGGGAAACCAAGTTTTGCTGGACAAGTAAATGCTGGTGTTGACGAAGCGTCATCGGAATGGGTGTCTGTTTTGGAGTTTGACGATGAGTATTCAAACGTGTGGTTTAAAAATGTAAAAAGTTATATGACTTACTACCCAGAAATTGATGCGTTTATGCCAATTGTTGTTGATGTTGATGATAAAGGTGTGTTTGTTGGTTTTACAAATGAAGCAACGTTTGCTGCAAACTTCACAAATGAAATGGGAAGATTAGATCACGACACATTACTTACTTACCAAAACTTCCAGTTCTCTGGTCTTGTAATGAGAAAAAGTTCATATACAAAATATGGCATGGTTAAGGAATCATTTAAATTAACATTTGGTTATGAATTCTTTTTAAGAATGACAAGTAATGATGTTAAATTCTTAACAATACCTAAAATTGGTTACAAACATATGAATTTGAGAGAAGGATCTATTTTCTGGAACTATAAAAATGGTGAGGATAAAATGGTTGAGGACGAAGTTAGATTTTGGATTGATTTGGCTAAGAAAGAATATCTATTTATTAAGGATAGAGAGATAAAGTATGAACCACAAGAAGTTTAATGCTGGTTGATGAAAATGTAAATTTAACAGAAGAATTAAAGAAAAAGAAAGGGAGAAAACCAAAAACAACAGCGTATTTCGCAGAAAGAGAGGAAGAGGCAGTTAGAAATTATCTAACTGCTGAAACTTTTGATGAGAAAAACAAAATTTACAATCAGTTTTTAAGAGACCCTTTAGATAAAATGATATCTTCAATTATTAGAAGATACAAATTATACAGAAAAGATATGAATTTTGATGAGATTCATATTGACACACATTCTTTTTTGATGACAAAAATTGATAAATTTAAACCATCAAAAGAAAAAAAGGCCTATTCATATTTTGGAACAATATGTAAAAATTATCTGATGGGTCAAATAATGAAGGATCAAAAGGAAACAAATCGTAAAATACCATACGAAGATATTTCCTCAAATCTAGAACACACACCAGATATGATTTATTATATTGACAATGAAGAAATATCAACGGATGAAATTATTAAAAAGTTTTTATCAAAGTTAAAAGATGTTTTAGAAAATAACGAAAAAATAACTTCAGAAGAAACAAAGTTAGGTCAAGCGATACACGATTTATTTGAAAATTACGGTTTAACCTTTCCTGAATCTGGGAATAATAAATTTAATAAAAATGTGATTCTCTTTGAATTGAGAGAGATGACAAACCTATCAACTAAAGAAATTAGAAATTCTATGAAGAAGTTCAAAAAACTTTACTTAGAAATATTACAAGATATTTTAAAAGATTAATATTTATTATTATGCGTCCTAAAAAGAAAGAAATTAATTTAACAAAAGAATCTATGTTATCTCTTATGCAAGAGATATATAATGAACTTGTTGAGCAGAGAAGTACTGCGGTCAGAATTCAAAATAAAATGTTAACTATGATGAAGGAACCGGAGGATATGACACTTATTGGTCCTATAATTGAGAAACAACAAAAGATAATAAACGACTGCGTTGAAAAGAAATTATCTCTTTCTAAACTCCAGGCTCAAATTTGGCAAAAATCAAGTGATAGACAAGAAGAAATAACCTTATCTGATTTAGATTTGGATGGCGATATATTCAAAAATTTAATTGACAAAGATACGTCCACTGATAACACCTATAAAATGAAAAAATAATGGTAATTGATATAGATCAGGGGTATGAATCAATTGGGGACTCAATACAAAAAAACAAAACTTATAGAAAATTAATAAAGGATATTGAGCGACTTAAAAAAAAGAATGGTAATACTTTTGAGAAAAATAAAAAAAAGGTAACTAGAACATACAATAGTTATAAAAAAAAATATGATAAAAAGAAAGCTAATACACAAAAGGCTTTAAAGAATAATTTAACTCAATTAGACCAAATTCTTAATATCAAATTTTTGTCAGCCGAAGACGCTTTTAGTAAAAATTTAAATGAATCAAAAATATTTGACCCAGAAAAATTAAGAAAATATGAAACGGGTGGGTCCGTACAAAAATATGTTATTAACAGATTTATTACCGCATTAACAGATTTAAAACCAAAAATTTTAGAGTTATTAGAAGATGAGGTTTTAACTGCGGCTGGTTGTTCACAAGATCAAACATATAGTGCAAACCAAGACATTTATATTAAATTAACATCTATTGATTACCTAACACAATTGGAGGTTGACCCAACGACTAAGATTGGAAAGGTTGTTTACGAATCAAGGAATTTGCAGTACCCGTCAAAACCATTTCCAATGAATAAAGAGTTGTATAATAGAACTCAAAATCTGAACCAACCATTCACAATTCAATATTCACAACAATATAAAGGTATATCAACACAAGATTTATTTGACATTGCCTATGTTGAGTTAGATGGTAACGGAAACCCTGGAAGTTTTTTCAGGGTAAATCTTGCAAATAGAACGACCGGTAATAAAGTAAAAGATTTCTTAAAGGATTATTACAAAACTATTGATCCCATAGATTTAAAAAATGTTTTTGCAAATTTAATGAATATTTTAACTGGAGCAATTTCAATCGCAAAAGGAGACGGAGAGAATGAAATTGGTGGGTTACAAAAGTTATTTTTAATTATGCAAAGAGTTCTAGGTCTTTGTTTTGATAGTACAGAAGAAATTGATGTTTCTGGTTCTGCAAAAGTATCAGAACTTGATAATGTTGACGACTCTTTTTTTGAATTTGATGAGATTGATATCAATTTCATAAATGAGCAAACATCAAATGTTTTAAATGGTGTTGCAGAATTTATAGAATGTGATAATGTAAAATTACCAATAAATCAATCAGCGATTATAGACGCTATTGATGGTTTAAATTTTATACCGGGATCAAATAATAGTAATAGTATTAATAATGCTGAAAATTTAACTAAAGCTCTAACAGACAATCCAGATTGGTTACCATTAAAAATTAATATTGATGGTGACTTTATTAGGGAATTCCCAAAGGCAGTTGTTATGACCGTTTTATCACCAAAAGTTATTTTACCATTTGCGGCTGTTTTGTATTCACTTGGGAATAACATTATGGATACTATTAATTCGTATGAAGATTTTTATAAAAAATTTAGAACATTCTTTATAAATGTTGCGACAAAAATTGGTGCAATATTTATAAAAATAATTTTTGATATAATTGTTAAAGATATTAAAAATTTAATAAAAGATATTTCAGGTCAAATTCTGAAAGAAAAACAAAATAAAAAAATTGCGGTAATTTTAGCTTTGACCCAAATTTTATTGGCAATTGCTAAAATTGTTACAGATTTTAGAAAATGTAAAAGTGTAATTGATGATTTAAAAAATCTTTTAAACTTAACTAAAAAAAGTTTTGGGGATCAGGTTCCGTTACCACTTCTTTTGGCTTCAAAATTTGTTGATGGGTTTTCGGCTAGTAGAGCAACACTTAATGTGATTGAGGAGTTTGAAAAACTTGGGTTACCTACTGGGCCTATGCCAGATGGGAGTCCAAACCTAATGCTTGCCGCAGTAAAAGGAATAATTGATGGTATTGACAAAGAGCAATCACAAAATGGACAAGTTCAAGTAGCTGTTGATTTTCTATCAATAACCCCAATAGGACAAACAATACCAAAAGTAATTTATGGAAAATCACTTTAATGAATCACCAAAGATAACATCAAAAGAAATTTTGGATATAATATCCGAATATAAAACATCGTCTAATAAACAATTAGAAACGGTAATGGATTTTATTATGTTAGATTTTAATAACACAAAAGATCACGTAATAAAACTAACTAACCATTTAGATAAACTTGAGGTTACTTATAATAAAATATTAAAGGAATACAAATCTAGGAATGGTAGATAAAAGAATTATAATACCTGGCAAAGTTCTTGACAACAAGGATCCACTTATGCTTGGTCGTATTAGGGTCTTACCCTATAAGACAGAAAATGAATTACAAGCATATCCGGAAGGTTGGGAAGAAAATAAAAAGAACTTAATCTGGACAAAGGTTGACCCATTTGTCACGTTGCCTTTACTACCTTATTATGTTAATCAAATTCCTGAAGTTGATGAGTATGTAAATATTATTTATTCAACTAGGGAAGAAACAAAAGATGCTAATAAATTTTATGTTCAAGGACCAATTACAAGGCCTTGGAATAATGTTAGGGAGAACTATAAAAACTCCGAACAAATGCTCGCAAGTGGTGACTACTTAAAACAAGCCGACGATATTAGAGATAAACAAAGTGGTGAAGTAAAAAGTCAATATAAAGGTCTATATCCAGAACCTGGGGATAACGCATTAATTAGTCGTGGGACAACAGATTTTATTTTAAAAAAGAATGATGTTTTAATCCGTGCCGGAAAATATACTTTAAATAATGAAAATCAAATACCAAAACCATATACAAATAGATCGTTTGTACAATTATCAAATTACGATTTAACAATTGTTGATGATGGAACTGAGGATGTTACTATTTCCACCTTTGATGATAGATACGTTAAATTATATCTTGAGTGGTCAATAACAAATATAAATTTAACCGGACAAACAATTGATGGGTACGTCAGATTAAATAGTGTTAAAGAAACACCAGAAACATTAACAGCAACTTTTGATTTATCTAGTGGTAGCACAACCAACACAGACCCAATACCCGGAAGTAGATTTGAATTTACTGGATACTCACAACAGGAAGTCATTGATATTGTTAATCAATACATTAAGGGTGTTAATAATGGTTGGGTTAATTTTCCTAATTTGAATTTTTCATACCCTGCTGGTGGTGGAGCCGCAAATTTAGTTGGTCAGTTCCCATTTGTTTTTGGTCCTAACCCAACGACAAATCAACTAAGAAATAGTGATGATCCTGAAATATTTAGTTTTATTACAAACATTTATAATAATGTAAAATTTAATCCGGCTGATAGCTATTTTGGTTTTGGTTTATTATGGAATAAGGACACTGTTGGTCCTCAAGCCAGTGACACAACACAAACAATCAATAAAATTAAATACAACCAAACACCAGTTACATATGGTGTAATGGGTGGGGATTTTTTATATATGTTATCACATAATAGTCAAAAACCAAGTAGTAATAAAATTGATTTAAAAGACACGTTATATGGTATAACCCAAGAAGAATTTGTAAATAAAATTAAACCAAATACAAGTTCAATGGTAAGAGGTGAAGAGCTTTTAGATTTAATAAGTAAGATTGTTGAGTTTTTAACAAATCACGTTCATCCATTTCCTGGAATCCAACCAATACAAGAACCAAATAATGGTGTCAAAGTTTCTGATATAACAACTTTACTTAATAACGCACAAAATACAATTCTAAATCAAAATATTAGAATTAATTGATATTTATATAAAAAACATAAATGTCAATTCATAATTCATATTTCAGTAGAAATAATACAATTGTTTATAGTGGTCTAACAAATACCGGTAGAAACCCTATCGTTGAGTTATATTATGGTGATGGTAATGTTAAAGACCCAACCGGATTTTCAAGATACATTTTTGATATTGATTTAGAATCTCTTATGGAAAAATACAATCAAGGTATAATTTCAACGGGTTGCTCCACAAATATCAAACATATTTTAAGAATGACAAATACCGGATCTTTTAGTAGGGATTATTTAAACACAAAAACTTCAGACGAAAAAGAAAGGGCAACATCATTTGATTTAATCCTTTGGAGAATCCCATATACGGATTTTAATGAAACATTACCACAAAATTGGGACGAAGGTGTTGGTTATGATTTTAATGATGTAAACCCAGTTGAAAATGATAGGAACTACTCTGATAGACCCTCAAATTGGGTACAAAGAGAAACAATATACAATTGGGAACAACCAGGAATTTATAATAATTTAAATAAAGGAGTCTTTAATTTTTCAGCTCTTACAATTCTTGACGTGCAACATTTTGAATTTGGGAACGAGGACATTGAATTTGATATGACTAATGAGATAGACTCAGTTCTTAATGGTTCATTTACAAATCCAGTTGGTTGGGGTATATCTTTTTTACCACAACTTGAGAACTTAACCGGAAATACAAAAAGTTACTATACCGGATTTTTCTCAAGACATACGCAAACATTTTATGAACCACGACTTGAGACATCTTACAATGATTTAATTGATGATAGTAGAAATAACTTTGCACTTGGTAAAACTAACAAACTTTATCTTTACACATATGAAGATGGTGACTTTTTAAATCTGGACCAAAATCCACTTGTTACAATTATAGACCAGAATGGTGACCCAATAACTGGACTTGTTAATCTACCAACTTGTAAAAGAACAAAAGGTGTTTATGAAGTTACAATACCACCACTCTTGGGGATAAAACCAAATTGCATTTTAACAGATGTTTGGTCAAACATAAAAGTTAATAATTTCACACTTCCAAATACGGTAAATGAATTTGTTGTTTATCCTTACCAATCATCCTTTCAAATAGGGACCACAACTTTAGATCCTAAAGTTTATGGGTTTGATTTCTTTGGTATCAAACAAGACGAAAAGATTTTAAATACCGACATAAGAAAAGTTGGCGTAATAATTAAACAAGCATACACAACCAATAAAAGGTTACCAAATGTAGATTCATATTATAGGGTCTATGTTAGAGAAGGACAAACAGAAGTTCAGGTTCAAGATTGGACAAAACTTAATAAAACTCCAAATGAATACTATTTCATTTTTGATACAAGAGATAAGATTCCAAACGAATATTTTGTTGATTTAAAAGTGATTTCTAACGGAGAAATAAATACTTATAAAAGAACAATCAAGTTCCAAATAGTGAATAAAAAGTAAAAAAATATAGAAATGGCAAATTATTTAATAACAAATTGTGGTGGTGGTACAGTAATAGTTGATTCTGGTGAATCTTCGTTAATGATAGGAGGTACTTATTATCTTGGTTTTACAGGTGAAACATCGTCTGGTTGTTATACTATTAATTCTGAAACTTCAGACCCCGCTGATGATACTATAAGTACTATAGTAAGTAGGTATGACAATTGTTTAGAGTGTCTACAGAATAACGAGTTTTCTTTTTTAGCTTCAGCTTGTACAACTGAGTCAGTTATTTTAATAAATCCAAGTCAATTTACTGAATGGCCAATTGGTAATTTCTACACAATATGTGATGATGTAGAATGTGATTGCTTTGAAGTTTATGGGTTTATTGAAGCTATAACTTCTAGTGTTTACACAATTTCTGTACCATATTCCGATTGTAGCTGTGAAATTCCACCTAGAAGTGCAAATACGGAAACATTTATTTGTGTTACAGATTGTGAGTTCACAGGATCTACCGCAGTTTCACCTCCACATCCAGTGTGGACAGATGGCTATGGAACACCGGTAACACAATTAAATATGGTATTAATTGGTTCTGGAAACGGATTAAATGGATAATTAAAAATATTATGGATAGGATTAGTCAAATATTAAGAAAAGTTTTAAAAGAAGAAGAAGGAAGGTCTAATAGATATATGTTTTTCTCTAATTTACAACAAATGAGAAGACAATGTGATTTGCTTTTGGATTTAGATGAAAGCATGGTTGAGGAAATTCTAGAGAATGGCCACGATTGGGCGCAAGATCATATTGCAGAAGCGAAAAATAATATGGATCAGGTTTTTGATTTTTTAATGAATGAATCAAAAAAAGATGGTATGGAATTATCAATGAATATTGATGACGATGATATGATGATGGAAGGAAGAAAAAAAACTGGAACAAAATTATGTGCTAGAGGCAAGTCGGCAGCAAAAGCAAAGTTTGATGTCTATCCCTCCGCTTATGCAAATGGTTACGGAGTTCAAGTGTGTAAAGGTAAAAAACCAGGACTTGACGGTAAAAAAAGATGTTCTGCCCCATATTGTTAAATTTTAGTTGTTAATTAAAAAATTATTTAATATACTTTATATGAAGTATGAAAAAAAGAATTAAAAGATTTTTTAAAAGAATAAAATTAAGATTTTATTTATGGTCAAAAAAAAGAGACATTATACCTTCGTATGAGGAAAATAAAACACCATATGAAAAAACTTGTTTTTTAATTTGTCTTAAAGCAATCAAAGATAAAAATACAAAATTTATGATTGCCCCCGTCTCAAACAAGAGGTATATTGAAAATAAAGATATGGATATCTTTATCACTTTAGATGAAGGGACTGTTGATTTAACAAATCACATTTATCATTATAATGTAAAGTTAACCAATAGGGATTGGGAAAGAATTACGTATGTGTTTGATTTAGAAGCTGAGAAAAGAAGATTAGAATATGAAGAAAAAATTAATTCTCAGATAAAAAATTCTTTACACGATGTCTTAAAAAGAATTTCTGATTTCAGATAGAACCCTATTAACAATATAATCAACAGATTCATTCTTTGGTTTGTATGAAACCATAACTGGTTTTTGTCCTTTACCGGTTTGAGTATCTTTTTTTTCCGCTCTTCTTTTTTGTTGACAAGCAGATTTTTTTTCCGAATCAGACATTTTACCCGCAACACCGGCCGCTCTACATTTAGGGTATGAACCTTCACTAGCATCAGATCTTCCGCAAGGTGGGTGTTTACCATTAACCTTTCTACATATATCAACCCAAGGACCCTTTGGTTGTGAAGAACCTTTTGGTTTTTTCTTTTTACCAAACCATACAGCAAGGTCTTCTTCTAATTCATTTGATTCTTTAATCGGGACTATTTTTTTTCCTTTGCCCGGTGTTGGGTTTAGATTATTTCCGTCTTCATCACTAAATGTTGAATTTGGGTGTTTTTTAATATAGTTTGTTGCTTTCTCAGCTTGACGTTCAATTTCCTTTCTTTGTTTTGGTTTTATATCCATTTTCCCATCAAAACTATCATATTGTAATAAAGGACTATCATAATGTGAAACCTCATCTGTAAAAGGACCTAAAGCCGTTTTATCAAAGTTTCTTAATCCTGGTTGTAATGGTATAATATAAGACCCTCTTGAACCAGTGTTATTACCGGTTGCTTCTTTTAATATTTTCTTTATTATTTCTCTTACATCCATTATATTATAAATATTATGGAAGATGAAAAAAAAGAGTTGTACGGAAATCTATTTGGGACTATTGACATCCTATCAGAAGATCATTTAAATATTATGTTAACAACAATGGATAAGGATAGTTCCCTATATTTTATTGTGGAGTCTTTGAAAGCCGCACACAAACGTGGTGCTTTCACAATTGGTGAAACGGAAGTAATATCAAAGGCTATCCGGGTGATTTCTAGTATGGATTGATTTAGTATATAACATTACGTGTACGTGATAAAAACAAAGAACAATAATTGCCCAAGTTTCCATCCAGTATAATCCATCAAAAGTTAAAAAAATTGTGGACAAAAGATATACCGGTAAGTATAGTCTAAATCTCTTTATTGACCACAAAGGAAACACACACACAATAAAAAAACCGACAGCAAGTACATTATGAATTGTGACATAATCCTCAACTGAAAAAACGGTTAAAAGTAAAAGAAGTACTGCTGGTATTCGCCAATGAGGTAAATCAAAAAAGAAATAACTTACAAGTGCGTTTGTAAAAATAAAAAGTGGTTGTAATGGTGTGTTCCAAGATTGTGAAAGTGAAATTAAGTCTCCACAAGTAAAATAAATAATAAAAGGTTGTAATACTGCGATTAATGCGGTAAACAACCTTTTATATAGTTCAAAATTACTTATCATCTAATAACCTTTCTCATTGTCCCATCATCATATATTTCTACATAAACATCAGAAATTTTAAGTTTTTCAGGATCAATTTCCTGACCATTTAAATTAACATATTTAATTATAGTTTTTTTACTTTCTAAATCTATATTATTTATAGTTATTGGTCCAAATGTGTCATAAACACCATTTAAATCATATTGTTGTAATCTATAATAGTTTATGTTTGGGTCAACTTTAAAATCAACAACATCGTAGGTTATTTCTTGTGTTGAATTTCCTGCTGCGTTTAGTGTTGCGATAGTAGTCCATATTTCACCATCTCTACTTTTTTGTAGGTTAAAGTGGCTTGTATTTTGTTCAGATACAGTTGACCAAAATAAATAATTATTTGGACCTTTATTCACACCATTAAAAGTTGATAATTCAACAGGTAATGGGTTTGGATCTGAAAGTGCTATTTTTATATTTGGTCTAAGACTAGATTGTACACCATTTGACGTGGGATATGACGCATCTTGGTGACTATACCCTACCGTATTAGTTTTTGATGTGTAATAAAACCAAGGTTCGTCAAAAGTATATGTACCATTTCTATTTTCCCATTTTATAAGTAAGTTATTTGTGTTATTCCAAGGAAATGGTGTTTGTAGTGCAATTTCGTTCCACCCAATATTCCAAGTAACACTACCATCATAAACCAATGTATAGTTAGATGATACATAATTTGTTTGTGCGTTTTCACTAACCGGTGAGGGTAATACTGATAGTGTTGTGTGACCCATATATATTTTTTGGTTTGTTGCGGTATAAGGACCTGGTGTGGTTGGGTCTACTTGGAAACGTATTTTTGTAATGTTTCCTTCTGTATTAATTTCCGACTGTAAATAAATTATTTCAGACCACCCATATTTGTAGTAATGATTGGCGGGTGCGTTATAAACAACACCTTCACCACTACCTATACTTACTATGGTACTTCCTGCCGTACTACCTTTTTGATACTTAACTATTGCACTAGCGTTTATGGTGTTACATGTACTTGAGGCAGACCAACGAGTTAAAAGTATTGAATAATTACCTGAAGTAGTACAATACCATGTTATTTCTGATTGTGTATTAAAATAATCATCACTCCACGCTAAAACTGAACCTCCAGTTGCTGTAGAATATAAACGAAGATATGTATCTACCGTAGTTTGACCTACAGTAGAAAAGGTGTATTCATTACCCGCTTCAGCATAAAAATTAAACGCTCTACGACCAGCGGCATAAGCTGGCGTATATTGTAAGGTTGTTGTTGGAGTAATTGTCTCATTTGTTGTTGCGGTATTACAATACTGTGACAATCCTGAAAAAGTCATTAATAAAGTAAAAATAAATAATATTAAATTTTTCATAACTACGTTTTTATTATTATAAATATCAAAAATAAATGTTATAATCAAGTTTTTTGATGTTATTTGTTTATACTACCACTTTTAAGTCGGTAAAACTAAGTTCTATATTATCAGAAACAACAAATTCAAATAAATTATTTGACAATATCTCCAAATCTTTACCTAATTCAAGTAGGTCTTCGTCAGATTCCTCATAAAACCAAATAACATTATTTTGTTTAAGATTGATTAACTTAATTAAGTGGAGTATAGAATTGGTGTTAATGTGATTTAATTTTACCATAATTGTTTTTATCTCATATTTTTTAATTTGGTTTATTATTAATGACCAAAATAATTCTGGTTCAAACAATATTGATTTACCCTCAATACTCAAAGTATTGTTGTTATGATTAAAAACAACTTTTGGTGTTGTATTAGTTTTTTCTGATAGTGTTGTTCTCATTTTTTTATTTTTATTTCATAACCAAAAAAGGCCGTTAATATTTCTTCTTCATCCTCTTTAACTAAATCATCTTCACAAAGATTTAATATTTCAGACAGAGTTGTTTTGTCTTTTATTTCATCAGTTACTTTTTGTTTAAACCTCTGAACCCCCCTAATCATTTCTAAAGTTTCTTCAATATCACTTATGGATTTTATATTTTTATCGTTAGAACTTTTATTTATCTCATCTAATAGGTCCCGTATAACTTCCCAACAATGGTCATCCACCATATTTATAACCCTAATTTTAGCCTCTTCAAGAATAAGTTCTATTTTCATTTTTTTTAACTTTTATATATTCTTTTTATTACCCCACCCTCAACCATAAAGTAAAAACCAACGGGGGCATTATCAAATCTAATTTGTTTTCCGTTCATATCTAAAACAATTTCTGGATTTAATTTTTCATTAGTGTTTATTATTTCTCCTATATTTAATATTTCTTCTGTTAAATTAGATAAAATTACATTCTCAGAGGACATACATCCATTATCATCTGTAACTAATACCTCATAAAAATCCGATACCACACTATTTAAATCCTCACTAATTTCACCATGATTCCATTGATAGTTATACGGTTTAGTACCACCAACCACATCTAAATCAATTGATCCAAAGGTATTTTGAGTTGGTTGTACGTAATTTAAACTTGTAACAAGTAGTTCGGGTTCGTTAATTGTAAAATCTTCCATTACAACACACCCTGATTGGTCTGTTACATTTACCTGATAGTACCCAGGTTTTAAATTTGTCATAGTACTTAATGTGTTACCATTTGACCATTCATAAGTTAAAGTAGAATCACCACCTTGTGTTGAAACACTTATCCCACCATTTTCAAAACCATAACACGTTACATGATTAATTTCGGATTGTGTTGTTATTTCACTGTAAGATTCAATTTCTCTTTCTGAGTAAAATTTACAACCTTTAACATCTTTAACTTCTATACTATAAAAACCAGTAGAATCTACTTCTATTTTATCATTAGTACTACCATTAGACCATTCAAAAGATAAAGGAACTTGACCTGTAATGTTGTTAAATTTTGCCTGTCTTTTTGAATCAACACAATTAACATCAGTTATTAGTTCACCCTCAATCGTATTGAATTTTTTTGCCATTAAAACAGCTTTATAAGAATCTAATTTACCTGAACCTAACATACCAATATAGTTTTGGTTAACTTCATAAATTGAGCTATCAGCAGTTTCTTTAAGAATATACTCAATTTGATCGGGAGTTAAACAAGGATTAACAGATAACATCAAAGCTACGGTTCCTGAAACAAGTGGTGTGGCGAAAGAAGAACCATTTCCTGTAACATATTGACCCGGTGATGTTGACAACACTATGTCGTATCCAGGAGCCGAAATATCTACTTTATTATTGTGTTGGTGTGTTGAATTTGGGTTGCCGATGAATCTTTCGTGATTGTTGTTCGGTCCAACAGATGTAACTGAAATTACGTGTTCGTATGATGCAGGATAAACTTCGTTTACTGACCCACCACAAGTACTTCCGTTACCAGCGGCTGCTATTATAACAGAACCGTTGTTATGAACCTCATTTATAACTTGTTGTGCGTAATAGTTAAAATAACAACTAGAAGCCCAACTAGCGTTTATTACTCTTGCTCCTGAATAAGTTGCTTCAAGTAATTCATTATAATCCATAACTCTTAGTTGTAACTTTGAATTGTAACCAATTGAACTTTTACCGGCGAAATTATTTGTGTTACCTGCAGCTGTTATAGCTACCGCGGTACCATGAGTATAATCAGTACTATAGTTGTCAATTGTTCTATAAGTAATTTTACCACCAAGATCTTCGTGATTGTGGTAATAGTTTGCATCTGTAATAGCAATAACTACTGAAGTATCTCCGTGTGTGATATCCCAAGCTTGTTCAGCGTTTATTGAATTAAGTGCGTAATCGTACATAAAAACTGAGATGTCGTTTGGGGTGTCAAGAGTTTTATATTCAGGACCTAATTCAGGTTTAACAAAATTATTATTTTTAGAAGTTCTTACTAGTAATTCATTAACATCACAATTACAATTTATTTGATAAACTTGTTGTAATTCAGAATTATGTGATGATGGAAACGCCTTTTTTATTTCTGTAATACTAAGGTCTGAGATTGAATTTAAAACCTCAGTTCTTTTTGATTCATAATTTGGGATTTTTACCCATACGTTGTCCTGAGATAAGACACTAATTGTTGTTGTTAAAATTGTTAAAATTGTTACTATTAAATTTTTCATAATGTGTATATTTTTTATTGTATACACATAGTTAGTCATATAATGGTATAAAGTCCTTTTGTGGGGGGTATAGTATTTTTAAATTAAGGGGTACGCTCTATAGTAGTATAAGTACTACATACGAATGGTTAGGTAAAAATACTTAAATGGGGTAAAATTTTGTATGATAGTTTATTTCATAGTTTTTTCTATAAAACCATCATCATATATAAGTAAATATATTTCACCTTCTTTCATATTTAACACCGCTTGTCCCATTAAATTTGTGATTTTTATAAGTATTCTATTCTTATGTTCTTTAATGTAGATAATACTAAGATTTTCAAATTTACCATCATAATCTGTTTGTCTTAAAATAAAATATCCAGAACCAATCGTATTTCTAATTGAATATTTATGTTTACCTTCAGATGGTACATTATATTTTGGTTCAAAATTATACCCATCCATTGAGTGTAATATTGTGTAATAGTCATTATTATATTCTGAATATATGTCCCACCATAAACTATCTCTATCTCCTTCAAAAGAGATTAAACTTACCGGTAATGGGGTTGTCATTTGCCACAATTCAAAATTATCTAACCACCATTCTTCACCTACGGAATTAACTCTAACATAAACTCTTGCGGTAAATTGTGTTACGTTTGTAAATTTTAAACGTATATCAGAATAAGTTCCGTTTTGTGCTGAATATGTTGTGAGTGTCCCGCTTGCTGTTTTTTGTATTAATGTTGTGTTGTAATTCCATAACGCATTATCATAACCATTAATTTTTATCTCTTGAACCAAAGTAGTATTATCGGTACTAATATAAAGTAATACGTAATCGGCAATATCAACACCAGCACTTAAAGATGACGATGAACCAAATTTATAAGACCCTAATCTAAATCTAAATTCATACTCAAATCCTTGGTCTAATCCTGTGATATTTGGTAAAACATAGACCCCTTCTTCAATGTTTGACGTTCCATTACCGGTACCGATTAAAGCTGCTGATGATGTACTACTAACAAACGCGTTGGCGTAATAACCGGTATTATTTCCATACCCAACTGACCATCCGCCTAACCAATTGAATGATTCAATATAGTCGTATTTTATTAAAGTTTGTGAAAATAAAAATGGTGGGAAAAAAACTATTAAAAAAAATAAAAAAAACTTTTTCATATTAACAATAAATAGATAAAAAGGTTAAAGAATGTAATGATTTATTTAATTATTAACAATAACTTATCATATATGATATTTTATTTAACAAAATAAAAAAAGGTCAGATTTCTCTGACCTTTTCAAGGGTTATTTAAGTTTTGATTATCTCAATTCTCTTAAATCAAATGTACGAACTCCATCAACAGTGATACGAGCGTAGAAACGGTTGTTAACCATTTTCTTAGCGTATCTTGTCATAATACCTTTGATAGGTGTGAAGTTGAATGGGTTGTACATTGTAGGTGTTAACTGAAGAGGTACGTATGGTGCGTAGATGTATCCAGTGTCTAACAATGATGTTCCTTTGTGACCCAACAAGATTGTGTTTGGTGGGAAGTAAGGATCACGATAAACTTGGTAACGTCCAGCAAGAGTACCAACTCTTTCAATACCCATATTGTATTGGTCTTGCTCAGGAGACGCGTTAGATACGTGGAAGTATTCTAAATCGTCAAAGATAGCTGAAACTTCAGAAGAAACAACAATCCAGTTAGCACCACCTCTAAGTGTAGACTTGTGGATTTGTGCAGACAACTGGTTGATTGCTGTAATCAACGTTTGGTTCCAGTCTTTCTGTGTGTAAGAAGTAGTCAAAGACAATCTTCTCCATCCATTGTAATCCCAACGTAGGTTCCATGCAGCACCTTTACGAAGGTCTCTTAGGATTTCACGGTCAATTTCCGCAGCAACTTGTTCTGAAAGAAGAGCAGTAAGCTCAGCTTCAGCATCAATGTTATGGAATGCCGCAACGTCTTGAGCAAGCTCTGGAGACCATTGTGCTCTTAATTTTCTTTCAGTAACTGATACTGTAACAGACTCAAGGTCAAAAGAAACCTCTCCGATTTTTTCTTCAAACTCTAGTTCTTCGTAACGTCTCCAAACAGCAGTAAATGATGTTGCAGATGTGATAGCAGAAAGAGTAGAACCAGTGTACCCATCAAGTGAAGTGTCACCACAAGATGCACAAGCAGGACAAGAAAGATCTACTTCAAGAATGATACAACCATTAGCGTTACAGATATTGTTAAAAGAACCACCATTTCCATCAACTGGGAATGTAGTTTGATATTGACTACCATAGTCAACAATTCCTTTACCATATTTTTGAGTTACAACTCTAAATAAAAGTGGTGATGCACCAACTGTAGGAACTGGACATACGTTAGCAGCATCAAATCCTAATCCTGTATTAGTAAGGATTTTAAGGTCAGAAAGGAAAGATTCTGTATCAATTTCATTTCCGTCAGGTCCGATAAGTTTACCAGCACCTGGGATGTTACTCCACCCACAAAGTTTGATAAGAACTTTTCTTGTGTTACCAACATAAGCAGCGTCGTCATTGTTAGCATCAACTAAGTCACCATTTGACCATTTTACAACAGTAGCCGCTGCCGTGATAGCAGAAAAACGACCTTTAGAATAATCAAATAGACCAGCAGGATCCAATCCTGGCTCAGCTCCTTCGTAGAATAAATCATAAAGATTTTTTGAGAAAGGTGCGTTAGCGTTAGGTGCTGTATCAGCTCCTGGGTAACCTTGACCCGGTACGTTATAACCACCATTAACCGCTTCAGGAGAACCAATTGGTGGATAGTGAACACTACCAGCTTCATTTGGGTTATATCCTTGGATACGAGGTACAAAGTAGAACAATTTACCAATTGGTAAGTTCATAGCTTGTACTGATACGATATCGTTAGCTAACAATTTAGAGAAAACTCTTCTAACGATAGGGAAAACAACCGTTTCAAAAGCTCCGTTTGAACCTTCTGAAGTTGCTTCGTTAATTAGGTGAGATGCTTGGTTCTCATATAACTGAGCCACGTTCTCTTTTAGATGACCTTTAAGTCCATCAAGGAATCCTAATTTATCCCATTTGTTAATTGTATCTTCTTTGATAACTTTAAGGTGCTTAAGACCGATGTTACCAACAAGACCAGATTCTAATAATGCTCCCATTTTCTTTTTTTTTAATTTATTTTATGTATTTAATAAATACTATGTACTTTTAAAAAGTTTATTTTATTTTTCCCATCAAGTCTTTCATTCTCAAAAATTGTGGATTTTCATACGTTTTAGACTCAATTAAGTTAGCAGCCGAACCAGTACTTGGTGTTTTAGAGACTGTTCTCTCAAATGATTCTGTGATTGTATTTTCCGTAGATTTTGGAGATCCTAATTCATCCTTGATAGATTTGTAAAGATTTTTTGATTCTTTTAAAGTATCAACATTGTCAAATCTTCTAAGAATATTAATCTTTTCTTGTTTTGTTGTTGAATGTTCTGTAAACAATCTAGTTGCATAAGCAAGATTTGAGTTAAATATGGCAACCTCATTTAATTTAGTTCTGAATAGATCAAGAGCTTTTCTGTATTCTTCATTTTTTGCTCTCAAAACTTCTAATTCTTCAGTACCTTCTTTTCTTAAATGTCTTGGTGCCGCTTTTGGTTTTGGTAAACCTTCTCTACCCCAATACTTGCCATTAGCCAATGTTCTTGACGCTTCTTTAGTTTCAGTTTTTTTACCTTCAACTTTTTTCATTTTACCATCAAGGTTAGCACCTTCTTTGTATTCAAATTTTGCTTTACCAGTACCCATAGTTTTGTTAGCAGATTTTTTAACTGTTTTAAATCCACCACCCATATTAGGTTTCTTGTCATATTTGAATTTAGATGCGTTACCCATTCCGATACCTTTAGGTTTAATTGATTTTTTAGATTCGTAAATTGACTCTTCTACGCCGATTTCGTCTTCTAACTCAGTATCGTCTAACTCAAGTTCAAAGATAATTTCATCCTCTTCTTCATCATCAAAAGAAAATTCATCATCCTCTTCTTCATCATCAAAAGAAAATTCATCTTCCTCTTCTTCATCATCAAAAGAAAATTCATCTTCATCTTTCTCTTCGTCTTTAGAAAAGTAAAAATCAAAATCATCAACTTCTCTTGAATAGAGTTCTTCCAATTCTTCATCGGAACCCATTTCAGAAAAATCATTCACTTCAGAAAAATCATCCATTTCAGATTCACCTAATTGTATCAGATATTCGGTATCATTTTCTGTATCTGATAGATGTATCATTTTGTCATCTTTTTTTACAATAACACCATCATTATCTCCCATTGCTTTAAACACAGTTAAAACTTCTTCGTCTGAAGCTCCGGTTAAATCAATTGTGTCATCTTCTGTATCAGTATCAAATTCCATTTCAAAATCATCTTCTGTGTCATCCATGCCAAGCATGTCATCTTCTTCTTCGGAATCATCAACATCTAAATTATCAGTATCAATATCTTCCACATCTGTATCAACATCCGTGTCCTCAATATCAACCTCATCGTCTTCAACCTCATCTTGTTCTTTAAGAGATTCTTTTACTAATGAACTGATTTCTTCCTTCATTGTTGAAGAAAGTATTCCTTCTGCATTCTTGTTAAGAGACTCCTCCAGATTTGAAATCTGAAGTAACGCCTCTTCAATAACATTTTTATTTTTTGTCATTATTTTGTTTTCTATTAACAATAAATACTAACAAAAATGAAAAAATTCGTTTTGCGTGATATAAAACAAAAAAGGATGAACATTTGTCCATCCTTCAAGTATTTTTAAATAAATTGTATTTTATTCAATTACCTCATCAATTTTACTTTCTGTAATTGAAGTGATTCTCCAATCCATTGTGTAGTTTTCATAAATCTTGGTAACCTTTGCCTCTACATCTGTTGGTGTATATCCCAAAACTAATTTTTCTTCTTTAACTTTTTTAACTCTACCGGATTCACTATCAAGTAAATCTGAAGTAATTTTTGCTACAAAATATTTTTCTCCTTGTTCCATAATTTTTATTTTAATTAATTATAGAACAACTATTTTTATTTATCAAGAAAAGCGGATAATTTATCCATTAATTTTTTTGATTTATCAATTGCTGAAGCATCATCCATTTCACTACTTCTTGTTGATTGCATTTTCTTTTCCTCATCAAGATTCTCCTCATAATTCATTCTATCATCTTTATTTAAGAAAAGATATGCACCAGGAGTTGAGGGAGATGATACAAGGTCAAAACAAATTAATTCAAAATCTTTTTGTACCTCATTTGTTTCACCAACTTTTTTAAGTGAACCAACTCCACGAGATGAAATACCCAAAGTAACACCTTGTCTTAAGTAGTTTGCTGCCAAATCACCTTTTGTGGAACAAACTCCCCTTTCGTGAAATCCTGGACTTGTAAGCAATTTTAATTTACCCATAAGAACATTTCCTTCCCACCATACTTCGGTTATAATGTGTGATACCCGGTCAAGATCAATAAGAGAAGATTCTGGGTGATTTAATTCAGAAAGAGAAGTTCCTCTTTCAATCATCTTTTTATAATTTTCAGCTTCTCTTTTTAAAATATCTTCAGGATATACTCTACCGTTTCTATTTGGCGTATTGTATTTTTGTAATACAGCGTAGAACTCAAATGGTTTTGAGTGATCAAGGAAACTTTTATTTTCCATTATATAACTATTTTGAGTTACTTTAGGGTTGATATATCCGGCATCGTACTCAATTAGAATACCCTTTCCAGTTTCACTTGGTGATAAAATTTTATAATTACTCATCTTAAGTTTTAATAATAAATATTAATCAATCTGAGTTTTTATTTTTTCCGGTTTAATATTTCCTTTTTTTGTTAAATAGAATTTAAAAAATTTGTTATGTGTGAAAACCTCTGAGTATATATCTTTGGATAATTTTTTAAGTGTTTTTTTAAGAATTGGTGATTTAAAGTCAATAGGATTTTCTAGGTTGTATAGATTTATCTCAAGATTCATAAATGATTTTTTCTTTAATTGTATACCACTTGTTCTTAGGTCTAAATCAACTATAAATTTTTCATCAAATAAATTTTTATCAATATTATTAAACACAGAATGTTTTATATCTCTTGTCATATTAAGGACAACTCTTTCCCAGTTTAGACTTTCTTTTTTTGGTTCTACCCAGGTTTGTAAATTTAAATAAAGGGATTTGAATTCTTTTGAGTCTACAGTACCATAACTGACTTTACAAGTTCTAAACCCATTTATTTTGGAAGTTTTTCCTTTTTTCATAAAACTTTTTCATAATTATTTAGTTTATTTTTTAGAAGTTTATGTATTTTTGGGATATATATCAATATAATATCAAAATATGTTAAAAGTAGAAGTTAAAAGAGGTGATATAGAAAGGGCGTTAAAAGAACTTAAAAGTAAGGTGATTAAAACAAGACAAAATTCCCACCTAAATGATAGACGGGAATTTAAGAAAAAATCTGTTGTAAAACGTAGCCAGGTTAAAAAAGCAATCTATATTCAGAAACTAAAAATTACTCCTAAAGATTTGTAAATAAATCTTTTAATTTGTAATAATTTACTCTATTGTAGGTTTCGTTATTTAATTTATTAATTGTCTGATTAATTCTTGATGTTACTTCAGTATCATCGTTTGTTGATTTTAAATCATTTAATTTATCAAGAGTACTCTCTTTTAATACTTCATATTTAACCAATAATTTATCATTGTCTTCTGACAAGATTTTTTTAACTTCTTCTCTTTCAGATTCGTTAATACTAGATAAATAATCTGAAATTGTCTTATTAGCAACATCAACAATTTTACTTACTGGTAATTTTACCATATCAGTGTATTCTTCTTTTTTTGATTTTGATAAAGATTCTAAAATAAACTTTTTACTTTTAATTCTTGATTCAAGATTTAAGTTTTTTGTGTAGACTAGATTGTCAATATTTTCATATATGTTTTTAGTCTCTATTTCAGATAACCATAAATCTAATTCATTAATAGAGTTTGAACTTAAATTTTTAATACTTTCCTTTAAAGTGGTTATTGATTCGTTAAGGAATTCATTTGCAAAATCATCACTATAACCCTTACTTGAAGATAGTTCGTCGTACATATAATACATTTCTTTTAATGTCTTGTTTTTTAATACAAGTTCACTAAAAATAAAAATGTCTTTTTTAAATGATTCCTTAAGGTATGAATCTGTTAGACATTTCTCTATTTTACTTTTTATAAGTCCAAATTTCATTTTAATTGTTTTTTAATAAATATATTACTTATCTAAAATCTTCATAAGTTCTTTTTCTATTTCACCTAGAGAGTTATTACCAATTAATATTTCATTATCAATATTTTCTAATAATAGATTTTCCATCTTTGCCTTACTTTCTGGTAGACCACCTTCTGGTCCTCCCGGAGGTGGTCCTGGTGGTGGTGGAGGACCTCCTAAGTCACCACCCATATCCATTCCGCCACCTTCGGCCGGTGCTGCGGCTGTTGAGTCGGTTACCCCACTTACAGTTTTATACAAATTGTCAATGTTATCAAATAATCCGGTATGTGTAATAATTGTTGGTGTGTTTACAAGTTCTGCCGCAACCGCTTTCTCCATTCTTTGTCTTTGGATATCTAATTTGATATCCTCGTCTGACCAACCAAATATATGTTTCTTAGCCCAAGTCGCCGATGTTGGTGCGATTGTTCCTTGGATATCTGTAACCAAATCTTTATAAAGTAATACTTTTTCTTTCCAAACCTCAACCATAAGAAGATCAGCTTGTTTTGACGGGTTTGTAAGACCTAATGTAAAGTTTGTAAGTTCGTCCTCAAATCCTAAAAGAAATAAATGAATAATTGCAATTTTGTTTAATTCAGATAGCATATTTTTCTGAATTTTATTAATTGTTCTTGCAAAACGAATATCAAGTAGAGATAAATTTTTACCATCACCAACTGGTTCTTCAAAACCAAGGTAAGCTTTTGGTACACGAATAGCGGTTACAAGTTTCTTTTGGATGTACTCAATATCCGCAATTTCAGAAAGGTTCTGAGCACCTGCTAATGTCTCAATTGGCATTGTTTGTGTTGCATCACGAACCGGAATAAAATAATCTTGATCCACCGCCATTTGATTAAATCGTAAATCAACATTACCTGTTTTATTATCTACAATTTGATCCCTTTTAAATTTATTGGCAACACGTTGTACGTATGGTTCAACATCTTTATCGTCCATATTTCCAACGAATACTTTGAATACCCTTCTTTCCGGGGCTCTTGATGTACGATAAATTAACATCGCATCTTCAGCAAGTACTAATTGTTTCCAAATTCTTCTTGCCTTTTCAAGCATAGAAGTTCCATATGGTAATTTTCTATCGTCACCTAGAAGTCTAAAGTGTGCTACCTCCCAAGTGTTAAATTCCATATTTTTTTCTTTCCAATTAAACCTAACACCCTTCTCGTCTGGTTTTACTTCAGTGTTAGGTCTTTTTGGGGACATACCCTTTTCTAACCTTTCAATTTCAATATTCGGTAACTGAACACAACCAATGATTCCTTTTTCTGGATCTAATTTTAAGTAAACAAAATTATCACCATACTTACAAGTGTTTCTAATCCACATCTGTAAGTTTGTGTTGATATCTAATGTATTATTAAATAAATCGGCTAAAATTCCTTTTATTCTTTTTGATTCTGAATATATTTGAAGTATATGTCCGTTTTCATCTGGTGTTGTTGACTCTTCAGCATAAATGTCAAGTGCTGTTGATATCTCCGGAGTAAACTCCATTGATTCATAATCATAAAATGCTGCAAGTCTTGTTGGTTCATAATATATTGCTTGAGTATATAAATTACTTTCAATCTTTTGCCATTGATTTGCTAAATATAAAGTTTGTTGAGATTGTAGTAACTCTTTTTCGTATTCATTTCTATCTTTAGTTCTTAAAAGTTCTTTCTTATCAAACTTATACGTTGGGACATCTTGACCCAATAAAGAGTTGGGACCAAAGGCCTGGGTCAGTCGTTGCCAAACAGTTAGTTCATTATTTTTATTTTCCATATTTAAAATTTAAATATTTTTTTATAATATTAAATATTTTAACACCAAACCAAGACATAATTATCTTGTGTTGTTATATAATCGTAATCTTGTGTTAGAATATAACAAGTTGTTATTTCTTGAGTGGTTGTAGTTGTTGTTACCGGTGTTCCGGGACCACCTTCTGGTAATGGTCTATACTTATACTGAAAAGTATTTGGAAATTTTTTAACCGAATAAATAGGTTGACCAGTCACAGTAAGTGTTGATCCACCAATTAATCTGCCAGATGTTTTTCTACTTTCTAATCCCATTTTTTTATCTTGTCATTCCACCAAATAACCAGCCGTATTTCATATACTCCTCTCTACTTGGCCCACTATTATTTCTATATCTATCATTCATTGTATTCATATTTGGAAGTACCGGGTCAAAATGAAGTTGTCTACTAACTGAATCATTATTTGACACAGTCCAAGATTCAATCATCATTTTTGTTTTTTCAACAACCTTTTCAAGTTTTTGGAATGACGATTCCCCAACATAAATTGCCATTGATATCCCCATAATTAAATCATCGTGTTGTCCTTTCTGGTGATCTGGTCTACCATTTACATAAATAAATGTGTTCATCTCATTGTACAAACGAGAACTTCTAATTTTAAACTTGTGTCTTACATACTCCTCAAACGCTGCAATAATCTGAACCCGTTTATTGTTAAAATTAATCCCGGGGATTTTATCCAAGGCTTTTGCGTTATACGACCAGATATTTGTCGTATCAACCCCATCAATATATAAGTTTTTATAACCAAGTTCTTGCATTTTTCTAACTGTTGTAATTCCCATACCTCCGGTAATATCCACAACACAAAAAGCATTGTACATTAATCCCCATTTGTATGCTATTTCAGCAAGTGCATCCGGTGGTATTTTCCCAACATATTCAAGAACTTGTTCTCTTTCATCAAAGTCAATAATTTGAATTGATGAAAAGTCTTCACTATCACCTCTTGATACATCAACACCCATAATGTATTTATGTCCTTGTTCTGGTTCTTTCCACATCCAAAGAGAATTTCCCATCATTTTATTTGGTGCATCATAGATTGTATTTGATTTTAGATATTCTAGTTGTTTTGCGTCAAATACGTTATCTCCAGATCCTAAGAATTCACAATTTAACTCTTGGTTAATTTTTCTTTTATCGTATTTTAATTTTTTAACCATTTTCTCATACCAGGATGAGCATGGTTTATATCCTTTAAGGAAATATTCTTTTATGTGGTCATAATCTCTTTCGTATGGGTCAGAATCCCCAAATGAAATATTTCCAGAATGGTCTCTTTCTTCTTTGTGTAATAAATAATCAACCATATCATCTGTTGGGACAAGATATAAGTCTTTGGAATATCTTGGGTCTTTCCACCAAAACATTTCAGAGATTTTAAAGTTATTTATACCTTTTGTTGATTGATCGTAGATTTCATAATAAATTGGGTCATATCCATTTGGTGTTGATACAACAATTACTTTACCACCGGTAGAAAGTGACGCCATACAAGCTGCCCAGAAATCATTGTCAGCTTCAATGAAGGCTGCTTCATCAAAAACAAGTATTGTTGGTGTGTAACCCCTTAGTGCATCTCGTGATGTTGCAACAGCTTTAACTTCACAACCATTTGTTAACTTATAATGTCTTTGTGAATTTTTGTCGGCTGAAAATCCGGTACCAACCCACTTTGGCCATTGGTCAACAAAGGCTCTAATCTTGTTTGCCATTTCCATTGACGTATCAAGTTTGTTTGCAATAATTAGAATTTTTTCTGGTTTTTCTTTTTTAGCAAACACAAGTCTTTTTGATACCCAAGCGGCGGTTACCGTTGATACACCAGCCTGGCGATACTTGAGGGCTATATTTTCCTCATAATCTTCATAATCTTTTAGTAGAGATACTTGATCTGGAAATAACTCTAATGGAACATACTTTGAGACTGTATTATCATATGTTTGTAAATAAGTTCTTAAAGCATATGGTGTGTCTCTCATACACTTCACATACTCAAGCATTATTTGTTCCTTTGTCAAACTCATAAAAGTATTTTTATATAAATATCAAACCCCCTTGTTATTTTAAACAAAGGGGTTTATGTTATTTTTAAAATTTATAATATCACCTAACAAAGTATAATGATATTTCATCATTAATATCTTTCATTTTAATCCATCTACTAGGGATTTGTTGGTTTTTTAGAACTCTTATTTGACCAAGTAAACCAACAACATTCCATTCAGGTCTTTTGGCTCTAGGTGTGTAAGTAATAGTTGGGTCAAAATTTGGTGTTATCTTTGGTCTTTTCCCCGTAATTGTTTTATGAGTTGTAACTCCACTCACAACATTATCAACAACGTCATAAGAATAATCCTCCATTACTATTTTACCCCAGATATCTTTTTCATATTTACCAACCCATTCATCTGCTGTACCATCTTCATTGTTACCAACAAGTGTAGGTGTTGATGATATGACACCAATTGCGTTATTAGCGTCTTGACAAACTTTTATTTTATCCCCGTCTAATTCTACAACGGTGCCAAAAGGAAGTGCTTCACCTGTTACGGATTCAAAATATTCAGCGTAATCGGCACCAGTATTATAACTGGCACCAGCGCCATAAACATTACCACTTGTGTCAACTCTAAATGCGTTTGACCTTGCGGAATTTGATGTGCCTTTACCTATAATAAATAATTGATTTGGGTTTGTTGTGTCATTCCACGTACCAGAAACGTGTTGATACCCTTCGTATGCAATTGTCCCATTACCTTCAGCGTGTGACCCAATACTTAAACTTAATGTTGTGTTACCTTCAGCGTGTGAATAGGTGCCCCCCTGAAATAAAGTTTGGTATGGTAGACTTTTTCCCCACATAAAGGCTCCAGGGTTATAAATAGAAAGTGGAACTCCGGCACTAACAAATAACCCCGGTGTTGCTAATGTGACATTTGTTTTTGTTGTAAACGTTGCTGTAGTTACGGTGTGTATTGACCCATCTAAAATAACTGTAGTTCCACTAGGGAAATAAGCCGTTAAATCCCCAAAAGAAGCTGGTAAACCAACAACACTACTACTTGTACCGTCTGTTTCCCAACCAGGTAACCCAACTCTATTGTTATAGCCTTCAGCGTGTGACGAGTAACCAATTGTTATATTACCAACACCCTCAACGTGAGAAACGTAACCTAAACTTAAGTTGTCATCACCTTCTGCGTGTGATCCAACACCTAACGCAACATTATTAAAAAAGTAACCACCTTCAACGTGAGCCCCAAAACCTAGGGATTGGGATGTATTTTGGTTTACCCCTTGATATGGGTACGTTGTTGCTAATGAGGTTGGGTCATAAATTGAAAGTGGTAGCCCTCCGCCTGCATTTAATGTTGTATCAGTTAATTGTATGTTTGTTAAAGTGGTGAATGTTGAGGCACTTACAGTGTAGAACTGACCATATAAAACAACTATAGTTCCGGATGGGAAATTGCTAGATAAATCACCGAAACCGCTAGGTAATTGAATTAGGCCATTAAACGTACCATTAGTCGTCCAAGCAGGTAAACCTGTAACACCATAAGCCCCTTCAGTGTGTGAAGAACCACCATATGTTCTTGTTTGATACCCTTCTGCGTGAGAATACTCACCGTTAGATGTTGTATCAATACCTTCAGCATGGGAAGTGAGACCTTTTGACGTTGTTTGATAACCTTCGGCGTGAGAATAACTCCCACTAGCTACAACGTTATAACCAAAAGCCATTGATAAAAAATCATCAGCTATAGACCCATTTGATTGTATGCTATCAAAAAAAGTTATTGGTGAACAACCAACAACATTACAAACGTGTAGTTCGTTAATTGGACTTCCTGATGTGTTCCCAGTAAATGAAGATACAACACCTGTTAAATTACTACCATCACCATAATATGTAACAGCAGAAAATGTTGTAGCACTTACAGCACCATTAATTATCTGTTCTGTTAGTGTATTGTCTAAATTATCTATTATATATTTTACGCTCATTTTATGTTATATTTTGTCTATTATTTGTGCTAAAATTATTTTTGATCCTTCAGCTTTTTTTATTGTATCAACACTTGAGATATTCTCAACACCTAATTGGTATTGACAATCACCACAATTTTTAAATTCTCCACCTAGTCCGGGGTTAATATAATAGTCATACCCCTCAGTTTGAGTTTGATCAACCACAGTAAAACAACCGGCAATCGTATCATTTGATGAGTTATAAACAAATATTGTGACTGGTTTTATTTCACCTTTTTCAGCATTAGCCAAAAAGTTATCCTTTGACTCTAGTGCTACAATATCACCTAATTGTTTTTCATTTTGAAACACCTCAACACGCCTGTTATCATATTGTGCGATTATTCGTTGTCCTGGATTTTTACAACTTTCTAATATATAAAATTCACTACTTGCCATATTCTTTTTTTTAAGAGTTAATATTTGTTATGTTTAATACGTCACTACCATCATAATAGCTTAATCTAATAGAATTACTTGAGTTTTCAAATACATTACAATTGTAGTTGTCATACACAAAAGTTGCTGATGTAAAATCATAACCGCTAACAATACAGTTTATAATATTTTTTTGGAAGTTTGACCCTATATTTGTCGCACTTTGGAAGGCGTTACTAATGTTATTATAATAAAAATTATTACCTATAATTTCATTGTTATAAAACCCATACCCAATTACATTATTACTAAAGTTGTTTCCGGGTGTTGGGGACGTGAACATAGAGTTCCAAGTTGTGTTTGTTGGTGAAACTGAACTATTAAATGATCCCTCAACAGCAACATTATATATACCACCACCATTGTCGTCTCTTTTAATTTCAAGTACTCCAGGAACTATAACATCAATTGTTGATGGACTATAATCTGGTCTTTCAAATGTGATTGTAGGTCCAGATGTTGGGAAGACCAATTCTCTAGTATATTTAAATCCACCGCCATTTCCTCCTTGAGTCCATTTGGTAAATACAACTTTATGATATTCATTACTAACTGTATCATACATAATAAGTTCTCTACCAATTATATTATTACCAACATTACCATTTAAAGCATCTCTAAAATTATCATACGTTCTAGTTGTAATATCTGAAAAGTCATAGAAACCATATCCATCACCAAATCTATTATTACTAAAATCACTCAAAATAGAATTACTATCCATTGAGGACAATCTATTATTCCCAAAATAATTACCAATAAAGTTATTGGTGACATCGTAATTAAAAATATTACCATTAACACCATTGCCAAGTTTATTGGTATCAAAATAACTTACTTTGTTGTTATTGAATCCATTACCTATGGTATTTTTTAAGAATTCATTACCACAAATGTTATTATTAAATTGATTTCCAATTTCGTTATTTTGGAATTCGTAGTATACAATATTCTCTCTAAAATCATTACCAATATCATTTCTATAGAAAGAACTACTTATACTAGGTTCCCCAATAAAGTTATCATAGAAACTATCCCCAATTAAATTATTGTAGAATGGTGAGTATATTGTATTTCCACCACTTGTTGGTCCGTCAAAACCAAAATAGTTACCTATTTTATTTGATCTAAATTCACTATATATTGTGTTTTCAGTTCCGGAGCCACCATTACCAAAATAGTGTCCTATTTGGTTGTCCTCAAAATCATTATCAATAATGTTAAATGCCATAAAATTACCAACGTTATTTGAAGTAAACACACCATTAATTGGATTTGGGAATCCACCAATACCCGCGTTTCCAACAAAGTAATCACCAAAATTATTTAGTATTGATAATGTATTAAATGAATTAAACCAAAATGAATTTCCTATTTTATTATTTGTAAAATCGGAATCTATTAGATTATATATGATATCATCACCGACAACATTGTATTGGAAACCGGTATTTATAACATTTCCACCATTTCCACCTGGATTTGTTGCACCAGGATAATTTGTGTCATTACCAAAGTAATTTCCAATTTTGTTAAATTTAAAGTCGTTGAAAATTGTGTTTGTTACTGGTGGTGTGGAATCTGAATTAAAATTACCGAAGTAATCGCCGATTATATTTGACTCAAAATTATTACCAATTGAGTTGTAATAAAAATAATTTTTAATTGTGTTATTTTCAAAATTATCCCCAATAACATTATCACGGAATTCATTACCAATAACGTTGTTATACATAAATTGACCAATTAGGTTGTCTTGGAATTTATCATTAATAACGTTACCCTGTTCGTTACCCCCACCATAACCAAAATCACTACCGATTATGTTGTTTTGGAAAAGGTTACCAATTTTATTATACCCAAATCTTTCACCACTATTAGGCTCGGTATAAATAGAATTCCATTCAGTATCACTAGGGCTTACAGAACTATTCCAACCACCTTCAGAAAAACTATTATAAATACCACCATTGTTACCTCTAGTTATTCCAACTCCAGCAACACCTGGTACAATAACATCAATATCATTAGTGTAATTTCTTTTTGTAAATAATATTGTAGACCCAATTGTGTTACCGGCAGAATCAATTTCAGTTCTTTCGTATTGGAACCCACCTCCATTATTATTTTGTGTCCATTGTGTAAATTTAATTATAAAGTATTGTGATGTAGAAATAATTCTCATAACAAATTCTTTACCTAATAATCTATTACCTAAATTGCCGTTACCTACAATATTATTAAAGACATCATATGTTCTTGTTGAGACCGTAGATAAATCATACCACCCAAATAGAGTTTGATTTTCTGGTACATTACTTTGGAAATAAGTTTGTATATCATTATAAATAAAATCATTACTAATTTTATTATTATAGAAATAATAATCTGTAGAGTTATTAAAAAAGTTATCGTTTACAATATTGTTATTAAACCCATTACCGATATTGTTTACTCTAAAATTATATCCGGTTTGGTTATTATTAAACCCGTTTAAAATTGTGTTTCCAATAAATTCACCATTTATTTGATTATTTTGGTAATTAGTACCAACTCTATTGTTTTGAAACGTTTGTCTAATAGTATTATTTAAAAAGTCATTACTTATATAATTTCTATAAAACTCAAAATTATCTAAGTTTCCAAAATCACCTATTATATTATCTTGAAATCTATATAAAATATCGTTTTCGTAAAAATCAGAATAAATAGTATTATTACTGAAATTATCCCCAATTATATTATTCCTAAAATTGGTACTATTTTCACCTAATATTTTGTTATTGGCAAATTGGTTCCCAACTTTAGAGCTCTCCATATTAGAGTTTATTAAATTATTATTAAAATAATAACCAAAAGTACATTCATCTATATCATTGGTTGACACATTTTCATAACAATAATCACCCCAAGTATTATTTTGATTGTCAGTACCAAAAGTATTATTATAGCAGTAATCACCAAATTTATTACTTTCATATTGCCCTTCTAAGAACACATTATTTGCCAATAAGAAAGTTCCTGGTCCTACATTTTGATAATTATTAGCGTAATTACCAATATATGTGTTCTTAACATAATCGTTTGATATTGCATCTCCGAATGTTGTATATTCTAAATAGTCATATGTTTTAACGTTTGTTTGTTTGTAACTAAAATAACCAGAACCATTATTTTCTTCAATTCCCATATAAAAATTACTACAACAACCAAATGAATTTATAGTATCACCGGATACAGCCATTGTTGTGTTATCGGTAATACTTATAATTTCGTGGAATCTACTATTACCATCCATATAAATTACATCACCAACAGATAAACTAGTAAAATAAGTATTAGTACCAAGCACAGTACCATCGCTTTGTAATTCAATAGACCCATTTAATGGTTGTTGTTGTCTAATAGTAAACAACCTATATCTTTTAAATAAAATGTTTCTGTGATCGTAATCAGTCCTATTGTTAAACTCATCAATTCTTTCGGAAATTCTACCAAAAGCAGGATTAGTAGTAACTTCAGTTGTACTATAAGTCCAATCATATAGTATTCTATCTTTAGGATATGTTGGTTGGTAAGCTATTTCACTTATTGTATTTTCACTTGTTGCCAAAACTAAAATAGGTTCAACCGGACCTTGTTTATAGTTACCACTAGTAATTGGGTTACCATCATAATCAAAATCTGGTTGGTCATAACAAGTTTGGAAGTCCGTGATTAAATAAAAAGTACTGGCCGTTAAGGTATTAGTACTTATTCTATTGACAAGGTCAGAATATGTTACTTCTGTAGCCCCAGTTATACCACCTCCACCACCTCCGGCTTCAAGATCTATAATGGTTCCATTTGGATTTAATTTGTCAAATGTCCCAGTAAGTGAGTCAACACCGACATAATACACATCAGTTTGTGGTGTTAAGGTTGTAAAATCAACACCATTTACAAATTGTGTTTCTAGACCATTATTTTTTAAAATTAATTTACCCATTTCGTGTTTTTATTTATAAATATTTTTGTTTATCAAATAAGTTCTAAAAACGTTTACTTTTTTGTAAGTTTATAAGCCAAATCTACTTTTTGTCATATTATAATTATAATTTATTTGTGGTTGTGTTAAAGCATAATTAAACACCTCAAAACGACTCAAATACATTTTAGAATAAGAACCATCACCCATACTCGTAGGACAATTACTGGCAATGGCGTAATATAAATTTGTACCATTATTATATGGGGCTGCTCTATTGAATGTTAGGGTGCCTGCCGATGAACCATTAACATATGCAGTTAATGTTGTGCCATTATAGACCATACCTATATAATACCAATTATTTAAAGGGGTTGCTATTGATGAAGTTATAGAACTAATAGCACTACCATCCCACATTCCAAATTTTAAAGTACCACTAACCATTTCAATTTGAGAGTCAAACCAAGCTGTATTTGGTGTTGGTGATGTACCTTGTTCACTAAGAATAACACCATTATCCATTGGATAAATCCATAAAAATATAGATGTAACTTCTGATTTTGTTGGTGATGTTCCATTAAAAAAACTATCTAATGCAGTATTAGTTATTAAGTATTCATTAACACCATCAAAATATATTGACCCTGACGTAAATGCCGAATAGGTTGGTGTATTACTTAACGTTCCATCTGAAACATCAAATAAATCGGTAACTACAGAACCGGTTGTTGGATATGAATTTTGATTTGTAAAATCATAACACAAAATTGGTTTAGCTGGTATACTAGATAATATCGCTTTATATTTATTCATAGTCTTACCTTACTATCCAATACTCCACTCTTGTCCCTTCAGACCATTCAGCATAAATTATATTAACAGTACTTGTTTGATAAGTTGTACTACCCAATAATACCCACCCAACTGGAACTGTGGGCGCTGTACCACTATTATGGTATATTTTTTGGGTAACCCCTAATTTAGCATTTGTTAAAGTATCTGTTAAATTAGAAGATATCGGTGAAGAGTAAGTACCGAATACTGTGTTACCGGTAAAATGTATTGTTGCTGTAGTACTAGATAATGTGGTTATTGTTGCTGGTTGCCAAGTTCCATTACCACTAGCATCAGAGGTTAATACATATCCACTTGTTGCTCCCGATGTTACTTGTAATGAGGTCGTTTTTGTTTTACCACTAACCTCTAATCTTTCTGTTGGGGTAGAGGTTCCAAACCCACTTAAATCACCTATAACATTTACAGTACCATCTTCAGATCTAAAATGAGCAGATGCTTTACCATCAACACCACCCCTATCGGCTGAATAAAATTTGAACCCATTTGTAATACCACTAGTAGGTGAGGTACCATTAGGTATGTAAATACAATTTGAATCCGTAATGTCTTGTTGTAAATCACCTAATAAAAAATTACTAGTACACGTCAATGACGCCTTTTTTAAAATACTAGCACCTGGATTTCCGTCTGTCAACCAAAAATTAAATTTACTTCTAGAAATAGACGAAATGATTTCTGTTTCTGTTTGTATTCTACCAGTATCATAACTAACACCAGCACTATAGTCTGTCCTAAATAAAATTGAGGCCTTTCTTGTTTGGTTTTGGTTTTGTGAAAATAAAATATGATCAAGTTCGGAACCGTACCCATTACCTGCAAGAGATATGGGGTAATTTCCGTGAGTTAGACTACCTAAAGTTAATTTACCACTGCTGGAACTTAAACCATTTTCACTTAAAATAATTGCTGGGTTACCAAACTGATTGACTGATAGGTTTGTACCATATTGGCCATTTTTTCTCATAGTTAGACCAAAATTAGAGTCACCATATTGTAAAGTATAATTGTCATCCCAAGTGGTGCTCACTGTTGAATTTGTGACTGAAAATAAATTACCACTATCTACACTATTTCTAATTCTAAAAGTTGTGTCGGTAAGCGTTGTCCCAGTAGCTATTACTTGTAATATACCATTATTATAAGTCAATTGACTACTTCCACTTAGTGATGAAGATGTATCAAATAAAGCAATTTGCCCTGTAAATCCACTTCCTGAAACACCTGAAGGTGGTAGATTATAATAAGTTGTTCTGATATACTTGTTGTGGTTAATGTACCATCAACTAGTCCGTTTCCCTTTGATACGAACCCATTTTTAATTATAAATTCATTTGCCATTTAATCTTTTCCCTTTCCAAGATTTATAACAATAAATATATGTGTTAATTAAATCTGGATCTTAATGTATTATAATTTTGTAAAATTTATAAATACAATCAAAACCCAAATCTTGACTTTGTTGAGTTATAGTTTTGTAATATTTCAGACGATGTAAGAACCCTATTATAAACAATACCCTGCGCAATACTACCAACCATATATTGTCCAGCAAAGTTGGCTCCAGCAAACTGAATTGGTGCGCTATGGTCCGAATGTAATGTTGTTGTAGTTAATACTGGTATACCATTCACATAGATAACAACATTATTATTTGGTGGTCCGGGTAAAACAACCCCAATGGTCTCACCAAATGTCATAGCAACGTGAGTCCAAGTGTTTGTACCTAAATTGATTCCAGTACTTCTTATTCCCGCATTTATATTACAACTAGGACAAGTTGCTAAGTAATTACCCCAATCAAATGCACATAATACATTATCAATTAAAAATAAACCCCAAGCGTTTTGTTTTGTAATAACACCTCTAAAACTACTATTACCACTTGTTGCTTTAATCCAAGCACTGATTGTCCCTAAAGTTATTTGTAATTGTGGTGTGTTTCCACAATTAATATATTGGTTAGACCCATTAAAAGTAAACATACCACCGACAGATGTACTAAATATTGGTGTATTAACCAAAGAACCATTATTTATGTTTCCAGAAATATCTTTTAATGTTGACCCACCCTGTAAACTATAATAAGAATTCGGTGAACTTGGGTCTATATAAATTAATAAACCATCTTCAACAATATTAGGCCCTCGCCAATTACCTACCGTACTCATAACCCAAACCTACGTTTTAATGTATTATAATTTTGTAAAACTTCTGATGATGATAAGGTTTTTGTGTAAACCATAAAATTATTTATTCTTGCAGGTAAAAACCAAGTCTTCCCAGGAGTAGAATATGTACCCAAATTAAAATGGGTATTTGTGTTAAAATAACAATTCAAACTAGTTGATGTACCTTCTAAAACCCCATTTACATAAAGTGACATTGTACTTGTTAAAATATCATAAGTACAAGTTATATTATACCAATTATTGATAGTCCAATTATTAGTTGTGGAATATATAATACCAAATGGGTTAAATGTTTGAAAACTAATCCTACCTGAAGCATTACCTAGTAAATGTAAATAATTATCAACACCATTAAGTAATGTGTTTTGGGCTTCCATAACCATATAATAATTTGTATTTGCTGGCGTTATATTAATTGTTGGACTAAACCAAATACTAAAAGAATAGTTACCAAATGTTTGGTTTGTTGTTATTTGTGGTAATCCTATGTAATCATTAGATCCGTCTAGTAATAAACAACCCTTATTTGTTTCAGAAAATGTTACACCATTAATTAATGTTCCACTATTTTTTTGTTGTACACTAATATCTGACCAAGAAGTACTGCCCGAAATATAAGATTTAGGATTTGAGGTATCCAAATAATAAATTAAATTTTCTAAAATAATATTTATACCACCCTCTGTTGTACTCATTATCCATTACCATTAAGTATAGTTTGATTAAATGAAACTGAATATGGATTAACCCATTCAGGAGTCTCCAAAATCGTTAAAATTTCTTCATAGGTATAAGGACCTTCTTTTGTTGTTAAAGAATCAACAGATGATGGAATATCACCATCCCACTTAACAAATGTTTTTGTTTCATCTACTGAGTTCCTGACTGTTTCTTCAGATGTTTCTAGTACCTGAGAAAAATCAATTTGATTTAACTCCGATACATTGAATATCATAAATTGTCTGTTGTTATAAACTGCTCCCATAATTTTTATAAATTAAATCTACCTTTATGTGCGTTAAAATTCTGTAATACTTCTGATTCAGATAACGCTCTATTATATATTCTAGTTATTGCTATTTTTCCTTTATAATTTATAAGATTATTACCAGTACCTCTACCTAGTGTTAATGAACCACCTAAATAAGTAATCCAAGAAGGGTTAGATGATATTGTTGCACCTGTTACTGTTGTAACCAAAGTGCCATTAACGTATATTTTAACTGTGGATAAATCTCTAGTTACTGTTGCCAAATTCCATTTATTTGCTGGTGCTACGTAATTTGGTGAACCTATAAAATTAAATGAACCTGGTGATGGATAAGGATTACCATTGTTTGATCTAAACCATAGATACCCTATTGCACCATAATCATAAATATAATTTAGTTGGAATTGACTATCTTCAACTTGACCGGCTCTCATTAAGTGACCCGAACCATCAAATATTGCGTTTGTTCCACGACCAGTTGAGTAAAACCAAGATTCTAAAGTATGACCACTAGCAACACTTAAAGTTGGATTATATGTAATATTTGCGTAATCATTTACACCATCAAATAAAATACTACCACCATTAGAAGTATCATAGGTCGGTCCATTTATTAAAGTAAAATTATTTCTATTACCTGTTAAATCAGACCATAACGTACCGCTACTCGGATATGAATAAAGATTAGCACCATCCAAACATACTACTAAACCATTTGTTACCACATTAGGTGCTACATTTCCACTCATTGTCCAAATCTTGTTTTTAATGTGTTATAGTTTTGTAAAACCTCATTAGCTAATAAACCTCTATTGTATATTTTAACGTTTGCTATTTCACAATTACCATTTGTTGTTTGTCTTCTAGCTATTTGTAGTGTTCCGGTTGTATTTGTAATATTTCCGTCGGCAAAAACACTACTTACAAATACACCATTAATGTAAAATTTTAAATCATTACCATCATAAGTAACACAGTAGTGGTTCCAAACATCTATACATTGTGAATTATTTAAAAGTGTAAATACAACTTTTTGACCTGTACCAGCCCAACGTTCAGAAGCAATTGCAATTACATTTGGGCTATCCCTATAAAACCACAAATTGTACCCATTTCTTGGCGCTCCATATTCACGATTAAGTAATCCGTGAAAAGTACTATTTGCTGTGATTATTTTTGCAAATAAACTTAAAGTATAAGGACTTCTATTTAAAAATTGTAAATCTGACAATATAGGGAATGTACCTTCATCATTTAAACCATCAAATAAAATACTCCCTTTATTTTTTGAATCAAATGTTGGACCATTAACTAATGTACAGTCATTGTTTCTACCACTTAAATCAGACCATACAGTTGAACCTGAAACATATGAATTAATGTTAGCAGCATCCAAACACAGAACTAAACCATTTGTTACTATTTTTGGTGAAAAATTATAACTCATAATCCGAATCTTGTTTTTAAAGTGTTATAATTTTGTTTTAATTCACTTAAACTAAGGTCCCTATTATAGATATTAACAGTTGCAATGTTACAGTTATTATAATTTATAAACCCAGGGAACCCTATTAAAAAATTAGATGTTATATTGATTATATTACCTAATGATGTGGTTTGACTTAATAATTCACCATTTAAATACATTTTAAGTGTTGACCCATCATAAGTTGATGAAATATATACCCAAGAACCTTGTATAGAACTACGACTTACATTTGCCCCTGTACCACTTGAACCAGCGGTTGAGAATCTCTCTGTGTAAATATAAACCTGATCTGATGGTTGACCTTCTATTGTGTATAATAAATTATAACCATTTCTAACACCACTAATAAAGTCTTCTCTTCTTATCCAAGAAGGGTATGTTGATTTAAAATTCACAATTTTAGTAAAAACAGAAAGTGTATACGGACTATTATTTAAAAAAAGAATGGAACTATTCTTACCACAATTTACATAATCGTTTAACCCATCAAACACTATACTACCCATATTATTGGGATTAAAAGTTGGTCCATTAATTAAGGTACCATCGTTTTTATTTTTTGATATGTCATTCCATGTTGTACTACCACTAATAAATGATTTAGTATTGGCAGCATCTAAATATAATACTAACCCATCCGTAACAATTTTTGGTGAAAAATTAAAACTCATATTATATACTTCTTATTATTGTTTTAACAACCCAGCTTGATGTTACGGCTGATGTCTCTAATATCGCATTACCACTACTCACAACCATATTAAATGTTATACCACTTGTGTTTCCAAAATCGGTTGTTGTTGTTTCTGTAAAATTAACTGAAGTTCCACTCCATATTGACATAATGTTTCCGGCTCTCAAATTGGTACCATCATTAACTGTGTAATCAAAGAAAGCTCCGGTGTATGCGCTTGTAGGAATTGAGTATATTGTTGTAGTTCCGGCGTTTGCGGTCTTTTTACTTGTAGTATTTAGTGATGGTGCTTGGTAACTACCCATTAATATCGTATTATCACTAAAGGCTTCAAGTACTGGTAGACCAGAAATATCGTTAACACTAAATAATGAACCAATTAAACTATCTGTAACACTAAATAACTCACCACTTGATCCTTGAATTGTAAATATTGGTGTTGTCGTTCCGGAGCCATAAATTTTAACAACGTCTGTTGTTTGACCAGAAAATATTGAGTTCCCATTAACATATAAATTACCATCAACTCTTGTATTTCCACTTACGTGTAGTCTTTGTTGAGGAACTCCTTTAGTCCCAAGACCTAAATAACCATTACCATCACTAATAACCTCAAGGCGCATCATTTCGGTATTGAGACCTCTAGCTGTTAATACTGGTGCCGCATGCCAAGCAAAGTGTTTACCACTTAAGGTTCCAGAATAGTGAGAAAGGTCAAAATATAAATTACCATTACCGCCACCGGCATTTTCGTGATATGAAGATAGCATTGAACTACCAGCAAAATAAGAACCCCATAAACTTGCGGTATAGTCTGGTGAAAACGTTGAGAAAAATACTGATGTTGAAAACGCCCCATTTTTTCTTTGAGCAATTTCAAAATAAGTTCTTGACGCTGAAGTATTACCTTCACCATAAAAATTAATTATGTTTGCACCAGAACCATTTGATTGGAAACTTAAATTATTTCCATTCATAGTAACAGTTCTACTACCAGTTAATGTGCCATCAGAATTATATAAATTAGTATTAAACGGGGCTTGCCAACTAGCGTTACCACTCACATCTGATGTTAAAACATATCCACTATTAGCCCCATTTACAATTTGCAAATCTTGTGTGACTACTTTTCCAGATGGTAATTCTATTGATACTTGGTTTGTTGAGCCAAAATTAACATTACCTTCGTCGCCTGGATTAATATTTAATGGTGAACAGGCGTGTAAATTTGATACGTATATATCCGCAATACATTCAGATATTGTGTTTCCGGTAAATTTAAGTGGTGCTAAATCAACAGAATATGCATTTGTCAAATCATTCCTATTAAACTCAACAATTGTACCATTAAGTGTTGCACCAGTTGTGTAGGTGTTTGTATCGTCAAGTAATTGACTAACGTCAACAGAAAAGTTAGTCACCAAATCATTACCAACAAAATCAATACTTTCACTTAATGAATTATATGTTCCGGCAGTTAAATAAAAATTATCTGTTGATAACGAACTTAAATCAACATTAAATGGAACAAATCCAGTATTTCCAGAAAAAGTAATTAATTTTGTTCCGGGATTAAAAGTTCCTGAAGTTACATAAATATCATTCTCTGGTAAATCAATTAAATATGTTGTTCCGGAACCTATAATGGACCCGCCACTTAAAATTATATTACCATTTAATACAATTAGTTGGCCTTCAGGTTCTAAGTCCAATGTACCCTCAACGATTAAATCACCATATATAAAACTTTGGAAATTATTTTCAATTATATATGTTTGTCCCGATGGAATAAACCATCTATTATATCTTGGAATATCGGCAGATAAACTTGTTCCGTTGTTTAAAGATAATGTTAGATTATCCTCTAAAGTATTATATGTTACCCCGGTTAAAAAAGTATCGCTTGAATCAAAGTAATTGGCTAACTCACCAATAGTTACTTTGTTTGTTACATCTGCTTCAACATTAACTATTGGTAGAACATCAAGTGATGAAATATCATTTGCTAAAATTAATGGTAAGTCAACTATTCTTTTATTTAAGTTGGGCATAGTTTTTATTTGATAAATATACTTTAAGTTATGTTTTTGATTCCCCAAAAAACAAAACCCCCAATTTTTTTATAAAAGGGGGTTTTTAAATTAAATAGACATTATTTTATAATCCTAATTGTGAAAGAATATCATCTTCATCTTCGTCCTCATCTTCCTCATCATCGTTTTGTTCTAATTCTGCGACAAGTTCATTAACCATTCTTTGTATCTTATCCATACCAGCTTGTTTTTCCGCTAAAACATCTTTGAATAGTTGGAAAAATTCTTGTGCTGACATAGTACTAATTTTACTAAAAAGATATAATTGAATGTGTCTTTGGTCCTCATCACTTAAAAGATCAATTGGGTATGCTCTTTGAAGTAACTCCCAAAATACTGGCCCTAATCTTAAATCCCAGGCTTCAGCTGGAACTGTATCTTCGGATGCCATAACCATTTCAGCTTGTCTTGGGTCGTCAGGTAATCCTTGAGTCCCAAGAACTTCATAAACACCTTTAACAAGTTCGTGAACAAGTGTTGGGAAATTAATTCCTCTTGCAATTACTGTTGGTGGATTTGTTGATGCGTCAATTTCAGAAGTACCGGCTTCACTACCTCCTTCTCCAGACATAGCCTCTATTGTTTCTTCCGGATACAACCAGTATAAGTGGTCAATAATTGCTGTTGATAAACTATAGTACTCAATTAAATCTGGATCTATTTCATCTAGTTTTTCAGAAACTAAATGATACATATATTGACCTTTTTTTGCTGCACCACCAATAAGAGCATTAATCATTCGTCTCTTATTTTTTTCCATATCAAAATTATCCATAGCATCCAAAAACGCCTCAACATCATTTTGATTCTCTTGAGCATTTTTAAAAGCTTGTGTCATTTCTTCTCTTGATGGTTTTTCAGATTCTCTTCTCATTTTTTGAGCCGACTCACTTTGACCCATACCAACAAGTTTTGCATCAAATTGTAACTGACCTTCAGGAACCCCTAATTGTTTTTTAACTAAATCAACAGCCATTTTCTCAAGGTCCGCTTTGTGTCTAGACTCCATTCTTGATGTTTGACTAATTGCTTGTGAAACAAGCATTAATAAATTCATTAGTGGATTTCCAGTTGTTAACTGAGTTGTTTTACCAGTTGTTCTTTGGAGTATTGTTTTTAATTTTGTAACAGTATCCTTAAATCTTCTTGAGGCAACAAGTTCAATAAAATCTCTATCCATTCTTGGCATACCGGGATGAGAAGAATATGGTGTTTCTTTACCTAATATTTTTCTTTCAATACTTGGGTCCATTCTTTCTGGTCCTTCGTAATCAATTGGAGCTTCATTTAAATTTCTTCTTATTAGATTTTTAATTTGTCTGTCGTTTAACTTTGCCATTTTATTTATTTTAATTTAACTCCAAGTTTATTCCAAGATAACCAAGATGGTATATTTGATTTACCGGCTTTTGGTTTTGGATTATGTTTTGGTTGGAAAGGGGTTCCCTTTCCTGGTGACTTTTCTTTAGTTCCGGGTTTTTTAACTGGAGTCGGAGCTGTTTCTGTCCCATACATTTCTTTTAACTCATCAGATTTTGCTTTTGGTTTTGGGTTGTGTTTTGGTTCAAAAGGATTTTTTCTTTCTCTACCTTTATCCTTTTCTTTTTTGTCTGTATCTGTATCTGGTTTTGTTCTTTCTTTTTCTTTTGTATCACCAGCTTTCGGTTTTGGATTATGTTTTGGCTCAAAAGGATTCTTTCTTTCTCTACCTTTATCTTTCTCTTTTTTGTCAGTGTCAGGTCTTGTTTTTGTTCTTTCCTTTTCTTTTGTGTCTTCTTTCATTTCACCAGAAATTGAATATAAATTACCAATTGGTTTTGTCATTTTACCTTTTGGTTGAAACATAGTATTCTTTTTTGGGTTTCTCAACACGAAGTTTTCTGACTTATTAACTTTTTCCATAATTGTTTGGATAAGTTCCCCTTTTGTCATTTCTGGATCTGTGTGTCTTTCAATTAAACTAACAATTCTATTTTCAAGGAACTTTTCATATTCCTCTTCTTTAATACTTTTTCTTTTTTTAACTGGAACAGTTTTTTCTGGGTGTAATTTTTCTGACATTTTTTTGTAGTCTTTTTTTGTTGTAGAACTTGCAAATTCATCTCTTAATTTACACCATTTTTTTTGTTCTTTTGTTTTACCATTACCACATTTAACAAAAAACAATTTTTGTTGCGCCTTTGATGCAAATTTTTCATCAAGTTCTTGTGATTCTTCACTCATCTCACCTTCTTTTGTTATTGCAGTTACAAGACCTGTTGAAGGGTCAATGCTAACCTCACCATCAACCTTTAAACCTGTTTTCTTTAAATCTTCAACAGTACCTGTTACTTTTTTCATTGCCGGAACATTTGTGACTTGGAACGCTTCAGTCGGTTCATCTTTCTTTGTAAACTTCTCAACCAAAACCTTAACTTGGTTTGGTGTTAGATTTTTAATTGTTGAAAATGTAAGCCCATTTTCAAATAAAATTTTAATATCCTTTTTAGTTTTCATACACCATTTTTTTTTCAAACTCTAATACAAGATCTCTCTCATATAATTTATCTTTAACTATTTGTTCTTGGTCACCATATCTAAAAACAAGACGTTTAACCAAAGAAAAATCAATTTCATCTTCCTTCTCCCATCCAAGAGCAATAACATCATCAATTGAGTCTTGAACGGAAAAAACATCAGATTGTTGTACTAGCTCAAGTGTTACATCACCATTTGTTAAAACACCAACCTTTTTTACATGCTCAATATCCGGAGGACTTGGATAACCGTTTGCAGGTCTTGCTTCCCAGTTTTCACCCCAGATATCTTCTGTGGTGTCAGAAAAAATAAATTCATAAATGTTCTCACCTTTGTAATTTGATCCTAAACCATTTATGTAAATTAAATAACTCACAGAGGCTTACCATTTAAGTTTATTTTAGTTTCAACAATACCATTTTTGAATACTAAATTACCTTTGTTTGTTTTACCAATTAATTTATAATTTGGGTGGTTTTCAAGGAATTTAAGAGCCCCTCTTTCTTGAGCTACAGATTCCGATAAGTTACGCACATTTTTTTTGTTTAACTCTCTTTGTTTTTCAAGTTTTTCTAATTTTGTAATTCTTTGTTTTTCTTCTTTGATAATTTCATCCTCATTAACATTAAAATATTGTGAAATAATCTTGTCAACTTCAGACTCGCCAAATGTTCCGTGTGTAAAATGTTTGAACTCACCAGTATCGCCATAAGTGTGTCTTGGTTTTCTAGCTCCGTGCATTCCGTATTCTGTCATATCACCTTTAGGTAATTCGTTTTTCATCGCACTCGTATATTGTGATGCAACAGATTTATTAATACCTTGTGCAAGATTCATAGTTTCACTCATTTCACCACCAAAATATTCGGCAACTTCACCACCTTCTGGCGCTTCTGGTGGTGTTGGTAATTCCTCCTCATCTGATGGCATTTGTGGTTCTTCCATATCTTCATCTTCCATATCCATATCTTCATCACCATCCTCGTCTTCTTCGTAGTTACCCTCAAGACGATCAATTATTTCCTCAAGATCGTCATCATCTAATACATCAACATCAATTGCAGATAAAATGGAATTCACAATGTATTTCACATCATTTGAATCCATTTCATCTTTTGTGTTGTAACTTCTGATTTTTTGAGCTAGTTTACCTGTAAGTTTTTGGATTGTTTTAAGTGAAGGTCCTTTTTTATCTCCTTCATCTTCTGGCATATCTTCATCGGCCGGTAAGTCCATTTCATCTTCTGGCATATCCTCATCTGTTGGTGGTTCCATCTCATCTGTTGGTGGTTCCATCTCATCTGTTGGTGGAGCAGGTAATTCACCACCCATTTCGTCTCCTGCTGGTGGTGGAGGAAGCTCACCCCCCATTTCATCTCCCATTGGTGGTGTTGCGGCCATATCTGGAGCTGGAGCAGGTGCCGGTATTGGTTCTGCGGCAGGTGGTGGTGGTAACTCAGGGGCTGGAGTTTCTTCTGTTTTTTTACCTCCAGGTAACCTTAGTTTAAACTTTTTTTTTTGCTCAGTAAAGAGCGACATACCTTCATCGTTACCGTAAAGGGAATTAAATTCTTTTGCCATTAAATTTAATTTTTTAAGGGCTTCAGAATACGAAGAAAAGTATTTTCTATTCTGAATAGGTTCAATATAATCGTTTACAGATTCTGAAATTGTTCTTTTGATTATATATCCTTGTCTTTCTTTTACAATTGAATATTCATTTCCATCAGCTAATTCTGCTGTATAATCTGTTCTTGTATTTTCATTTACTGGAGTTGGAATACTTTCATTATATCTGGCAATTTCCATAATTCTACGGATTTTATCCATTCCTTGTAATTTTTCACTTCCAATAGGTCTAAGTCCTCCCATAGTATTTTGTTTTGAATAAATTATTTTTTCTTAATAAATATATCAAATATTAAGATTATTTTGTTTTTTACTAAATTATTGGTTCATAGATAATTTCTTATCTATGATTTCAGTTGGTAAGTTGTAAAGTTTTTCTATATACCCATTTCTTCTGAGTAATTTGAAGACTAGATTTTCAAGCGACATCTCACCCCCTTTTTGTAATCCGCAGTTTCTAAACTTCTTAAGTTTTTCTTTATATGTTTTAACAATTGTTTTTATTTCATCCGGAGTTTCATCTTTGATATTGTCAACAACACCATCAATTATTCTCATCCATTGTTTTGCTTTTTCTTTAATTAATTCCTTGTCAATGTTTTTCATATCTTCTTTTTTAGGTTCGTTAACCCACATATCATAAAGTACTGAATAAACACCGGAACTAAAGGTGACTTCATTCTCATCCTGGACAAAACATTCAACGTCATATCCAAACATTTTAAGATTATGTTTTTGATTAAAGATTATTTTTTTAAGATCAAAAAACTCAACATATAAATCTTTTGTATTTTCTGGGAATTGGGAATAATTTACAACAACGTGTAAATCAATGTCGGAAAATTTTGACCAATTATAATTTGTTAATGAACCAATCATAATTATGTCAGTTACAAGAATATCAACACCTAAAAAATCAATAAATAGGTTTGAAATCTCAAGTAGTTTTTCTCTTACTTCTTGATTCATTTCGTATTTCTTACCTTTCTTTTCCCAAATTTTTGGGTTTAATTCTTTTTGGGTTTCAAAACTTTTTAAAATTTCCGAATTATCCATATGATATAAATATATGAAATTCTAATTAACTTAATTTTCTATATTTAAAAGCTTTTGAGATACTTGTGTTAAAGAAATTTCCTTGTGATTTTGCAGATCTAAAAGATGTGTAGGTTTGGTGTGGAACATCTTCATATTCATACTTCATCCCATTTTTAAATTCTGCAATTAATTTCTTTGTCTCAACGTCATATTCTGTTCTTACCAGATTTGACGATTCAACCTCATTTAAAATTTTTGTTCCTTCAATTTTTTCACTTGTGATTGCCATAATTTTTTATTTTTATATTTTACCATCTTTAATTTTTCTAATACCAGTTTGATTACCTTCTTTATCATAATCATAAAAATCACCATTCTGTAGTATTGGTCCTTGTGAACCCTTTCTAAAAATACCTTTAGCGTATATTTTTAATGTTCCTGATGGGTCTTGTTTGTCATAGTAATTACCCTTAAGGTCCGTATAGAAAGTATACTCTTTACTGGGGTCCAAAGTAGCGTTTAAATTGGGCCAAGTTACTGGTTTAATTGTTATTATTGATTTTTCTGGTTCTTTTTTACCACAAATAATACTAGCAACCCATTTTGTACCACCAATAGGTGCGACAACGTCAACAAAATATTCTTTGTTTGGTTCTGCTTTAAATGTGATTGTACCTGTGTCCATTGTTTTTATAGTTTGACCACCACCGAATAAATAATTAAGTTCACTACTAATTAAACCTAAATTTCTATCATCAGGAACTGTTGTAACAAACCCAGTATCACCTTTTGTTGTAAATTGGTTTGTTGTTGGGTCATACTCTTTTATTATAAACCTATCTGGAATTGCAAATGAGTTGTAATTTATTGTTACATCACCATTATAATTTTCTAAATCAATTTTTAATCTATCCGCAATATATTCTGGCGCCCTTCCAGAATTACCTGTCGCGTCGGCTCTAGAGTTACATTTTGATCTTATGGACGGTTTTTTTGGGTCTGGAATGTATGTTTTATTTGTTTTAACATAATCATCTTTAAAGATTTTGTTTGTTTCAAAGTTAGTCATAACACTAGTTGGTATTTGAACTATTACTTTTTTTTCTGGTAGGTTTGTGACTACCTCAATATTAACATCCTTTAGTTTAGGAATTAAGCTTTTTAAAATCCAGGACATAAAATTTGCTCTATTTATTGCTAGAACCTTATTACTAATAGTTACTTTAATTTGTTGATTAAAAGCAGTTGCTGTTTGATTACCAGTCGTTGAGTTATATGAATAATTAACAATTGACTGGTTGTATCCTTCTGGGACATTCGCTGTCGCCCTAACATCTGAAGCACCACTACTAATCCTAATTGTACCTATCTTTATATTGTTTTCAAGACGAGTCTTTAATCTAGTGATAAATTCAACCAAGTCTTGATTTAAATTACTTAAGTTTAAAACATCTTGAACACTGTTTATTGTTGAATTTGGTCTTATTGGAAAAGCAATGTTATCCGGATAAGAATTTGAAAAGTCAAACGTTTCAAAAGTTTCTTCTTGTTCCATTATTAAATCACCATATTTAAAATCTACAAGTGATTTAATTCTTTTTATTTCTTCTAGTAAATTAATTTTTTTGTTGTCCATAGAAAATATTATATATACTATAAATAAAACAAAAAACAAAAAAAGTATATTTCTTTTTGTAAATTAAATAATTTGTTTATATTTGTAGAAATAATCATTTAATAAAACTCGTTATGAAAAATATTATTATTTCTTTTGTCTTTACGTTTTGTTCTTTTGTTGGATTTTCCCAAAAGGATACAAATATAATTGACTTGTCTGTTGTTTCACCAGCTTTATTTTCGTATTGTGATAGCTCAATTAACTTAGATTATAAAAACTTTAAAATACCACAATCTAACGATAAAAATGGAATTGAGTTGTTTGAAGCTGCAATCCAAAAGGAATTTAGTTTGGATAAGTATAAGGCTTATGTAATTACTTATAATGGTAACACCGAATACATTTCTGATATCTGGTTGGAGGTTGGTAATGGTGATGATAGTGTAATTATACCTTTTTGTTCTATCATTAAAATTAAAAATAAAAAGACTTTAACTGAGGAGTACACTAAAGTCTTTTCAGTTCTTTAATAATTACTTATCAGTTACGTCAGGTTCTAAGGTAATAAATCTAATAACACCAACTGGGGATGTAACATTTGTATTTTTAGTTTTATTATTAACGTGATACTCAACCTTTCCATTTGGGAAAACCGCTAAATAAGGTTTCTCATACGGATTAGGTTCATTTGGTGCCGCTGATAGTAAATATAATTTAACGTCACTTGTTTGAACATTTGCTTTACCGGGTTGTATATTATTGATTGTAAATGTAAGGTTGTCAACTAAATTTGATTTTGAAAATGGGTAGTTAATATTGTTAAACAAATAAGCCTTTTTACCAACTGCATTATAGTATGTTAAATCTCCATTTGAAACTCTTTCACCTGTGTGGTAATATTCTAAAAATCTATCATAATTTTCAGCGCTTAATTGCTCCTCATAGCTTCTCTGTTGTGGATCTTCATTTCTTGTTTTTGCAGACCACCCAGTGTCCTCAGCCCAATTCGTAAAATCACTTCCAGTTTGCTCAACTAAGTACTGTCTATTTGTTGCGGATTGGTGCATCTCAAGAATTCTTTGTCTTTCAGAATCATCTATAGTAAATAAGTTCTTATTCATAGTTTTTTTATTATAAATATACACATAAAAAAAAACCTCCGAAGAGGTCCTTATTATTTTAACGATTTTATTTTGTCTCGGAGTTCAATACACTTTTCAAAGTCTTGGTTTTGAATGTGACTTTTTAACTCGTCGTTTAACTTTTTAATTTCTTCTTGGTTTTGTTCAAGATTTTTAATCTTATCCCTTAACTCAACCGCAAGTTCAAACTCTTGATTCTCAATTACCATATCAAGTTTTTGTTTTAATTCATCAATCTCATTTCTATTTTTTCCATTTTTAATGTAGACAACGTTTACTGACCCATCTTCGTTTGTGTAAACCCTTTTCTCAAGGTTATTATCACCAGTTAAAAACTGATCAAAGTTAAAGGACTCATTTCTAGAAAAAAAGTCGTCAAATAATCTGTTAAATTTGTTAAAATTAAATCTATCCATTTTTTATTTTTTTATTTGGTTTATTTTGGTTAATATTTATACTAAAAGGATACCAAAATTTATAAACCTGACATTTTGTCATATAACACAAGACATTATGACATTGTGTCAATACTTTACTAAAAAAATAAAAATTACTAAATTTAAATAAAAAACATTATGGCAATAGAATTCATTGATGACAACGACAAGAACAAGAAAAAAAGTGATAGTGGAACTCCGGTTCTAGACAACTTTAGTAAAGACTTAAATAAGTTAGCTCAAGAAGGTAAATTAGACCCTGTAATAGGTAGAGAAGATGAAATTATTAGAATTGCACAAATTTTATCTAGAAGAAAGAAAAACAACCCTATTATTATCGGTGAACCAGGTTGTGGTAAAACAGCAATTGTAGAAGGGTTGGCAATGATGATTCATAGTGGTGAATGTCCTAAAAATCTTTCAGAGAAAAGAATTGTTTCCCTTGAGATGAATTCAATTGTTGCCGGTACAAAATATCGTGGACAATTTGAGGAAAGAATGAAAGTAATAATTGAGGAACTTCAAAGTAATCCAAACATTATTCTTTTTATTGATGAGATTCATACAATGGTTGGTGCTGGTAATAGTTCTGGTTCACTTGATGCCTCAAACATCTTTAAACCGGCCCTTTCTAGGGGTGAAATCCAATGTATTGGTGCTACAACCCTTGATGAATATAGAAAGCATTTTGAGAAGGATGGAGCTCTTGAGAGAAGATTCCAGAAAGTAATTGTAGAACCATCAACAAAGGCTGAAACTTTTCAAATTTTAAAAAATAGTAAAGAAAAGTATGAAGAACATCACAAGGTAACATATTCAGACGAATCACTTCTTTTATGTGTAGAACTTGCCGATAGATATATTACAGATCGTGAGTTTCCGGATAAAGCTTTTGATATTATTGATGAGGTTGGGTCAAGAATGCAAATTGATATTAAACTTCCTGAAAGTATTGAAAATCTAAAACAAGAACTTCTTGAAATTAAAAAGGAGAAGTCTGACGTTATAAAAAAACAGAAATACGAAATGGCTGCTGAGTTAAGGGACCGGGAAAAATCAGTAATGTCATCACTTGATGCCGAAAGATTAAAATTTGAGGAAGAACTTAGAAATAGTAAAAGAGTAATTCCGGAAGATTTAATTTATGAGGTTGTTTCTAAAATGACTAAAATCCCGGTAAGCAAAATTAATGTTGACGAGAAAAACTCTCTTGTTAATTTAGAGAACGCACTAAATAGCTATGTAATTGGTCAGGCTGAAGCGGTAACAAAAATATCAAAATCCATTAGAAGAAATAGAATTGGAATTAAGGACCCAAATAGACCAATTGGTTCATTTATCTTCCTTGGGTCAACCGGTGTTGGTAAAACATATCTTGCAAAGAAACTAGCAAAAGAAATTTTTGGTAGTGAAGATAGTTTGATTCGTGTTGATATGTCTGAATATCAGGAAAAACATACTATATCAAGGCTTATCGGTTCTCCTCCAGGATATGTTGGTCACGAAGAGGGTGGACAGCTTACAGAACAGGTTAAAAATAAACCATACTCTGTTATCTTATTTGATGAGATTGAAAAGGCAAATAAAGATATCTTCTCAACACTTCTTCAAATGCTTGATGACGGGCATATGACCGACGGACTTGGAAGAAAAATTAACTTCAAAAATTGTTTAATTATTATGACATCAAATATTGGTGTTAGAAAATTACAGGATTTTGGAACTGGAGTTGGGTTTAAATCAAATAGTAGTGAAGCAGTAAGAGAAGAAGAAAAAAGAGATATCCTCAAAAAAGAATTAAGTAAGTTCTTCGCTCCAGAATTCCTAAATAGAATTGATGACGTTATTGTCTTTAACTCGCTTAAAAAAGAGCACGTTGACCGGATTGTTAAAATTGAAATTGAGAAGTTAGTTAACAGAATTGAGTCAATGAAATATAAAATTACATACGATGAGTCAGTTGTTGAATTGATATCTGAGGTTGGGTTTGATGAACAATTTGGTGCAAGACCAATTAAAAGGGCAATCCAGGATAAAATTGAAGACCTTATCTCTGAGAAAATATTACTAAATGAAGTTCTAGAAGATGTTGATTATAAATTGACAGTTGTAGATAAGGAAATTAAGATTGATGTTCTTATTGAGAATAAACCTAAAAGGGGTAGAAAGAAAAAGGAGGGTTAAAAACCCTCCTTTTTTAATGTTTGGTATAACCAAGTTCCTCAATCATTAACTTACCTACCTTTATTCCGTTGTATGTATCATCAATAACAACGTACTCATTTCTTGTGTGGTAGTTGTAATAACCAATTGAGATATTAAAACAAGATATCTTATATCTTTGATTTAAAGGATAAATATCCGTATATGGATGTCTATGGTATTTTGTGTCCTTTGGGAAATGTTCTGTAATCAACCTTCCACCAACCTTAAAGAAATCACTATCCCGGGTAAACATTGGCGCACTCATAAGAAACTCAGAAATCATATTATTTTCTGGTGCATCAAACTGAATAACATAACCCACGTTTTCAAAGAAAGCCGAATCTGAGTTAAATGACCCTTTACATCCAGTTTCTTCAGCAACAAAGAACGCAGCTTTTAGGTTTGGCATTTCCTCAAGAAGTTCAAGACAGGCAAATACGCCACATTTATCATCACCACCAATACCGGTTGGTTCTCCTTTATCGTTATAAGCTTTAAGTGCTAGTTTTATCTCTTTCTGTGCGTTTGGAAGCATCTCCTCAACGACATTTATTGTATCAATATTGTGAACAGTGTCTGTGTGGGCTACAACACAAGGAAAATACTCAATATTGGTATCTGTTTGTTTTGTAGCATATACATTATAGTATTGGTCCAGATAAAATGGAATATTCTTTGACTCAAGCCAGTCAACAATAAACTCAATCATTAAATCTTCCTGGTAGGTCTTAGTCGGAACCGAAAGGACCTTTTTTAGTAATTCAAAATTTCTTTCCATAGCCCAAATATAATAAACTTATTTGATACTACAAAATTCTATTTAAAATATCTTTAACACTTTCAAATAATTCTGGGTGGTATAAATTTAAATAAAGATCCTCAAGATTGTCAACACTTCTTTTTTCCATCTTACCACCTTTTTTATATAATTTAAAAACTAGTTGTCCGGTATGTGGATCAATACTATCAAATATAACAGATATTTCCTTTTCTTTTAAATCAAGCATTTTATTGAACCCTCCAAGTTTTACAACAACATCATATATTTTTTGAAACTCGTCGTGAACCCCTTCTTCTTCAATTATCTCAATTATTTTGTCAAGTTCGTGACTAATCTCCATTTGGACTCCTTCTGAATCATAGTCATCACAAAATGAGTTATATCTAATCTCTTCCCAACCACCAATATCACTTTTTGGGTTATATTTTTCAAATAAAGATTTAAGAAGATGTTTAATATCATCATCTTCCATTTTTAACATTCTATACCAATTAAGTAAAATACCAACTGTTGTTTTAAATCTGGATCCGTGCCATACTTCAATAATTCCAAATCTATCAAATGGTTTTTCTGTTTCTCGTCTTATAATTTCTTTAGCCCCATCAATTTGACATCTTTCATTTTCATTTGCATATGCCGAAATGATATTTTCTACTTGATCTTCATAAATCCCAAGTATTCCATTTAAAATATCACTTCTTACTGAAGTTTTTGGTGAAAGTGATAGTCTTACAATTTTTTCAAATTTTTCTTTATTCTCATTGTTAAAACCATCTAAAATGTATCCTTCTTTCCATTCATCTCTATAGGTATACCAATCCCAGTCACTAGAGTCGCCATACATTATATAGTTATATGTCCAGGCGTCATTTTCATCAACACCTAATATCTCTAGGAAGTCACTGTCCTTATCAAAATCTAAAGTAATTTGTGATGCCAATGGGTTTTTTTCGTTAATACGAATATCGTGGATTAAGTCATCCGGGTAATTCCATCTATTATACCCTGAGTCCTCACCTTTTGCAATTTGTTTTAAAAATTCGTATGTATTTGTTGGCATATAGTATAAATATGTTTATATTTGTATTTATATATAGTTCTTTGATAATAGTCATTTACAATATACGGGGATGTATTGGATTTGACAGGCGTTGGTTGAATAAAAGGAGCATGTCGGGACTGAATTAATCTCGTTAAAAACTGATTCACTTTTTAAATGGCAATGTGCTAAACAAAATGGAAGCTGTTGGGTTAATCCGCACTTCTGAGGTTGCTGTAGCGTAATCGCAACAAAAACCGGGGGCCGGCAGACATATAGCCTAGCAACAGAAGTCGTAGTTTTATAGAGCAACCTGGTCGGCTCTCTAAATCCGGATTAGAAACCATTGGTTGTTGATTTACGATGGAAAAGAACAAATCAACTATTTTGGGGTATTAGAAAATACCAACCTAAGCATGTAGTGGTCTTTTAAACAAGACGAGCTGGACCGGGGAGTCGGAGCCCCGCATCTCCACCAATTAATAACCTCATCATACGATGGGGTTTTTTTATGTCTTAAAATTATATATTATTGCTGTACGATTTCTATATTTTTGTGTAAACAAAAAAAGGGATCAGTTTCCTGTCCCTACTAATTTTTTTTGTCTTATAAGATTAAACCTAAAAAGAACGTTGAGATTACACGTTTTATTGAGAACCTTTAGAGTCATTATTTATTCTACTCCTATCCACTTCCTTTTGAGAAGTATTTCTCAGTGACGGTCACTTAGGGGAACCACTCCTTGAGATTTGGACTACTCTCACCTTACTTGACTCTTTCCGAGGATGCCTCCCCAGTTCGTCCTTGCGGGACTAAAGGTTTTTCGGATAATTACACTTAGACTTGGGATCCTTGTGTGCAATGAACGGCTCATTACTATGTAGTCACCTTTCATCCAAACCTGACGGACACTTTTCCTTTCTGATTAAATTAATTTCATAATTTTTTCTTAGGTTTTTGTGTCGTGGATTATGAAAGTAGTGGTCCGCCACCAGAGCCAGCTCATCTTTTGAACGAGCCGATACTCAACTACTCTCTGAAATGTCCCCATCTCAATATTTTAAGATTACTTCGTGACTTATGCCTTGGTAGGCAAGGGTCAAGGATAATGTCAGCACCACCTGTTTGTTATCATACCTTTCGGTTTTAAGTATCCTCTGATATTGGGACACGCAATAATAAAATTGGATAATCTTATTTTTTGCAATATCCCTACGAGTTATTCCTATTGGTGTTCCCACCTCAACCGGACGACCCACATCGCCCAATCATCTAACCACTTTCCCTACAGCGTTGCCCTCGGTACTAAAGGTTAAACGGTATCCCGCTTGTATACTTAAGTTCGGTTACCCAAACCGCAGATCAGTTACACTACTGACCCACTTTATCCTGGTTTCCCAGTTTATTTATTGACTATATACGGCCAAATATCTTTATCAGTTTGTTACTCAGAATCAACCGCAAGGATTTCATCATCAAACATTCTGAATGGATATTCTAATTTTTCAAAGAACGATTTCGGACGTTTCCGAATTTGTTTTACAAAGTTACGACACTTTTTTCAGTTTGTCAAGTACTTTATGAACTTTTTTTTAATTTTTTTCTGTGTAGACATCATAAGTCCCAAAATGGTATGCTCTAAGTTTCGCAAATTCCTGGTTGGGAGTCCAAAGTAGGTTCCCAGCAGAATCACGATACCCAAACATTTGGGGTTCCTTATTTTCTACTTCATTAAAATTATCTTCTGACATCTTAATGTGGTTTTAAGGGTTAATAAATTAAAGAACTATCTGTTTTAAATACATTACAAAGTTATGATAAATATTTTGATTTGACAAGAAGTTAGAGAATTTTTTTAATAATTTTTTTTAATCTCTCATTTTGTTCCCACATTCCCTTATCGGATGCTTCGTATTCCTTCTCAACATCGGCAGCCATTTTTTTGAATAACTTGATTGTTTCTGATTTGTCCAACAAATCCCCAACTGGTTTAAGGACATAATCATTAGCGATACTCATTAGTGTTGCCGCTAAACCATCATCACTCAAATCTTTTTTATTTTCCTTACCACCAAAACCTTTTGTGATTGGTGCTCCATTAATGTATGGTTCTGGATTTACCCAACCACCAGTAACTGATTTTCTTATCTCAAAATGTAAATGTGGTCCTGTTGACATACCCCCACCACCAGAAATACCCTGACCTCCACCGGATTCGGCAATTTTCTCTCCTTTTTTAACCTTATCACCAACATCAACAAGTCTTTTTGTTAAATGTGCATAACAAGAAAAAAAGGTTTCACCATCAACATTATGTTTTACAATAATAAAATTTCCATACCCATTTTTGTCTTTCATATCTGATCTAACAACCTCACCGTTAGCGACTGATATAACACTTGTTCCGTCTGGAATACCAATATCAATACCATTATGGTGAATAGTGCTACCTTTAACCGGGTGCTTTCTATTCCCAAATCCAGATGTTTTAACTCCTTTTTTTTCTAATGGATAGACTAAATTCATACTACAATAAATATACTAAGATTGTAAAAATTATTGATTTAAATGGTTCATTAAAACACCACCCAAAGATGATGCGTGAACCTGAAGATGATTTATTGATTCAATATTAAGTTTTGTTTTCTTTTTTGTGTAATCAAGACCTAATGTACCAATAAATTTTTCATCAATTGTTTTAATTGCAAATAAATAACCAGATTTACAGCCAGTGTCTTCGGCAATATACTTAAGACCGAAAGTTGCAATTGTTTCATCTTTATAATCTGTAATTTCAATAACGTCATTTACAAGTAATTCATTGATTGATTTTGAAAATAGATTAACTGGTATATTATGAAAGTTTGACTGCACTGAGGATATTCCAGGGTTTACAGCTTCATATATTATTGAGAATTTTGCCATTGATTTTCCAGTTGGGTAAAAGTTGCCTCCATTATGAAATTGAGTAACCCAAACACGATCAGCATTAAACTCTTCTTTAATATGTTCTATTTTTTGATTTACAAGTTCAGAAACTTTAAGTGTTTCTCTAACCATATCCGGTTTCTTTTTTTTCTTATCAAAATAGTTTTTAATAAGTAGGATTGAAATCGGTCCCAAGACTCCAGTTATAAAAGCAATAATTATTCCAGATAAATTCTCCATACTTTATTTAATATCAAAATTTTCAGACGCTTTAACCGCATTTGATCTGTGAGTACTTGTACCACCACCAGCATTTATATCAGCAAAATATTCTGCTGCTTCTTTTTTACTATCAAATTTAGGAAAATCTGTTTTTCCTTTTGTTAAAAATTGTAACGCAACTTTTACCGCAACTTCTCTATCATTTAATTTATCTGGATTACTTACCAAATCAATACCGGCAAGTGAACCATATTTTCTATAGTTACCCTTCCCTGTTAACTGATTAAACCCTCTCCCACGATACTTATATCCATCACCACTTTCTACATCACCATTTCCAATTATATTTGCATAAACAACATTAAAAAATCTCTTTGGGTTTGCTTTTAATTTATTTAGTTGTTCATCGGAATATTTTCGTACTCTTTTACCGAATGTGTTTCGTATTCTTGAGTTTGCGGTATCTGAATAGTCAACTTCACTTTTTTGAATGAAGTTAGTTTCTTTCATAATTACAGATAAAATCCCTATTTGAGTGTAAGGGTCCTTAATCCCCTTTTTCTCCATTTCAGATAAAAGGTATTCAATATTTTCCTTTTGTTCACTACTAAACCCTCCACGACTAAAGTCAACTTTTCCTTTATAATTGGTGTTAGATGATTTGCCACCAATATTGACCTTTGATTCAAGATCAATTCCTGTAACTTCCTTAAATTTTTTTTTGATATTTTCAAAATCCGGTAAATCTTTTATTTTGTCAACAACATCAGAAAGTAATGACTCATTAATTGAGTACATATTTTTAATGTTTTTAACTTCAGACTCTGTAAGTATTTTTTTCATAATTATAATATAAATATATTATTAAATAAAAAACCCCACCGTTTAAGTGGGGTTAAGTAAGAAATGTTATCAAATAAATTACTTTTTGTCAATTATAGACCAAACAGCACCTGCTAATGTCATAACACCACCAATAATTTCAACCACTGCTGCGTTATCAACGTAACCTTTAGCAACAACGATACCTCCGGCAAACGTTAATACGTGTCTAAGAATACCTAGTGCTTGTTCTTTTGTTAACTTCATAATTTTTGTTTTTTAAAGTTTATTTATTATGATAAATATTTAAAAATCTTACAAAGTACTGTTTTTCTTAATTAGCTTTTCGTTATAGTGTTCCGGACAAAGTGTTAAATACCAACCCAAATCATTCCTTAATTCACCATCCTTACCACATTTTTCACAGATTTTATAACTATCCCTTTCAGCTTTTATTATTCTATCAAAAATCTCATCAGACCCTTCATTTATATAAAATCTAAGTCCGCCAAATTTTTCCTTAACTTGACATACTTGTTTATTCCACCCAAGACTTATTAAGTCTTCAATAAGTTCTTTGAGTAATTCATTCCATCCGGAATCACAATTAAAATAATACGCATTTTTAATTGGTGGTTTATCCGGGTAATATCCATTTTTAAGTCCACCAATTGATTCTAGATACTCACTTAATTCTTCTGTTGTCATTTTTTCTTATTTTATATTTTGTTACTAATTGTTTTATAACCAATGTATCTTTACAATTAATTTGAACTGTGTCAGCCTCAAGCTCAACACAATGCCAAATATTATCATTATCACAAAAATGCCAGTGATCCTCCTTATAAATTATTGTATCATCCCAGGTTACCGGGTATTTTTCAATGTTATAAATTTCAACATATGTTGTTGTGCAACCAACAAATAAAAATCCAATTAAAAACAAAAAGTAGTTCATTATCTATTTTTTTCAAGTTGCTCAATACGATGATTTAAATACCAAAGAGCTTTTTTCAAATCCTGGAGTTCTTTATCGGATTCTTTCTTTCCGGCTCTTGAGATGTATTTAACTGTATTTCCCAGAGAAAATCCAAGGTCCCAGGCATCAATAACCTTAATTGCTTCATAAACATTATCAGATCCTCCGTAATGTTCTGGATGGTTTACTTGTTCTTTATTCATTTTATTTAATTTAAATCCCAATATGGTCCAACAATAAATTTAACATCGTTTCTTAATGAAGAAATAATTTCTTTTTTAAACTCTTCATTTAGTGTTGTAAGTTCTTCGGTAATTCCGTCAAATCCCGGTTGATCCGGATGGTTAAGTTTTACAAGTCTAGTCATTTCGGAATAATCCTCATCATCAATTTGATTTTTTAGTCTAATCAAATTAATTAAACAACTAAATAAGTACAATTCTTTACCATCAAATAAAAGATAATAATAATCATATTCATCTTCAACCATTCCAATAAGTCTATATACAGAAAAATCACAAATGACAAGTTCACCTTTTAGGTTGTCAAAGATTTCCTGGAATATTTTAAGGTTTGTGTCCATATTATACTAATTGCTCCATTGTCCAGACATTATTACATACCCTACATTTGTATGTTACTTTTGTGGTTGTATCCTCTGTAGAATCACCATAATACATCCCAACAATTCTTCCTTCTCTGTTACAATTGTGTTTTAACATTTTTTTTAACTTTCTTTTAATTAATCTAATTCTTCTCATTTAATATTTTTTCATTTTTTATTTATTACATATAGGAAAATAAAAAACAACCACACAATATTTCTATTAATGTGGTTGTTTGCATCTTAAGCGGTGTGGACCTTGTAGGGTTTGAACCTACGACTCCTTGATTATGAGTCAAGCACTCTGACCAACTGAGTTAAAGGTCCGGTTGAGGATGAGAAGTCCTCTGTGTTGTGATTCATACTAGGTTAAATCCAAATCAAGACCATATCCCACCGTAATTCCTTTCTCAAGGGAATAACACAACAGTACTCCGAGAGGGATTTGAACCCTCACCCCGTAGGAATGCGGCTTAAACGCATCGTGTATACCAATTTCACCATCGGAGCATATTTTAGAAAATATTTCTTCAGCATTCTACTCCCAGCCCCGAGGAATCGTATCTTACTTAGCCCGTCTCACCGCTGTATGGGTACTGAAGTTAATATTTTCTTTTTTTTCTACCTATTAAAAGTATAAACAAAACAAATGATACAAACAATAACATATTCATCTTTTAATTGTATTTGTAGACAAGAAAGGATTTGAACCTATACGACAACTTTTACATTGTCTCGGTACAATCTTAGTTAGATCTACCTTAGCGTCTGCCGATTTCGCCACTTGCCTTTGTTAACACCCTAATTTATTCAGCTTACAGGTGCTCCGGTTGTCCCCACCAAAAAGGTAGGTTAGAAATAGTTTCTTTCGTCCTCAACCCAGGTCGGGCAAACTTTCAGTCCACCTCTGTTGAGATGTGCGTTTCCACTGTATCTAATACAACTTACTTTCCCAGTCGTTCTCCCTATACGACAATGTACGTTCCCCTACGGATATCACTCCGTTTCTCATTATGTGGGGCACACTAGGGGGTGATGAACCCTACCACGTGTAGTCAGGACAGGATTTGAACCTATAAGAGACCCATTGTTAACCCTCATTTAATGTCTCAACCCCAGGGTGTTGAGGTGCGTCTACCAATTCCGCCACCTGACTATTTTTTACTGTTCACGTAGAACACACAATCTTTTTTTCGTTTGCTCTTAAAGACTATCTCTTTATCTTCCTTAACTTGCCACCATATTCCTATCCAAGCATGACATTTCTTTTCTATTGTATAATTCATAACTTTTAATTTTTTGTAGTCCCGACAGGATTCAAACCTGTGACCTTCGCCTTAGAAGGGCGTTGCTCTATTCAGCTGAGCTACGGGACCATATTTTTTGTATTCCGTATGGGATTTGAACCCATGATCTCTTCCGTGAAAGGGAAGTGTCCTAAACCAGCTAGACGAACGGAACATAAAACCACATTACAAAACCATAAAGGTACAACTCCTGCGGTCGCGTTGTTCATTACAATATTTTAAATCACTTTCGCCCCCTGTATAGACATGCGTCAGATGCTTAAGGTCAGCCTTAACTATTAAGGGAGCCACCCGTGATTTAGATTTTTAAAAAATGGTAAGACCTTAAGATTTACTTATTCGTGGGTTACCCCATCCTTACTACCCACACCTCGCCTTTAACATCCGTTCTACCCAAACCATCGTTTATTACCAGTTAACCTCCCGGAAAACTTTGAGTACCTCCTCAACACGTTAGTCTGATAGGGGCTCCGTTTTACTCATCATTTCTGATTCTCTATGAGAGTCTGCTGACGTAGGTCTATCTGCTATCTTACCAATCTATTATTTCAAAGAACTTCTTTCCTTATTTGTTTTACAAAGATAAGGAGAATTTTTCAATCCTCCAAATCTTTTTATTTAATATTCAAAAACGTTCCAGAACTGCCTGCCATTGTTGTTGGAAGTTTACCATCCCAAGCATTTGCCTTCAAATACTCAATATACATCGGTGTTAGTTTTTGTTGTTTCAACTCAATTGCAAGTGATGCCGCTTTTGCGTTGATAATTGTTTCTGCCGAGTCGGCTCTTGCGACAGCCACCTTACGTTTTCCTTCTGCAATTGCAGCAATTGCTTGTTGCTCGGAGGCTTCAGCTTGTTGGATAGCTTTTGTTTTTGCAATAATTGATTCCTGGAGCGCCTCCGGTGGTGTAATGTTTGTTCTAAGTTGTGACACATCAAACCACTTTGTTAATCGTTTATTACACTCAACAACAATTGCCGCTTCAAACTGTTGACGATTAGAAAAAATACTATCAACTTCCCATTTATTTGCTTCATCATTAACCGCCCCAACAATTGCGTTTTTAAGCCACCCTTGTTCAATTTCTTTAACACCCAATCGTAGGTTTTCAAACATATCACCAATTGCTTCCGGTTTCAACGAGTAGTTAAACGATGGTTTAATAGTTGCTGAGAACCCACCCTTTGTAATTACAACCTGATCATCATACTCAATATGTTGTTGAAAGGTTGGGAACTCAAGAACTTGCGTGAACCAGGTGTTATAAACAACCCACCCAGTTTTGTACTGATATGAAGCAACCCCTCTTTCAGATCCGGACAAGTTAACCACAATACCTTTGTGACCGGCGTCAATTCTCTCAAGTGAGTATGGTTGGAATACGCCAATCAATACACCCACAACACCAACAACAACTCCTTTTAGAATACTTGAGGACTCATCGTTAATTTTACCTTTTACAATCATCACCCCTGCGATAATCAAAAACACTAATGTTACAATCAAACTAATCATTTTCTTTTTCTTTTTTGTTAAATAAATTTGTTATTTCTTTTACTATTAGCTTTATTTGAAAAACGGTGTAGAATAAAGCTATAAAACTAGCACCGATTTGTAGGATTTCATCAACCTCCCGGTTGATTACATAACTGAAAAATAAATTCATTATGTAGATGTAAATCATTGTGGTACCTACAACACCCCACAACCCCAGTTTAAACTTTAACATTTCATTTTGTTTAGTTTTTAATTGTTTAGCGGTCCATCCGGGAATTGAACCCGGAGCACATCCGTGACAGGGATGTATGTTAGCCACTACACCAATGGACCATTTTAAGGGTGAACACGGGCCTAGCGTGCCGTCTTTTAGGAAAGGCCCTCCCACCTATCCACCCTTTTTGTTGTAGCAACGCCTTGGAATCGCACCAAGTTAAACCGGCTTATGAGACCGGTGAGATCCTCTACCTCCCGCCTGCTATATCTGTGATACAGTAGTTGACAACCACACTCGTTTCACCATCTTTTGTCAACAGGTCTATGAACTTAACGAGTTCACCTTTTCTTACCACCACAATATTTTAAAAAGTTGTGATTTATATGTATCAGCATCATTACTCCATTATTAAATGCTTCACGGCGGATTAGACCGTGCTAGTCGGAGCAAGCTAGTTCAACACATACTACCTAAAGTTTTCCCCCTCGCTTTAGTGTAATAAATCACAATGTTTTCAAAGAACTTTTTTCCCTTTATCTGGGGGTAGGATACCAATTTCTAAACTTCCTACCCCCATCGTTTGTCTTACAAAGATATGTCAAATTTTTTAATCTACCAAATCTTTTTAATGTAATCTTATAAGATATCTCATAATTTTTTCAATATCTTCTTTTGTTTGGTATCCCAAAACATCATTTGTTAAAATTGTATCATAACAAAGTTCCCAGTTGTTTTCATCACCTTTTAGGATTGCAACTTCCCACTCATCTTCGTTACTTGTATAAGACATATATCTATCACCAAAAGGAGATTTAAATCTAACACAAGAAATTCCATATCCTCCCGGAAAGAAAATAGTACCCTGAAGACCAACACCCATGCTATGGGGTTTAAACTTTATATCACTAAATTTTACCATACAACAAAGGTATATTTAATTTTTTATATTTCCAATATGTCAAAGAACAAAAAACCCATCTTTTTTGAAGATGGGTTTCTAATATTTTATGTATTAATTTATCACACCATCTTCACATAGATAGAATCCTCAGCTTCTGCTAACCCTCTCAAAGATATGATATGTAAATTTTTCATTTGCAGTTTTATTATTTTTGTTATAAATATATAATACTTTTAAAAAGTGTAAATATTAAACAAAAAATTGTTTTTTATGTTTAATCTTTCGTGTGTAAGTATTTTTTGACTCCTCAACCCGGGAAACAAATCTACCGTCAAAGAATCCGGCTTTTACCTGGTCTTCCCTGATCTGAGTTCTTTTCATCTTATGTTGGTCATACGTTTTCATAATCGTTTATTTTTTTAAAGTTTTGTACCCCTAGCAGGACTTGAACCTGCAAAATTCAGATCCTAAATCTGACGCGTATACCTATTCCGCCATAGGGGCATTTTGTTGAGAGAGGTGAGGGACTTGAACCCCCGTACTGTGGGTTGCAACCACAGACCTAACGCCGCTCGGACAACCTCTCATAATTAGCGGCAGTGGTGGTCTGCCGCCCTTGTTGCAATTTGGTTGTGGGGTTTAATGTTTGTCTTGTACCCCAGTGAAGTCGCCCAACCAACAGCCGGTTGGACTAATTTTGAGCTGAAGTGTTTTAAGTCGCTGTTGTAATCTAAATCTATTTCCACCTTTACATTCACTTTTGTGGTTAACCACTCTGCAACCTCAATTGAATAATCGGCCTCATTCCATAATCTGGTCCATTTATCTTTAATCTTTTTTGTCTTTTGTTTGTGATAGATATAATGAACCCCCCTATTCCCAAATCTATAAGCAATTGCTGTAACATATATAGTGCTTCTTCTATGATTCTGAGAGTCAGTACCAATGTGTACCTCAACCCAGGGACATTCCTTTAATATATCAACAGTATGTTTTACAATGTCAGGAACAGATTCTCCGGTTACTTTTCTGAATACTCTGTTCATAATTTCCTTAATTTATTTGTTTGTGGAACCATAGGGAGTTGAACCCCAACCTTTGGATTTTCAGTCCAACGTGACACACCACACTTACACCATAGTTCCTTTTATTTAATTTCAAATGCACAACGCATCGGTCTTTTCAATTTTTGAGAATCCTCAAAGTTTCCAACAACAACACCATCTTTAATTGTAAAAGCGTGACCTTTAACAAGTACAAAAAAAGTTCCCTTTGGATTTTTCTTAACAAAGGTACCAACAGTCATTTTTCTTGTAACCACTTCACCTTTAACCTTAACGGGGTAATCCAAAGATCTTAACATATAGTCGTTCTTTCTTTCACCAACAATATGAACTTTTTTTCCGTTTATCATAACTCTGTTATCGGACATTTTAACAAATTTTAATGGAGTCCCAAATGTCCCTCTTCTTGGTTGTCTATTAAACTCTTCAGCGACATACTTGTGTGCATAGTCATATGAAACCTCAAATGAGGACGCAAATGCTCTTACAACACAATCGTTTGTTTCACCTTTTGCAATTTTAGAGTCACTATACCCTTTGATTGCCTTTCCTGTTGCTTCGTATGGTAGTCTGTTTTTCATATCTCAAAGATACAAAAAGTTTTTTAACCACCAAAATTATTTTTAGCGCGTGGTGTAGGAATTGAACCCACCCAGTGAGGTTTTGGAGACCTACCCGACACCTTGTCTGTACCACGCAAATGCCCGACCTAGCTCGGGACCGACATCGGATATTTAAATAGTTCTGGTCAACCACTCGCCACCCACCAATCTCTTGTATCAAACTTTTTGTAGTCCAAACGATTCCTTTATTGAACTTAATCATTTTGGTAATATCTCCTACGACTCATTCTCAACTCACTTGCCTAAGCCTTGTCCGTTGTGAACTATTTGTGTGTATGATGGGTTACGATCCCATTACCTTTGGTTCCACAAACCAACGCTCTACCGATTGAGCTACATACACCATATGTTGAGGAAAGCAGTGGTAACGATCCACAATCGGATTCTCACCGATCGCAATGCTTAGCAGGCATGCCCCGTCGCCTTCAGGGATTACTTTCCATAGAGCGTAGTAGGACTGCAGTTCCTTGAGGCACCTACGCAAGTTATTCCTCTTTTGTGTTCACGACGGGTTACGATCCCATTACCTCCGACATATCAGATCGGCACTCTACCAATTGAGCTACGTGAACTTATTGCGGACAAGGAAGGGTACGATCCTACAACCTATCGGTTAACAGCCGATTGCTCTACCAATTGAGCTACTTGTCCATTTTGTTGTGGGAGAGGAGGGACTTGAACCCCCAAGGCTTTCGCGACAGATTTACAGTCTGCTGAGCCAACCAATTGCTCAACTCTCCCAAGTTTAGGAAATCAGAAGATGGTTCTGTGGACATCTGATTTTACGATTAGCTTTACTATGACAGTTAAAACTCCCACATAACTACGAACTACTGACACGTTAACGTTATGTACTTCCCTAATCAACCTATTGTACACCCTATAGGACTTGAACCTATGACCTGTTGTATGTAAAACAACCGCTACTACCAACTGAGCTAAGAGTGTGTGTTTTTTGTCCCCCCGACCGGTTACGATCCGATTCTCCCCATATTAAAAGTATGGTGCTTTCCCGATTAAGCTACGAGGGGTTTCGTTTGTCATACTTGTCACTTTTCATAAGACATTAGTTTTTGATTGTTTATTTTTATTTCTGTTTCCACTCTTTTAAGTTCTTCACTTAAATCCCCACGATATGATGGGTCCTTACTAATTTTAACAAGGCTAATATAGTAATTATTTAAACCACTCAACTTACCTTTGATAGAAATTTTTTCACATTCTTCGTTTGTTATCATAACTTATAGTTTTTTAGTAGGGTAGACAGGACTTGAACCTGCATCTTCCTCGTCCCAAACGAGGCGGCTTAGCCAATTAGCCAACTACCCTATGTTTATTATTGTTGTCCCGGAAGGGGTTGAACCTCCATACTCCTCGTTCAAAGTGAGGTGACTCTGCCAATTCGTCTACAGGACATTATAAAAGAGGAGAGATGAGGTGCCGACCCCCATACCTTTCGGTACTCACCGTTTTCAAGACGGGATCACAGGCCGCTGTGATTACCTCTCCTTTTAAGGCCGATATGTCAAAGAACATTTTCTTTTTTGAGGTCCCTGTCGGAACTGACCCGACAACTCAACTTTACAAGAGTCGTATTTTTCCAGTTAAACTAAGAGACCAATTTAAAACAAAAAACCCGGGTCTTTTGGATCCGGGTCTTTCACTTTTATATTTGATGATACGTTACATTGTACTATTAAATGAAAGACACGGAAATTTATGAAGCGTAATATACGACTTGACCCAGCTCTGACACGGGTTATTAAAGTTCATATTTATCTGTGTTGTTTTCATTTCGTTATAAATATATGTGTTTTACAAAAAGTTTAATTTTCTTTTACAAATATAGGTTATTTTTTTTAATTGACAAATGTTTTTTTAATTATCCTCTATATTCCCAAGGATTTTCATACTCCTGGTCATAAAAATCACAAGAAATTGGCCGATCACTTACGTCCCATCTTGAACTCTCAATTGACTCCATAAGGGTTTCTTCCTCTCCTTGGAATAGCTCATCGTACTCAGCTTTTACCTGTTCTATGTTTTGACAAATACGTTGGTTAACCTCTTCTTCAGTTTTTCCAAAAACCGTTAATTCACCAACAACAAATAAATTGCCGGTATCATTAACATCACATAATACAACAGCCCCATATTCACGACCAGGCATATTTGTTCGTTTTTTTCTTGCTGCCCGGATAATACAATCCTTACCGTAAACTTCATTTGGAAATGTCAAATCTTCCTCTGAATACTTTTCTTCCTCAACAATTCGTTGTATCAAAGAAACTAATTGACTTTCCGTTAATCTTATTCTTCTTTTCATACTTTATAAATATCACTATTCTTGTGATTCTTCATAATTGTATTCCATCATTTCTTTTATGAAATAATAATAATCTTCGGAGTTTACAAATTCATTATGAATTTCTTCAAATACATCATCCATTATTGACCAATTTTTTTGACATCATAAATGTAACCAGAATCAGAATTTTTTTCAAAAACATCTTTTATTTGATCGGCCTCACTTTTTGTTTTAAACTCCCAAATCTCACTTTGAGTATTTAAAAGGATAACCGGAAGGTGTTTATTTGTTTTTTTGTTTTTAATAAATTTTACAATAACATACATAGGTTTAATTTTAGATAAAAATATAAATAAAATTAATAACTATCAAATCCTTCTTGACTCTCTAGTAATACCTCCTTTAATATTTTCAAAAAGTTTTTTCTTAATATTAAGTGTTTTTGCAGATTGATTGTTTACCCCTTGACCCTGGTTTTTCTTATTTGTTTGTTTGTTGTAAATTACTTTATTTACTTCTTCGTAATTTATTTCTTTAGCTTCTTTTTGTGGTGTAGCAACCTGCGGTCTGTCTAGTATTTTTAATACAGAATTTTTTTCTTTTGGTGGTTCTGGTGTTGGAATTATGTTGTCAACATCTGATGTTTGGAATATGTAGTCCCCATTTGGAGTTATTTCAATGTAACCCCTAACATTTAGTTTATCTGGATTTCCGTGTCCTTTTTTGTTTTTACTTATGTTTGCATAATAAGCTCTTAGCGGAGAACTCATTCCAGTGTCCTTTCTATTTGTTAAACTACTTGAGTGAACTCTTCTTCTAAACAAAACTTGTTCAGTGTGTAGAATTCTTGGTTTTGTTTTATATAGTCTCCCCATAAAATCTGAGTCTGCTGCCATCATCCAAGGTTCAAACCCATTCATTTGTAAAAAAGTTTCTTTACCAATACCAAAAACACCCTCACCAAACTTACGTATTTTATTTCTGTCACCAAATTCTTCATATTTTGGTTTAACACAAATATAGTTATTGAGTTCTTTTATTGTTAGACCAATCATATTTTGGTTCATAATGTCATCAGAATCAAAAAATAATAGTTTATCTGACTTTGACATATTAGCCAAAGTGTTTTTTATTGAGTATGGACCCTTGTTTTCTGTAAAATAAAAATATTTAACGTTGTGGTAATTTTTATTCTTAATATGATTTAACGTATCAATACATCCATCAACACCAACCAAAATTTCAATATCATTATCTCTACCTGATTTAATAATTGACATAATACAATCATCAATATGGTTTTTACAGTTATATGCTGGAATCACCACAGATAATTCTGGTTTTTTTGTAAAACCAAACATTTCATTAACAATTTTAGTTTGTAAAGTGTCTTTATTTATTTCGGAATTATATATGGTTGTTTTTTGTGATGTGTAAGTTATAAAACCAGAATTATGTGCCACACAAATTATTTCAATTTTATTTTCTTTAGCAAATTTACCAATCCAAACGTCAGCCATATTAGGGTATATGAAATCATCTATTGATTTTTTTAAAATAGATGTATGAAAACACATAACCCCGGTTCCACCGAATTGGACTACAACGTCTTTTTTAACTTCCTTTAAACAATGGTATACTTCTGATGCCGAATTATAATAACTTGGTATTGGGAATTTATTAAAATTTCTTCCGTGTAGTGTTATGATTTTTTTGTTATCATTTTCTTTACACTTTGTAACCATAAATTCAACATAGCCTTGAGGGTAAACTAGATCATCATCTATTGTAATAAAATATCCGTTAGAATCATTTAACTTTAAAAACTTGAATGCGTCACCTTTTGAGTTGTCAGTCATTGTTAAATTAATTTTTGGTTGTTGTAAAAAATCTGGGATAACACCCTTATGGTCGTTCAAACAAACATTAATCTCATCACACTGGTCGTAAATTGACTTTAATGAAATTATTAAAGAATCAACCCTATTATATGACGCAACATTTACAATTCTCCTATCCATATCACATTAAATGTATATTGTTTGTTATTTTATTTTCAATATCACTAAACCCCTCTCTTTGCCACGCTATCACTGGGTTACATATAAAACATTTACCAGTTTCTAAAATTTCACTTATTAAAACATCAACTTTCCAATCTCTAGAATTTATATTATTTATTATTGTGTCAAAAAATTTGTTTTTAACTATAAATGCGTGAGTTGTATATACTTTATGTGCAATATCTAAAGATTCCGAATATTTTACCTTTTCCCCAATATTCCAACCACCTAAGTAAAGTAAATCCCAATCTTCCGGAAGTTCACTCATAACCTTGTTTAATTTTGAAATAAAGTTTTCGTCAACAACAACATCATCCTCAAGTACCATAAGTGTATTTATTTTACTTTCTTTAGCAAAAGAAAATAATCTTCTATGACTATCTAGACAACCCATAAACCCCTGTTCGTTTTCTGGGTGGGTAGAATATTTTGTTTTACCATCCGTAGCCTCAAATAGGGTATATTCAAATGGTAGATTAAGTAATTTTAATCTATCGTTTCTTCTTTTTAAGTTTATTAAAAATTTTTGCATTTTTAATTATCAATAAAAAAATCTTTATACCAGTTACTAAATTGTGTTATTTTATCAAAATTAACACTTCTCTGTTTTATTTCTGGATTTGTTTTATAGAAAAAAATATCCCATATTGATCCGGCGTCAATAAAAAAATTAGTATTACCATATTCAGCAAACAGCACATTAATAAATGAATTTGTTGCCATAGAAGATGAAAATAACACTATTTGATTTTCTTTTAATTTATTTCTTATCTCATGCAGAATTCTATCTTTGTGTAAATAACAATTTTTAGTTGGTACCTGAATAAAATCGGTAATATTTAATAATTTAAACTTATTTAAATATTCTGGACCAACAATCATAATTTGATTTTGATTTAAAATATCAATAAACTTTTTAAACTCTTCAGGTTTGTACCTTAACATAATTTGTAGAAAATCACTACTAACGTATTGACCATTTAATTTGTTATTTTTTAATAACGTTTCAGTGTACTCAATATATTTTGAGTTGTTTATAAATGCCGATAAGTATTGTATGAAATAATTTTTATTATCGGCGTTATTTAAAGATTGTATTAAATCTAACCCTAAATCTGGGAAATACTCGTGTTTATCACAATTGTGTGTTGACCCAACTTCTGTAAAATTTTTAATGGCGCATATTAATTCACCATCATTAAATCGTGAATACGAAAAAAAGTCTTTATTTTTAATTCGGTCTAAAAAATAGTCAATTTCTAAATCCACAATTTGATTTTTTTTAAAGTTTTCAACTAATATCATTATGTATAATATATAAAATAAATATTTATATTGTATATTTTCCAATGAATGAAGTTTTACATTTTAACATCAGATAGATTAGTCAACGAAACCTGTAAAATGATTGACTATAGTTTTAAAAAATATTGGCCTGAAATTGAAGTTGTGATTTTAGGTTATAAGTCCCCGGACAAGCTGCCAGTACATGCTAAATTTGTTTCTATAGGAATAGATTTAGGTGTGGATACTATTTGTTCTCAAGTTTCTGAATATTTTGAATCGGTGTCAGATAAGTTTTTTGTTTTTGAGGTTGATGATAAGCCATTAGTTGATAGAGTTAATCATAATTTATTTAATACTCTTGTTGATGTAATAAAAAACAATGATAAAATTGGTAGGATTGGTCTGACCAAAGATAATTTCAGAAGATTACATAAAAATATAGAACATAAAAACGGTTTAGATATTTTTGAAAACGAACATAATACCGAATATAGAATTTCTTGTACCTCATCAATATGGAATAAAGATTTTTTTGTTAATTATGCAAAAAAATGTACAACACTTTGGGATTTTGAAATACGCGGATCTGAGTTAAGTAAAACTAGTGACTGGAAAATTTTTGGGTCAAGTCCTTGGATTTTAGATACTGGACATTTATATAGAAAAGGTGGTAAACTAATTGAGAAATGGTATTATGGGATTTACACCGGAAAAAAATTACCTATTGAAGATATTGAATATATAAAAAAAATATATCTTTTATAAAAACAAAATAGGAACCTAAGTTCCTATTTTGCTAGATAATGAACACCTCCTTCTTTTAGATGGTTTATACATACCAGACAACTACATCCGGTAAGTTTCATTAATAACCTTTAATCATTCTAATTAAATCTTCGGCTATTACATCTCTTGTCTTTTCTTTTCTTTTTGCAACTACCGCTTCAGAAATTAAAGAACTAATTTTTGATTTATTATTTCTTTTTTCAGTTAGTAGGTTATTAACCTGGTTACTAACAATACTTTCAGTTTTAAGTTCAATTTGATTTTTAACATCATACAAACAGTATTCGTTACGCCCTTTTTGTAATTTTCTATTCTTTTCAGTTCTACATTTAATCAATTCCTGAAGTTCATCTTTAGCGCCAAATACTTTTCCAAATGGGTATTCTCTTGCGCACCAGATTATCTCTTTTTTAGCTAATGGAATATCTTTAATATCTGACTCATCAGCACGAAGTCTAGGTGGGAACGCGGCCAAATGAAGTTCTTTAATTTTATTTCTACATGCGTCTCTTGATAAGTCAAACTCTTGTATCGGTTCTTCAGATCCTGTCATTTTATTTTGTTGTGTTGTTTGATTAGTTTGTGATGTTGTTGTCACACTACCTTGTTGATTAGGTTGTGTTGTGGTTTGTGTACCAGTCATTGTATTAGGTTGTGTCACTTGTTGTTGACTAATTTTAGATTTTGATACAGCCTCATTTTCTAGTCTCTGGCATTCAGATTTAACTTTTTCTAAATTGGTTCTTACTTGTTTTGCTAAATCAACAATGTCTTTTTTACCAAAACCACCTTCATTAGCCTTAATCATTTGATTTAAAAATGTTAAATTTTCATCAATTAGAGTGATATTATCACAAGCTTTAGAAGAATCAAAATTCTTAAGTAAAGTTATTGCATCATCTAAATTTTTTCTATCTTCTGGTGATGCCGCAGCCTTAAATTTAAGATTTTCTTTAATTTGGTTTAATAATCCAATTGTTTCAAGTCTTATTGGTTCAATAACCTTTTTAACATCATTAGGATTTGGTTTTACATTTGTAACCCCAGAACCGCCAGTCTGTTGCACTCCGGATGCCCCAGAACCACCAGTCTGTTGTACTCCGGATGTTTGACTTGTTGATGGACTACCTCCAGATTGGTCAGAACTTCTTCTATCTGCCGGACCACCATAATGTTTTTGTTCGGATAAAATATTATTTAATAGTTTCTTTATACTACCTTCCATAACATCAAATGACTCAATGTTTTCTTCAGCTTCCCATTTCCAGTTTTGATTCTTATCAACCTTTACTTTTCTTTCACCATTTGGTGTTGTATAGAAAATTAATTTACCATAATTACCTCTTGTTTGTCCTTGAGGAATTGGGAAATAGACAAAGTAATCAAACTTTTCTGGATCAGCTCCGGATAGTGTATCTAATGGTAATTTTTTATCTGTGTTAAGTTCTCTTTTTATGATGTAAACTTCAGTTCCGTCTTTTATTTTGTATTTAAGACCACTATTATAAATTTGCTCATTCTCAATTAAAGTATCCCAACTAAATGTTGTTGTACCTGCTCCAGATTCACCATCTGGTGTTAATTTTCCAGAACAAATTGCATCAACTTGATCCGTTGTAAAATATTCTTTACCAGTTTTTAGTTTTAATTGTTCTTCGGTTTTTGGACCAAAGAAATTATCTTGTTTCACACCAAGACATCCTTGTACTCTATTGATTATACCATCGGTATCTTTACACCCATTGAACCTGATTTTCTTACCAGTACAATCTTGGTATTTACTTGAAATAGGTCCTGGTGTTGGGTTAGGGTCTGGGTTAGGGTCTGGGTTAGGGTCTGGGTTTGGTGCTCCTTTTCTTTTTACGTGATAACTTGTTGTGTTATTATATTTACACAAATAAGTTTTTTTATCGTAATTCGTAGTACTTAAAGTGTCATAATATTCTTTCTTTACTCTAGTGTATCCATCGGATTTTATAGCGTCAAGATCTGTCTTACATTTTTCAATAGTATCCACATTAGCAGGTTTTTTTCTAATATCATAACCCTTCTTTTTCCAAGCAACAGCTTGTGATTTAGTACAATCAACCCAATTACCAGTTGATTTATTTTTATATTGCCAATCTTTAATTTCTGCCATTTTAATTCTATGTTAAATTTTTAAAGATTAAACCGGTTTAAAAGTTCCATCTTTGTATTGATATAATGTATCTTCCCCATTAATAACAACAATAGGATAACCATCATCGTCCCAAGTACCACTTAATCCGTTATCTCCAAGCCACTTAGTGAATCCTTCGCTAGTATTCTCATATTCACCAGTAACCTCTTCTCTACCACAGGCTTTACTAATGAAATCAGGTTCATAATGTGAAAGCATTTTAGGTATATCACATAAATAATCACCCACTGTTACGTCACCACCACTAACAATTGAGTGTAAGATACCCCAAACCATATAACCAGTAAATGCGCAAATACCAATTTTACCCGCAGTAGATAGTTTACCACCTTGCCCACCACCAGCTTTTTTACCAACACAAAAACCAAGTACATCACCGGCAATATTTTTTGCACGCTCAATATTCCTAGCTCGTCTAGTTAATTGGTCTGCCTCTTCAGTACGACCTTCAGTTCTAAGTCTGTCCGCTTCCCTCTGAAGTCCGTTTATTTGGTCGTCACACATATCATTTAATTCTCTACGAATCATAGGTAATTGTTCGTTAAACTCTTCTGGTGTTAGACTACCAAATCTGTTACGAATATTATTGGCAATCAAATCTTTCTGTTCACGAGCAACTCTACCATAGATAGGGTTGTTAGTTATTAAATCAATTTGGTCATCTAATGCTTGTCTAACATTAAATGCTGGTGGCTGACCACCACCTTGGTTTCCTCCACCACCTTGGTTTCCTCCACCACCTTGGTTTCCTCCGCCACCTTGTTGACCTCCGCCACCTTGTTGACCTCCGCCACCTTGTTGACCTCCGCCACCTTGTTGACCTCCACCGCCGGCTCCAGTACGTGTCGTTGGGGTTGTTGACACATAAGCAGAATTTGTTGCGGTATCTATCATATCAATTTGATCGTCAATTAGTTTAACTAATCTATCTTTTGTTGCTTGATCAATATCGGATAACGAAGCATTAATAATATTATTTTTTAAACGGGTTAAATTTGCCGCATGTGATGTTGCTGTTGCATCACTAACAGCGCCAGTCTCAATATCTCTACCGATTGTACGATTAAATGTATTCATCTGATTTTGTAAACTACCGGCTAAAGTGTTGTTGGTAATGTTCGTTGCTTGTCTATTGAAATTTGACATATTAACATCACTAATTCTTCTGACAATATTACTAAAATTGTCCCTGCCTGATGTTGCCGCTAACCAGTATAATGCCTCAGCATCAGTTGTTATTTGTTCACCAGCAGCCCTAGCTTCAGCTCTAGCTAAAGTTGTTAACTCATCAAAATTTCTAACGGTTCTTGATAGTGTATTTGTTGTATTTGCCCAATCAACCATTTGAGTTTCAATCTCATTTCTGATTGCCGGATTTAAGTTTACGTCAAAAGCCTTAATTCTAGTTGGGTTTCCTATTGTTACCGCTTCATTAACCGCATTTGAGTTTAATCTAACACCCATAATTTCTTTTATTCTTACTAGTTCTTCAATTAAAAGAGTATTTCTCATAATATAATTTTATATATAAATATGTTTATTATTATTAATATTTCACTTTTGTTCTACGTTTTTTGGAACTTCTCTAGTATTCTTACCCTTTTTCTTCCAAATTTCATATTGTGTTTTTGAAATTGTTTTCCATTCATTTTGTTCAGTATTAAAATACTGGTATATCATATTTTCATATTCGGTTGGTATTTCTTGTTGTTGTTCTTTTTGTTTAAGATATAAATTTCTATTTTCCTCAAGTATTTTTTTAAATTTTTCACATTGTTCAGGACCATAATCAGTACAGAATTTATCTGGATTTGACGTATATTGTGTAACCAATTCAAACTCATCTAAACCAATTAGTTTACCAAGATTTATCCCTCTTTTTTTAGCTTCTTCCATTAACATCAACATAGAATTTGCGGCCTCATCAGCTAATTTCTTTTTTAGGGCTTCACCAAAAATACCATTCTCAACTAAATTCTTGGTGTCTTCATCTGATATTGTGAATTTTGGTGTTTTAATATTACCAGTTTCTCCATTTTTTCCAGATAAAAAGTATTTTGTCCATTCTGGTAATAATTTAATTTCCTCATCAATCTTTTTAATATTTTTTGCAATTTTTTCTTTTTGTTCTTTTGGTAATTGATTTAAATCAGTATTTTGTTTTTTCTTTATTGATTCATAAACACCTAGTATGTTTTCAACTACTTTTATGTAAGTTAATGTTATACCAAAATCTTTTACAAGTGTTTTAAATAAACTTTCTGTTGGCTTTTTAAGTAAAGCAACAATTTCTGCTTTATAAGCTAAATAATCCGCACCTTTATAAGATTTTTTGGCAATATTATCAACGGCTTTCATTATTTTTGGAGATAGATTATTAGCTTCTTTAATAACTTGTGTGAATAATGCTTTTTCTTCCATTGTTAGTGTGTTCATAAAGGCTTTAATTTGTGCTTGAGTCATATTTGTCTCAAGTTTATTTGCCATTATTTTTGTGGATATACCATAACAAGTCTGTAAACTAAAATCTGGTAATATATTAACAAGTGGTGTAAATCTTTGAACAACTGGTAATGCTATAAATGCTAATGATAACCATCCAGCGCTTTCATAACCTTCTCTATTGAAATAGTATATTGCAACTGGTGCGTTAACAATTGTCTCAGATAATATTGAAGCAGCAAAAAGTCTAGATCTTATTGCATTTACAGAAGCAATTTCTTGAGCGGTTAATCGTGCTATAGCTAAATTTCTTGTAAGAAGAGTTACACCAATTGCAAGACCAATTTGTGCTAAAATACCAACCCCGCTATCCATAAATTTATCAAACCCACCTCTGGTGTCCAAATCAAACGTTGAGTAATCACCCGGAACAATAGGTGCTATTATGTTATATGGAATCTGCGTTTCTCCTTCTGTTCTATAGTAACCGGATCCACCATCATTACTTAACGCTGTTTTTGATCCTGGGTAGCTTAAGGCCCAGCCACGACTTTTATTGTTTGGGTCTTCTAAATCAATAACAGATTTTGTTGGTTCAATTAGTTTTAAAATTAAATGAAAATATTTTCCATCTGGTGTTTTAAATGAATAAGGAATTCCTTTTTTCTGAATAAATTTCCAATCTTCCCAATCATTTGTTGGGTAATACCTTCTTACCGGTTCTCCATAATTTTCAACGTCAATCTCATCATAGTAACCATATTTATCTTTTTTTGTTAATCCAAGAATTCTACCAGTATCTATATCTGTTAAACGATAAAATTTGGTGCCAACAACATATGGTATTTTACTTAATCCACCAAAATCAAAATATTTTATTTTATCATCTTTTTTTTCTTTACCACTAATAGGTGTAAACTTATTGAGTACTTCTTTTTGTTTTGCTGCTTTTGGGTCGTAGTTGAAGTTTACAGTACCATCTTGGTTATACTGATTTATATTATCAACAGATTGTTCAGATAAAAAAATTGATTTATTAAAATAAATTAATTTATCAATTTCAGTTATTATATCATTTATTTTTTTATCCATTTTAAATTTTTATAATCTTTTGTTTAATAAATGTTTTAATCTTATCTTGGGTCGGCTAAAGGTTTAATTGGGACTCTTTTTAAAAATTCAACAGTATAATTTGTTTGTGACTCCATCTCGCTAGGTTTCTTGCAGAACTGAACGTTGTCTTCTCTAACCCAACCATATTTATAACCTAAACCACCTTCGTGCATATCCTGTTGTAGGTTTAAAAATTCTACTTGATACCAAAGCATATTTTTGTATTTTTTTGGTAATTTTTTGTAAAGTTCATCTGTGTAGAAGTCAATTGCATTATTAATACCCATCCCAAGTATATAGTTTTTTTGTTTTTGATTTCCTGTTAATAGAACATCTTTTATTGTTTTTCCTTTAAACCCTGGTGCTGGTTCATTTGAAACCCCTTTAGTATCTAAATGAGATATTAATTTATTTAGTTCTGTTTTTGATCCTATAATATTTTTAAAAAACTTTAAAAGTGTGTTATCATCACGTATTTGTCCGTTGTAAAAGGCCGAAACCGGTCTTTGTCTTTTTTGTGAGATATATTTTCCAACAACTTCATCACTTGACCAATTAATAAAATTATCAGTAGGGTCTAAAAGTCCTGTGTCATCATTTACCTCATTTGTTGTTCTTAAATTTACATAATTAACACCTTGTTTTAAACAGATATATTCACCACCAATAAATTCATTATTTTGTGAAACTGGTGATTGACTTATTAACATTTTTTCATCATTTGTTAGTGGTAAATGTGATGCCAAATCAAACCCACCAATTGCGGTTGAATCCATTGATAATTTTTTACTTTCAGTGTCCAAGTTTAAGTCTTCAATGTCAATTTTTTTAACTTTACCTTGATCAGTGTAACTGTAACTCATATCTGAACGAATAAGATATGGTGCTTGAGGTGTATAATTATTATCTGCTTGATATTTTTTATATTCCGTTAAAAACCAACTTGTATATGATAAATATATTTCATAAAAAGGATTTTGATTACCCGTATTCTCTAGAGCTTTTGAAAAGACCGAAAAACTCATAGTACACCCTTTTGGTTTGTTTTGGACGACAAGGTAAGAGTTATTCATACAATTGTAGACCAATTCTTCAAATGAGCTGTTTATTTGGTCTTGAATTATTTTATCATTACTCAGTTTTGCGTAAATACCGGTTTTTTTTGATATTTGATCTTTGATTATTTGTACGTAATAATTACAAGCAGTTAATTCATTAGCTTTATTTTGTGCTAATAAATCTTGTTGCTGTTGAATGTATTCACTGGTTGATTTATTTTTATATGGAACAACACTAGCAAAATTTGGGGATACGTATTGTTTACCTGTTTTACAATCAATTATTGTTCTATCAGTTAGATTCTGATTACCTTCACTTGATGTTATTTTTGGTGATTGGTTTGATTGTTTTTTTGCGGTAATAGTTACTTCTGGTTGTGCACTAACCGGTTGTTCAGACAAAGTCTTTCTTGAGTCATATTTCATATTAAGAAGTATTCTTTTCAGTATTTCATCAGAATTATTCATAATAAAGTATTTGCTTTACCTCGTGTAATTTTATTTAATGATTTCCAAGTTACCTTATCATCAATTGTATTCGCATTACTTCTAACAAGCCCTGTTTCCCATTTTGTAACAGCAGGATATGCACCTCCACCACCAGATGATGTTGCACCTCCTCCAGCGTCATCCTCCTCGCCCAATTCACCATTGTTTGTTGGGTTAAATGTGTATTTCTCAAGAAGTCCTATTAATTGGTCTAACTCCATAAAAATTTTTCTTTTATAAATATTTGTAAATAGAAAAAAAATAGTATCTTTGTGATATAGATAATATTTAAATAATAAGATATGAAACGAATTTTTGTACTTTTCTTTTTGCTTGGACTTGTAACTTCTTGTACAAAATATGCAGAACCTAGTCTTCTTAGTCTGAGTGGCGAGTATCGTGTAGATAAAATCACGTACGAACAGACTGATAATACAACTAACTCAAATAATATGGTATTTTACCCGGGTGATATGTATATTAACCCAAATGATTCACACCCATTTGATACGATTCCGGTTGGTTTTTACAAATTACATTTTGATTATTCTATTGTTAGTTTTTCACCAAATCAGAATATGGATGGGTCAACAACTTGGTCTGAACAATATTTCTATCACGTTCATAATCAAACAACACAATATGCTGGTGATTTAGAAATTGAGATGAATGGTTCAAAAAGAATGTTCTCAATTATTGAAGATGGTCTTGAGCATATTGTAATTAGGTCAAAAGGGGCCTGGTTCTCAGGGTCGTCTGGACCAAACGAATCTATTACATTATTTTTAACAAGAACTGGTCCGTGATAAACGGGCCTTTTTTATTATAGGATTTCTGACTTTGGAAGTTTGTCTTGATTTACAATGTAATATTCATTTAGAAAGGATATAAGCTGCTCTTCATCTATTGACTGGAACTCTTCATCATAATAGTCATCTTCTTCGTCCTCAAACCCAAAAAAATCATTGGTATCATCAACTAAATCATACCCAAAATCTTTTGCCTCATTTAAATCAACAATATCATTTCTGATTTCATCATCCGAATCACTAGATAACCTGAAAGAAATTTCAATTCTTTTAGTATCCTCAAAAAGATAGTACGAAACTAACTCCTGTATTTCCATTTTTAATTGTAGTTTTTAAATCTCTTAAACATATCTAAAGATTTATTTACACTTTCCATTAGATTATTATCCTCATCAAATTCGTCTAATGGTTGTGAACTAAAATCATCAAGCTCATCAATATCATACTCATAATAGTCCTCCATCATTTCTTCAGTATCAATATCAAAAACAATATCCAAATTGTCGTCATCACAATTTTTACACTCACCATCATCTTTCATTCCAAGAGACATATAATCAATTTCATCCTCGTTTGGTGAAGGATATAAATCATGCATAAAATCTGGATTATCCAAATCAACAGTTCCATTTTCTAAATCATCCGAACCATCAGCAATTTGATCTCTTCTATCAATATCTTCGTTAATTTTTGTATTTGTATAATGTTTTACCTCACCTTTATTTGATACTGTAATTCCGTTCTTATCATTTGCCAGATCTTGCACATAAAGAGGTTGCATGTTGGACCCATTTGCGTATTCTGTTACATAACCATCATAAAGTGATTTATGTTTGTCTAGAATATCATTTTTCTCAGTTTGAGACATCTTAAAGAAATATTGTGCCATATTATTATTTTTTACATTCTTTTATTATTTGTTTTTTTGTTTTAAAAAACAAAACGCTTTCATTTATATCTTCAACATCATCAATTTCAACTACCTTTCTCCACTGATCAATAGGTTCTAATTCTGTACTTCCACAATTTTTACACTCTGGAAATTCAGAACCTTGTTCGTTTCCACATTGTTTACATATTCTACCGTCAATAAGTGCTAAACTAGAACCACTTTTCCAATTTACATAGTACTGATTTAATCCGAAGACGTTTGAAACTGACTTTACGACACCCGGTGTTCCTCCGGCAACACCAGAGAATTTATCAGACATATTAATACAAATTACTTTGTCACCAGGTTCTAATAGTACGTTTTTTTCATATTTAACTTTCTTTGCCATACAAATATAAATATAGCGTAATATTTATTTGTTATGAAGATAATACTTACAGAATCACAATATAAAAATTTAATACTTGAAAACTTAGGTAGGGAAACAATTAATAAATTAAAATCTCTTCAGGAATTCTTTGATAACGTATCTTCTGAAAGTAAAAAACAAATAGGATTAGACTTAGGATTTCTTGCGACCTGGGGTGTTACAATTGCTGGTTTTGTCAGACCGATTAGTGAATTTATGAAAGGTGAATTTCCGGAACTAACATCAACGGAAATAATTCTTTTGTCAACTGGTGTAATTTTAACTTACTTTACAACAAACAAGGATAAACTAAGAAAAGTTCTTGATTTAATAAAAGAAAAGAATCTTATTTTTGAGTTTGACATAGTTCTTGAAAAGGCGGATAAGTTAAAAAACGTATTTTTTGCTTTTATTGATAGTCTTGCAATCCCTATAAGTAAGATATCAAATATGCTTGCTTATACATTCATTATTCCGATAATTCCTGAACTATATGAAATGGCTCAAGGAAATGAATCAATGGATGTATCTGAAATGGTTGGTAGAGTTCTTGGTTTTGTTGGTATCACATATGGTGGAAATTTAACAAAAAGACTTCTTAATGAAATTGTAAGAAGATTTAAATCTTAATAATTTGAGTAATCACCATAAGCTTCTTCTGGATCCCAGAATAGACCTAAAGTAATTTCACTAAATTCTGAATAAGATAAATTAACTTCGTGTATTATTATACCCCTAAATGAATTTGTCTTTTTATTAAGTTTTAAGTCTCTTGATAAACCCACTTGACAAATCTCTTGAACTACATTAAAATACCATTTTAAATTATCACCAATTGCGTCAGGTTCAAAATCACAATTATCACAATCTGCGTTTTTTATTGTTAAACCTAAACTAATTTCATAAACTCGTTTTTTACCTTCTTTCCAATCAAAATCAATGTTGTCTAATTGAATTAAAATATCACCTCTATCAATTTGTGGATTTAAACCAAGATTTACTGTTACATAGTTTTTTAATGTTTCAATTCTTGTTTGTAATTCTTGTGGGATTTGTTTCATTATCTATGATTTAATATTTTGTTTATCACATCTGGTATTTGCTCATCACTTAATCTGTGAACTTCTTTGTTTTTTTCAAACCAGTTCTTAATTACAAAATCAAGAGGTTTTTGTGTTATTTTAGCAAGTCTTTTAAAACCGAATAATTGGGCATCAAGTTCTTTTGGTTGTGTGTAATACTCATAAGGGTCTTCCGGTTCATCCCCACCAAGTTCATAAGTTCCCTTTATGTTTTGATCTACGTGTCTTATTTCGTGAGCTATTAACTCATTTAGTTCACCAATTAAATCATACATAATCTGCATTTTTACCTCTGGGTTATATTCAATACGGATAATAATTATATCATCCTCGTGTAAATATTCCCCATTGATTATAAATGATTGGATCTCATCATTTTTTACAAGTTGCATTTCAACCGATAGTGGTGTTGGGAGTTCTTTAAATTCATAAAAATCTTTTTCTTCATCAAAGTAATTTGGAAGGTAGAATTCACCATCTTCTTCTATTTTAAAGACTTTTGTAATACCAGACACTATTTGTCTTATTACATTTCTTCTTCTGTTGTCTTCAAGTAAAATTTGTTCTTTGGTCATACAAATAAATATGTAAAGGTTATTAATATAACTATAAAAAAAATACACCAAAAATAAATTATGGTGTATTTTTTAATTTTTTATTAAAATAAAATTATTTTAACCAAGAGTTTCAGTACATAACATTGTTATTTGTTCTGGCGTTAAAGATTCACCCATTTTCAATTGATTAAGAGCGTCTTGCGTTTTACAACCCCAATAACCATCATCTTTAATACCAAGTGTTGGTAATTTTTTAGCTAAACATCTTTGTACTTCTTTTATTTTTTCACATTTATCACACTTGTGGTAATGTTGTGATTGTGAACAATCTTTGTATGCTGGACAAGCAGGAATTCCACTAGGGCATTTTTTAGTTGGGCTTACTTGTGATCCTTTACATTTATAACCATCCTCACCTAGTTTAGCCCAAGCTTTACTTCCAGGTCTATCGGTATCAGGCTTTAATTTTGTTCCACAACAAAACATTGATTTCATTTTTCCTATAAAATCAACCGGGTCTGTATATATATACTCATATCTGTCAACCCAATTACCGCTATCGTCCTTCAATTTTCCAATTACTTTATTAGAATCACATTTTATTGTTAATAACTCCCGATAAGCATAACCTCGTTGTAAATTATTCCAAAATGTTATCGCATTAAATCTTTCATCTCCCCAAACGACCGTTCCAAGTTTTAATTCAGCTGTTACACCTTTACCACCTCCTTGTCCAATTTCTTGACCTCTAAAAGTAACATCGCCTTGAGTTATGTATTGACCTTTTTCGTTAAGAATATCCTTTTCTTTACTATATTGCTCAAGAATTGGCTTTAAAGATAAGTTTTTGTGCATATCTAATATTCTTCTTTTTTCTTCTTCTGAAATTAAAATTCTTTTGTTCATAATTTAACTTTTATTATAAATATATTTGATTATAAAAAAATAATTTAAGTTTGATTTTTACTAGAGCAAAAATCACCATTTTGTACATAATAAGACCCAATGTCTGCAAGATTAAAAACATATGAAGGTATTTTCATTAATTCTTGGTATTTAGGATTGTTAATTACCCATTCTGGAACATTTATACAACCGGATGATAAATTTGATGATTTATTTATACTTTCATCATCTAAATCAAAAATTGTTCTATCTTTTGCCTTAATTAATGCGTCTTTTCTTTCTGGATCATTTAATACTTTATGAATTGCTTGTGACAATAACTTACCATCTAATGTTTTTAAATATGTGTAGGGAACACTTAAATTACTTGTTGTATATATACCAGGATTTAAAGAGGCTCCACCACTAAATTCAAAAACCTCTTTATCGGAAACATCACTAACTTTTTTATTTTTATATTTTGCAATATAAGCCCTTCTTTCTTCAAAATTTAAAAGATTAAATTTTTTAAATTCGTCTGATGTTGCTTGTTTTTCTCTACCGGTAATAATTGGAATTGGGGATTTTTTTTGTAAATCTTCATATGGCGTCACATCGTTTAATTCTTTATCAAAAAAATAAATTGTATGTCGCATAGAGTTTATAATTATTATATTTTTATCTCTAAATCTTGGTCTTATTGCAATGAGTCCCATTTCGCAAGCCGTATAAGTTTCAACCCCATCTGAAATTAATTTTGTTGCAAATAACTGAATATCATTATTTATTCCTGAAAAAACAACATTTAAATCATCAGTATTTAACTTTGTTTTGTACTTTGCAATAATTTCATCGTAATCAACAACATTAGTTTTTGATGATTCGTCAAATTTAAGACAAGAGTTTTCGGTCTGTTCAGTTACAATACCATATAAATTTTTTATGTGGTTTTTTTCACTTTCTGTTATGACAAATCTTTTACTCATTTAAAATTCTTTAATTTTTACAATTAGTTCACCATCACCTTTGATTACTCTGTGGTAAACACCTTTAGGGATAAATATTGTTTGCCCTTCCTTTAGTTGTTTTGGTATTTCATTATCCATTTGTAGTTTCCACCCATTTGATTTGACAACTTTTACTTTTCTATCCCTTTCGTCAAAATGCCATTTTAGTTCGTGTTCATTTATACCACTTTTAAATGTTCTACGTTTAACACCACTTTCATTTACCTCATCAAATGGTAAGTCATCTGTATTTTGTTGTTTTGGTCCTAACTTGGGGTCTAGTAAATATTTTTCATTTAACCAGTTTCTTAATTCGTTTTCAACAAAGTATTCCGGAACCTCTTCATCTTCTGGTTTCGTACTTGCGATATCAGCAATATACCTAGCAAATTGAATTTTGTCGTTTTCTCTAATCATAGCTAAAAGGCCGTCCGATATAAAAAATATTTTAGATAATGGATCCTCAACGTTTAGTTCACCCTCAAATACATCAAAAGCCTTAAGGGTCATCTTTCCCCACCAGGTTCTATATTTTTCAGTATCCTCAAGTGCCGGTCTTACAATTTTATTTATAGCCCTTGTAATTGATGCGGCGGCTCCAGCTAATGCAATTTGTGGTAAAAACCAGGGTAATAATCTTAATGTCGCTTTATACCCACCAACACCAAGATGTGTAAAAATTCTTTTTCTTGTTGCAGATTCAAATATTGCTTCTAGTTGACCAAAAGTTATTTTTCCTTGTGCCTTACAAAACTTTTCAGAATCACAAATATTTTTTATGGCTCTTCCAGATGGGTTAACCTTTTCCTGGATGTTATTCCCAGTGACATATGTAATTGGGTTGGGTGGTCTTTGATTAAATAAAAAATTCACCATAAAGGTGCCTCCCAATCCAAAGTAATTATCCAGATTAAACTCCAATATCTTTGAACCTCTGTCAAACATTACTTCTAAAAAAAAATTTTGAGGTATATCGTTTGATGTGCTATCAATAAAAAAAGTAACCCCTAACTCATCTGACTTGTAATCAGAAAAATCTTCACCTGGTATATAAGGTTCCTTTGGTTTTATGTCAATTCCATATAAACTAAAGTCAAATTTACCACTATAATTTTTTTTATACCTTTCACTAAAAGCCGGCTCAACCACTTTTTTTAAAAAGTAGTTAAATTTTTTAATGTAATTTGGGTTTGTAAATTTATCAAATAAATTCATTTTGTATTACCAACTTCTTGATGACTTTAAGCCAAGTTTTTTTCTATATCTTGAGACATTACAACTCCAGTATCCGGCAGTTGTTCTATCTTTCTTTTGGTCACATTTATGTCTTGCTCTAAAAGACTTTGCTCTTGCTTTACTTGCGTTTCTTACTCTCAAATTAGGATCTCCAAAAGTAACTTTTTTTACATTACCACCCGGGGTTTTAACATATACCGCAAATTTCTTTGGTCCTCCTGGGGTTCTAAATGGACTATTTAATTTAACATTTTTTCCACGATGTTTTACTTCAGTTAAAGTTTCCTCAATTTCAAATGGAGCGTCAAGATAAACAACTCTCCCATCATCAAGAGTTATAGATTTACCCAAATCACTTTCAATAATCCATTTATCATCTTTATTTAATTCAATCAGACCAAATTCATAAAGATTTCTAACTTCATTAATTAAATCAAAAAAAGATTCGGAATAAACTCTAAAAACGTTTTCCGAAAGTGTAATTTTATTGTCTAAATGATATTTTAAATTATCTGATATTTCAACCGATTCTTTTAATACCATTTTAGAATCCAATTCCTCAGAAAGTATTTTCTTTATATTATTTTCTAAATTCATACCTTATTGTGATATTTATATCTATAAATACATTGAAAAATATTTAAATAAAAGATATTTATTATTAAAATCATTATATGAAAAGAATTAGATTATCAGAAAATGATCTTGTCAAGGTGATAAAGAAGGTTCTTAGCGAAAACGAGCAGCCAGAATCAAATAAAGGTAAAAAAGAACCACCAAAACCTAGATGTATTCCGGAAAACATAATCCCACTTGATGAAATTGTTGGTCAAGCCGATGAATATGTTAAATATTCCCCTGGAATCACAAAAAGAAGAATGGGTGTTAACTCAATGGTTGATACGTTAGGAATCTTAAACAACATTAGATTATTTAAAGATGTAAAAGATGGTGGATCTCATCTTGCTTATGATATAATGCATAACTTAAATCGTTTTAGAAATAAAAACTACTACGATGAAACAAGTGGTGAATGTCATAAAGCTATGGATAAAATCATTGAACTTTACAAAGAAAACGAACACGGAACAGAACTTGTTAAAGATATTGAAAGGATTTTGAATCTACAGACTAAGGATGACGAATACACTCCATCCCCAAGAGCTAAAGAGTATTTAAAACAATGCGTTAACCTAGTTAAAGGACAATAAGAGTTTATTTAGGACCGTTGTCGTTAAGGCAACGAACAAAAAGGGACAATTCGCTACTGTCCCTTTTCTTTTTTTAAAAAGTAAATATTTATTGATATAAAAAACAATAATTATGAAAGGATTTTTTAGAGAAATGTTAACGGATGAACACGGAGTTGTATCAACAAAGAGAATTTCTGGGTTGATTTGTACACTAGGACTTGTTTTAGCTCTAGTTATAAACACCTTTACTCACGGAGATATTAAACCGTCTGATGCTTTAGTTGACGCAGTTGCTTTACTTGCTTTTGGTTGTCTTGGATTGACCTCAATTGACAAGTTTACAAAGAACAAATTTAAAAAAGATTAAAAATTTACTGGAAAATTGTTTGCTAAACCCTCATTATGTGAGGGTTTTTTATTATATTTGTAAACTATGAGTAAAAGTAAGTCAAATACCAAAGGAGAACAAAAGAAATACGAAAGAACTTTTGTTTATGATGATTGTATTATCATCTGGAAATACGATAATTACAAAGCAACCTCTGGACCATACGAAATTGAGGTTAAAAATACACCTAAAAAGGGGTAATTTTATACCTAATATGGCCTAAAAACAAGGGTTTTATCGGTGTTTTTTAACAATAAAACCCATTATTTTAGGTTAAAAAAGAGTAAAAATGGGTTATTTTTTTGGTTTTTTACCCATAATATCCTGTAACATCTTGATTTGTTGCTTATATTCATCAATATTTGGCATTTTTTTACCAAAATTAGCCGAAAATGCGTCATTTTTACCAAAATTTACCATATTTCCCATATTTTTTATGGTTTTAAAGAGATCTCTACCATATTTTCTCCACCAAAGGTACATCATAAGGGTCATTGTACCCAAAATTAACGTAAAAACGATTAAAACGATTGTAAATAACATAATTTTCTTGTATTTTACCTAAAAATATGGTAATTTATAGGAAAAGTCAAACAAATACTGACATTTTATATAAATTGTACTATATTTTAGGTATGAAACAGAAAAAAACACTCCAAAAGTTTCTAAATACCCAGTTAAGGCCGACTATTGAGTCATATTTTGGTAAAAATAGTAAAATTAACATAAATAATGTGTTTTATGTGAGAAAATCAGATTCATATGCTATAGATGTTACCTTACATACCGATAATTTGGAAAAATTGGAGGATTTATACCCAGATGGTGTTAATTTATGTGTTCAAACAGCCTGGAAAGTAGTAGGATTGGGTAATTCTATAATAATTAAGTCATCTTTTGATTTAAATGAGTAAAAACACATTTACAAATACATATAAAAGAATTAAAATTGATTAAAACATTAAATTATGAGTAAAGTTAACGCAAACAGCACGGTGACTGTTCATTACACCGGGAGATTAGATGATGGTTCTATCTTTGATTCTTCTTTAAATGAGGGTAGAGAACCATTAAAAGCAACTTTAGGTCAAGGACAGCTGATTCCTGGGTTTGAGTCCGGTCTTATTGATATGACTATTGGTGATAAAAAAACAATTGAAATCCCACATACTGAAGCATATGGGGATGTTGTTGATGATTTGTTTATTACAGTCCCAAAAACACAAGTTCCTGAAGGGGTTCAAGTAGGTGCCCTACTTCAAACTATGGGTCCTAATGGTCCAAGTGTTGTAAAAGTAACTGAAATCCAAGATGAGGTTGTTGTAATTGACGCAAATCACCCACTAGCTGGTAAAAAATTAATTTTTGATCTTGAGGTTGTTGAGGTAGAATAAAAAAAAGGAGGTTTTAAACCTCCTTTTTTTTATTTATGTGTTTATCCTAATGTTTGCATACAAGGAGACCCATCTTTACGGGTAGCACCTAACTTTAATTTTTCAATAGCGCTAGCGTACTTTGTAGAGTCAAGTTTAATCCATTTTATACCTTTATCTTTAGATGCGTACCAATTATTATTTTTAAAGGCGTAAGTCCATTCTTTATCACCACTTAGCGTACAATGTTGGTTAGCTGGTATGACAATTTGGTTATCAACCACTGGTCTTTTCTTTAATTTTGTTCCGTCGCAAAATAAAGTCAAAATTGTTTTAACAAATCCTTCTGGTGACCCAAGAGCTACTAGTTTTTTATTGTTATGATACATTATTGTTCCTTTACCACCACTTTGCATTCCTGTAACATCACCACAAGTCATTGAAAATTTTCCGTCTAACTTTTGTGTTAAAGTTTCATTTCCGCGAGTATAATCAATATGACCATCAAACATTATATGTTTGTCATCTGCAGCTGGTGATAAAATAGTACCGGTTGGGATTTTAATTTTAATACCTTTCATATCACCAGTTAATGTTACTGGTTTGCCTTCAATTGTTGCTTTTTGTGTGAAATCATCAGCATCAGTACCAGCCAAGCTTAATGTTTGTGTATTTTTTAAAGTGTAAGTTCCGTCGGAATTTAACTTATAAGTCTGTTCTTCTATAACTCTTCTTACAATTCTTGTAAGATCTGTTTCTGTAAGTGTAATTATTCTTTTCATTGATTTTTATTTATAAATATTGGGTTTATATTGAAAATTTACATATTTTTAGTTAAGTTCTTTGTTTCTTCATATATTATTTGAGGATATGTTTCTTTAACCCAAGTTGTAAGGTCCTGGAATGTTTTAAAATTCATTGGTGTATCAATATAACTTTTAAAATCTATATTATAGTTTTTAACATCTTCTGTTTTATTATTATGTACGTATTTATCGCTAATTTCAATTGGTAACATTTCATCTCCTTCAAGAAAAGGTGTTGCATAACCATAATACGAAATCATTTCTTTGTCAGTAAAAACGTTTATCTCAATAGTTACGTAATAATTTCTATCACTACCAAAAACAATTTCAACGTTATCAAACATAAAATTAACTTCAGTTAATTTATAACGAATTAAAAGAATAATAATATCACTAATTTTATCTACATCTAAATCAAAAACCTCTAAATCAACATCTTTTAGAATTTTATTAATTCCAGTTAAGTTTAGATTAAATTTTTTCATAGTCTTAATAACCCCAATTTGATTAACTGAACTTATTATCATTTTTTGTGTTCTATTTATTTGTGATTCAGATAATATAACTTTCATAAAAAATTAATTGTCTTCCGGTCTAGCCTGTGGTCTAAATTTATCAATTCTATTTTTAAAAGTTGTATGTGTTTTTAATAACTCTTGATAATAACTAAGAAAATCGTCAAATAAATCATTAACTAACTTGGTTACTTTATTTATAACTTGTTTTTTATTTAAGTCTTCATCCCCAAATCGTAAAAGCGGTCTTGTTCTGTTTGTAAAAGATTTTAATTTATCAATTAAAATTTCACCTTTTTCTATTGTTAGTTTTTCAGAAAAGTCATTTAAGACAATCTCCATAATTTTAACTATTTCACCAATAAGATCGTTTGCTGCGGTTATATTTTCTTTTAAATCAACACTAGAAATGTCACCATCATTTAACATAATACGCATTCCTTGTAAAACTTTAAGTAAGTCCTTTCCAGTTTCGTGAAGTAGTATCATTGAATGTCCTCCATGCATAATCATTGTATCAATGTCGTCATACCCAGATACCGCTTCGGCAATTAATTTTGCTAGTCTTTCTAGCTGACTTTCAGAAATTATAATTTTTTTTCCCATAATTTATTTTTTTAATTCTTTTGTATACTTGTTAAGTAACTCAACATTATTTTTAAGTCTTTTAAGAAATTTTTTTAAGTTTCTTTTGTTTCTTGGTTTTGATTCTTTTTTTTTCATATTAATAAATACTTTCTACCATCTCATTAAGTTTATCAAAATCAACTTTTGGTTGCCAGTAAGAAATTTCCGTTTTAACTGGTTCTTTTTCGTTTTGCCATCTTTTTGCACCTTCTAAACTCATTGATACCGCTTTTTCTAATTGATCATCTGAATAACCTTCAAATATTGAATACCTCATATAATCTGGTAAGTGTGAGTAAAAACTATTCATATGTTTTATAAATTCCGCATTATAATCTGACGAATAGTTTTCATCTGCTGATCCATCAACATATCTCATTAAATAATACCCCTCCTGCTCTAATATCTCCCATAATGATTTATTTACAATATAATTTTTTGGGAATGGTGCTCCGGATTTATAAAATTTAACTAAGTCAAACTCAATATCAAAAGATAAAAAAGTTCCATATCTTTCAAAAGCTTCAAAATTAGGTTTGAGTCCAGTTACAAATGGATACTTTTTTTTGATGTGGTTTAAAAGTAACTTGAAGCCGGCTTTTTTATATTTATCCATAATTAATCAATATCTATAATACCGATAATTTCTTGATCTTCCGGTAGGTTATCTTTAAATGATTCAAAATCAACTTCAGAGTCAAAAGTCATCATTTTTGATTCATAAACTGGTTCTAAATTATCTTCGTGTGTGATTTTAAAGGCAATACCTTTTTTTATTTTATCCGAGTTCTCAGATAAAATATATTTAAGTTGACCTTCAGTGATAATATAATTTTTCATATAAATTAAAAATCGTCTCCAGGTAGATTTTTATTTTTTGCCTTATCTAGATATTCATATGCTTTATCACCATAGATTTCATATAGTCTGGCAAATATTTTTGCTGGACTTTTTCTCATATACCTTAAAACATCAATTGGAATGTAGGCACCATATTTTTGACCAAACACTTGTTTTACATCCTTTTCCCTTGATTGTGTTGGTATTTGTGGTTCAACAGAGTATTCGTTCTCCTTAACAATTTTTTCTATTAGGTTTATCAATTCAGATTCCGTTAGTCGTATTTGTTTTTTCATTACTAGAGTTTTAATATAAATATCTAGTAAATAGAATTACAAACCTTCAAATGTGATATAATCACTTAAATCCATATTGAATTTTGTTTCAACAACCCTAGTTGTTAGTCTATATAAAAGTTCTAACTCTATAAATCCAAATGTATTTGTAATTAAATCTAATAACATAGGACTTATTCTATAGATTTTAACCCAACTATCAAATATAAATAATTGTCCTTCATTCCCAACTTTAATTATTTTAACATCTTTGATTATGTCAATGTCGGTAATTCTTGAATTTTTAAATATGTTATTAAGAAACTTCTGAATACTTTCTTCTTGATTAATCATAGATTAAATAATTTATTCATATCGTAAGTATAAAGAAAATAATTCATTTTTCTATTCCTCTTAACCTCACAGTCATCATACCCATTAATATATGCTCTATTAACAATGTCTTCTTCCATTTTTTTTAGTGTCTCAACCTCGGATCTTAATTTATTCACATACTCAAGAGTCTCTGGAGAAAGATTATCCTCTTTTGATTTATCTAAAATATTAAAAAGTTTTTTTGTAACTGTTCCCATATCAATTAAAAAATTTTTAACCATTTATCTTCAAAGTTAGGGTAATACAAAACAAAGTTTCTATGTCTTGTTATTAACTCGTTTAGATCTGTTGCAACAACAATTGATGATATAATTAAAAGTAAAATATCATTATTAATAAACGATAATATCATAACTGGGATAAAGATGTAAAGTAAGAATAAATCTAATAGAAATATTGCAAAATATTGATATAGTGTTTTCATAAAATCAATTATATGAAATATTTTTTAAATAAAAAACCCCTCCGGTTAGAGGGGATTGTTTTTTTAACCTAAAGTTGGTGTACAAGGTGATCCATCACTACGTGTCGCACCTAATTCTAATTTTTCAATAGCACTAGCGTACTTAATTGGGTCTAATTTAATCCAATTTATTAAATCTCTTTTGGTTGCGTACCAATCACTTCCAACTCTACCGTAAAACCATTTACTATCACCACCTAACATACAATATTTATCTTTTGGTATTTTTACTTTATCATCAGTAATTGTTTTGTCTGTCAAATCTTCCCAAGGTTTTATTGTTGTACCATTACAGAAAGTTTTTTTCAAAAATGACATTAAACCATTTGATCCTGGAGTTATATTTTCGTGATATTGCTTATCTTCAATATAAAATTCATCTTTATCACAATACATAATAGCTTCATTATATATTTTACGCTCACCTTTTTTTACTTCACTAAAGAATACACCATTTTCTGGGTTGTTATTTTTAAAGTCTCTGTAAACTTTACTTCCCTTTGGTAGTGTATACTGTTTAGGTTCGTAAAATTCGCCAGCTCTTCTATCAACAACGTGGTCTCTAGTTAAAGTGTAAGTACCTTTTGTTTTATCAAATTGTTCACTAACAACTTTATTTTGGGGATAATATTTTGATAATATTTCCTGTTTTTCTTTTTCTTCAATTAAAATTCTTTTGTAGCTCATAACATTTATAAATATTTAACTTTTATAAAAAATTCTTTTCAAGGTAATTCTTTAAATTAGCTTTCGCTTTAAATAGATTTGATTTAGACGTTCCGGTTGATATTCCAAGTTTTTTAGCAATTTCATCGTGTGTTAAATCATCAAAATAATATAACTCTAAAACTTTTTTATACATTGGTGATAGTGTGTCTATTGCATCTCTAATATCTTTTTCTGAATATTGACCCATAAATAAATCGTCATATTCTTCATCCTTTGGATTGTATTTTGAAAAATCAAAATCTTTGACCTGTTTTTTATTTTTTTCTTTTCTTAATTCATCCAAAATATGATTTCTTATTACCATTGATACCCAACCGGCAACATTTTCACCTCTAAATTGATCAAATTTTTGATAAGCTTTAATAAACCCTGTTTGACAAAAATCTTGTGCTTTTTCATAATCACCATCAGAATATTTTAAACAAACTGATTTTAACATTTTATCATAAAGTTCATTGTATATTTTATTAAAATTATGTTCTATTAAAATATTTTGTACTTTAGATTCTTTAATGTCAACAATTCTACTATATTGTGATTCGGTAATAATTATTTTCATATTTTATAAATATCCAAAAATTGTAAAATGATTGTTTTTACAAATCAAAAAATTCATTCATTAATCTTTTTGTTTCCGTCCAGTCTGGGTAATCCGGGAAACGCACATCTATCTGTTCAAAAACACCATTATAAAATAATTCGTTCATCATTTCGGTATAACTCCCAATATACTCTAAAGTGTGAATGTAATAACCTTCTTGATTCTCTAAAAAAACTTTAACATCATATTTAAAATCTTTAATTCTTATATAGGGAATATATCTTACCTTATCATTAACTTTAAATGGTTTTTCGTCAATTTTTGAACTAAAAAATTCTTCAAGACCATCATACACAGTTCTATAAATTTCATCTTCGTAAGCTGAGTTTTCAGCGTTCCAGTAAAGATGTACAAGTTCACTATTTAATTCATCCAATTCTCCATTTAATAATTCATTTAAAGCTTTCTCATTTATAAAAAGTTCCATAACATTTTCATTTGTAATTTCAAATGTATTTTCAGTTCCCTGCTTTTCTGAAAGTTCTTTAAAAAATGAAGATGTATAATCAAACGTTGACAATTTAACATTTCCAATTTCTTTAACAATTCTTTGACCTAGACGCTCAAGATTTACTTTATTTAAATTACTTATTACATCATCAAATACATTTACATTACTATCAAAATACCAATCGTGACTTAAACCGTGTTCACCAAATATTTTTTCAGCAATATATCTTGGACTTACATCTCTTCCGCGACTTTCTAAAAAATATTTGGCAAGTTCATCTCTATCTGTAAGTTTAAGCCAGTACCCATCATCTCTTATTTCAACATCATTTAATAAATTATTTGCAATAAAATTAAGAGTCTCAGTTGGATTTTTATCTAACCCCCAAAGTAAGTAACTATTTTTTACCTCATCTTCTAGTGGGTCATAATTCATATTTTTTAAAAAACCATTCTCAGATAAAAAATCCCAAAGTTCCGGATCATCGTTAAGTGCTTCAACTCTTAAATGTTCAATATCTACTTCGTCCTGTAAGTTATATTTAATAACCACTTTTAGGAAATTACGCAGCTTTACAAAGACTTTAATTAATCTTTCGTAGTCATCGTTATCTCCCTGGAAATCTTCTATGTATTGTCTTATATTTGCCATTACTAATTACTCAACATCCAATAAAAATTCTGATAAGTCATCATCGTAATTTTCGGTACACTCCTCTTCTTTAATTAATCTATAAAAGTTATCTCTAATATAATCTAAAAAATTATGACGAACCCATTTATGTATTAGACTTGTTGTGTTATTTATTTCATCAGCCGAATCCTCAACTTCAATTCCAAAATCCTCTCTATTGTCAGAGACAAGCCAGCATACTTCGGTTACAAATTCCGCTAATGTAAAATCGCAAATATGAGATTTAAGTTCCTCAAATGTTTCGTCAATTACGTTTTGAATTTGTGTAAACCTACGGATTAATTCCTTTTGTGATTCGGAGATAATAATTTTCATATAGATAAATACTTTATAAAACAAAAAACCCCTCCGGTTAGAGGGGATTGTTTTTAAGATCCTGGTAGTAGACTCATCATTATTACATCACCAACCCTAAAGCCATTTTTACTTTTTAAATCACATTGTGGATTCATAGTTTTTAAAGCTTCCTTTTGATCTATCTTCTCATAGACGTGACTTAACGTATCGCCTTGTTTTATTCTATATAATTCAATGTTGTGGTTTCCAGTATTTTTAATTTCTTTTATTAAATCAGAGTCTGAAAAACAATATTTACCACCTTGACCTGGTTTTGTAATTGATTTTTTATTCATAGCCATACTTTTAGCTTTTGAATCTGTTGGCTGTTCACTTATAACTCTTTTAACAATACGAACAAGGTCCGATTCTGTAAGTCTTATTACTTTTTTCATAAATTTTTTAATTAAAAATTATCACCAAAAAGGTTTTCATTTCTTTATTTTTCTAGTATTTTAAATATTTCATACATATCCATACCTTCGTTTGCAAGTTTTTTTGCCATTTCAAAAAAAGACTTTGCTTCGTCTGGATTTTCAGATATTCTCAATACTTGGTCTGGTACATCCTCATCAACACCAAATTCTATTTGTGGGAAATATATTGTATAATCACCATAATATGGGTCAAACGCAACAGAAATTTCAATACCATTTACGATGTCCTTATCACGATAATTTTCTTTTTTTTCTTCAGAACCAAATTCCGGATTATTAACATCAAAATCAATATCTTCATTGATTAATGGTTTAACATTTCCAAGTTGTGATTCAAGGAGTCTTTTAAAATTTTTAACATCAATTGTCTTTTCACCATTATATTGTTCAAGGATTCTATTTTTTTCATCCGAACTTAAATCATTTAATATATGTTTCATAATAATATTTTACTAATAAATATCTATAAGTTTAGTATTCTTCTTTATGAAGGGCGTAATAAAGTTTAAGATGTTTTTCATACACTTTTTTAATTACTGGAATAAGACCTTTCCATAAATCAATAGTTTTTTCTTCACCAATTGTATCAATCTCATCATCTTTATATTCGTAAACAAATTCAACAATTGAATACTCAAGCACCAAATCAATATACTGGTCAGCATTTGGTGCGTTCCAGGTTTCGGCATTTTCACTTATAAACTTATGAAGATTTTTAAAATCTTCTTCATTTAATCTACGAAGTAAATCTCTTGGGATTTCATTAAAGTATGGTCTATATGCATCTATTCCTTTCATAATATTAACGTACTGAATCAAGTCTTACTGTAAAAATAATAACTTCCCACTCTGTACCATATGAACCAAGGTTTAGTTTGAAAGTTTTATTTAACTCTTGTACTACTTCTTTTCCGAAATCCCCAACATATTCCCATCTCTTAGCAATGTTTCCTTCACCGACTTTGTAAGGATCTATAACAACCTCAAGAACGTTTTTATCAATAATTTCACCATCAAATTTTTTAATTGGGTATGTACTATACCTAACACCTTTGACATATGGGAATCTCATCTTTAAGTACTTTCCTATTGATCCGGCAAGTTTGCTTTCGGTTATTATATATTTCATATACGATAAATACTTTAAATTGTTGATAATTTTGTTGGTTCTAATAGATAATTTGGTTTTCATAATTTCTATTATTAAATAAAAAACCCCTCCGGTTAGAGGGGGATTAATATTATTAAGATTAAATTACCTTTTTCTTTTTCCTTTATAAGTAATTGTAACTGTTCTCATACAGCCTTTACCTGTCTTCTTCTTCTTTGGTATCCGGCTTGTTAGTTTAACAATTGCAACAATTAATATTGTAAGAACAATTACACCAATTGCAACCCAAGCCCATAGTGGTGCTGTAATGCCGGCAATTGTTGTACCAACGGCCGCCGCAGCAATAGTTTCGGCCTGTTCATTTGTTTCACCACTTTGTCCTTCTGTTTTTTGTTTATATTCTGATAAAAATGATTTTAATCCTTCTCTATCACCAGAATTAAAAAGTTGTTTAATTTTTTCTCTTACTTTAGTTAAAAGTTCTTCCGCTTGTGGTTTTAAATTTAAACTTACACCAGCCCCAACCTCATCTAAAGAACAAGATTCTGCCTCATTTTGTAAATCAACATCAATTTCAGTTCCAAGTTCCTGACCTAATTTATCATATGAGTCTTCAGTGAAAATTGGGTCACCCTCAACTTCCATTAATAATCTTTTTTCAAGACGCATATTCACTTCCTGAATATGTCTTATTTTGCTATAACTTTTATTCATAATAATTTTTATTTATAAATATAAATACTTAGAAAGATACGTTTTCGGCTTCCATCCCAAACTCTTTATTAAACCATTCAATAACGTAAAGCATTTTATCATCACCAAAAACAGTTTCAAGTCTTTCAAAAACCAATCTAAAAAGTTCTAAAGTTCTTTCACCTTCATAATATCTACAATAAGAGACTCCGGTTTTCTTATCTTTATATTCAATGGATCTTACGTGACGAAGTTCATTACCATAAGAATCTCTACCTTCAAAATAGTGTTTTATCTTTTCGGTATTTTTTTTAGTAAACCCCGGAAAATTCATTTTCATAAATCTTCCAATCATACGAACATTTTTTTCAAGCTCAGCGTAAAAATCATCCTCTTCTTCAGATAAAACCTTTTTTACAATTCTATTTATATCCGATTCAGAAAGGTTTATAATATTTTTCATATATCAATAAATATATGACTAGTTAGAACTTACCAATTAAGTTAATATAGATATCTAGTTTGTCCTGATCTGTAATCTCTGGTGTTATAACATTGGAAATTTTAAAGTTAACTTCACCATTTACAAGGTTTGATCTGTAGTACATACGAACAACGGTTCCATTTTTGTAATAAACATCAATTGTCCCATTACGACTATCAATAGCCTCGTGTCCCGGAAATCTTTTTTTAGCCACTTCAAGAGCCAAGTTAAGTTTATTTTGATGGTCCACAATTGAATTGTGTGCTCTATGAAGACTTTCAATCTCTTCATTAACTCTTTTAATTAAACCTTTGGCTGATTTATAGTAAGTTGGCTTACCATAATTCATCTCAAGTTTAATTTTAAATCCGTGGTTTGTCGTACTAAAAGACCTTCTACCATTATTTGTTTTATGCTCTTCAACACTAACATTAAAGTAAGCTCTTTGAGTTTCAGGAATTTTACCAACAAAACTAATTTGACAATGGTTCCACTCTTTTGAAACTTTGTCAACAACGGTTAATTTCCCATTTGGGTGTCTATAGTTAACATTCTGAGAATAAAACCTTTTTGTTTTAGTTAACGTAAAATCAGAAGACAATTTTTGAATTTCAGAAAAGAACTTATCGTACTCCTTTTCAATAGTATTAAAAACATCAATATGAAAATCAACTTTTTTTGTAACACGATTTTTCTCTTCAATTACGATGTCCCTTACTGATTTTGTTGTCTCTGTTGTCATATCCGTTTATTTTTAACAAATATACAAAATACATTTGACTTTCCAAAATATTTTTAAAAAAGAAACCTCATCTTTTTGGGATGAGGTCGGTCCGGCAATACTATCACCAGAGTGGTTTTTATAATTTATTTATATTGTGACCACCTATCTTCGTCACTATTCCCTCTTGGTCTCATTGGTCTTGGTTCAGGATCTCTTGGGGTACATCTATTTCTTTTAAATCTTCTTATTTTTCCACCACAAAGACTAAATTCATCAGATCTCTCAACTCCATCAACTCTTTGAGTACCAAGTGCCCTGTTTAATAAATCCCACTTTTCTTCCATAACATTAATTTCAGAACAACTTGCAGATTCAATCATTGAAACTTCATCACATAAAGAGTCAATTTCATCCATAAATTCACCGCTATTCATTTTAGAATATTTATGATGTTCATTTTCTTTAATAACCCTTTTAACAATACGGGTTAAATCTGATTCAGTTAGTCTAATTACTTTTTTCATAATAATAAATATATCGTAAAATAAAAAACCCTCCGGCTGGAGGGTCTATGATGAGGTTTTATTTTTTAAATTGTTTATTATACCTCATCAACTGAAATATAAAAAATGATTTAAATATGGAAATGAAAAATTATTGAATATCATTAAATCCATCTAGAATTATTGAATGATATATCTTTTCAAGATGGGGAATTAGCTGCCAGTACATATCAAAAACTCTATCCCTACTGTCATCGTTATAGACCATCCCATACTCCGGGTCCATCTCGGTCTCAATTTCATCATCCTTTCTTTCAACAACAAACTCGTGAAGGGTACCGGCAATTATATCATATGAATAACCCTCAAAATCTTTTTTATAAGTATAATTTTTACCACCACTAATATTTTTATGAATTCTTCTTTCAATCCACTCAAGATCCTCCGTTGTTAATCTTCTTTTAAGATACACCGGAATACCTGAAAATAAAAGTTTGCTCTGGGATTCGGTTATAATGATTTTCATATAAAATAAATATATTATAAACAATTAAAAAAAACGGCCCCCGCGAAAAAAAGACGGACGAAGTCCGGGTCCGGTTTATGTTAGGATTACAAAAGGAAGAAAATTAGTTATATTGTTTCCAAATTTCATATAGTTTGTCACGATACATTTCAATTAGAAGCGGTGTCAAATCTTTATATAGTTCAACAACCTTATTAAAACTACTCTCATAAAACATTTCACCATAATCTGGATCAATAAAGGTTTCAATTTCATCACCCTTTCTTTCCGTAACAAATTCGGTTATGGTATAACCAACAACATTATTAACAAAAGTCTCAAAACTAACATTTGCCGGTTCATAACGGGCCATACTGGGAATTTTATGTTCAATATAATCAAAATCATCAGCCGTTAATCGTCTCATTAGTGTGGGGGATAATTTACCTACTAGAGATTTGTGTTGTGATTCTGTTATAATGATTTTCATATTACAAAAAAAATTTTAGTTAATTTAATAATCTAAACCTTAATAGTGGTTTTCCATTAATTGTAATATCCCCCTTGTCATTTTTGCCAATGGTTTTAACAACAACCTTTTTGTTTTTAAATTTCCCACCCATAAGAGTGTCACCAACCTTAATATCAAGTTTAATCATTTCCAGGATGTTTTTATATTGTCTTTCAGTTAGGATGATTTTCATATAAGATAAATATTAGATTAAATAAAAAACCCCACTCTTTAGGGAATGGGGATTTAAATTAATAGGTTAGGATTACTTTGATGTGTGGGTTCTTAAACAATAAGCTCCCCACGCTCCCAGTCCCAAAATAAATGGAACAAGAACACCTTGTCCTCCCATCATAGATAAGTGGATTGCCACAGCACCTGACAGATAAGAGGAAAGAAGTACCACACCATACTTAGCCGTTCTTGGAATAATGAGCAAAACAACCCCAAGTAGTTCCACAACACCAAGCAATGCCAGGTAAGGTAGTAGATTCATAAATGTAAAGTTGTCAACCATTTCTTTGGTTCCAATAAGTTTGGACACCGCGGACATTCCCAGCATAAAGGAAACCAGAACGGTTAATAACCATCCCAAGTTTTTAAGTGTAAGATATTTTTTCATATTAACAATTATATTAAATTTGTTTTGTTATGTAAAGACCCATTTTCCAAAAATTTTTTTTTGAATAATAGGTTATTTTCTAGAAGGGGGGTCGTGTTTCTGGTAATTACAAACGAGATGCTGTTTCCATAAGGAATCTTAATTTGTTTTCTAGTTCCCTAATCTCATTTAATTGTTTTTGATTTAACTCAATTGATTCCCCCTTTATTGAAGAGATTTGATTCTGAGTTTTTGTATATTCATACATTAGTTGATTATACTGCCGTGCTTTTAGTTCGTTATCCATAATTTATATATAGTTTATAAAAATAAAAAGGAAATAAAAAACCCCTCCGGTTATTGAAGGGGGGGATTAAAAGATAAATTAAAAATCCAATGAGTTCTTTTTTATATCCCTATTTATGTGTGAACAAAGGGGTTGAAGGTTAGTATAATGGTTTAAACGAATAACATCTTCTTCTGTATTTGCAGAAGATACAGGTATTATATGATCAATGTCCCAACCATAACATTGTTGACCATTATATAATCCATGATTATCCCAAGACATCCATGGATCAAACTTTGATTCAAGGTATAATTTGAAATCTTCGTAGGAACAACATAGTATTTCAATTGATTTAGAATTTTTCCTATGATTTAATTTTTTTAATGATTTCAAAATTGTAACCCTACATTTATGTTTTAATTTAAAAATAATATCAGTATCGTATTTGTTTTTTACATAGATATTATTTTTAATTCTAAGTGATTCTTTGTTCTTTTCTTTATAAAGTTTAATTTGTTCTTTATTGTTTTTATTATAAAATTTAGTATATTCTTTTATTTTATCGTTATTTAATTTTTTGTAGTTTTTTTTATAATCTTTTAATTTATTTCCATTATTTTTTAGGTACAACTTATTTTGTTCTTTGTAATAATTTAAATTATTGTAATAATATTTTTTTCTTTTTTGTTTTATTGTTTCCTTATTTAGTTGGTAATTTTCTTTTTGCATGTTTTTATTGCATATTATACAATGTGCATACGTCCCCATTTTTCCTGTTTTTTTCTTGTAGTATTCCGACAACACCTTTTCCTCACCACATTTTGTACAAGTCTTCTTTTCCATAAAAACAAATATAAGAAATTATGAAAAAATTTCCAAAAATTTTTATTTCACTTTTACCCCTTTTTTTATCTATGTAGATTTTATGGGAAAAAATAAACATAGATACATCATATGTTTATCAAATGAACATTCCCAAATTTTCTGAAAAAATTTCCCAAAAATTTTTTGCGAATATTTCATTTAAGGGATTGAGCCCCCTTATTGGGTGTCAAAATGTCATATATGGGGGGGATACCGGAGGGGGGAGGGGGTCATTATGTCATAAGGGTATAGGGGGGAGGGGGTATAAGGACCCTATTGACAAATGTGAACTGATTGTTTACTATTGTAATATGTTTACAATGTTATTCCTAGTTATTGGTTTGATCTCCCTAATGTTCTGGGGGATGGTCATTATGTCAGTTCTTATTTTAAAGTATGGGAAAAAGGATGGGTATCTTTACCGGTGGGTTAATAGAAATATTATAACTGATAAGGACCTGGAGCAATCTTAGATATCGTAGTCTGCTTCAGTAACCTCCGTATCATATGGATCAACATTATATGGGTCTATATGCCAGGGACTTATGTATCCATCCCCTTCCAGGGTGTTAAGATAACTTCTTTCAACAATATCATTTGCAAGATATGTGGGAAGTTTTATTTCCCTTGTTTCTACTTGGTGTACTACAATTGTTGCCACGTGATCTATTCTATCTACCGTAAACTCCGGTCTGTATACACCCTCTGAGAAATCATTTCCATTTAATACAAAACACATAAAGATATATTCCATATCAAGTCTTTCTAGTTCACCACCGAAAGGGCCGGCAATCTTTTTATAGTTTGGGGTCTCCTCAGTCATTTCAAAATAGAACTCTTCAATATTTGTTATTGAATCCTCATATACACTTAATACATAATTTAAGTATTTCTTAAGTTGGGATTCCCCTAGTCTTTCAAGTCTTGATTTTTCCATAGTTATATTTCGTATATATCATAAAATTCTGAATCAAAGTAACCAAGGTCATCATCATCAGTGTCTACTATCTCCCCATCATATATTTTAAACCAGTCACTCATTTCAAGTAAGTTAACGTACTCACTATCTGCATCACCCGGGTCTAAAAAAGATACTATGTCTTGTGTATATGTATCAGTTATCCTTACTTGTCTTTTAACTTCGTGTGTAACAGAGTATGATCTTTTCTTGGGAATATATAAATCTTCTTCAGTTTCATTTCCGTGCGTTATGTTTTCAATTAGAAACGCCCAGATAAATTCTAACATTAACCTCATCTCAGTTTTTTCCCACTGAAGGTTTTGTTTTCCAAATGGGGTCAATAAGAATGTGGTGTCAGCCTCGTCAATAAATGAATTAAATGATGAATAGTCAGATGGAAAGTCAATCCCCTTTGATTTAAAATACTTTTCACATACCTCCAGGTATTTTAAAAGCATCCTTTTTGAGTAGTCCATTTATTATATGATAGTAAAAAATTATCCCCACAACTTAGTGTAAGGTTTACATTTGTTAATTGTTTTTGAACCCATCTTAATCTTTACGTATCACCGGGACTCCTGATTAACTAATTCCCTACCGTGGGGAAAATAAGTTCTATTATAAATATACGAAACTCAAATAAATTTTGTATCTTTGTAGTATTATGCCACATAGAAAAATAGAAGCCGTTTTATCTTCAGCTGAAAATGCCTGTCACCAGATTGTTAGAAAAGATTTAACCGGAAAGAAAATTCAGATAGTTGAACTTAATAACAAATTCACAGCAATTGTTAAATCAGTTGACTTTGTAAAAATTGATGGTCCAAGACATATTCTTCTTTATCTTACCCTTGATTTTGATGGTGATATTTTAGTTACAAGACAGCACCTTAGCTGCATTAAAGTTCTTTCAGATAATCATCAAGAACCTTCCTTGAGTGTGTCTTAATAATATAATTTATTTTCTGTAGATCCTCAGCTCCCGTTATATGACCAACCTGGTATAAACACTCAATGATATCCTCCATATCAGTTTTTACTAGAAGGTATATTTCCTTTTTAAATTTTTTAATGTTTCCGGATATGACACATCTCTCATACTCACAAGTCCCGGAATATCCCTGGTACACATAAACTATAGTTATAATACCATTCTCTGACACAATGTCAGTTGAAAAAATGTTCATTATCTCCATCATAAATTGGGGTTTTGTTAATAAATATTTGTTAATTTTCTTGATTTTGTCAAAATGTCAGTCTCGTGTTAAACACCACACAATCCCCTTCCCCACTTTATTACCACTTTCTACCACCATTACACTCCCACTTTTTACCACACAATCATTGTTTTAAATAGCTAAAAGAAGGATTTATCCCCTCTGTGGGTATCTAAAACAACACTTTTTTAAGTATACACATTTCCCAGTAAAAAGTGTATAGTTATATCCCCAGTGGCGTGGATAGACATTTATGTTGTTTAAATAGCTATTTACTGATCTTCAACCGGCAAACTTTAGTTGGTCCATAAGACATTTTGTTGGTATATTTTAAAGCAATAATAAACATATAATACTTAGTGGTAAATTGTGGGACAAGTTAAAATCATTAATGATTTCCATAGTGTCCCCTCACTTATTTACTTATATGTTCCTTTCATTAATTCCTTAAATAATAACTGTGTTATATGTAAATGAATATACTTTAGAACAACTAATATGTTACTTATTTGCTTACCTTACTTATTACACAAAATGCGTTACACAAAATGTAGAATGGGGGACTATGTAAAGATGGGGGAAAAAGATTATAACATATGAGTGAATGAAAAAGGAGACCGGTTTGAGGTCTCCCTTTGTAATGAGTGAGTGTGTTGTAATGTTTTTACCTAACAATTTCTTTTATCTAATCTATTTCTTCATCCTCACCATTCACTATTTGTTCGGAATCTAATACCACCGTTACACTTCTACCAGCAAATGCAGGTTCCCAGGATGCCATTGTTCTAAATGGAAAAAACTTATTCATTTCATCACGTAATGTACTTACAAGCCAAGATTCCATATTACTGGTCGGATTATTTGTGTTAAAATGTATTTTAATTCTTACTTTATCTGGTCTATCTTTATTAATTTCTAAATGTAATATATCAACATCTTCTATATCTGCATGATAAATAAAACTTTTAACCAACATCTCCTGGGTTTTTAAATCATTTAAATCAAGGTTTAATACCTTTGATAAATTATCTATCCCACCAACCGCTTTTGATGTTCTAACAACTCCTAGTGTTTTAATCATATTAGTTAACCTATCTTGACCTTTTTGTGATGTCTCTTCCCTTAATATTCTTCTTATGGATTCATGTATATTCATATTACATTACTTTATTTAAAAATATTTTGATTGCGTCTATTATTTTTTGTTCGTTATGGTCAAAATCTTTTTTGTAAATATTAAAAGGGTCAATTACTTCAAATGTAATTAAAACATCAAAGATTATTGCTATTTGGTGTCTTTCATTGATCCCTTTTTCTATAGCCCATGTTTTTCCATTTTTTTCAAAAAAAAGGGTTTTAACAATTCTAGATGTTTTTTCATCTCTAACGGGTATTTTTTTAACTTCAAAACGTCTTTTTAAAAAATTTAGTATTTTTTTAGTTATATATTCAGTTTCTTCTCTTAATACTTTTCTTATTGATTCTTGTAGGTTCGTATATAGTTCTGATATTAATCTTTCATATCTAACCTTGATTCTATCTTTATAATATTCTTCTAAACTTTTTTTAGCGTCAACATACCATTGGATATCTCCCGGTATTGTACTATATAATTCATAATGGATCCCATCAATTAAAATTGAAATTGTTACTTCTACAAATCTTTTTAAACTCATAGCGTCCCCACCATTTTTAATTAAATTAAAAAACATATTTGATGCCATATCTAATGACTCCTCAAACTCTCTTTCTAAATCCTCGTGTGGTACTCTACGTCGGATTGCTAACATAAAATTGGTTTCTTCCCTTAATATTCTTCTTATGGATTCTTGTAGGTTCATCTATTTATGATTTAATTATTCTCATAATATTTTTAATCCTTTTAATATGTTCATTTAATCTTTGATTATTACCTAATTTTTGAAAAAACCAATTATACAATTTATTTTTTTTCATATTTTCAAGTGATTCATAATCTTCAAACTGAACATATCTGTCATGAACATCTTTTAATTTTTCAAAAGAACAATCACATCTTTGACCTTCTTTATATATTTTATTTTCAAAATAATCAAGTTGTTCTTTGTATTCACTATTATTAGGATTATTATCTAATCTATTTTTCCAATATTTTATATTATTAATATAAGTCTCATAATCACTATTAGTATTATCCACAACAGCCGTCATACTACGAGGATTTTGACAAATTGGGCAATAGTACCCCCATGACCAATCAGACATTTTTTCTGGTTTTTCTCCGTCAGGGTTACATTTTTTACAGACCTCAGATTTTTTTACCATTCCTTTTGGGTAATCGGCATCAGAACTCACCCATGGCATCATTGCGTCTGAACTACATTGATTACAAACATCTCTGTATTTACCTTCTTTTCTATTTTTGTAATATTCATCATTTTCTTTTCTTTTCTTATCTTGTTCTTTGTATGTTTTATAATGTCTACCACCAAACAAATAATCAAAATAAACTTTATTACCCATATAATTTACAACATCATCATTAGGTGTCCATATTGGAACATCTTCAACACTTTTAAAAATATTCATCTCTGAACCATCATAATCTGTGTAAGGTAAATATTCTCCCCTTTTTTTAAGCCATTCTTGATAAAACTTACCAGCGGCATCTTGATTTCCATTAAAAAATTTATCAACCAAAATATCTTGCATAATATACCTATCAAGTGGTCTATTATTTTTATCATCTTCTATTGCACTAATAGCCTTAAAATTATCTATTGCCCTCTGTCTAACATCATCAGTCCTACCAAAAGTATTGGGTCTTGTTGGACTAATTGGCTTTCCATAACCTTTTTCTTTTAATACGGTTTCCAATTTATTTAAAAATTTTGATGGGTCACCTTTTACGTAGTTATCGTAAAAAACATTATCAATAATCTCATTCCAATTTATTTCTTTATCTTCCATACTATATAATTTATTTTAATATTCTTCTTATGTTTTCTTGTAGGTTCATATTACTATATTTCTAATTTGTTTACCTCTCATTCCTTCAGTGGTCTGGCCAGAATAAAATGATTCACCCATAATAAATATTCTTTTTCCTTTATGTTCCTCCAAGAATGATAAAATAAATTCCATTGCCGTTAACACAGTATCTACCATTTCGTATTGAAGGCCATCTTGGTCAATAAGTTCTTTTCTTATAGAATTAAATTTTGATGTCAACTGGTGTTCTATAATTCTAAATACCGTATTTGTTCTAGCAATAAACTGTTTACCATCAATTGTAATCAAAGGAGAATCAATTATTTCAAATTCATATGTTGTATCTCTTCTTATAATTGTCTCAATTTGATACTCCAATATTTCGTTAAGTTCTTCTTGTAGGTTCATATGTTATAAATATATCATACCTAGATTACCTAAGTATAATATACCTATTTGTTGTATATCTTCCCCCTAATACTTTTACCATATTTATTTTTTATATATTCATATAACCCGGAATGAATTTTTTTCATCTCCTCTGTTTTTGAAAGCCAGACAATGAATGTATCCATATTAAGACTTTCGGTCATAATGTGATTTGAAATATCTGTTATTAGTCTATGTTCCCACACATCCGGTTTAAGTGTTTTAGAAAGCATCTTTGACCCATTACAATTTAAATATAAATTAAATACCTCATCAATTAATGGTACTCTTCTGGCAATTATGTGTTTTACGTCTGGACCCATTTTTTAAAGATAATAAAACTACCCATAATAAAAAAGGGGACCTATATCTGGTCCCCTTTGTAATGTGTGATAAATATATTAATCACCACAATGAAGGTGATAGTATTGTTTTACTTTATCTCCGAATATATCTTTGATATAATTTTCCATTGCTTTGTATGCCTGTTCCCACTCCGGTGTTGCATAACTAATATGCTCCTCAAAATATGCGTAGTACATATCTTCTATTACACCGGCTGTAAGATGTATTAAAACCTCATCCCCATTTCTATAGCGACAAATCTTCTCAGGACGATATGTTGTTGACATATGGTAATATATCAAGTCTTCTAAATTAACAATTCTTCTTCTTATGTAGTGCGGAAGATTTGTTTCTTCTTTTAGAACTCTTCTTATGTTTTCTTGTTGGTTCATTATTTATTGTGATATATATTATATAACTCTTTAATTTCGTCCTCAAATACATTGGAAACTTCTGTAACAAATTCTATTTCTTCTTCCGATGGTAAATCTTCCCACCCAAGTTCATATTTATTCCAAATAATTGCTTCCACAGCCCTTAAAGTTAATTCATATTTAAATTGTTCATAACTTTCCGTTTCGTAATATACTTGATCGGCATTTATTGGGAGCAGGTATTTAACCTCATCTAAATCAATTCTCCTATGAAAGAATTTTGATTCATTTAATATTCTTCTTATGGATTCTTTTAATCCTAATAAATCATCCATACTAATTGTTGCACTATCATTACCTAGTTTATTAAGCATATCCGCAAATACATTAGGTTCTTCAGGTGTTTTTGGTTCTTCATATTTAGTTTTGTTACTTGGGTATTTTCCTGTTTTTTGATAAACCTCCATATCATCATCTTTTTGTTCGTCAGAACTAATTAATTTAAGAGCCGAAGGTGGTATTGGGTCTAAAGTTACATAGTATTTAAAATCATTCCCATCATCTTTATGTATTGGGTCATGAAACCATTGGTTATTTATTTTAGATAAATCTATTTCCCATTCATCCCCACCAAAAAAACTATATTCAGGGTCTGAAGCAAAGACCATTGGTAATGGGTCTGAATCAGGAAAATTATGAGACATATAATTTGAGGTGTATTTACCAACTTTGGGTAATAACCCGTGTTTTTGGATACTTTCTCTATTTTTATACGTTGTTCTATGTCGTAACACCCCTTTTGGATGTGCGGGAACTAAAACATCTCTTAATTGTTTAACCTCTTCCCTTAATATTCTTCTTATGGATTCTTTTAAGTTCATATGTAATAAATATATTATTATTCTTATATTTGTGGATATTATGGATTGTATCGTCACCGAAAATAAAAAATCAAACACCATTAAACTTATTCATAGTAAAATAAGTGAGTGGGGAGTAATTGGTGCTAGTCAAAGACTTGGTCTTTCTATTGATAAGTTTGTTGAACTTGGTGTTTTTAACTATCGTTTTGACACATTTCTTAATTACACAGATCTTCTTTATTTATCACTATATGTTGTTGAAAAGAGTGGTCTGGTAAGTAAAGTTGATGAGACTTATGATTTTATGTGGTGGGGTGGGAATTCTAGGATGTATTTTGATTGTGCTGACTTAATTAATAATAATACTATGGTCGGATATGGAACACCATATTATGATGATATTCCTTATCTGGAGATTGAATCTGAAGTTTTTAATAAGTATTCTATTGATTTTCGTAGAACTTATAAGTTAAAGTCCATTTCAGAATTTAAATCATTTAATGAATTTGAATCTTATATCTTAAATGATGTGTCAAAACTTGTATCAGACACAATCTTTGATGTTATTGAAAGAGTTGAAAGGGAAATTAAGGAAGGGTAACTGATGGTTCAAAACTTATAATATAATCATCTTCGTCTAATTTAAGTTGTCTTGCCAAATCATATGTAAAATCCTCAAATAGATATTTTAACTCCCATTTCATTGCTTTAAGATTAAAACCATCTTCACCATCTTTCAGATCTGCCAAATCATATGTTTTTTCCTCCCCATTCCTTAATGTAACTGTTACTGTTCCTTCTAATATCTTATAATAAAAGGTCATAGTCCCATACATATCAAGTTCTACGTGTCTTATCTGGAATTTAAAATCGTATCCTTCTGTGTAGTCAGATTTAAAGTCATTTGATGAAAATATTTGATTCTGGAGATGTCGTCCAAGAAGTATTGTTGGTCTTTCATTTAAAATCTTTCCCAGATTATTAATTCCATTTACTTTTTTTGCAACCGGAATGATACCATCCTTCTTAATCATCTTAAGTAGCCTGGACTGGATGGATGTTTCTTCTTTTAATATTCTTCTTATGTTTTCTTGTAGGTTCATTTTTTTTTCATATTTCTATAATACATAATAAGAACTGGATCATAAACTGATATCATATGTTTTACAAATGTATCTATATCTTCTTTTGGTAATTCTTTCTCAATCTCAATATTGTATTTGTTAAAAATATAGTTCTCTAGCGTTGCCTCAACTAATTTGTATTTGAACTCTTCTAGTGAGTTTGAATCGTAATACATATATGGAATTCCCTTTCTCATCATTTTCTCAAATTTATGATGATCAACCCTTCTAGTGAAAAAATAAGGTAGTTTATTGTTTTCGGTTTCTTCTTTTAATATTTTTCTTATGGTTTCCTGTAAATTCATATAACAATAAATATATAACCGGGAGGTTTAATTAATACTTTTTTATTGTCATAAATGGGATATATACTCGGATTTTTTCCGATTATATATTTAAAATTCGTCATTAAGTCCGGCAACTGTTATAAGTATAATCCCAACAATTAAAATTAGTGTCATATTATTTTTTACTGAGATATAAGTAAAAAATAATTAATTATCTATAAATGTGTGTATACTCTTTTTTGATTTTATCATCAAAGTATTCCGAAAGGGCTGAAAAGGTCTCCTCATGCCATTCTTCATTTTCATCAAATGATGTATATAACTGCCAGTGAAGTCCATCAATTGTCATTGATATTACAACAAATTTATATCTATCTAAATCTGGTTTTGTTCCAGTTCTTGAGTATTCTCTTTGGAACATTTCTTTTGCTGAGTCTAATGACGATTCAAATTCTTCTTCAATATCCTCTTGTGAAACCCTACGTCTTATAAATGCCGGAAGTTTTGTTTCCTCTTTTAATATTCTTTTTATGGATTCTTTTAAATTCATATAATCATAAATACTATTAGAAATAAAAAACCCCATCTTTATCAGATGAGGTGATAAATTATTTCATCGTTTAGATTGAGGTAATAAACCCACACCGTCACACCCGGTATTTGGCGGTCAGATTATTTATTAGGAGTTCTGACATCCTTTTTACATATCAAAGTATTTATACATACTACAATCAGCATTATTGTAATATTCTTTTATTTCTTTATCAAACATTCTTTTAATATTATAAAGTAACTCACCATAAACTGCATATTCCTCGTCCTCATCTTTTCTATAGTACTCCGGAAATATCTCAAGTGTTCTTTCAGCAACTGCTCTTACAACAACACTCCAGTAAAGTTGTAAACCATACTCAGGATCCTTATCTTTATACTTATCTTTCCAGTAACAAGGTTCCTGGTCCTCAAGTTCTTGTTTTAATATTTTATCTACACTATCAAATCTTCTAATTATGAACATTTCATAATCATTTCTTTCTTCTCTTAGAACTTTTCTTATGGATTCTCTTAAATTCACTTATATGTTGTTTCAGGTATTTTATTAATATCTACATCATCTATTAGTAGCTGGACCACATACTTTCTTCTAATAATTACTTCTATGTCCTCAATCAAATCTGAATAATATGAATGTATTCTTTTATCTGTTGATACAATTTTTGCACTTACACTAAATGTTGGCATTTTTTTACTAGTATAGTATTCTGCTTCACCTGTAACATTTTTAATTGATGTTATTTTAAATTCTTTAATTGTATCTATAATATCACAAGTAGTTGGTGACAACCATTCATTATTAATTGCAAAGTCAGCAAAGTCCATATATTGATCCTGGGTTTTACAAAGTTTGTTAGTTGAGGTGATTACCTCATCAATTATCTTTTGAAATCTCTTAACTAGTTTATCGTCACTTTCATTAAGTTCAGATACATTCATTAAACCCTTTATTCTTGACAGCTCTTCATTTAATTTCATATATATAAATATTTATATGTAACCTATTTTGTAAATAAATGAAATATATAATCACAGAAAGTCAATTAAGTAGAACCAAAAACTTTGTTTTTAATAAGATAGATGAGTGGGGTCTTTGGAAAACAATTGACAGACTTAATTTAAATATTGATACTCTTGATAGAATTTTTGATGGTGGTATGCCAGATTGGTTTAATTGTGGTGTACTTAATGATTTAATCAAGTTTTACTATAGTAAAGGAGAAATAAAACTAAATAAAACTAAAGAAATAGATGGTGTTTTATATGGTTTAAAATGTGATTGGGATGACTTTGGTAATGCAAACTATTTTAAATTAACTAACTTTGAAACTAAAGAGGGTATTAGCGGTTATGCCACACCATACTGGGAAGGTAATTGTTATTTACCAATTGATGCCGAATATTATACATACGATGCTGAAGAAGATTTTAACGAATTTAATTTTCACGAATACGAAACTTTTAATTTAAAAAGTAAATTTTCTTCTTTTAGGGAATTCAAAGAATACGCCGATAATGAAATCCCTGATATAATAATAAATTACATAGTAAGAATATTACCTAAGACAAGAGAAGAGTCCGGGAGTTGGGATTAAATTATAAACTAATTGTAACCCCAACAAACATAACTAAAGCTCCGGTAACAATTGGGTAAAATCTTGGTTGAGAATAAAATGGTTTCTTTTCAGTTGTAGATCCTCCAACATAAACCGGTGGTGTTAGAACTCCGGCTAATATAAATGCTGCCCCACCCATTAACATTCCACCGCCAACCGAAATTCTAGATTGTGGTGAAGAATCATATGGAGGAAGATTAAGTTGCACCTTAGTTGTTTGTATTTCTTTTACTGGTGTAAAATCAAACGATTGGTACGAATCTTGAGAAAAACAAGTAAACGTAAATAAACTTAAAAGGATAACCAATATATTTTTCATAGTTTTTGATAAATTTTAACGACAGTTGTTGTATCTGTTTTTTGTTTATGATTTCCGTAAGCATCACAATCAATTTTTTTTGATGATTTACAGGCAAATAGTAGTGGTAAAATAATTAATAGTTTTTTCATCCTTGAGGTTGTTTTTGAGTTTTCTTTTTATTTATAAATTTCCTAATCTCAACACCAAGGTCCTGATCATTAGCATATTGTTTAACTAGTTTTTCAATTATCTCCAGTTTTAAGTTCTCCTGGATATAACAAATTTTATTCAGACTATTGTTTTCCATCTTTCCAATCATTAAATGTCATATCAAATCCCATATCTTATCTTGTTTGTCTTACAAAGATAAGAATATTATTTTATATTTCCAAATTTTTATTTAACAATTTCCCAACAAGTTTTATCAGCAACCCCCAAATCGTATGGACATCGTGTTTTAACCCCCTCTCTCAATCCAACAACACTATATTTATCACCACCTTTAATTATACTTGTTTTACCATTGGTATCTTGATACATACTACGAACATGAACAATACATTCTCCCCCAACAACTGAACAAAATACATCACCTCTGTTTGTTCCACTACTCGGTAATCTTAAAATTGTTCCCTTTGGTATGTCAATTGTTTCGGGTGTGTTATATGAATTTGAAGTTCCTTTCAAATCTTTCTTTGCTCGGATAAGTATATCACCCTTTAATTCAAAATTGGGTTTCCTTTCCTCAAGAATATCCAAACTATCTTTTGTTAATCGGCTTAACACTTGTTTGTCATCCAACTCATTTACCAATATCTCATTTAGAGTATCAGTATTACCACTCGCAAGTTCATCAGCAATTTGCTTAATCAATAAATCTCTCATAACGTTTGTTTTAATTAGAAAATACAAAGATAAGAAAAATGTTTTGATTTGCAAAGGATTATTTTTGTTTGTTATACCAATTAATGAACTTCACAACACCATCATACGCAATATTAATTTCACAAGAAAAAACAGTTTCTTCAAGATCCCTAAGTATGTAAATATCATTTGCATCTTTTGGATTACTCAATAGGTTCTTACACGTTTTAACTACTGGCATCAACCATTCCCAAGACTTATTATATTTCATTTCATTAGGCTCTAAGAAAGGAAAATCCAAATCATAAAAATAGTATCTATCATCATTTATACCTTCGTGATATCTAAGTGTTTTAATACCCATAAAGTCCGCGATCATTACATTCTTTTCTTCAATTGTTACCATATCTTTTATTTTTCTCGTTCAATAAATTCAATTAACTTTTCAAGACAAGCAATCTCTGCAAGTTCAAATGTCTCATATAAGTCACCGTAGTATATCCTGTCCTTTTGAAAGTTATCAAGTGTATAACTCCAATTATTTTTTGTCACTTGGTTTATTTTGATTGTCCACAGGTAGTTTTCTCTAAACCACCTAAATGCTTGTGAGAATGTTGGGGCTAAAACATTTGTTTCTGCCACATTGTTTGGATTTACATATTTAATTTTACCTAATTCCTTAAATCCGCCCATATAAAAACTAAAACAAGGTTCATCAAAACCCAATTGTTTCAATTTTAAAGCGTGGTCATAAGGTACAAATTCTTTTTCCATATCTCTTAGTCTTTTCTATTTATATTAATACCTATGATAATTCCCGTGATTATCCCAATCGCTAACATTAATGTTTCTATATTCATATCTCTTATTGTTTATTACTCATTAATAACTTCTTTA
>Ga0315903_10000056_pt1 | contig 165350 bp, 242 predicted proteins | sample LakEriMetagenome_7_FD_203524 | JGI IMG/M metagenome (GOLD analysis project Ga0315903, IMG submission 203524) | Freshwater fungal communities from buoy surface, Lake Erie, Ohio, United States - Buoy 2 MA119 | ecosystem: Environmental > Aquatic > Freshwater > Lake | place: USA: Lake Erie, Ohio...
GATAGAATATTTGGAAATAAAAAAAGAGAAAAAGCTTTAGATGAAATGATGAGAATTAGTGATGAGATAGGTGCTTATGTAGATGAACCTATTGATAATCCTCTTATTAAAAAGATTCCGGAGTAGTATAATGGCAGTGCGGCGGTCTCCAAAACCGTTAGTGGGGGTTCGATTCCCTCCTCCGGAGCCAGAAAGGTTAACATGAAAGTTTATATCGGTGAATACTGGGTACCTTTTCCGTCATCTGAGTATGGTGGTATGTGGGCTGTTATAGCGGAAAATAAAGATCAGTGTATTGAAATGCTTAAAGGAACAGCTTTTTTTGGTAACGATTATGATTACTTAATTCCAGACGCTGTTGAAAAAGCTTGGGCACTAGTTCTTCATCCCGACTATGATAAACATGGTCAGAAACCTGGTATACTAAAACCGGAAATTATTGAAACATTTTTTACATAAACGCGGAGTTCGTATAGTGGTAATACCTTAGCCTTCCAAGCTAAAGCGAGGAGTTCGATTCTCCTACTCCGCTCCAATAAGGAGTAATCGTGCGTAGACAGTTAGATATCGAAGAAGTAAAAGCTTTTATTGATAAGCAAAGCCCTGAAACAAAAATTTACATTGGTGCTGATTCTGATCGATATAAAGTAGGTAAAATATGGTACGCAGATTACACATTAGCAGTAGTAGTTCATATTGATGGTAGACATGGTTGTAAAATTTTTGGAGAGGTACAAACAGAAGTAGATTATGATGCTAAAGCAAGTAAACCGTCATTACGTTTAATGAATGAAGTTTACAAAGTAGCAGAGATGTATCAGAAGTTAGTAGACGTAATCGGGGACCGGAATGTAGAGATACATCTGGATATTAATCCCGATGAACACTATAATAGTAGTATTGTTATACAACAAGCCGTAGGTTATATTAGAGGTGTATGTAACGTAGTGCCTCTTGTTAAACCTAATGCATTTGCAGCAAGTTACGCTGCAGATAGGCTTAAAGAGTTGTTAGCAGCATAAGCCGGTTTAGCTCATCAGGTAGAGCAGTTGATTTGTAATCATCAGGTGGTGGGTTCGAGTCCTGCAACCGGCACCAATGCCCGGGTGGTGAAATGGTAGACACAAAGGACTTAAAATCCTTCGCCGAAAGGCGTGCCGGTTCGAGTCCGGCTCCGGGTACCATTTACATTAAGGAGATATTATGAGTAGTTTAAAAGGAACTAAAACTGCAGAATGTTTGAAAGAAGCTTTTGCGGGTGAATCGATGGCTAACCGCCGTTATTTGTATTTTGCAAACCAATGTGACATTGCAGGTGAGAATGATCTAGCAGCATTGTTCCGTTCTACAGCTGAAGGTGAAACTGGTCACGCCCATGGTCATATGGAGTACTTGATTGAGGGTGGAGCTGGTGAACCTGGTACCAGCATGCCAGCAAAGAATGCCCGTCAAATGCTAGAAGCAGCTATTGCAGGAGAGACACATGAGTATTCAGACATGTATCCTGGTATGGCTAAAACTGCACGTGAAGAAGGTTTTGATGAAGTAGCCGACTGGTTTGAGACATTAGCTAAAGCAGAACGTAGTCATGCTAATCGTTATCAAAAAGCTTTGGATAAACACTTGTCAGATACTTAAAGTTAATGGGCCGAAAGGCCCATTTTTTAAAATGAACTTATCTAATCCTCTTTCTTTAAAAGAATCTATTTTTTCTGATGACCTGAAAAAATATTTTGGTGACGAATTCTCGCAGTTCGAAAAAAACTTTTTTGCAGAACTTGTTAACTATCTATATGTAGGGGAATATCAAGCCACTTTAGTTTACTCACTTATTTCTGAAAACATTAAAAACAAAAATTATTTAAGTGATATTAATACTATCGGTTTAGACCACATTACAACCCTACAACATTTCTTACAAGAGATGAGTGAAGAGGAACGTGGTCATTCATTATTGTTAGAAGATTTTTTATCTAAAAAAATTAATTTCAATATTACAAAAGAGCGAAAACAATATCTGGAAGATTTTTCTAAAGAATTCGTCGATCGATATCCATTATTGGATGTGCTGCTTTTCTACCATCTCGGTGAATGTAACTTTTGGACATGTCTGTATTTGATCTATAAACATACACAAGATGAGGATATTAAGAAGTTTTTTCATAAACTCTTAATAGATGAGTCTAAACATTTCCATAACATATTTCGCTTCTTTAAACTAGCAAAAAATAATATTAAAATTAATGAAAGCAATTTTTTATATGTATGTAATGTATTTAAATTTTGCAATCTTGAATATATAATTTCTCTCTTTCAACTACCTAACAATAACTCTGAAAAAGATATATTCTTTAATAAATTAGTTTATAATCAAGAATGGCAAAAAGCTTTTAACGAAATCTTTATGAAAAAAAGCTTTAAAACATATAATTTACTCTTTCCAGCTGAAACATTTGAAAGCTACTTTAACAAGGTCAATGGTAGTCACAGTGAATGGTTATACTTAAAAAAATAAATTAAGTGGCGCTTTTCTTGTTGCCTATATATAATGTAGTGAGGAGGAGCTTAATGAAAGTAGAATTTAATTCCCTGCATTGGGACAACGTCAATAAAGATATGTTAGATGCTCATAAGTCAGTTATGAAGCATTTTGACATACCTGTCAATTACCATAACCTTAATTGGAATCATGGCACCTGGATGCAGGTGATTCATAGTGAATCTAAATCAGATGTAGTAGTAACTATTGAACCAGATTGTGTTATACTAGATAAGCAAAAAGTTTTGGACATTATTAGATACGCGTATAAGAATAATACGTTTGTAGGTATCGCACAAGTATCCAATCATATACCACCTAAAAGTCACATCTATGCAGCACCAGGTTTCTACGTGATGCCTACCAAACTTTATAATGAATTAAACTGCCCTTCATTTACAGAAACATATCGATCAGATACAGCAGAAGAAATAAGTTATATTGCAGAAGAAAAAGGCATTCGTTACCGGGCATTACGACCAACTTACTTTGAAGGGGAACCTGGTGAGGGGTTATGGCCCTTAAGTAACCTTGGTTACTACGGTATTGGTACAGTCTTTGAAGATACCGTCTATCATCTTTATCAGTCACGTATGGCTCAAAATATTGAGTTATTTGTTAAGCGATGTAGTGAAATTATTAACAATACCTTCTCAACCGAACATATGACATCTTCAACAACGTTTAACTACAAAGGAAAAATAGTTAGATGAAAATTTTATTTCATGCTAATACATTAAACTACAGGGGTACAACTGTTGCCATAACAGACTATGCTCGCTACAATCAGGAAATATTTGGTAATGAATCTGTCATAGCTTACAATCATAGCCTAGGTTATGAGAAAGATATGGGTTCAGAGCAAGCAGTTATTGATCGTCTTAAAAAAGACTTTAATGTAATTGGGTATAGAGAAGGCGATTTAGAAGCTATTATTTCTAAAGAGCAAATTGATCTCGCTTACTTTATTCGTTCAGGGCAAAAAGAACCTTTACCAACTAACTGTAAGACTGCAGTACATTCGGTATTTCAGTTTAATCAACCTCATGGAGATAGGTATGCGTATATCTCTAAATGGTTATCTGATGAGATGTCACAGGGAGAGATACCTTACGTACCACATATTGTTAAGTTACCAGAACCTAATGGGGACTTTAAAGGGTACTTAGATATTCCTAAAGATAAAATAGTGATTGGTAGGTATGGTGGTTACTTTACATTTGATATTGAGTCTGTTAGAGATAGTATTCTCAAATTAGTTAATACTGACGACCGTTATGTATTTTTATTTGTAGGTACCCAGCCTTTTTCAGATCACCCTAACATTAAGTTCATTAACGAAATTCACGATCTACAGAAGAAAGCTAATTTCATTAATACATGTGATGCAATGATACATGCAAGATATAGAGGTGAGTCTTTTGGACTATCTATTGCAGAATTTCTGTATCTAAACAAACCGGTAATTGCATGGAATGGTGGTCATGACAAAAACCATTTAGATATGTTAAAAAATAGCGATACCTTATATAATAATGAGGATGACTTCTTTTATATCTTAAAAAATATTAAAGACATTAAACAAGACTGGACTCAAAGAGTAGCAGAGTTTAGTCCAGACAAGGTGATGAAAAAATTTAATGAGGTATTTTTATGCTAGTGTTTAAACGAGTAACCACCCCTGCAGAAGCTGAGATATTGCGTACTATTCGTAATGAATGTAAAGACTACATGACACGTAGTACGGAATATATTACTCCTGAGCAGCAGGCTGAGTGGTTTAAAACTGCGTTTAAAAAATATGAACTATATATTGCTTATGCTATCGAGCATGGTGCGGTTGTAGTTAATGCAGGGTTTGGTGTCATACATTTAGAAGAAGATCAATACCTCCTTACAGGAGGTTTGACACCAGACTATAGAGATAAGGGTTTAGGAACACCTTTATTTAAGTTCTTGATCGATAATTGTAATAAACAACTACCTATAAGACTAGAAGTTCTTAAAACAAATACGCGTGCTCTTAAAACATACGAGAAGCTAGGGTTTGTTACAACAGGTGAGGTGAACGATAGAATCTTTTCTATGGAGTACAGGTATGATTCCGTTATTTAAAGTCGGTATGTCAGACAAAGCAGCTGACAAGGTTGCTAAGGTATTAAGCTCAGGATTCGTAGGGCAAGGGCCAGTAGTAGAAGAGTTTGAAGATCTACTTCAGAAAGAATTAAAGTGTAAAACCAGACCGGTAACAGTTAACTCCTGTACATCGGCAATTGATCTTGCTTTAGAACTTTGTAAAGTTGAACCCGGTGATGAGGTTATTACAACACCTCAAACTTGCTTTGCATCTAACGTTCACATTATTCATCGCAAAGCTAGAATTCGCTGGGCTGATATAGACCCTATTACAGGTCTTATTGATCCCGAATCTGTTAAAAAGCTAATCACAGATAAAACAAAAGCCATTGTAGCAGTTAACTGGGCTGGTAAATTTTGTGACTATAGTACACTTAAAACATTTGGTGTACCTGTAATTGAAGATGCTGCACATTGCTGGGATGTATTCAACGATAAAGATGTTGTACGTGGTGATTACATCTGTTATAGTTTTCAAGCAATCAAGTTTTTGACTACAGCAGATGGAGGTATTCTAATTTGCCCTGCAGATAAAGAAGCTGATGCAAGAATTTTAAGGTGGTATGGACTAGACCGTACTAAAAATGAATCCTTCAGATGTACGCAAAACATTACACAGGTAGGTTTCAAATATCATATGAATGATGTTAATGCATCCATTGGTATTACAAATATACCTGAAGCTAGAAACTCTGTACTAGCTAGTAGACTAAACTCTTATGATTATATTAACAGGGTTAAAAATGAATTACTAACCCTACCCACTTGGGATGAGACATGCTCCTACTGGTTATTCAGCATGCATGTAAAAGCAGGTCACAAAGACAGGTTTACAAAATATCTTCAAGATAATGGCATAGCATCAAGCCCAGTTCATTTTAGAAATGATCATTACGATAGCACTATTCACTTCAGCGAAGGTATTCTACCAGGTGTAGATTCTTTTACTGATACTCAGATATGTATTCCTAATGGGTGGTGGGTATCGTCACAAGATAAAGAACACATTATTTATACACTGAACAATTTTAAATGAATATATTGATCATAGGTGGGCACGGATACATCGGAAGTGCTTTAACCAAATACTTTCATGATAAAAATATTTCTGCTATACCTATAGGTAAAAGAGACGATGATTACAATAACCTATCACCAGAGTTTTTAAATCAATTTACACATATAATTTTACTAGCAGGCCATTCTAGTGTACAGATGTGTATTGGAGATTTGTCCTCTCCATGGAATAATAATGTTCGCAACTTTGACAATCTCTTAAAGAAAATTAATCCTAGCATCCCGGTTATCTACGCAAGCAGCTCATCTGTTTACGGTAATAGAAACGAAAAGATTTACGTAGAGTCCGATACCTCGTTTGATTATGTAAACAACTACGATCTTACTAAATCAGCTTTAGATTTGTTAGCAATTAAACATATGGCTGAAGGTAGATACATTACGGGATTAAGATTCGGTACTGTAAACGGTGTATCTAGTACTTTAAGAATTGACCTAATGATTAACTCTATGGTTTGGTCTTCGTATCTAAGAAGACAAGTTTTCATAAGCAATAAAGAAATTAACAGACCTATTTTGGGTATCAATGACCTTTGTAATGCTGTAAATGCAATTGTAGTGGATAAACCTAGCTCAGGAATATACAATCTTTCTTCTTTTAATACAACAGTAGAAGATGTAGCTAAAAAAGTATGTACCATTACAGACGCGCAGCTGGTTGATTTAGGTAGTACATCTCACCCTTACAACTTTTCTATAAACTCCGATAAGTTTAAATATAGGTATAATTTTCAATTTTTAGAAACAGAAGAAGAAATTATTCTCAACTTAATTAATAATATCAGACAAGATAAATGTAACCCAGTAAAACGAGACAGTTATTTTAAATATGATTGATTACCTTATTGTAATTTACAACAATTATGATCTTTTAGATCTTCAAGTTAAAAACTTTAAGACTAGATTACCAAAGAAAGATTATAGGTTAATCGTTGTAGATAACACACCAAACGAAAATAAACAAACTATTGATGTCGACCCTATCATCGATAAACTAGTTTTATTAGATAGTGTTCCTACATTTGATGGTGTATCTCACGGCCATGCTATTAATGAAGGGTTAAAGCATTGTACTTCCGATATTGTTGGTATTATTGATTCCGATTTCTTCTTCCTGTCCAATAATATTCATGAGTATGTTTTTAAGAAGTTTGCTGAGGGGTATCAAGCTGTAGGCTGCGAGTACAATGATGGTAAAGATACTAAAGCCTGGGTCAATATTAACCCTAAGAACTTCGAAAATATTCCTTGCTGCTTTGGTGCTTACTATACTAGAGAATTAGCTACTAGTCAAAGCTGGGTAATTACCCCGGAAGAAGTTAATACAAATAAAGCTGAAGGTTTCGTTGAGGTAGGTTATAGAATTAGAAAACACATTCTAGATAATAATATTAAAACCTTAAACTGGAAGACAGACTCTCAAAACTATGGTTGTTGTTATTTTAAAAACGACGACAATGAAATAATGGGTATACATTACGTAGCCGGGTCTCATAGACGTTGGAATGAATCTTCTAAAGAAGAGGTTAGTAATATTATTAGTGTTGACCACAATAACTGTGAAGAGCTTACACATTGTTTATGTTGTAATGGTACAAATCTAGAAAAAATACTGGATCTCAATAATCAACCTCTAGCTAATAGCTACTTAAATTATATTAACGAAGCTGAATGGGTGTATCCTCTAGCTATCAACTACTGCCACGACTGTACTCACATACAACTTACTCATTCAGTTAACCCTGATTTACTATTTAAAAATTATCTGTACGTTAGTGGTACAACAAAGACACTTAAAGATTATTTTGATTGGTTTGTAGATTTTTCTAAGCAATACGTTGATGGTAAGACTGTTCTTGATATTGCTTGTAATGATGGCACGCAATTAGATTCATTTAAAGTAAAGGGATATAGTACTTTTGGCATTGACCCTGCTGTGAACTTATATCCACTAAGCTCTAAAAACCATAATATCGTCTGTGACTATCTTACAGAAGATTCTATAGGTAAGTTGAATACTAAGTTTGATATAATTATTGCACAAAACGTATTTGCACATAATACTTACCCTAAAGAGTTTTTAGAGATATGTAAGAATAATTTGTCAGATAATGGTAGAATTTTCATTCAGACTTCTCAAGCTAATATGGTAAGGAATAACGAATTCGATACTATCTATCATGAGCATATCTCTTTCTTTAGTGAGAAATCATTTCATGCATTAGCTAAAAGGGCAGGGTTAAAACTTATTGATATACAGAGAACACCTGTACACGGTACTAGTTTTGTTTTCGTCTTAGGTAAAGAATCTTCCGAGGCTTCATATACCCCTGAAGAGGATCTAACATACTTTAAGATGTTAAGGTATGCAAAAAATTGTAAAGAAATAGCTCAAGCTACTTCGGATAAGATTCTACAATTAAAGAGAGACGGTTACAAGATGATTGGTTATGGTGCAGCAGCTAAAGGTAATACATTCTTAAATTTTGCAAAGTTTAACTTAGATTATATTGTAGATGATAATCCTCTTAAGCAAGGTCTGTATTCACCCGGGTCAAAGATTTTAATTAAACATCCAGATGCTATATTGCAGGAAGAAACAAAAGTATGTATTGTGCCTCTGGCATGGAACTTCTTTGATGAGATACGAACTAAAGTATTGAACCGTAAGAGTAAAGACGTTATATTTCTTAGATATTTTCCTGAAGTAAAGATATTAGAAAATTAATTATGTACAGAACTATTATTACTCATTTTTATAACGAAGAGTATCTCTTACCCTGGTGGTTAAATCATCATAAGAAATACTTTTATCACGGTATCTTAATTGACTACGCATCTACAGATCGGTCAGTTGAAATCATCAAACAGATATGTCCTGACTGGACAATCATCCCGTCTAGAAATGAAATGTTTGATGCTAGGTTGATTGACGAAGAAGTAATGGATATTGAAAAAAATATTGATGGCTGGCGTATTTGTCTAAACACTACTGAATTTATTAGAGGTAATTTTGATATTTTAGACAAAGCGTCGGCTGATTCTTTTATCCTGCCTTGTCATACTATGGTAGATAAAGATCCATTGACGCAGCCTAATCATAACTTATCATTAGTAGAACAAAAACCTCATGGTATTAAGTATAACTCTACCCCTGGTTTTAAAAATAGAAGACCAAGGTGTATTCATAAACAAAAAAATATAAAATACCCGTTAGGTAGACATTACGATACAGACCCCACTACAGATGAACTTGAAATTCTTTGGTATGGTTGGTCACCGTTTAATGAGCAGACTTTAACTCGTAAACTACAAATCCAGACACGTATACCTGAAAGCGACAAAGCACAAGGGTTTGGTAGAGAGCATATTACTACACGAGATAGACTTTACCATGAATTTTACACCAACTACTTTTCTAAAGCTGAGGTAGTTTAATGCCTAGATTTTCTATAGTATGCCCTGTATACAGAATGAAAGATAACTTGAATGAAAAGTTTCTTATTCAGTATCTTTCAAACTTATCTGAGCAAACATTTAAAGATTTTGAAGTAGTTATTTCAGATCAAAGCACGGATGACTCAAATTTAGACATTGTTAAAGTTTTTGAAAAAGTTTTAGATATAACATACGTTAGGAATACTTCTAATGTAAAGAATGCAGCTAATAATGTCAATCATGGAATTAAATATGCTAAAGGAGAACTTTTAAAACTACTTTACATGGATGATTTTTTTGTTAATCAAAATGCTCTGCATATTATAAACGAAAATTTTAAAAACAATCCTAATAACAAGTGGTTAATTTCAGGTTTTATACACTGCTCAGAAGATAAATCAAAATATTACGATGCTAGGCTTCCATGGTATGGTAATAAGCATGTGAATGGTGATAACACAACAGGTAATCCATCCAACTATACTGTTAGACGAGAATGTGCGTTAGAGATGGATGAAAACTTAGTATGGATAGTAGATGGTGAATATTTCTATCGTTCTTATTATCATTACGGTGATCCAATTCTACTTAATGAAATTTTAGTTTGTTTTAGAGATCATGGCGACTCAGCATTTAGGAGACCTGACTTAAGAGAGCTAGACGCAAAGGAGAGACAGTACTGTATTGACAAATATAATGGAGTAGTTGAGCATAAACTTATATAATTTACTTTTTGTGGTATTTTAATTATGATTAGAATTTTCATGACATCGAGCGGTAAGCTCAGTCAAACTTTAAACGTATTACCCGTCCTATCCGGTATCTACAAATCTACCGGACACAAAATTTCCCTCGTTGTAAGAAACGACATGATGGTATTCAACGGGCTTAAAGAGTTCATGCATATGCAGGATTGTATTGCTGCGTTTAAGTTTGAATACGAAGCAGCTATTGATGATAGTTATCAAACTATTTCTCGATTCGACAACTTTAAAGCCGACCCTAATGTTCCTTTCGAAACTCTTAGACTAGAACAGGATTTTAAAGCCAGGTACAATATAGATTTTGAAATAGATAATAGTTTTGTTCTTAATGTACCTGATGTAGAGCCAATCCAGGACAAGTATCTGGTAGGCGACAAATCATCTACAAATTTTCTAGCATCGACAGGAAAATTTCCGCTAGATAAATGCCACTTTTTAGATTATAATAATACTGTTGCATTCAATGCCGGTTTGATCAAGGCATCTCCTAACCCCTTACTTTCTACCATTACAGGTATTTCGGTGATAGGGGATCTTCTCAACAAAGAGGTTCTCGTTTTATGGGATAAGTCTTTAATTAAAGAAGGTGACAAACACATTACGTATTATTATAACAAACAATATTACCGTGACAGAAATTGCGTTTTCCTACCAATGGAAGAATTTCAAATACCCGAAGAGGATACATTATGAAAATAAGTAGCGAGACACTCGCATTACTAAAAAACTTTGCTTCAATTAATATGAACATGCTTTTTAGACCTGGGGATATGATTAGTACTATCTCAGCGTCAAGAAGTGTGTTTGCAAAAGCTCAGATCAAAGAAACAATACCTAACGAATTTGCTATTTACGAACTAAACTCGTTACTAGCAATGATGACTATTGTTGAAAATCAAGAAGTAGAATTTAACGATAAGTCCGTGTCTATTAGTAGCCCGGCTGGTAAGTTCGAATATTTTTATTCAGATCCCGAGACAGTAGTTGCGGCACCTACAGGTACTATCGATCAAGTAGACGTTTATAGGTTTACTTTGACAGCTGAAGATGTACAGATGATTATGAAAGCCGCTTCTATTACTAGTGCGCCATCTATCTCAGTTACCAGTAGAGATCAGTCAGTAGTTTTATCTGTAGGTGATAGAAAGAACCCTACTTCTTCTAACTTTAAGAAAGAAGTAGGTACATGCTTTGAACCATTTGATGTCTTTATTGCTGTTGAAAATCTTAAAGTGATTCCTGATGCATATGAAGTATCAGTATCAAAGATTCCTAAAGGTAAAGCTAAATTTTTATACTTCAAGCATATGTCAAGACAGCTTCAGTATTGGATTGCCTGTGAACCTGATTCAATTCTTTAATTATGGAAAAACATTTTTTATGGGTAGAGGAATATAGACCCAAAACTATTTCTGAATGTATCTTACCTAAAAATTTAAAAGCTATATTTCATCAATTTGCAAAGTCAGGTGAAATACAGAACTTACTTCTAACTGGTACTGCAGGTACAGGTAAGACAACAATTGCACGTGCATTATGCGAAGAACTAAAGACAGATTACATCATTATTAATGGATCAGAAGAATCTGGTATTGATGTTCTTAGAACTAAGATTAAAGACTTTGCATCTACAATCTCGTTCACGGGTAATACTAAGGTTGTTATATTAGATGAAGCAGATTATTTAAATCCTAACTCCACTCAACCGGCTTTGAGACGGTTTATGGAAGAGTTCGCTAATAATTGTAGGTTCATTCTTACTTGTAATCTAAAAAATAGAATTATACCTGCACTTCATAGTAGATGTGCTGTAGTAGAATTTAAGATTCCTAAAAATGAAAAGCAAAAAATTGCTGCAGAGTTTTTTGAAAGAGTAACTAATATTCTCGCTAAGGAGAATGTAACTTATAGTAAAGTAGTAGTAGCTAGAGTAGTAGAGAAATTTTTCCCTGACTTCCGCAGGACACTAAATGAGTTGCAACGTTATTCTCAAATAGGTGCTATTGATGAAGGTATACTAACTAGCACAGGTGATGCTAATATTGAGGAACTGATTAGTTCACTAAAAGAAAAAGATTGGAAAAAAATGCGAACATGGGTAGCTAACAACATGGACAATGATCCTGCTACCCTATTCAGAAAAATATACGATAATGTTCTACCACTAACTAATCAAGTTCCTAACCTGGTACTTACTATTGCAGACTATCAGTATAAATCTGCATTTGTGAGCGACCAAGAGATTAACTTAATTGCATGTCTAACTGAAATAATGGCATCGGTGGAGGTAAAATGAGTGTTAAAGAAATCAGCAAACATACGTCTGATGACGGTCAAAGAACGGCCCTAGTATTAGCCAGAGGTGATGCTTACAGAGTAACATGCTTTGATAGTTACTTTGAAACGTCAATGGAATATTTTTGTGATCGTTTACAAGAGGCAGAGGATAAAGCGGAAGACTGGGTGCTTCGAGCATGACCGATATTAATGATGTATTCGGAAAACCAGTAGAGGTTATCAAGCAAGTGGAAGAAAAACCACCTGCTATTTCTCCGTTTGATTTTATCAATGCTATCTCGTTTGGCAAAGATAATCTTATTGTAGATGAATGGTCAGAAAAACAGTACAATTCGTACGTTATTAATAAAGGTCTATCCTTCGGTTCAGATACGGTAATTCAAGCAAACGAGATGAATTCAAGACCGCATCTGGATAAGAAACTGCAATTTGATTTTCTTATAAATATCATCAGGCCACGTAAGAGATTCAATAAATGGATCAAGGCTCAGAGAATTGAAGCGATAGATATAGTTAAAGATTACTATGGTTACAGCACTGAAAAAGCTCGCCAAGCCCTTTCTATTCTATCCGATTCACAGATAGATCATTTAAAACAAAAATTAAAAAAGGGTGGAAGTGATGTCAAATGATTTTTTTCGTGTAGATATTCCAGGCTACACGCCATTAGAAGTAACTTTAGTGCAGCCAGATGATTTTCTTAAAGTACGTGAAACGCTAACTAGAATAGGGGTTGCATCTAGGAAAGATAAAATTTTATATCAATCCTGTCATATATTACATAAGCAAGGTAAATATTACATTGTACACTTTAAGGAATTATTTGCATTAGACGGTAAGAGTACAGATTTAACCGATAACGATTTACAAAGACGTAATACTATTGCAAAATTATTGTCTGACTGGGGTCTAGTAAAAATTTTAAACCCAAATAACTTCTCAGATCTTGCACCTTTATCGCAGATTAAAGTAATTGCCTTCAAGGATAAGGATGACTGGGAACTTCAAACTAAGTATAATATTGGTAAGAAGAAACTGGATTACGAAGAATAAGCATATATAATATCGGATTCCTCGGGATGGGGAACCTCCCTGGACAAGGAGATCAAAACTGTCCGACCTATGCCAATTGGATAGGTTTTACTGACTACAACTCGCTTAACAAGGAGAAAACTATGTTGTATTACGCTGACATGGCTATCGATGCCATTCAGTCAAGCAAGTCTGCTTGGCTAAACACCTTCATCAAAGAAGAAACAGTTCGCAAGCCTCTTCAACAATTTGTTGATGCTCAAACATCTTTTACAAAACAAGTTACAAAAACTTGGTATGATGTAACTGGTGCTGCAGCAAAAGCAGTAGTTGAAAAAACTTTTAATAAGGAGGCAAAATAATGAACTGGTTGTTACAAACTACACCTAAAGATTTTGGCTCATTAACTAAGGACTTTGATAAGTTCTTTGTTGGTTTCGATGATCATTTTAATCGCATGGCTAAAATGCATGACGAGATTGCCAAAAACATCCCTAACTATCCGCCTTACAATATTCGTAAGGCAGATGAAAACAAATATGTGATTGAGCTAGCCGTTGCTGGTTTTGCTAAATCAGATATTGAAATTACTCTAGAGGATAATAAAATTATTGTCAAGGGTAATGCTAAGGATGATGGTGACAACTTCTTATGGAAGGGTATTGCCAACCGTGCATTTACTAGAGTGTTTGCTATTGATGACCAAATTGAGCTCAAAGATGCAGCACTACTTAACGGTATGCTTAAAATTGCTTTGGAGAGAATCATTCCTGAGCATAAGAAGCCTCGTAAGATCGAAGTTAAGAGCGAAGAAGATATTATTACCACTAAAAGTGAGAAGCAGCTTTTAACTGAGGAACTTTCTCAGTAAATGTATCTGGCAACATTACAGACCGTAATGTTGGGGGACTGGCTAATCAAAGCCAGTTCCTTTGATGATCAGATATTGGTTTTTTTTCATAATGAGCGTATAATTAGTACTCACATAAAAATGTTTTATGATGAAGAAGTAGCTCATGACTATATTGAAAGGTTTTTAAATGATAAAGTATATCAAACTAACAACAGGTGAAGAACTTATTACTGACATTGAAGATGTAGATAGTGATAACTACAAGCTCAAAACACCTGTCCGTGTCAATGTTATCCCCATGCCTCCCGATTCTGACAGCAGTAAGTTTCAGGTAGCTCTCTTTCCATTCGGTACAATCTCTAAAACTCATTCAGTTATACTTAAGAAAACTTTTGTAATGTGGGTGGAAGATCCTGTAGATGACCTTTATGATCAGTATAATGAAAACTTTGGTTCTGGTCTTAAAGTAGTTAAAAAGGGTGGTATTGTTACTCCATGAAAAAGCTAAAAGTAAGATTGCAAAATCCGCTTAATACAGAAGAGTGGATTTGTGAAGATTACAATACAGTTACTTTTATTGATGGTGTGGAATATATTAAGGTCCATAAACCATCAGATACACGCTCGTTTTTAATGCGTAAAGAAGCATTAAAAGTTATCAAAAAGTTAATAAAAAGTAACGATTGATTTTTGGTATGCTTGCATCTATAATATCTTTACTAACTAAGGAGATGTTATGAAAAAGTTAATTGTTACGTTATTGTTTGCTGGTGTTACAGGAAATGCTGTAGCCAGTGACTGGATTTTACCTTTGGTGGGTGGTGTAGTTCTTGGTTCTGTGATTACTAAATCACAACAACCTTACGCCTATCCACCTCAGGTCTACGGTCCTGGTGGCCTTGCTACACTTCCTCCTAGGACGGTGTACCATACTCCCATACAGAACTATTTTCAGCAGACTTATAACTGTCTGGTACCCGTTCGTGACCCTTTAACAGGTATGGTTCGTAACGAAGTAATGGTCTGCGTGCAGTAAACTCTTTTTCTATATTATGCCATTAGTGCTCTCTAAAACCGTAGCTGCTACTGCTGTTTCGGCCGCAGTAGCTACTACAACCCCACAACAAGTTTGTTACTATGTTCCTACTAATCATGTATTCTGGGATAGAATAGAAACTGTAGTTGATGTTGTATGTGTAGTTGTTCCTCAACCTTTGAATGAAACTAAATGGAGTGAAAGATGATACGCACCATCTACTTAGATATGGATGGAGTGGTAGCGGACTTCAATAAGTTCGCTTCTGACCTTTTAGGTCGTGAGATCGGCTGGAATGAAAAAGATCTTTCTTCCGAAGAATGGGATACACTTACTTCTGTAGAAAATTTTTACTTTAAGTTACCTTTAATTGAAGAATCAACTATGCTCGTTGCGGCAGCTAAAAGTTTCTCAACAAGGTTTAAAGTAGAGTTTCTTACAGCTGTACCTCGAGCAACTACCATGCCTTCCGCTGCACTAGATAAGAAGATGTGGTTAGATAAGTACTTTCCAGGTTTTAAAGTTAATTACGGTCCTTATTCTAGAGACAAGCAGAAATGGGCTAAACCAGGTGATATACTGATAGATGATAAACGGTCTAACATAGAAGAATGGTTTAGCGCCGGTGGTATCGGTATCTTACATACAGGTGACTTTAAAGTAACGGTGGATAATTTAATTAAAGCAGTAGATAATAATAGACCTACATTGTATAATTTTGATTGAGGTTATTTTATGAAAGAAGCAAGAGCTAATATTCGTAACTCTTATCGACGTGAGATTATTTCTTATCTTAATGATTGTATGTATTACCTTAGGAAGAAAGGTAAAGAGGACGAGCTCTACATAGTCGAAATGATGTTGGATGTTATTAAAGAAACAACTCCTGATAAAGAATTAGTATTTGATTCAAAGAAGCTAGGTTACTAATGAAAAACCCACCAGGTAAACTTATAGAAGCTGAAGATGGCTCTGGGGACTGGATTCTAGAATTCAGTCCTGAATTTTTAGAAGAAAACGATTGGCGTGAAGGTGATACTATTAACTTCGATATGGAAAACGGTAATTTAATAGTTAGAAACGCTACTAAAAAGGAACGAGATGAAAGTAACGATAGGCCCGTATCGTAATTGGATTGGACCATATCAGATAGCTGAGAAGCTTCTTTTCTGGATGGACAGATTTAATGACGACCGTGTTCACGACTTTGGCACCTGGTTAGATAAAAATATTCCAGGGCTTACTCGTTTCTGCCATTGGGTAGAAAGTAAGAAAAAACGTAAGATTAAAATAAAGATTGATAAGTATGATACCTGGTCAATGGATCATACGCTTGCTTTAATTATTTTACCAATGCTTATTCAGCTTAGGGATACTAAGCATGGTTCACCACAAGTTGATTTAGAGGATGTTCCTAAAGAACTTCGCATAGTTGGCCACGAAGATTGGTCATCTCAATTAGAATTGAAATTTGAGGATCATGAAAAATATGAGAAAGATTCTTGGGATATAACTCATCGTCGTTGGGATTGGGTTCTTAACGAGATGATTTTTGCCTTTGAATGTGTATTAAACGAAGACTGGGATGAGCAATTTTGGTCTGGTGAATTGGGTGAAATAAAGTTTATAGATACAGAAGATCCTAATTTAAAGAGTATGGAAATTTTAGGTAATCGCACCTGTGATTGGAAAGCCCGTCAAGAGATGCAAGATCGTATCTCTAACGGTTTAAGACTATTTGGAAAGTATTATCAAGGATTATGGGACTAGATAAAGCTCTTGTTATTATCCCTACGACAGGGAATGAAATTGTAAGTAATGCAATTAAATCGGTACTGCATCAAACGGTAGATGTAGACCTTTTACTTGTATGTGACGGTAAAAAATTTAAACATGAAGTAGAAACTATTGTTTCTGAGTTTAATGATGACCGTATTGATGTATGTTATTTACCTTACAATACCGGTGGTGATGGTTTTTATGGTCATAGAGTTATGGCTGGCTTCAGTCATCTAGTTAACCATGATTATATGCTTTTTTTAGATCAAGATAACTGGTATCAACCAGATCACGTTGAAATTTGTTTAGATGAATTGAAACGTTTTAATTTTGATTATGTTTATTCACTAAGACGTATTCATGATGAGCATGGTAATTATGTTTGTGATGATAATTGTGAATCTTTAGGTAGATGGCCTGTATGGGTAAATGATGATGCGTTTTTAGTTGATACTAGCTCTTACTGTTATAAGACAGAGTTCTTTAACCAGGTAGGTTATCTGTGGCATCATGGTTGGGGTGCTGATAGGCGCTTCTTTACTATCCTTAAAGATCACTTTAAGCATAAAAACTTCGGTTGTACTAGTAAATACACTTTGAATTATCGTTGTGGTGGTAATCAAGGTTCGGTACAGCCAGAGTTCTTCCTACAGGGTAATGCTAAGATGGAAGAAAAGTATAAGGGTAAGTTTCCATGGCGCGATTAAGCGGTAAAGTTGAAAAAGGTTGGGGGTACGAAGATATATGGGTTACCTCCGATAAATACTGTAGTAAATTTATGCACTTTAAAACAGGTGCTAAATTCTCAATGCATTTTCATGCTCAAAAAGAAGAAACCTGGTACATTCTTAAAGGTAAGTTTATAGTTACCTGGATCGATACAGATACAGCCGACCGGTATTCAAAAGAAGCAGTGGAGGGGGATATAGTACATAATCCCCCTTTGACTCCTCATCAACTTTATTGTATAGAAGAGGGGATTGTTTTAGAAGTATCTACACCCGACTCTGTAGAAGATAACTACAGAGTCGAACCGGGTGATAGTCAGTCGCGGGGTGGCGCAGAGGTAGCGCGCTGGACTCATAATCCAGAGGTCATAGGTTCGAATCCTATCCTCGCAACCATTATATAGATGTATTACAAATTGCTTTGTAAACCTCGTTTCTAGCAGTACCTTCTGCTGCAAGATCGGCTATCCAAGTACCCATTTCATGGTACTGTAGATATTGTACTGTATCATCTTCTGCAGAATATAAACTACCTAGTAAGTAGAGTTGTTTATTTGCACAATCTAACGCACCGTAAGTATAAACTCTCTTTACAGGTTTTTCCATATAGCTATAGATTTCATGACCATCATAAGATGTAAGTGATTGTATCATAAAGTATCCGTTTTTATTTTCTACTTCACCTTTTGCAAGATAAACGTTATAGTTAGATTCTTTAGCTACAAAGTACCAATCATTTTCATCATATGATATAAATTGTTCGTTACCTACTGGTGTAACCTTTAGTCTTAATGGTTCAGCGCCGGCATTTAATATTGACATTAAGAACAATATAGCAAAGAGCAAGATATTCATTTTCGTTCCTTTAAAATTAAGTATTCGGGTTCGCAGTCGACCCACTTTAAGTTGTTGTAGTGCTGGTATGGCCAAGTTCCTTTTGGGAGTAGACAAATACCTAGTTCAGGATTATTTTCAATTCTAACCTGAACTACTGCCCACACAAGCCAGCTTAAGTACATTGTAAGAACGAAAGCTATGCCGTATTTGTACGCGTTACATTTTATATGCTCTAATCTTTTCTTTCTTTTCGCTGCAGCAATTTTATCTGCAGCTCTTTTTTTAGTCCATGCAACTGCCTGTTCCTTTTTCATCTTCTCCATCATTTTCTCTACACGGGTGTATAGATCACCTAATTCTGTAGGGCAGTTGTAAACCATAAGCTCACGTAACTCTGCTTGCATAGCCGTAAGCCTACTTTGCATTAAAACACGTTGTAAAGCTCTTTTTCCTAGACTTGTTTCTCCTGTATAAACTTCTTGAGCATGTTTTTCTTCTTCTTCAAATATAGCGGTGCACTTAGCATAATTTTCAAAGTAAACACCTAACTCTTCTCCAATGGTAGTGTAAATGTCGTTAGGTTGTTTTTTACTTAATTCTATTATTCGATTTTTTTCTTCTACGTATTGGTTCTTCTCAGCTATAGTAGGGGGTTTATCTTTATGACGAGAGTTAAACTGTGACTCTAAATCGTCTAGTACCCCTTTTACATCCCCGGCTACCCCGGAGAGTTCTTTATATAATTCACATCCTTTTTTTACTGCTTGCACCGCACCATTTGCTAAGGCAAAAAGTGTTAGCGGATCCATTTACCCTTCTCTATTGTTTAGTACATAAATATCCTATATAATCTAAAATATGCTATACTATACCAATATTGTTACTCGCGGCAATTTCGTTTACTTTCGTGGTGTTCACGACGGTAAACGCATAAATGAAAAAATACCTTTCAAGCCCTCACTCTTCGTTCGTTCAGGTAAAGAGACAAAATATAAATCTCTTACAGGTGAGAATCTCGAAAGAATAAGATTCGACAGTCTCAACGAAGCTAGAGATTTCATTAAGAATTATAAGGAAGTTAGTAACTTTCCAATCTATGGAAATACTAATTTCGTATATCAATTCATTAGCAAACTTTTTCCAGGTATTATAAAGTTTGATACGTCACATATGAAAATTGTGACCATTGATATAGAAACATCTACTGAGTATGGCTTTCCTGACCCTCGAACTGCTCAAGAAGAGATCTTGCTGATTACCGTACAAGATTTTAATACCAAGAGATCTTTGTCTTTTGGTTGTAAACCCTACTTGTGCAAAACCGAAGATTCAGAATATATTCAATGTAATGATGAATTCGATTTATTACGTAAGTTTATTGACCATCTTAAAAAGGATTATCCAGATATTATAACTGGATGGAACGTTCAACTATTCGATATTGCATATTTATCTTCCCGAATTGAACGAGTATTAGGTAAGGATTCACTTAGCGAATGCTCACCCTGGGGGATGGTCCAGTTTAGAGAAGTCCCATTCTCCAGAGGTAGGACAGTGATGGCTTGCGACTGGCATGGTATCTCAGTGCTGGATTACATGGATCTATATAAGAAATTCTCATATAAGGTTCAAGAGTCTTATTCTCTAGATTATATCTCTAAAGAAGAGTTAGGTAAGCAGAAGATCAAACATAACTATGGATCATTCAAAGAATTCTATACAAAAGATTGGGAATTATTCGTAGACTATAATATTACAGACGTAAGACTAGTTGATGAACTAGAAGATAAGATGAAGCTTATTAATCTTATCTTGACTATGGCGTATGATGCTAAGTGTAACTTTTTAGATATCTTCTCTTCAGTTCGCACCTGGGACTGTATACTGTATAATGCGTTGTTAAAGCGAGACATCATAGTACATAATCCACCAGGAGTGGACCCGGAAAGTGATAGACAGATTATGGGTGCGTACGTTAAAGAACCTGTACCTGGTCAGTATGATTGGGTAGTATCTTTTGACGCTACTTCGCTGTATCCTTCCATAATTATGTCCTGGAATATGTCTCCTGAGACATTAATTAACGGTCAAAAGTACTTAGCAGATGACGAAAGATCGATACAAAAATTACTCGATAGAGAGTTCATAACTGATAATTTAAAAGAGAAAAACTATGCAATGACTGCTAACGGTCAATGTTTTAGTAGAGAAAAGAAAGGTATCTTTCCTGAGCTGATTGAATTTTATTTTGCTGAACGGCAGAAAGCTAAGAAGCTCATGTTAGAGATGCAGACGTTGTACGAAGAAACAAAAGATGAAAAATATCTAAAAGAGGTATCTAGTTTAAATTCTAAACAGATGGCAGCGAAGATTTTGATGAACTCGCTTTACGGTGCCATGGGTAACATTTACTTTAGATACTATGATATACGAGTGGCTGAAGGTATTACCATGACCGGTCAATTTATTATTAGATCGGTCGCCAACAAACTTAACGAATTTATTAATAAGGAGTGTAAAACAAATGGAATTGATTATTCTTTTTATTCTGATACTGATTCTACCTATTTTACCTTGGGTAATTATGTCAAAAATGTCGGCAAAGATGGACCAACGACCGGACTTGTGGAACAAATTGACCACTATTGCAGTACCAGAATCGAGCCTACTATCAACGCAACCTGCGACGAAGTCTCAAACTACCTCAACGCCTACCAAAAGAAAATCAAGTTCAAAAGAGAAGTAATCGCTGATCGGGGTGTTTGGATTGCTAAAAAACGCTATGCATTAAACGTACACAATGCAGAGGGTGTTGTTTACGACCCACCTAAACTCAAAGTGTTGGGTATGGAGATTGTTCGGTCATCGACACCCGCTCCTGTACGTAAAGCTCTTAAAGAAGCGGTAAGTATTGTTCTAACTAAAGATGAAGAAACGCTAAGAGCTTTTGTAAATAAACTGGAAAGTGAGTGGAGAAAGTTAGAACCAGAGGAGATATCTTTTCCACGAAGTGTTAATGGGTTGAAAGAGTATAGCGATAAGACTAGTATCTTCCGAAAAGGTACTCCGATTCATGTGAGGGGTGCCTTGATATATAATCATTTAATACGTAGTAGAGAACTTGAAAAACAATATCAGTTTATTCAAGAAGGTGACAAAATTAAGTTCGTTTATTTGAAGGAGCCGAATCCTTACAGTACCCATGTAATTACTTTCAATTCGGTTATTCCAAAAGAACTTAGACTTCGTGAATATGTAGATTATGAAACTATGTTTGAAAAGTCGTTTCTAGAACCGCTTAATTCATTATTAAAATGTGTTGGGTGGAATATAAAAGAACAAGCCACATTAGAAGGATTATTTGTATGAAAAAATTATTACTTTTACTAGCATTCTTACCCCTCCTTACATTTGCTCAAGGTAAACAGAAACCAGGCGTACTTTATGATGTAACCATTACACGCGTTAAAGATGGAGACACCGTAGCGTTTCAGGCTAACTGGCTTCCTGACCCACTACCTAAAGAACTCGCAGTGAGAGTGTTCGGGGTTGATACTCCAGAAAAAGGTCATCGCGCACAATGCCCCGCTGAAGACGCGAAAGGTAAGGCAGCGTCTGAGTTTACTAAAAACGCTGTTGCTAAGTCGTTAAAGCGTCAAGTGCTATTAATGGACTGGGATAAGTTTGGTGGTAGAGTGTTAGGTGATGTAATTTTAGACGGGCAAAGCCTTCGTCAAATGCTTATTCAAAATGGTTATGCAAGAGAGTATTACGGTGAAGCGAAACAAAGCTGGTGCAATTGATATACAGAACTTTATACTCTATAATACAAGATAATACAAAATACATACGAGGTTATTATGAGTCTTTTGGACAAGTTGAAAAAAAATACTACTATTAAAGAGACAGATATACTATCTGATTCCAAGTTTTTTAATTCTAAGGACCTGATACAAACGTCAGTTCCGATGATCAATGTTGCACTTTCGGGCCGTCTTGACGGCGGCCTTACTCCTGGGTTAACAGTGTTTGCTGGACCCTCTAAGCATTTTAAAACCGCCTTTGCATTACTACTAGCAAAGTCATACCTGGAAAAATACGATGATGCAGCTATTCTTTTTTATGATAGCGAGTTTGGGTCTCCTCAGTCTTACTTTGATAGCTTTGGCATTGATACGAAGAGAGTGGTCCATACTCCTATCACCGATATTGAGCAACTTAAGCACGACTCAATGGCTCAACTTAGCAATATTGAGCGCGGGGATCACGTTATCATCATCGTTGATTCTGTTGGTAATTTAGCATCTAGAAAAGAAGTAGAAGATGCTATTGACGGTAAGTCAGTAGCTGATATGTCAAGGGCTAAGCAACTCAAGTCATTATTCAGAATGGTAACACCACATTTGACCATGAAGGATATTCCTATGGTAGTGGTTAATCATACCTATAAAGAGATTGGTTTATATCCTAGAGATATTGTTTCTGGTGGTACGGGTGTTTACTACTCCGCTGATAATATTTACATTATCGGTCGTCAGCAGGATAAAGATGGTTCTGAATTGATCGGTTATAGCTTTATTATTAACGTTGAGAAATCACGTTATGTAAAAGAGAAATCTAAAATTGCTATTGATGTAAGTTTTGAAGGTGGTATTAGTAGATGGTCTGGTCTCCTGGATGTAGCTTTAGAGGGTGGGTTTGTAACTAAACCATCCAACGGTTGGTATCAACGTAAAGGAGATGAAGCAAAGTATAGACTGAAAGATACAATGACTAAGGACTTCTGGTTACCTATTTTAAAGAAGCAAGAGTTTTCCGACTTTGTATCTAGTAAGTACCAAATCTCTTCATCGGATTTGATAGGCAGTGATCTATCTGAGGAATGGGAAGATATTAACGCAGAGTATGATAAGGTAGAGACATAATGGGTAGAAGAATTACACATGAGGTTAATTTCTTCGAGGACGGGGACATTACTCCTAATAAGGGGTATAGAAACAAGTTATTTAAACCCTGGTTTCAAGATGAGAGCTGGGGTGTAGAAATTATTGACGGTTACTACAAAGACACTATCGTACAGTTTAAAGAGATTGAATTTGTAGAGAGTGAAGAAGGTAATATTAGTCTAGATTACCATCTTATTCATAGACCTGCTGTTATCACCTCAGAAGAAATACAAAGTGAGGAGTTTAAAGGTTTGTTATCTATAATTATAGAAGATGTTCTTAGAGAAGCCCTGGAAGCAAATGAGACTAGAGACAACCATTCTGAAAAATCTGGTTCATAACGAACCTTATGCACGCAAAGTATTACCGTTCTTAGTTAAAGAATATTTTACAGATCTTACTGATCGATCTGTTTTTGATTTAATCTCTCAATTTATACAGAAGTATAATAAGACTCCTACTGTTGAAATCCTGGAGTTATCCTTACAAAATACTAATGTTAAAGAGCAAGCCTATTCAGATGCAAGTAACTTAATTAAAGAACTTCAAGATTACCAAGATATCGATACTAACTGGTTAGTATCTGAGACTGAGAAGTTTTGCAGAGACAAGGCTGTATACAATGCTATTTTAAAATCTATTGGTGTATTGGAAGGTACCGATAAGACAACAAATAAAGATGGTATACCTTCATTACTACAAGAAGCATTAGGAGTATGTTTTGATTCTTCTGTGGGCCACGATTATTTTGAGGATGTATCTAACCGGTATGACTCTTATCATAATGTAGAGACACGAGTACCTTTTGATCTTGATCTTTTCAATAAGATTACAAAAGGTGGTTTGCCTAACAAGACACTTAATATTGCTTTAGCAGGTACGGGTGTCGGTAAATCTTTGTTTATGTGCCACGTAGCTGCAAGTACGTTGAGTCAAGGTAAGAATGTTCTATACATTACTATGGAAATGGCAGAAGAACGTATTGCCGAACGTATTGATGCAAATCTACTTAATATCGAGATGGATCAAATAAAAGATCTACCTAAACAGATGTTTGAAAGTAGAGTAAAGAAGATTTCAGATAAGTCACACGGTAAGTTAATTATAAAAGAATACCCGACTTCTTCAGCACACTCAGGACACTTTAAATCTTTACTTAACGAGTTAGCTCTAAAGAGATCTTTTGTACCTGAGATTATATTTATTGACTACTTGAACATTTGTACATCGTCAAGATTTAAACCAGGTGGAAGTGTAAATTCTTATACATATGTTAAAGCCATAGCAGAAGAGTTGCGTGGTCTTGCTGTAGAATTTAACTTACCTATCGTGTCAGCTACTCAGACGACGAGATCTGGTTTTTCGAATACTGATGTAGATCTGACAGATACATCCGAATCATTCGGACTACCTGCAACAGCAGACTTTATGTTTGCGCTTATAACTACAGAAGAACTAGAGCAACTTAATCAGATTATGGTAAAGCAGTTGAAGAATCGTTACAATGATCCTTCGTTCCATAAACGTTTTGTTATTGGTGTAGATCGTGCTAAGATGAAGTTATATGATCTTGAACAGACAGCTCAGAAACTAGCTGATTCAGGACCAGGTTTTGCTGTTGACGATGATGAGCCAGAGATTAATTTTGCTAAATTTCTAAAGGCGAAACCAAAAGACTTTTCTGGTATAAAGGTTTAAAAGGATGTATAATGTTTTTAGGGTTCGCAATAGATGGTGCTCTTAGCAACATAAAGTACTCCCTGTTGGGTGTTAATACATTTCGTCGCATTACAGCGGTGTTAAATTGCGAATTTAAAAAACAAAATCTACCAATAACCTTTAAATATGAAACGTTTAAAAACTACGATGTATTTGATTACAGTGTAGGAGGTATTTACGATTCAAATAACGACAGATGTTACATAGTACTTCACTTTTCAACGAATAAGAGATTCTATCTCGAGGAAAGAGAATGGGATAAATTTAAGTTTCATATTTCCCAAGCTTGCCAGCATGAATTAATTCATAAGTATCAAAATCAATTCAGAGAAAATAATTTTGAATATGAACCTATTGACCTAAGATCGCTTCAACAAGGTAGCATTGACGACGAGCAGAATTACCTTTCATGTTTAGATGAGATTGATGCTTATGCACATGATATCGCCATGGAAATAAAGTTTCATTACCCCTACTTCAATCCCTACTTTGTTTTATCCTCAATAAGTAAAAGACGTAAATTAGACTCATATAATTATTATCGTAATACTTTTAAACACGAAGATTGGTCATACATTCGTAAGTTACTTTTAAAGAAAACTTATAAATGGCTTCCATATGTAACTTACTCTAAGGACTAAATGGATTATTCTTGGCTTAACATTACAGAAATTTTGTTACTACTTCTAGCATGTTCACTATGTTACAAAGCGGGTAAATTAAAAGGGGCAGTTGAACTTGCCAATGCGTTAATTGATGAAGGTAAAATTACTGTCGAAGATTTAAAGTAACTATGGCATTTATCTCCTGTTTGGTCTATAATGAACATCTAAGGAGGAAATATGACACAGACAAACTCAAGACAACGTGTAAAAGTAGATACTATTGGTACTGAAGGTATGGAATCGCTTTTCGAAGCATATCGTAACGAAGATATCAATACGTTTCGTAATACCTGTATTGGTATTATTCAGAAGTCGGCAGGTGACCCTCTTAAGAAAGATACCTTTACCAGTATCTTGCTAAAAGCTACATCTAAAGACTTTATGGTTACTAAGGTAACTAATTATCTTATGGCAGGGCAAGGTTTGGGTGTTTAATTTATAATGGAGGTAATATGAGCAAGTTCACAGTAGCAGGTGTTTCAAGATGTAAGGATCAAGTAAAGGTTCGCTTTTGCTCTGATAAAATCCTACGTATCAAAAATCTACAAAAACAGGGCGATACAGATATTCAACTAATCGACCTTCCTAACGAAATGACTAAAGAAGAAGCGTGTAAGTATCTTCTTACGTTAGACGAATTCAAAGCTTTTCACTTCGATATCGGGTATGTAATGTCCCAAAAGAAGTTGACAGTAACCAAGAAAGCGCCTATAATTAAAATCTCAGAAGTTGAAGAAGATAAAGAGCTAGAGAGTATTAAAGAACTCGCAGCAGCTTAATCTAACGGTAACGTAGGAATGACCGCCGCCTACGTTACTTTTCTTGTGGCGGGGCTTTTAGGAGTGACTATGTCATTGCAAACTAAAGTGTTGAACGTTCTTCGTTCTGGTAAGCAGTTCACCGCAGGTCAGATCGCTGGCTTGTTCGGTTCTACCGAGAGCTCGGTAGCTGCTCGTGTTTCTGAGCTTCGTGCTCAGGGCTACTCCATCTATAGCAACACCGCTAAGAATGGTAAGACAGCTTACCGTCTTGGCAAGCCTTCACGGGCTATGGTTGCTGCAGCTTACGCTGTTGGTGGTAGCCAGATGTTCCAGTAATCTAACTGGTACCCGGCGGGAAACCGCTGGGTTTTTATTATGCCTTTATACCTAGTAGAGACAATTAGTACCTTCCGTATCCGTTACGTTATTGATTGTAAAGAAGCAGAACATGCAGGTGATACAGTAGTATGTGAAGAAGCTCCTGAGTTTTCACAGAAACATATTGGTGAAGATATTATCGGCATTCGTGAGATCACATATGATGAATTTAAACACATGAATGAAAACTTAGAACCTCATGAGAACGGCTCTCCATGGATGGGTGATAAGCTAATTCATATTGTTGACTACGACAGATAATGTAAGATTTTCAATTACAAGCCCCTCGAAAGAGGGGTTTTTTATAGTATAAATATTGTAATGGAAAAGAAAATCGATATTGATAGTATTGCTGCGGCACTATCTCCAAGGAAGACAATTATCACTTCTCTGAGAAAGAAGCTCGGAGAATTAGATAGCGCTTTGTCTCAAATTGAATCGTATCGTGTACCGGTTAAGGTAGTTTTTTTCGGTAAGAGTGTTGCTTTTAGAGTAGGTTCTAGTTCTATAAAAGATATTAAAGTAGAAGGTATCACAGGATTACTTACCGGGTTTAAAGGGGAATTTAGAGGTGATTTTTTAGATGAGTTTTTGAAGTTAGTTTCTAACCCTGGTATTATTAATAAACAGAAATTAGTTATACTGTCAGCAGGTTATTATATATTATTCAGACGTAATGATGTATTAACGGAGATTGATAAGAGTGTGCAAGCTGAATCAGCACAAATTATTCAAACTTCTTCTGAGTTAGCTCAACTAAAAAGAAATGGTGAGTCTATTGCAATAAAGCTAGGTAAAGAAATATATAAGGTTGACGAATTTAAAAAGGTACCAGCTACCCCTAAAGCTGATGCTGCTTTTTACTATCAAAATAAACCAGTAATTTACCTGTCATTGAAAAAGGGTGCAGGTCCTGCTAATTTTCAACAGTATGGTGGCTGGGCTGGTGACTTAGGGATAAAAACAAGACATGATGTAAGGGGTAAGCCTATTTTTGAAAATTTTGTAGCACGTGTTGAAAATATATTTGCAAATCTTGGTCTTGTACCAGATCAAAACGGTAGATTTAATTTTAATGATTTAAAAAAAGGTTCATATTTCGGTAACCCTATTACTAATGAGTACGTAGGTTACAAAGTAAAATTTGGTAAAGATTATTCACCTTCTTCTTCTTTTGGTATTAACAATGTTCACGCCTTAGTAGATGGGGATATTAAATTTAAGTATGAACAAGGCTACTACACATTAGATGGTCAATATCATTTTGAGCTTAACCCTATTCTGGAACCTAATATGCTTAAAAGATCACAAAATGATGAAATATATAAACCTGTTTTAATGGTATATAAATCAGAAGGACAGGGTCTTAATCAAGGCGGATTCTCCAACGCACGTGCTGCTATTTGGCCTAATAATAGAGTAGCTCAATCAGCGGTAGACAAGTTTAATCTCGCAGAGCAACTTATAAAAAGCAAACAGATTGATAAATTAAAGGAAACGTTCCTTAAATGAATTTCAAACAATATCTAACAGAAGCAGCTTCAGAAGAGCGTTTGACTCATCTTGAGCACGCAGAAGATCATATTATTCATTATGGTGAAGATGGATTTACTCATGCTTTCCATAATTTAAATGATGTGCATGAGCAACTATCCGATAAGAAAAATAAAACCACTATCATGACTAAGTACGATGGATCACCATCCGTTGTATTCGGTCATCATCCTGAAACCGGTAAGTTCTTTGTAACTACAAAGTCTGCTTGGAACAAGAACCCTAAGTTAAATTTCTCTGAAAAAGACATAGAAGCTAATCACGGTCATCAACCTGGATTAGTACAAAAACTTAAAACCGCTTTACAACATCTTCCAAAAGTTACACCTAAAAAAGGTATCTTCCAAGGCGACCTAATGCATTCAGGTGTCAAGTCTTCGTCTAACCCTCGTGGTGATATTGTCAGCCACGGTGGTAAATATCACTTTACACCTAACACTATTACCTATTCGACATCGCACGGTTCAGATGAAGGTAAGAATATTGAAAAGTCTAAAGTGGGTATTGTCGTACATACAGCGTACCACGGTAATAAGTTTGAGAATTTAAAACCTGATTACGCCCCTGATCTTTCTCATTTTGGAAAACATCAAGATGTGCACATGATAGATAACAGAAACGATGTTGAAGGTGCTAAGATGTCAACTGAGCAGAGTATGAACTTTAGACATCATATGGGTGCTGCTACAAACTTCTTTAAAGATAAGAATACATCTAAAGCCTTTAAACATATTCAAGGTCACGAAGACCACCTCTCTACTTTTATCAACAAATCAATTAGAGATAGCAAAGCTCCTAGTGTTGAAGACTACATGGAGCATGTTAAATCAAGACACCTTAAAGACATATCTAAGGTTAAAACGCAAAAGTCAATTGATCAAAAAACAGCTACAATGAATGATCAGTTAAGCCATATTGAAAAGAATAAAGCAAGCTTTACGCATGTACTAAATATGCATAAACATTTACAGGGTGCTAAAGACGAACTAGTTCATGCGCTATCAGCCAAACCCAAATACGAACATACCATTAACGGTACCTCGTCTAAACCCGAAGGATATGTGGTAGTAAGAAACAATAGACCAACTAAACTTGTTGATCGCCAGGAATTCAGTCGTGCTAATTTCTTAGCCAGAGAGACTTAACTTGATCGGTCCACATTGGAATTTTACAGGCAAGGCAATAGAAAATCCATACTAAGGTACCAAAATGTCAATCGCATATAATCTATTCATTGACCAGGGAGCTACGTTCTCTGCCAATGTTACAGTAAAAGATAACTCAAATTCAGTTAGAGATTTAACCGGTTATACAGCACGTTCTCAAATGAGACGTTCATACTATTCTGCTAACTCTACCGCATTCACCGCAACTATTGGAACCCCTTTATCAGGTAACGTAACACTCTTCTTGTCAGATGCCGTTACTGCAAACCTAAAACCTGGTAGACATGTTTATGATGTAGAGATCATCAGCTCAGCTAATGTTGTTGAACGTGTTTATGAAGGTATCGTTACAGTATACCCTGAAGTAACTAGATGAAGACTATAAAAGAAAAGCAGATGTTTGTTAAATGGGCTAAGGCTATGAACCAGCCTATTGACAACACCTTGCTGGAAGAAGTGGATAAGTATGAGAAATTGCAAAATGAAATACTTGAGTCGGTTAGAGGTAATGCATTAAATGATATAGTTGAAGCTTCACATACAAGACCTTTACCTGAGAAAAAACATATTGAGTTTCCTAAGCCACCCACTTTAGATGAAGTTCTAAATGTATACAAGGAGGAAACAAATGAGTTGGTACAACCACAAACCGAGCAAGCAGTCGAAACCAGTCAACCCCCCACAACCAAGCCACCCTCCGAAACGCTAATAGATAAAGTTGCAAGTCATATAACAAAAGAAGTTAAGCTGGAAGAAAAAGCGGATTCATATCAGCAGCCAGATCCTCATATCGATATAAGATCTTTAAATGATGTTAAGAAAAAAATAAAGTTCTTAGAAGAGTGGGTAGGTAAAATATCCTTAGCAGGGCCCGGTGGTGGTGCTGGTGATGTTATAAATCTGGACATGCCAACCAAGCTTGTCACAGGTGATTACACTATTACAAGGCGTGATTACTATGTAGGTGTAAATTGTTCTGTAAAAGCTAATATTACTTTACCTGATCCTTCTACTATAGTTAACGGTAGAGAAGTAATAATTAAGGATGAATCAGGACATGCTCAATTAACACCTATAAAAGTTATTGGTACGGTAGATAATGACCCTAATGGGTTTGAAATAAGAATAAACAACGGATCAGTAACTTTAATTTACAGAGATGGATGGAGAATAGTATGACGTATTTGTTTGATGATAAGATTAGATACGATGATAGCGCAAATCTGGACGCATTCGGTGGACTTAGAACCAGCGTTCCTAGAGTTTTAAGTGACTATAGATTTCATTATGATGAGGGTGCAATTACAGTTACAGAAAATTTAACCACAGGTTCAGGAACAGTCACTCCTGACTTTGCTAATACACAAGTTCTAGGATCTGTCACAACCGCTTCAGGGGATAGAGCACTCCTTCAATCCAAACAATATCATCCTTACATTTCAGGCACGTCCAACAAATGTTTAATGACATTTAGAATGGATACTCCAAAGGCTAATGTATCTCAGATGGTTGGTTTGTTTGATGATGATAATGGAATATTTTTTAGAATGAATGGTACTACACCTGAAATGGTTATTCGTAAAAAAGGTGTTGATAATGAAATAGTAGCGAAAACTGCATGGAACCTGGACCGTTTAGATGGTTCTATGAATGAAAATAATAAGAGCGGTATTACTGTTGATTTTACTAAGTGTCAAATTTTTATATGTGATTATCAATGGTTAGGTGTAGGTAGAGTAAGAGTAGGGTTTGTTATAGATGGCCAACCAATCTTCGTACATCAGTTCTTACACGCCAATAATACGACCGAGCCTTACATGATGCAACCTAGTTTACCGGTCAGGTGGGAAATACGAAACACAGGTACATCATCATCTAGCACAACTATGCAATTTATTTGTGCAGGAGTTTATTGTGAAGGAGCCGAGAGAGAAGTTGGGTTTTCTAGATCAGTGAGTACAGATGGAACTGTAACTACCATTAATAATGCTACAGATGGTCAATGTATATTAGCTATTAAATTAAAAGATACTATTGTTGGTAAGAAAAATAAAGTATTTGCTCGCTTAAAAGAGTGGGATATATTTGCTACCAACGATATGAATTATAAAGTAATTATTGCCCCTAATTCTGATTCTATTTTTAGTGTTACACCTACCTGGTCGGATGTCCCTGGTTACAGTTTTTGCCAGTACGTTAAAGCCCCTACACTTAAAGCTGGGTGGGCTGCTAATGTAAAATATAGTGTTATTGCAGACGCTTTTGCGGCTGGAGCTACCGGTGTAGGATCTGGTTCTAGTCAGATAACAGGTTCATTTTCTATTGCGGATACAATATATCAAAACTACCACTCTAATAACAGTCAAGTTCTAGCTGTTATAGGATATAAATTAGCTAATAACGCTGATACTAAAGCGTCTTTACGTTGGATAGAGGTAAGATGAAGACATTTAAACAAGTTAGAGAAAATTTTATGGATGGTCGTAATCCTCAAGATAAAGGGGATATGGCTAGACATGGTTTAAAGGGTAAATCTATTACTCAATTAAAAAAGATCAGATCATCTGACACAGCTACTAAGCGCCAAAAGCAACTTGCTCATTGGAAAATTAATATGACGCAAGGTAGACGTAAGATGGATGAAGAGCTAGACGAAGGTATCAAACAAGCTATTGCTGCTACTGCCCTAGCTACCGCAGCAGCTGCTTCGCCTCATACACATGCACAAGAACCTGTACAACATCCAAGCAATCCACATTTGGTTGCTCATGTTGAGCACGAAGGTAAAGTTCATAGATTTGACCTTGAAAAGATGTTTAAATCTCATGAACATGCGAGAAAACATATGACGTCCGCTTTAAAGAAGCATGGTATGGGTGGTGCGATCATGCATATTTCTGTTAAAGATCATGAGGAAAAATCCCCTTCCTACTCTGTAAAGCATAACGCATATATGGAAAAAGAGCCTTATTCACACAAAGGAAGTTCTACTGATTATTCGGATAACAAGCCTTATTCACCGAAACATTCAGATAAAGACTACTTTTCTCCAGCAAAATAAAAAGATAAATAATCCAATTGTAACGTTTTTAATATATCCAATGGCCTTCAAAGAATACTTAAAAGAAGCTGAAAAAGCTAAAACAGCCGCCATCTTATTTGGTCGCATGAACCCTCCTACTTCCGGTCACGAAGAGAACGTAGAGGGTCTTAAAAAAATTGCTAAACAGCATAATGCCGATCATCTGGTAATTGCATCTCATTCTCAGGATGCAAAGAAAAATCCTCTTACTGCACAGCAAAAAACTAAACATTTAAAGCGTGCGTTTCCCGGTACAAATATTACCACCTCTTCAAAAGAAAAACCTACTATCTTCCATCATCTTTCTGATTTGCATAGCAAAGGTTATGAGCATGTAGTTATTGCAGGTGGTTCAGACAGAGCTGAAGAGTATAATCGTCTTAAAGCTTACAATGGTAAAGAAGGTAAGCACGGGTATTATAATTTTAAATCCATTAAAACAGTTAATACTGGTGAAAGGAAGCAAGGTGTATCCGGTACTGATATGCGCACACATGCCACTAATAATGACTTTGCATCTTTTAGAAAAGGTCTACCAAGTAAACTTGCAGCCCATGAGGGACATGCAAAAGAATTATTTCACGATGTTAGATCAGGTATGGGACTTCACGAAATCTACGACCCACATTTAAAAGTATCTAAGTATCAATGGGGTGAAATAGAAGGAGTAAATAAAATGAAATCTATGACACCAGGTGAAAAACAACAGAAGAAAAAGATACGTGAAGATTATGTTTCCGGTAATACCTTTAAATTATATGAGAATGTTCGTACAATAGAGGGTAAGGATGCCAAAGTTGTTTTCCGGGGTTCGAATTATGTAACATTAAAGTACTTAGATGGTACCGTAGAGAAAAGATGGCTACATGATGTAATGGAAGCTAAGGTACCAGTTACGTATAGAACATTTGTTTCTAATAACGAAAGAAAAATTCCTTTACTTCTAATGAACGAAGATCAAAGACGTGAATTAGTAGAGCAAAGAATGCAACTTGAGTTCGATGGTATTGAAACTAAGAACTTTGATATGTGTGCTGATGCTTTCGCACAATTTAGAAAAATGATTGAAACAATTCGTAACGGTGGCTTATTAGGTGAACCAACCGGTCACGCAGTTACTCCATCCCACAGTGCCCCTACTCATAAAACAGTGCAAGCTGGTATTGCTATGAAACCCGATACTATGAGACGTATGCAATTTAAACAATACTTGAACGTATAATACTATGTTAAAAGATACTTTAAAACAAACTTTAGCAGATGCTTTTACTTTTTATTTAAAAGCTCAATTTTATCATTGGAATGTAGAGGGTCCTGATTTCGTTCAATATCATGATTTTCTAGGTGAGTTGTATGAGGACGTGCAAGGGTCGGTAGATACCATTGCTGAACTAATTCGTACTTTAGATGAATACGCACCGGGTACTTTAAGACGTATGCAAGAACTAACATCTATTACAGAGTCGGATGTTATTCCTAACGGTCTAGAGATGATGCGCAATTTATTTACAGAGAATTTAAAATTGTTAGCTACATTAATGACAGCTTATAAAGATGCTACTGACGCTGGTGAAGAAGGTATTGCTAATTATCTACAAGACAGAATTCAAGCTCATGAAAAACATAGTTGGATGTTAAGGTCTATAATCAAATGAAATTAGAAAATCCAGAATTAAATAAGCAGCATGAGTTGCTAAAAAACGCCATGCAGGCTACTGACAACTACTTGTTTATTGAAAAAAAAGCAAAAGAGTTAGGTAAAGCTACCCCTCATATGATACATGATTTTACCTATCATATGTCTGCTGCCCATGATGCTTTAGAGGCATTGGGTGTACTTAATCAACATGAAGACTACATGAAAGTACATGTTGAAGAAATGCGAAAATTAGCTATTCACGATGACCCGGTATTAGCTGATTTACCCTACGCGCATGTACCAGCTTCGGATGTTGGTGAGGTAGAAGAAGCTGTAAAAATGCCAATGTCTGCGCATGAAAAGTTTAAACAAGGTCTTAAAAAGTCAGGTTATGATCCAGATGCAGGAGCCAAAAGATTATTAGACGTTATTGCTAAGAATAAAAAAGCCCGTGAAGATTTTGAAGCAAAGCAGAAAAAAGATCATGAAGCTCATTTAGAGCGTATGTCAAAACTTAATACTGAAGAAACTGAATCAGATGAGGAAGATAATTTAACCGAAGATGACTTAGATAAAATGGTAAATGATCTTACATGGGAAGATATTGTAGATTATTACGAAGATGATGAGCTTGTTGAAGATGATAAAGAAGAAATAGAAGAAGCTCTCTCCGCTCAAGCTCGCATGAAAAAGAGACAAGCTTTTTCTAGAACCAAAGGCAAAAGAGGTGTAGCGTTACGTATGAAATTGCGTCGTGCCTCTACTTCTGAAACCTTAAAGAAAAGAGCGATCTTAGCCGCCCGTAGAGCTTTGTACAAGCGTCTTTTACGTGGAAGAGATAAATCACAATTATCAGCTTCTGAAAAGTCTAGAGTTGAGCAGCAAGTGAAGAGAATGAAGACCTTCCAAAATAATCTAGTATTAAAAATGATGCCAAAGATTCGTTCTATTGAACAAAAAAGATTAGCTCACTACAGGTCAAAAAAGTGAAACAGTTTAAACATTTAAGACAGGAACTGTTTGAAGAAAGTTGTCCTGTAGCAACTCAAAACTTAGATGTGAATGTTGCTAATAGACAACATGCTATAGATGAATATCATTATGGGCCTGCTAATCCAGACGTACCAGGTGACTATTGGAAAAAAGCCGCTAAAATTTGGGGCATAGATGAAAAAACTGCTATGTCTATGAAGTGTGAAAATTGCGCTGCATTTGATATCTCAGACAAAATGAGAAGATGTATAGAAGTAGGTATGAAAGGTAAGGAAGATGCGGCAGATACGATGGCAACTGCAGAAAAAGCCGATCTAGGTTATTGTAATATATTACATTTTAAATGCGCAGGTACAAGATCCTGTAGTGTATGGTTAACTAACGGTCCTATCGATAATCAAGACAGAACTGAGTAATAATGTTTACAGTTACAGATAGTAACTTGAGGCCTTTTTTACATTTATGTAATCGAGTAAGTAACGATGTAATAAATGAGCAGTATATTAGATATTTTGATAATGATGGTTTTGAGTTATCATACCTTGAGCAAGAATACTATAGAGAAAATAACATTAACATGAATTCCTGCCTTAATCATACATGCGATCAAAAAGTATGGTTTGAAGGTGGTAGTGATGGTTTAAAAGTTGATCATGCTTTAATTCTACATAGATGGGAATTTCAAGGTGAAGCAAGATGTCAACTTTTAAATCATGTTCACAGGTTTCGCGAGCTTAATAAATACTTAATGCTTAAGCCCAAGTGGGGTATAGATTTTGCATTAGAGTATTATACTGAGAATGAAGCTATTGAGGTAATGCATTTTGAAAATGACTATCCTTCTTATCAGCTAGCTCAAGAAGCAAAATTATATTTTGAGAATAAAATATTAAGTACTGATTGGTTAGATTTTGCTAAGTATCTAATTAATAATAAAGACCAATGGCAGTACTTACAGGGCATGGCTCAAAATGATTGGAAAGCTAAACATTGGGGCCTTAATAAAGCAGAAGAAACATTAAAGTCATTCACACAATGAAATTTAAAGAATATTTACAGAGCGAAGCAGTTTGGGATCAGCCTAATCCTAATAGGGGTAAGGGTGGTAAAATGACACCAGCTCAGAAAGCAGAAGCTAAACGTCGTGCCAAAGCTGCAGGTAGACCATATCCAAATTTAGTAGATAACATGGCTGCTATGAAAGAGTCAATTATCTACAATACTTATTTTTGTGGTGAGGATGATGGTATAGTTGAAGATGTATTTACATCAGATGGAAATGATCTTTATGAGGACTGGGGAGAGTTATCCGAAGAGGATAATGAGGGTAAGAAGCTTAACAAGCCGTTTCTTACACCAGGTGGTCCAAAAAAGAGAGCAGTTTACGTTAAGAATGACAAAGGTAACACAGTAAAAGTAAGCTTTGGGGATCCTAATCTTTCTATTAAAAGAGATGATCCTGAAAGAAGAAAAAGTTTTAGAGCCAGACATAATTGCAGCGATCCTGGTCCAAAATGGAAAGCAAGATATTGGTCATGTAAGTACTGGTCTTCTACCCCAGTTTCAAAATTAGATTAAGAGGAATAACAATGTACGATTTAAGATCAATTTCAAAAAGTCTTCAGGATGCAGCTAGAGAAATTCTAGAAGCAAAAAAACCATTACATCCTAATCAGCAGAAGATTGATGTTCATGAGCCTGAGAAGGATAAAATTACAGCTAAAGATTTTGAGATGCTTCGCAAAGGTAAAAAAGTTGCTGAAGAAAAGATGAAAGAAAAAGAAGATGAGATGGAAGATGAGAACGATATGGATGATGAAAAAGAGGATAAAAAGAAAAAGCGTATGCATGAAGCGCGCTCGAAGAAATTCTTAGCTAAAGAAGATGTAGATGTGATGGATGATGCAGATGAGATTCTTTTAGCTACACCAATCGTGGTAGATATTAAAGAGTCATATATGTTTGGTGACTACTTATTAGCAGCTAAAGAAATTGTAGGTGAAGATCAAGCTATTGAGTTAGCTAACTATGCTTTCAATAAGCAAGACACTAATTTGTTTGTTGAACAAGTGACCAGAAGCGATATTATGTCAAAAGTTGCAACTCACAAAGCTGCAGGTCACCAAGTCTCTGAGCCTAAATATATGACAAAGGATGGTAAGCTCCATGCCGAATATGTAGTGACCGATAAGGAAACTGGTATTCGTAGAAAGTATATTCATCATGGAACTTCGCGAAAAGTCGAAAACATGGGCGCCAAAGGTAAAAGAGACGACGAATAAGGAGAATTAAATGTCTTCATGGGGCAATTTAGATAACGTTGCTGCGACAGGTACCGTTACTGCATATGCTGGAAACACCCGTGTTAATGGTTCGGGTACAGCATTTACATCAAACATTAAAGAGGGTGACTATCTTACAATTACAGGTTCAAAGTATCAAGTTGCAACTATTGCATCTGATACATCATTAGAGCTTACAAGTAATGGTAAGGCTGTATCAGGGGCTACTGCTTATATTCAACAGGGCCCAAAGTACATTAGTAATGTTGCTGTTTCTGAAAATGTTTATACAATTCAGAGAGTTTACGGTGTAGATAGAACTGAAATTGGTGTTGCTAATGCAGCAGCAAACGCATCACATACCGGGTGGATCCATTTTACGGATTATACAGATGCCAATGGTAGTTATAGGCGTAAGTCAGAAGTCTTAGTAGCTATGTCTAAAAACTTTAATGCAAATGTTACCGGGCATCTACAAACTGATGCTGCTGATGACACCGTACTACCAGATAGTTAATAATGGCTGATTCAAAAGTTAGTGAACTAACAGCTGCCACCACCGTAGGTGGCAGCGACCTCTTATATCTGGTACAAAGCAATACTAGTAAAAGATTACCTATCTCTACATTATTCGCAAACGCTAATAATGTTAACCTTAAAGGTAATGTTAATTTAGGTTCTAGCTCACAAGCACTAGAATCTACTGGTAGTATAGATTTAGGTAATGTTGTTACAGTCTTGACATCAGATGCATCTGGAGGTAATGTTACTATCCCTAATGGAACACCAAATGCCTTGAAGATACTCGTAATGGGTAGTACTTCAGGTGGTTCGTACACATTAAGGGGAAATATTGCTGGTAATGCAAATGTATTATTTACTTCTGCAGGAAACACAGCTACACTTTTATATACCAGCGACAAGTGGTATATGATTGGGGGAACTGCTCAATTAATCTAATATGAGTTTTGAATTGACCGAAGATAATTTTGTATTGTACGCTATGAAACATTATGATAATCCATCATGTAGTGGAATAGCTGAATTTAATGATGATTTAAAAAGATTTAGATATCTAAAAAGACTATTTAAAAAATATAAGGCCGGTTCCGGTTTAAAGGAAAGACTTATTTTAAATCATATAGTAGTATTATATAATTTGTTTGGCGCATCAACAGTAAAAATGTTATTTTTTAAAATTGATGTAAAACACTGGTCGCAGTTAAAAACTTTCCTAGTATTTTTAAGTTATATGCCGGTAGGTTTTACAGCTAGATCTTCTGAAGTAGAAATGCAGGGTTACGAAATACCACTAGACGATAAAGTTGCTAATGCGTTAGGTAAAATATAAATGGGACGCTTTGTAGATTCAGTTATTGCTTATAGAATTTTAAAAATGTTAGTAACTCCGTTTGAAGAAACGGATGCCTACTCACTTGGTATTATTGATGCCAAGGGTAAAGAGCTTAAAAAAATGAGTCAATTGAATACTGTCCAAGAAAGGGATTCGTATTCAATACTACATAGAATGATTTTTAGAATTAAAAGAATTATAGAAAAGGTTCCTGTTGAGTCTAAGAAGATAGCTACTTTTGCTGCAGCGTTGGCTTTAATAAAAGAAAATTATAATAGTACTCAAGAGCCTATAGATTTAGAGACACAGTTTCTAAATAGAATAAATATTAATCATGTAGACGAAATCATGATTTGCGAGCAGTTTTTTAGTAAAAATAATACTAAAACCTTTAAACAGTTTTTGGAAGATGCTCCTGCAAACAATGCAGCCGCTACCCCAGGTATTGCGGGATTTACCCCAGAAACTCTAGGTGTAAAAAAGAAACCTAAATTAATTAGAAGAAAGAGACTAGACAATGTTTCAATTCCTTTTAAACCTATTTAAGGGTAAAAAGAAGGAAATAGTAGAACCGGCCGTTGAGCCGGTTCCGTTACCTTCGCCACCAGAAGAAATTAAAGTAGAAGTAAATTCTCAAATTACAGACGCGGTTACTCAAGTTGAGAAGCCAGCTAAGTCAAAAAAACCCCGTCAGTCTAAGAAGAAGTAATGGCAACTGAAATGGCAAGAACAAGACCCGAGGATACTGCCTCTAGAATTTCTGTCCTTGAAAGCCAAGTAGAGGATATTTCGGCTGACGTTTTAAAACTAGAAGTAAAAATTGATGCAAATTATTCTACGCTTCATCATAGAATAAGTGACTTACGTGATGATATTCACGCTAATATTGACGCAAAGCATACCCTGCTTGTCGACAAACTAGACAAACAGGCTCTTAATAGTACATTACAACATCAAGCATTATCTGAAAAAATTCAATCTATTGAAAAATGGCGTTGGATGATTATGGGTGGTGCAGTTGTAGTTGGTTATGTACTTGCGCATGTAAAGTTAGATAGTTTATTCTAACCTTTTTAATTGATTATGTTTAAGTGATAACTTATAATTGAGTCTCTAGGAGGCTTAATTATGTCGGTTTTTCTCGACCAAAAATATCTACTGTTAATTAGTAACCGTCTTCCTTTGTTCAAAAAGAAAAAGGATCAGGTTTATAATTGTCGCTGTATTCTTTGCGGTGATTCAGCCAAGAAGAAAAATAAAGCGAGAGGCTACTTCTTTGCCTTTAAGACTGACTTAATGTATAAATGCTACAACTGTGGTGCATCTATGCAGTTTGGTACATTTTTAAAAGGAGTAGATACTCTTATACATTCCGAGTATGCTTTGGAAAGATATAGTGAAGGGCATGTAAATTCAAATGTAAGGTTACAGTTTACCTTTGAAGAACCTAAATTTGTTGAAGCAGAAGAAGCATTACTAGATAAAATCCTTGACAGGTTAGACAAGTTAGATGACACTAATGAAGCAGTGCAGTATTGTATAAAGAGAAATATACCAAAAGAAAAATTTAAACAATTATATTTTATAGACAACATTGCAAATATTGTTCAGTTAAATGATAAGTATAAAGCTAGCATCAAAGGACAAGAACCCAGACTGGTACTACCGTTTTATGACGAACACGGCCAATTATCTGGAGTTACCTGTAGAGCACTCAGAGGGGAAGCTCTACGCTATGTTACCATCAAAGTCAAAGAAGAAGTACCGCTCATATTCGGATTCGACTCAGTCGATAAAGAAAAAACAGTCTACGTAGTAGAAGGTCCTATTGATAGTCTTTTTTTACCTAATAGCATAGCTATAGGTAGTTCTGATCTTAAAACAGTAGGGAAGATTAATTTACCTAAAGAAAAATTAGTATTAATCTTTGATAATCAACCTCGTAATACTGAAATATGCAAGTTAATTGACAAGGCTATAACTAATAATTATAAAGTAGTAGTATGGCCACAAACACTCCAGTATAAAGATATTAATGAGATGGTTCTTGGTGGTATAGACCCCGTTAAAATTATTAATAGTAATACATTTGAAGGTTTGACAGCAAAAGCAAAACTTATGTCATGGAAGCGGTGTTAGATGGATCAGAATGAATTGATTAGATCTCTTAAAAAGATTTATGTATGGATACCTGGTAATTCTACTGCAAAAGCTTTGATGAAAGATTTAATATTACAACTTGGAGGTAGATGTGATTGAGGAAGTGAGCAACGTTGAATTAATTTCTTATTCTCAACCTGATATGTATTTTGTGGAGAACACAACTGAGCTGATAGCTTTTTGTGCAAGAGTGTCTAACCCGTCTAATCAGATGAATAGTCAAACATCTGAAAAGCTTATTAAGTATCTTATTAAACATAAGCATTGGTCTCCTTTAGAAATGGTTTCAGTATGTCTTGAGATTACTACTACAAGAGATATCGCAAGGCAGATGCTTAGACATAGAAGTTTTTCATTTCAAGAATTTAGCCAGCGTTATGCTAATCCTACAGAGGAATTAGATTTTGTATTCCGTGAGGCGAGACTTCAAGATGAAAAAAATCGTCAAAATAGTATTGAGATAGAGGATGAATATATACAAGAGAGGTGGGAAGAGGAACAAGCATCTGTTATATTGAGAGCTAGACAAGCTTATGAGTGGGCTATTAAAAATGGTTTAGCAAAAGAACAGGCTCGGGTAGTTCTCCCAGAAGGACTCACTATCTCGAAACTATACATGAATGGAACATTGAGGTCTTGGATACACTATATACAATTAAGAGCAGCAAATGGCACTCAAAAAGAGCATATTTTAATCGCTAGAAAATGTGCAGAAGTCATTGCTAAAATATTTCCAATGGCTAGCGAAATGGTAGAAGGTAATGTGGATTCTTAATTTTCTTCCTTTCTGGGTTTTTCATTTAATAACCCTAGCAGGTGTTATTGGTTTAGTAGTAGGTTTTGCTCTTGGGTTTATTCCGTTCATTAATAAATACAAACTACCGATTCAAATTTTCTCAATACTTTTATTAGTTGCCGGTATCTATATGGAAGGGGCTATAAGTAATGAAGAGAAATGGCAGGCATTGGTAAAAGAAATGGAAGCAAAAGTAGCACTAGCTGAAGAAAAAGCTAATAACGCTAATAGTAAAATTGAATATAAATTTGTCGATAAAGTTAAAGTTGTAAAGGACGTACAGGTGGTAGTTCAAGAAAAGATCAAAGAAGTATCTAAAGTTATTGATTCAAAGTGTGAACTAACACCGGAAGCCGTTTCATTAATTAACGCTGCAGCAAGAAACAGTGTTCCAGCAGGAGGGCAGAAATGAGATTGCTTCTATTATCTGCTATTTTATTGACCGGGTGCGCAACACAACCGGTTCCAGTTAAACCAAAATTTCCCGAAGCACCACAATCATTGAAGGCGTCATGCCCTGAACTTAAAGAAATACCACCTGAAACAACAAAACTATCAGATGCTATTTCTATCATTGCACAAAATTATGGAACATACCAGGAATGTAAACTCAAAGTAGAACTTTGGAACGAATGGTATACTGAACAAAAGAAGATATACGACGAAGTAAAATAATAACAATTAGGTAAAATATGGCCCAGTTTTTAGGTATAGAGATAGACTATTCTCGCGATAATTTATTCGATGAATTAGGTGTTAAAAGATTGCAAGAGTCTTACATGCGAGAAGACGAAAAATCACCACAGGAAAGATTCGCATATGTTTCAAAAGCTTTTGGTAGTAATCAAGAACACGCTCAGCGCCTTTATGAGTATAGTTCTAAGCACTGGCTTAGCTACTCTACTCCTATTCTTTCTTTCGGCCGTAGTAGTCGTGGTTTGCCTATTAGTTGCTTCTTACCCTATTTGGACGACAGCGCGGAAGGCTTGGTCAGCACATTGTCAGAAGTCAATTGGCTTTCAATGCTAGGGGGAGGGGTAGGTATTGGATTGGGTATTCGCTCTGCTGATGATAAGTCCGTTGGCATTATGCCTCACTTACGTACTTACGATGCATCTTCACTGGCATATAGACAAGGTCGTACAAGGAGGGGTTCTTACGCTGCTTATCTTGACATTTCTCACCCTGATATTCTCTTGTTCTTAGATATGCGTAAGCCAACGGGTGACCCTAATATGCGTGCGCTAAATCTTCATCACGGTATTAACATCCCTGATTCTTTTATGGAATTAATCGAAAGATGTATGCAGGATAAAGAAGCAGATGATTCTTGGCAACTTGTTGACCCACATAACGGTGAAGTAAAAGAAGTAGTTTCGGCAAGAGAGCTCTGGCAAAGAATTTTAGAAGTAAGAATGCAAACCGGTGAACCGTATCTGCATTTTATCGATACTAGTAATAATAAGATGCCTGAGTTTCAGAAGAAGTTAGGGCTAAGTATTAAGCAATCTAACCTTTGTTCAGAAATTATTTTACCAACAGATAAAGAACGTACTGCTGTATGCTGTTTATCATCTGTGAATTTGGAGTATTTTGATGAATGGAAAAATGACCCTCTTTTCCTCAGAGACACGGCTGAGATGCTTGATAATGTGTTACAGTATTTTATTGACAATGCTCCTGATGCAATCGCCCGTGCAAAATATTCTGCATCCCGTGAGCGTAGTATTGGGGTTGGTGCTCTCGGTTTCCACGCTTATCTACAACGCAATAATATTGCTTTTGAAAGTCCAATGGCAGTTGGACAAAATAGACGAATCTTTAGGTATATACGTGAAGGACTAGATGATGCAAACCGACAACTTGGTAATGAGCGTGGGGAAGCGCCGGATGCTGCAGGTACTGGTCTCCGCTTCAGCCATCTCATGGCTATTGCACCCAATGCTAGCTCTTCTATCATCATGGGCAACACTTCACCTAGCGTTGAACCTTATCGAGCAAATGCATATAGACAGGATACACTCTCAGGGGCGTTCTTAAACAAAAACAAATATCTAGATAAAATTATCAAGGATAGGTGTAATGATGATCCAAAACTCGACTATAATGAAATTTGGTCAAGTATCATTGCTAACGATGGATCGGTACAGCACCTGGACATTATCGACGACTGGACCAAAGATGTATTCAAAACGTCTATGGAGATTGACCAAAGATGGGTCGTGGAGCACGCAGCTGACAGACAACATTACATTGACCAAGCGCAATCCATTAATTTATTCTTTAGACCCGATGTAAATGTTAAATACCTACATGCAGTACATTTTCAAGCATGGAAGCAAGGGTTAAAAACATTATACTACTGCCGCTCAGAAAAAATTGGTAAGGCAGATAAGGTAGCTAAAAAGATAGAAAGACAAGCTATACAAGAAATAGATTTGAAAGCATTAACTGAAGGTGATGTTTGTTTAGCATGTGAAGGTTAAATTATAGAGGAACATATGAAAAAAATTTTACGATTCACGGCAGAATGGTGTAAGCCATGTAAGTCGTTAAAGGAAATATTAAATAGAATAGAAACAAGTATTCCTATTGAGGTAATTGATATTGACGAGAATATGGAACTAGCTACAGAATATGGAATACGTTCAGTACCAACCATGATTATGATAGAAGATAATACTATCTTAAAAAAGATGGTTGGATTACAAACAATACAAGAGGTTGAATCTTTTATTCACGATTAAAATGTCATATTCAGAAAAAGTTTTAGATCATTATGAAAATCCACGTAATGTAGGAACTTTTGCAAAAGAAGTAAAAAGAGTTGGTACGGGTATGGTAGGTGCACCAGCCTGTGGTGACGTTATGAAGTTGCAAATTAAAGTAAGCGAAGAAGGTGTAATAGAAGATGCGAAATTCAAGACGTACGGTTGTGGTTCGGCGATCGCTTCGTCGTCACTGGTCACTGAATGGGTTAAGGGAAAAACTCTGGCAGAAGCGTCGCAAATTAAAAACACTCAAATTGCTACGGAACTTGCATTACCACCAGTCAAAATTCACTGTTCTATTCTTGCAGAAGATGCGATTAAAGCAGCGATAAAAGATTATAAAGACAATTATAATGAGTGAGTTAATTTACCTGCTTTTGACAACCCATATTACTATTATCTGCGTTACTTTATTTTTACATAGAGGCCAGGCACATAAAGCATTAATTTTTCATCCCGTTCTATCTCACTTTATGCGCTGGTGGTTATGGATGACTACTGGTATGGTAACTAAAGAATGGGTTGCAGTTCATAGATTACATCACCGTTATTGTGATAAAAAAGAGGACCCTCATTCACCTGTTCATTATGGTTTATTAACAGTGTTGTTTAAAGGTGCTTGGTTATATAATAGTGCGGCTAAAGATAAAGCTATGGTCAACACGTATGGTGTAGGTACACCGGAGGATTGGTTAGAGAAGAATGTCTACAGTAAGTATACTTATCTTGGTGTACTTGTTTTGCTTTGTATTAATATTATTCTGTTTGGCTTTGTTGGGTTTGGACTTTGGCTGTGTCAAATCGCTTGGATACCGTTTTGGGCAGCTGGTGTGGTCAACGGCGTGGGACATAGCTGGGGATATAGAAACGGCGATACGAGAGAGGAATCTCGAAATGTTATGCCGATTGATGTTTTGGTTGGTGGTGAGTTACTTCATAATAATCATCATCTTGATCCTAGTAATCCAAAGCTTAGTTTAAAATGGTTTGAGTTTGATATAGGTTGGATGTATTTTAACATCTTCAAATTTTTAAGGTTAGCAAAGCAAAATGATCACCATCAGCGATTCAGCAGTTAAAAAAATTAAAGAAATTATTGAAGAAGAAGACCCTAATCTAAAGCTAAGAATCTTCGTACAAGGTGGAGGTTGCTCTGGGTTTCAGTATGGATTTACATTAGAAGAACAACCTGCAGCGGAAGATGATTTTATCTTTGAAAGAGATGGAGTAGGTGTTATAGTAGACTCTATGTCTATGCAATACTTAACAGAAGCAGAAATTGATTACGAAAAATCTATTATGGGTGCAGAGTTTAAAATAAAAAATCCTAACGTCAAAGCAACGTGTGGATGTGGTTCAAGTTTTACAGTTTAGGAAAACAATGACAAAAACAAAAAGTAAACTAACAGACGAAAGAAACTTCTTTAGACCATTTTCATATCCTTGGGCATACGATGCTTGGTTAAAGCACGAACAGAGCCATTGGTTACATACAGAAGTACCAATGCTGGAAGATGTTAAGGATTGGAAGAAAAAACTATCACCATCGGAAAAACAATTTCTTACTCATATCTTCCGTTTCTTTACACAAGGAGATATCGATGTAGCAGGTGGTTATGTTAAAAACTATTTACCTTACTTCCCGCAGCCTGAAGTAAGAATGATGCTTGCAGGGTTTGCAGCGAGAGAAGCTCTACATATTGCTGCGTACTCACATCTTATTGAAACACTTGGGATGCCTGATACCACATACAATGAATTTTTTCAGTATGCAGAAATGAGAGACAAACATGATTACATTCTTGATATTAGCTCACAGAATGGCAATGCTGCTAGTACTGCTACTCATATTGCAGTATTCTCTGCTTTCACCGAAGGGATGCAACTATTTAGTTCCTTTATCATGCTACTTAACTTCCCTAGGCACGGTAAAATGAAAGGCATGGGTCAGATTGTCACCTGGTCCATTGTAGATGAGACTCAACATGCAGAGTCCATGATTAAATTGTTCCGTACCTATGTAGAAGAAAACAGAGAGATCTGGAACGATGATCTAAAATCTAGAATTTATACTATTGCAGAAAAAATGGTTGAGCTTGAAGATCGGTTTATTGATTTAGCATTCTCTATGGGTGATATGCCTGATTTAACTGCTAGTGATGTTAAAACATATATTCGTTATATTGCCGATCGTAGACTTATTTCTCTAGGGTTGAAAGGTATCTTTAAAGTTAAAAAGAATCCTCTACCTTGGGTTGAAGAAATGATCAATGCACCAACACATACTAACTTCTTTGAAAACAGAGCGACCGACTATGCCAAAGGCGCCTTGTCAGGAGACTGGACTGATGTATGGGGTAAAGCGGCTTAATTTAAATTATGAATAAAATAAAACCTGAAGAGGAAATACAAGACGAAGAAACTCGTATTCGTCGTGAGAATGAAGAGAATTATATACTTAAAGGGTATTTTCGATTTGCAAAAGAGCGATATAAAATTTGTATGGAGTGTGAGGCCTTTAGCAAGATAGTTAAAGCATGCGGGGAATGTTATTGCTTTATGCCGGCAAAAGTAATTATAAAAAGTACTTCGTGTCCAGTAGGTAAGTGGGGAGCTGTTGATGAACAAGAGAGTAATACAATCCCACCTTGAGGTTGCAGAAACTTACTCTAAGTTATCTTATGCAAGAAGACTTAAAGTAGGGGCTATTATTGTAAAGGATAATAGAGTAATAAGTATCGGTTACAACGGTACACCTTCAGGTTGGGATAATAATTGTGAGATTGTTACTAGAAGATACGAGAATGGTAAAGAAGAGTTGCAGACTAAACCTGAAGTTATTCATGCTGAAGCAAACGCTATAGCTAAATTAGCTCGTAGTCAAGAATCAGGTGAAGGTTCAGATATGTTTATTACACATGCACCATGTTTAGAATGCGCAAAGCTAATTTACACAGCAGGTATAAAAAATGTATATTATAAACATGTTTATAGAAATGAAGACGGGTTAAATTTCTTACATAAGTGCGGAATAGGGACGGAAAGAATTACGGATGTCTAAGCAATACGAATGCTATAATTGCGATGCCATTTTTAAAATAAAAAATAATAATGACGCATCAATTCAAGAACAATACGAGGTTTACTATTGCCCCTATTGTGGTGGGGAAATAGAAGATGAGGTAGACGACGAGTCTGATGATGAATGATTGATTGGTTTTATAATGGTGAGCCGTTTCTTGAACCTGGAGAATATTATGGATTTGTGTATATTATTACGAACAAAACCGATGGTAGAAAATACATCGGTAAAAAGTTCTTTTGGGCAACAAAGCGTAGACAAGTTAACAAAGTTAGAAAACGTTATAAGGCAGAATCTGACTGGAAAACGTATTGGTCTTCTTCAGATGAATTACAAAGAGATGTTGAAAGACTTGGAAAAGAAAACTTTACACGTGAAATAATTCATCTATGTAAAAACAAAGGTACTACAAACTATCTGGAAGCAAAAGAGCAATTTACCAGATCAGTTCTTGAAAATAAGGATTTATGGTATAATACGTGGATATCAGTTAAAGTGAACCGTTCCCACGTTAAATTATGATTACTGTAATTCTTACTCTTCTTTCAGCCCTGGCTATCTCAGCTATTGCGGCTTATTTTTCAATTATAGGTTTAATAGCTATATTTCCAACTACACCCTGGGCAATTGCCGTTATGGGTGGTAGTTTGGAATTAGCTAAACTAGTCACAGCCTCCTGGTTGTATCGTAATTGGAAAACCGCTCCACGTACTATTAAGTACTACTTTACAGTTGCAGTATTAATACTTTCTCTTATAACTACTATGGGTATCTTCGGTTACTTATCGAAAGCTCATATGGATCAGAGTGTACCCATTGGAGACGTTGCTGCACAAGTAGCAATGATAGATGAAAAAATAAATGTTCAAAAAGAAAATATAGAGACTAATAGAAAAATTCTTCGCCAATTAGATGAGGCTGTAGATAATGTCATGGCTCGTTCTAATGATACGAAAGGTGCTGAGAGAGCGGTACAAATTAGAAAAGCACAACAAAAAGAAAGATCACAACTTAATGAAAATATTCAACAAGCGCAGAAAGAAATAAAAGCACTTAGTGAAGAGCGAGCACCACTAGCTAAAGAAGCCCGTAAAGTAGAAGCTGAAGTAGGGCCAATTAAGTACATCGCAGCTTTAATGTATGGTGATAACCCTGATCAAAATTTACTAGAACGTGCCGTAAGATGGGTTATCATTCTTATTGTTATTGTATTTGACCCGTTAGCTATCTTACTTCTCATTGCTGCTAATATGACGTTAAGAGAAGTAAATGGTGAAGCTATTGAAGATATTACAGTGGATTTTCAACCGAAACAAAAACGAAAATATAACCGTAAGTCTAAATGGAGTAAAGAGTTAGATAATAGAGTAGATATTGAAAAATCTAGAATTTACGAAATCCCTAAGGAAATACTAGATAAAGTGTTCCGTAGTAAATCTTGATTTACTTTTTTAATTATTATATAATATGGGGGTAGTATGAGTGTGTTCTGGGAAGGATTTAATGAGGAAGAGCGCAAGGTCTTTATAAAATGGCTTAACGACCATTTACGTTATGGTGAAGTAACGGTTAAGTTTAATAAAAAAGACGGTGAGTTGCGTACCATGAGATGTACGTTAAATTCAGAGCTTGTACCTCAGGTAGAAAAGAAAACAGAACGAGTTAAAGAAGTAAATGAAGATGTCTGCCCTGTTTACGATCTTGATAAGCAAGGCTGGCGATCCTTTCGTTATGATAGTGTAAAAGAGGTGTCAATTGAAATTAACGGAACCAAAAGTTGATGTAACTTCAGATGACTATACGTCACATCTTGCGCATGCATTCTCTTTCTATAACATGAACAATGATAAGAAAGATGCACGTGCATTCATGCGTACATATCTTAAAAATTCAGACAAAACAGGGCAGGCAGTAAAAGCTTTTGATAACGTCCCTGATTCCTTTTTTGTATCCACATACGGTTGGTTAGCACGTATAAAAAACAACGGATACAACTTACGTGAAGAACACGATAAAAAGTTTAATCAATACATTACTAATATGCTAGTAATGAAGTACCCTACTAAAGAAGTTGAAGTAGTAGATACACCTAGACCAACTATTCAAGACCATTTAAAAGAAAAAGTAAAAGAGTATTTGGGTGATCTAGAAGGTGCATTGGATGACTTTATTAAACAAGGTACACCGTTTAATCTTTATAATGATTTAAAAACAAAGAATATTCCAAAGCAGTTTGGTAGCGATATAATTGAGTGGGCGGATAAAAAGACTGTTGAATTTGCTCAAGCTTATGAAGCCACTGAGGGTGATCTTAAAGAAGGTTATTCTAATCTAGGTAAACGTAAACTATCTCAGTTAGTAAAATTAGTCAATGAGTTTGTTGACGATGTGAACCGCTATTCAGAATTTAAAAAAGCTAATCGTAAACCTAGAGTTAAAAAAGTCAAGCCTGCATCACAACAAGTAGCAAAAATGAAGTATAAGAAAGAAGATACAGAAGCAAGAGTAACCTCTATTCATCCTGCCGAAATGGTAGGTGCATCACAGGTATGGGTATATAATTCTAAGTATAAAAAGCTGGCTGTTTATCGTACTGATTCGGCTTTAGGTATTCAAGTTAAAGGCACTACGTTACAAAATTATGATCCGGAATTATGTGAACAAAAAGTAGTTCGTAGACCCGAAGCTTTTTTACCTATTGTACTACAAGCTACAAAAATACAACTACGTAAGATAATGGAAAATCTTACAACTAAAGGATCAGACGTTAACGGACGTATTAATGAAGAGTGTATTATTTTGAGAGCGATTAAATGATAGCATACAGCACACTTATTGAACTAGAGACTAATCTCATTCGTATTGATAGTATTCGTAAAACTATGGAGGCAGTAGCAGCTGGTATTGCTACTATCCCTTCCGAGGATGCTAAGACAGATATTCTATACTTTTTATCAGAAAGCTTAGGTCAAGAGACGGAACTAGCTCTTGATAAGTTTCAACAAGCCTTCGAAGCTATTCGTGAATACTCTTACCGGCCTGAGGAAAACTCAATTGATAATTCTTGATTATTCGCAGGTAGTGATTTCTAACCTCATGGCTGAAATTGGTAATAGGCGTGGGGAAGATATCGGTTTGGATGTCGGGTTACTTCGACATATGATCATCAATACTATTCGAAGCTTAAAACAAAAATTCGAAGGTAATTATGGTGAATTAGTTATTGCTTGCGACAATAAGAACTACTGGCGTAAAAAAGTATTTCCGTATTATAAAGCTAATCGTAAAAAAGCTAGAGAAGAATCTGGCTTAGATTGGCCTATGATCTTTGAAACTATTAATCTCATTAAAGAAGAAGTAAAGACATTTTTTCCCTACAAAGTAATAGAAGTAGAGACCGCTGAAGCAGATGACATTATAGCTACATTAGTTAAATGGTCAGAAGAGAATGACTTAGGGGAAGGTATGTTTCCTGAACCTAAACCTTTGCTGATTTTATCGGGTGATCACGACTTTATTCAACTACAGAAATTTAAACACGTTAAACAGTTTTCACCTGTAACTAAGAAGTTTATTTCGTCTGAAATCACCCCTGAAAAATACCTATTTGAGCATATTATTAGGGGTGATAAGGGTGACGGTATTCCTAACGTTCTTTCTGATGATACTTCTATAGTTGAAAATGAACGTCAGAAGAAGATAATGCAAGTTAAATTAGATCAATGGTTTAGTGATTCGAGTACTTTGCCTCAAGATGAGAATTTTAAACGTAATTTTGATCGTAATAAAGCATTAGTAGATCTCACAAGAATACCAGATGATCTACAAAACACTATTATAAATACGTTTGTAAATACACCTACTAGAGGTAGAGAGTTACTTCTAGATTATTTTATCAAGAATAAGATGAAACTTATGATTGAACATATTGAGGAATTTTAATGAACAAACTTGTATCTGAAATGTTAGAGGATATTGATAAAGCAAAGAGCCGTGAAGAAAAGATCGCTCTTCTACGTCAATATAAAAGACCTGATCTTATATCTGTCTTACGTATTAACTATGACCCTAACTTAGTTATGGATTTACCAGAAGGTGAACCTCCTTATAAGAAAGAACTGGATGTACCTATGGGTATGAGCCATACTAGCTTGCTAAAAGAAGTTAGACGGTTTTACATTTGGTTAGATAAAAAGACAAATCTACCTAAAATTAAAAAAGAAAGTCTCTTTATTAATATGTTAGAAGGCCTTCATTGGACAGAGGCTGAAGCTTTAATTTTAGCTAAAGATAGAAAGCTAACTAAAAAGTATAAAACTATTAAAGAAGATTTAGTACGCGAAGCATTTCCTTACGCATTACCTCCTACAGAAGAGGTGGAGAAACCCGCACCAAAAAAAGCAAAAGCTTCTCGGGCTTCTTCAACCACATAAAAGAATACTTTATGTCACCTTCTTGGTCTGTATCATCTGATATACCTGAGTCTGAGAAGCATTTTAATATTAATGAAGTAAATTTAAGAAGGATGAAGAAATGAGCCGTTTTTATTTTGTTCATGAAGATACTGATCCCTATTCAAGGGTGGCAGTAGAGACTGACGCAGTTACCTTACCTGATGTATTAAAACAGGTAGAAAATTTTTTACGGGGTGTAGGCTACTATATTGATGGTAGGCTAGAAGTTGTGGGGTGGGATCCTGTTGAAGGTTTACCAGAGGTAAGTCAAGATTTTCTAGATCATTTTGAAAGACAGAATAATGAGAACTCTGTATAATTTAGAATACTGCGTAGTAGATAAGCTCAATCGCGCTAAAAAGAAATATCATGTAGGAGTGTTTAAATCTGAAAGTGAAGTAGAGCAAGCTAAATCTAGAGTTCTTAGTACTATTGAGGGTGATGATAGTATTACTTTTAATGTATACATCTGTGAGAATATTTTCTAATGGCTGAAATACTTAAATTTCCGTCTAGAAACAATAAGTCAATAGTTAGACTTAAATTGTTTTCAGAAGATGAAATTTTTGTAATCTTAATAGCTATTAATACATACAGTGCAGACGATTTTAAATATACAGAACATAATATTGAATTTTTAGATCCCGAAATAGCTGTACTTTGTTTAGAAAATTCTTTAAAATCATCTTTCTTCTCGGATGAATTTAAAGTTGTAGCTCAAAATATTTTAGATAATGTAGAAAGACAATAGTGAATATATTTTATCTTAGTAACAATACTACGCTATGTGCCATGCAGCATGTTGACAAGCATGTGGTTAAGATGATCTTAGAATATGGTCAGCTTATGTCAACAGCTCATAGAGTATTAGATGGTGAGCCTTACTATGATAAAACAAAGAATAATAGAAGAATTCAACGTTGGTTGTTACCTGATGAAAGAGAAGATGTAATTTGGAAAGCTTCTCATGTCAAGCATCCTTCAGGTATTTGGGTGAGAGCATCATCGGCTCACTATTATTGGTTGTATTATCTCTGGTTAGATTTATTAGATGAGTATAAATTTAGATATGGAAAAACTCATTCATCTACAAGGATGAAACATATTTTTAGTATGTTACCTAATAACATTCCTAGGATTGGTTGGTTATCGGATCCTACACCTGCCATGCCAGATAAATACAAGGTAGACGGTGATAGTATTCAATCTTATAGAAATTACTATCTAGGTGATAAACAAAAATTTGCTTCATGGAAACGAAGAAATGTTCCTGAGTGGTATTTATAGAAAGGTTTAATATGGTTATTAAAACAGCCGATATGGATGTAGATCCTGGTAAGTTAGGATATTTTGGAAATGTATTTTTAAGAGAATTTAAACTAGGTTTAAAAGAATATAATTTAGGTCATACACACGAGTATGATCATGTTACATTATTAGCACAGGGTAAAGTACAAGTTGAAATTCAGGGTCACGAACCTAAAATTTTTGAAGCACCTACCTACATTGTAATTGATAAAAATCTCAGACATAGATTTCTTTCGCTGGCTGAAAATACTGTTTATTATTGTATCTTTGCTTTAAGAAATGCAGACGGTGAAGTTATAGAAGACATTTATTCTGCTGATCATGATCCTAGATCTGAAATAGACCCTAAATCTATTAAAAATCGAATTACACCACTTCCCCCTCCGACTATGGGTTAATTCCTAATGCCGAGATATACGTTTCTTAACAAACAAACTAATCAAGTAGAAGAACATTACTTTGGTATTTCTTCTTATGATGAGTTTATAAAAAATAATCCACAACTAGAACGCTACCATGAATCAGGTCAAGCTGCTGCAATGGGCGATTCAGTGCGTTTAGGTATTCGTAAACCTGATAGTGGATTTCAAGAAGTCTTATCTAAGATTAGTGCCGCGAATTATAAAAGTAATCTTTCAGATAAGCTATCTAGACGATGACAGTAAATATCTTCTTTTCAACCATATCAAGAAAGGGGTCTATTTGACGTAGATCCCTTTTCTTTTTTTACGAGGGTTCCATGGCAAGAAAGCAAGCTCAGTTAAACGTAGATAATCAACCAAAAGTTTCATTAGTATCAAATAAATTGAAACTACGAATTGATGACCTAAGAACAATACAACCTTTAACTAATAATCAAAGAAAGTTTTTTGAGCTTTATAAAAATTCATCAGCCATTTTATTACATGGAGTCGCAGGAACAGGAAAATCTTATATTGCACTTTACAAAGCCCTAGAAGAAGTTCTAGATCGTTCAACCCCCTATCAAAAAGTTGTTATTGTAAGATCAGCGGTCCCGTCCAGAGATATTGGACATTTACCTGGAGATGAAAAAGAAAAGACCGAGGTTTATCAGCAACCGTATGTAGAAATCTGCGAAGATCTATTCTCTAGAAAAGATGCATTTCAACGTCTTCAGGAGCAGCAATCTGCTGCTTTTATGATAACTTCATTTGTTCGCGGGATTACATTGGATGATTCTATTATTATCGTAGATGAATGCCAGAACATGACTGATATGGAGCTAAATAGTATAATGACTCGTGTAGGTAATCGTTCCAAAATCATCCTATGCGGGGACTTCAGACAGACGGATTTATATAAGAAAACTGATATGTCCGGTCTGAAGAAATTTATGGCCATCGCGGATATGATGCCATCATTTAATGTTGTAGAATTCGAAGTAGGTGATATTGTTCGTTCGGCTTTAGTTAAAGAGTATATTTTAGCAAGGATGGAATATGAAGAAAAATACGGAACGTAATCTATCACTTAAGGAAAAATGGACGAGTCACCAGAGGATTTTAAGAAGAAACTAAATAAACTTAAACCTAAAAAGAAATTGACCGTACCTAAGGAGTTTTTAGAAGGTGCAAATAGTTACGATGATAAACTTATTTTAGTTAAACATTTGACAGAGAGAGAAAAAAACCGCGTATTATTAATTATTAAAGGTATGTTGAAAGACTCGGTTGCATCTAAAAATCGTAAATGAAGGAGCTCCTAAAAAACCTACCCCAGATACTATCTGCGTTACCGGAGATAGTCAAGTATTTAAAATACTTACCTATTATAATGTTACTAGGTGGGGTAGGTTATGGAGCATACACCTTTTTTTCATCTTACCGTGATCCTTATAAATGTGTAGATAATGAATTATATGAGCAAGTTCGAGTTGATTCAAACGTTTATATTTTTAAAGGGGGGTACTGCGTAGAAAATGCTCCTATACAAGAAAAATAAGAAGGGGAATAAATGAGTAACGGATTTGATTTTAATTTCACAGAAGCACAACTGAAAGAATTATTACCTAAATTAAAAAACATTCGCGATTGGTATGAGTCGTTAGTAGACGCTCTACCTCAATATGGTATTAATTCTAGAAAAAGAGTAGCTGCATTTATTGCTCAATGTGCGCACGAATCGGCAGAATTTACAAGATTGGAAGAGGGTCTTAATTATAGTGCTAAAGGTTTAACAGGTACCTGGCCAAAAAGATTTCCTCCAGATGTAGCAAAGCAATATGAGAGACAGCCTCAGAAGATTGCTAACAAAGCTTATGCTGATCGCATGGGTAATGGACCAGAAGCTTCTGGCGATGGTTGGAAGTACCGTGGTAGAGGAATTTTGCAACTAACTGGTAAAGATAATTACCGTGCTTGTTCAAAAGTTTTATTCCAAGATGATACCTTACTTACTGACCCAGATATGTTATTTGATCCATATTATGCTATTCACTCAGCATGTTGGTTCTGGCATGTAAATAAATTAAATCAGTTTGCGGACTCAGGTGATATTTTAACTATGACTAAAAAAATCAATGGCGGTACACTAGGGTTAGAGGATAGAATTAAACATTATAATCACGCAATAGAAGTCTTATCTCATTAATTAATGCATTTTAATCATGTAAGTTTTGATCGTGAACAAATCACTCTCAAACAAGTAAACGAAGACGGTACACGTTATTATGTTACACCGAAGGGTAGCAAATATCCTTCGGTGACTACCGTATTGGCTGAACATTCCAGGCAAGGTATTATGGAATGGCGCAATAAGATAGGTCATGCTGAGGCCCAGATTATAACTCAACGAGCATCTTCTAGAGGTACAAAGATGCATAAACTTTGTGAGACGTATCTTAACAATGAAGAGTTAAGTTACAAAACACCTATTGAAAAAGAGTTATTTCAAAGCCTGTTACCTTATATTCATAACATTAATAACATACATTGTCTTGAATCGAGAATGTATTCTGACTATTTACGTCTAGCAGGTACGGTTGATTGTATTGCAGAGTATAATGGTAAGCTTGCTGTAATTGATTTTAAATCATCTAGTAAACTTAAAAAGAAGGAATATATTAGTAACTACTTTATGCAATGCTCAGCATATGCTATAATGTATGAAGAGTTATATAAAATACCAGTCAACCGTCTGGTAGTAATTATTGGTGTTGAAGGGGAACCACCTCAGTTATTTGAAGAAAAAAGAGATAACTGGGTGAACGATTTATTACATTATAGGGATTTATATGAAACAAGATACAAAACTAACTGATTTAATTTTAACAATTGACAATGTGTTACCTAAACAACATTGTGAAAAAATGATTGAGCAATTTGAGAAGGAAAAAGAGCAATGGGAAGAAAAGAGAACGGTAGGTTATAAGTTCGATCAACTTAACATTAATAAGACCCCTGGTTGGGAACCTATAGTAGAGTATCTTACGGATGTTTCTATAAAGGCATTCGATCAATACTTTAATCATATTAACTACAGAGATCCACCTAAGATTCAAGCATTAGAAGAAATTCGTATTAAGAAGTATGAAAACGAAGAACGTTACTTCGACTATCATGTAGATGTAGCTGATTATAATAGCGCAAGACGTTACTTAGTTGGATTTATATACTTAGATGATAATGAAGAGGGTAAAACAGTATTCCCTGATTTTGATATTGAAATTAGTCCAGTTGCAGGTAGAATGTTAATTTTTCCACCACTTTGGATGTATCCTCATGCAGGAATGCCACCTAAAGACAAACCAAAATATATAATCGGTACTTACGCACATTACGTTTAATTTACCAAAAGTATTGATTTTCTGTTGCCTTGACGTTAAAATCTTATTGTGGTCGGATGAGAATAGGTTATGATAATTTGCTCCTGTAGAAATATACGTGAATCAGACTTTCCAGATAAAGATAAATTAATTTTACGTCTGTATGAGGATGACGCGCAATGTAGGGTTTGTTTAGAGAATATCGATAGGTACAAGAGTAAACCGAATACGTTTATGGGTGCTTGGGCTTACTATAGTTTAAACAAAGAGTTTAGTAAATAAATATTTTTAATTGTTGTATGATGCAAACTGAAAAGGGTTCTGGACGCGGGTTCGACTCCCGCCTGGTCCACCAAAAGGAGATTGTATGCCAGTAGATATGTACTACTATACTGAGAGTGAATGGAATCGTTTAGGGTGTGGACCTCTTCCACCTGAACGAGATATTCGTAATAAGGTAAAGTCTTCTTTTGAGGGGCCAGACATGGTTTCGACAGGGTCAAGAGTAGGGGAGTGGACAACACGTCAGGCGATCGACGTTAATGAAGCAAATAAGTAATCGCAAATGACGAGTACTACGCTCTAGCAGCTTAAATTGCTAGATGGGGTTTCGGTAGCTGTCCTTATTACCCAATCAGCTACCTTAATGATTTTCAGTACGGTAGTATAAATAATATTTTAGTAGATTCACTTCATATGTTCAATAGATAATATGGACCGGCAATAGTGCCGCCATAAAGGAGAAAAATATGAAGTGGACTACACCTGCAGCTCAAGATATGCGTTTTGGTTTTGAAATTACCATGTATATCGCTAATCGATAAATAAATTGAGTTGGTAGATCTCTAAAACTACCATCACACAAACACACAAAAGGAGATGTAAATGAGTAATATGTCACCATTCGAGATCCGTCTCGAACTTCTTAAGATGGCCAAGGAAATGCTTACTGAAGATTATTACAGTAAGCGAGATCAAGTTTCCAACGACTGGCAAGTTAAAGTAGAAAACGCTCGCCACGCCGGTGCAACACCACCTGATCATCCAGGCTTTCCATCATACCCCACTGAAACAGATATTATTAATAAAGCGCAAGCTTTGAATGGTTTTGTTTCTCAACTTCCAGATGTAAAAGTTACTAAGAAATCTACCGCTTAGTATGGGGGGGCTTGCCCCCTTTAATAGGAGAATTACACATGACACGCTTTTTTACCGTTGCATTAGCAGCTGTTTTATTACTAGGTACGTATACAGGTGTTAGCGCAGTTACTAAACACAAGATTAAAAATATTAAGCAAGTTGAAAATATTAAAGATAAGCCACCCACATTAGCACAAAGGGAAAGACAACTTAATTGTTTGGCAAAGAATATTTATTTCGAAGCAGCATCTGAGCCTTTTGAAGGTAAGGTTGCAGTAGCTCAAGTCACATTAAATAGAGCAGAGTCAGGAAAATTTCCTAATGACATCTGTCAAGTAGTATATCAAAAGACAAAGATTGATGAAAAGATCGTTTGTCAGTTCTCATGGTACTGCGATAAAGGACCTGTAGTAAGATCTAAAGAGATGTATGCGGAATCTATGGAAGTAGCTAAAAAGGTCCTGTTAGAGGATTTTAGATTGCCATCTGTAGAGAAGGCATTATACTATCATGCTGACTACATTAAAAAACCTAACTGGGGTAAACCAGTAGTGGCACGTATTGGACGTCATATATTTTATGGAGATAGAACGTGAATTTAATGGAAACACTTATAGTATGGAAAGAAAAAGCAGTAAAGTTTTTTGAGTCGTTTCCTAAAGCATCTGCTGATGTATTTGCCTGGATAAGTATTGTTATATTATGCTTAAGTAATATACCAAGTTATTATGCATTGATGACGGCTGTAACGGATAAGACTCCTCCCCTGGATATGTCCTTAATTGTATGGGTCGGTCTATTGCTTTATTTCTTCCGTTCAGCTATACTTAAAGACATGATTATGGTAGCAACTATTGGATTAGGTTTTGCTATTCAACTCATCTTTTTAGGGCTCATTTATTTCATATGACCGACGACATAACTGAACTAACTGATGCGTTAGTAATTACCAAGCGCTTTAGATCACCTAATGAGTTTAGTATCTTCATTGATGAGCGAGTTAATAAACTAAAGATTGGTTACATGGATGCAGTTATTAATTACTGCCAGGAAATGGATATTGATGTTGAATCCATAGGTCCATTAATAAATCAAAAACTTCGTGAAAAGATACAAGTAGAGGCCGAGCAGGCAAATATGATTAAACCAAGAGGTCATCTGCCTATATGATAATGGAACCATTTGAAGTTTATCGTTATTACCTAGCATTAAGATTACATTTTACTACTGACAAGTATGATGTGATTAAGCAACAAGGAAAAGTCAGAGCATCACGCCAGGCGTTTAATAAACGTAAGGATCTATTGTCCATTAAACGCGTTGCAGATACCTATAGTGATAAAGATGTAGTAGATTTTTTAGTAGCAAATTTCGTATCAGGTGATCGCTGGGGTGGTGTATTTGATTCTGAGGCTAAAACCAGATATACGGAGTGGAAGCGGCGCATTGAATCTTTAAGCTATACCTTCGATAAGGAGATATGTAAACTTAGAGATATATGTGATCGAGATAATTTACCGTACGATACTATATTTAAAGTAACAACCGGGCAACACCCGTTTATACTTAAAGCATTCTTGCGCAACGACATTTCTATAGAAACTCTAGTTATATTGGATAGCATAAATAACTATGTTGCAGCATTAGACGAAGTACTTGCTTTAGACTTAATCTGGCCGGATATATCGAGAACTATTAAGAAGTATAAACCTTTTCTTACGGTAAAAAAAGAAAAATACAATGACATCTTTAGAAGACGATTTGGATCTAGTACAGACTAGAATTATACAAATTGAGAAAAACATTAATATGTTAAATGAGAATTGCCAACATCTAGCTGATCATATGAGAGAAACTCAAAGATTTTTGGTAAAGTTAGCACAAAATCAGGCTGAGATTACTAAGAGGATATCGCAGTGGCCTTATATTGCGGTAGAACGTAAAGGTGAAGAAGAGTAAATAGTTAATTTATATGAAGCAGAAGAATATAGATTGGGATCGCGAAAAGAAAATTCATCGCGTCGAAAAAGGTTCCAATAAGATGGATAAACATCGGAACAAGATATATAATTTAGTTATCAATTCCGATGATTATAATGATCTAGAGGATGAGATTTACAGTGAAGTTTATGATGGCAACACCTTAAAACATAAACGTCGCTAATACAACGCTATACACATTTATACGGAGATACACATGGCATTAGATTTTTCTGCCCTGAAGAAGGGTCGTGGTAATTTTGATTCATTGATGAAAGAGGTTGAGAAGATCGCGCAACCCCAAGGTCAAGAATCGCAAAAAGATGATCGCTTCTGGCAACCAGAAGTAGATAAATCAGGAAACGGATTTGCAGTTATTCGTTTTCTACCCCCTCCTAAAGGTGAAGAACTTCCTTGGACACGTATTTGGAATCATGGATTCCAGGGTCCTACAGGTAAGTGGTACATCGAAAATTCACTAACTACATTAGGTAAGCCAGACCCTGTTTCTGAGCTTAACACCGAATTGTGGGCTACAGGTCTTGAGTCTAACAAAGACATCGTACGTAAACAAAAGCGTAGATTGACTTACATTTCTAACATCTATGTAGTCAAAGATCCTGCGCATCCAGAGAACGAAGGTAAAGTATTCCTTTATAAGTTCGGCAAGAAGATCTTCGACAAGATCAAGGATGTTATGCAGCCTCAATTTGAAGATGAGGATCCAATTAATCCTTTTGACTTCTGGAAGGGTGCTAACTTCAAACTCAAGATTCGTAATGTAGAGGGTTATCGTAACTACGATAAGTCTGAATTTGAATCACCATCAGTACTAGCTGACGATGATGAGATGGAAAAGATTTGGAACAGCCAGCATTCTCTACAAGAGTTTTTGGATCCTAAGCACTTTAAGTCTTACGATGAACTAAAGACTAAACTAATGAATGTGCTTAATGCTAGTGGTAGTTCCCTACCTGCTGCACAAGATCTAGATAACGAAGAGTTTGAATCACCACCTAAACCAAAAGCAGCTGCTAAACCACATGCAGCACCTTCGCAACCTAAACGTGAGTATGAAGAAGATGACGATGAATCACTATCCTTCTTCGCCAAGCTCGCCAATGACGACTAAGAGGTAACTATGAAACTACTACTAGCATTTTTTCTAGCGGTTAGTTCTTCTGCTTACGCAGCACCACCTAAGAAAGAAGAACCTAAAAAACTAGAAGTTAAAGTAAAGAAGCCTTGTAAACAAGGGCAAACTGAAGCAGACGGTTGTAGGGTAATGAAGAAACAGAAATAAGAAAAGGGGCATTAAGCCCCTTTTTTAATAAGTAGATACTCTATCTAGATGTTTATCTAAAGAAGAATTAGTGTGACTTCTTGGTACTGCTTTCATTGGAGCAAACTGTGTACCACTACTATTATTAGTCGTATTGTTCATTATTACAGGTGCAGGGGCTGGTTTAGATTGAGCGGCCTCACGTATCTGGTCATTATATTCAACACTTAAATTACCTAAACTACTAGGCTCTTTCTTTACTGGAGCTACATTTGGTGCACCACCCCCTTGTTGTAAATAGCGAGCTTTAGCTTCTCTTTCAGCTTCCCTTACTTGACTCACGCTAAGCGTTTCCGAAGCCTCTCTACCTTCACCAGCAGTACGTACATTTCTACCCCTAATAACTTCTTGCTCTTCTTGTAATAACTTTTGATACTTTGGATCTTTAGTATAGTCTTTAGAAAAAACTTCTTTAGAAGCAGCAGTAGCCTTTACTGGTTTAGCTTTATCACCAGGGGGTGTAAGAGGAAAAGCTGCAGCACCTGTGGTTGTATTAACAGCATCTGCAGGTATTTCTTGCTTTGTATCGCCTGTAAAATAATTCATTACTTTACCACCCAGTTCACCAGCTTTCTTACCTAATGAACTTCCTGCGAAGGCTCCTATAGCCCCGCCTGCTACACCTCCAACAACTGTACCTACAGGTCCGGCAAACGAACCTAATGCAGCACCTAGTTTCATACCGGCTAAACCACCGGCAGCCATACCTACACCTTCACCAACAGCTCCACCTTTTTTCTCGGTAGCTTGCTCATTAACCTGCTTAGTCATAGCATCAGCTTGTTCAGCAGTTAATTCACCAGATTTCTTTTTAGCTTCAATGTCAGCTAATGCAGCTTTTTGTTCATCAGATGCTTCTGAAAAACCAGAGTAGGCAGCGTAAGCGCCACCGGCAACAGCCAATGCTGCGCCACCTACTTTAGCAACAGTACCAAGCCTACTAAAACGACTAGCTGCACCAGCAGCTTTTCCTGCTGCACCACCTTTCCCTCTACCACCTAATAAATCCTTTGCAGTATCTAATAAACTACCACCCACACCACCGCTACCACCGGTAAATTCTTTTTCTTTTACAGTAGTTATAAGTTCGTCTAGTTTTTTGGTAATAGGTTGGTATTGTAAATCTAAATCAACTGGTTCCTTGGGAGAAATAGACTCAGATATTTTTCTTACAGAGTCTAATTGTTGTTTAGAAGTTTCTAATAAATCAGCAATAATAACATTATTTTCTTCCATGGACTTAGCCATAGCCTCTTGAGAGGTAACAACATTATCATCATTTTCTTTTTCTGATGCTTTTGCACCTTCCGCTTTTACTTCTTTTAAATTCTGCTCTGCTTCTCTTACTCTTGGATCAATAGCTGCTAAATTAGTTTGTGCAGCTTCTAATCTAGCTTGTTCTGTATCAGTAGCCTCAAAACCACGTTTTTTGGCAGACGAAATATCACCTCTAGCTCCAGCTAGCTCTTGTTGAGCACCTTTTGTAGCTTCGTACCTTTTCCTACCTTCAGCCATTGTTTCATCTGAAACATACTCATCAGCTTCTTTTAATCTTCTTTCTGCTTCTTTTTTATCATACCCTGCTTTAAGGATACGTTCACGCATTTCGTCACGCTTACTTTGATCTCTTGCTCTACCTTCTTCGGTACGTAACCCGTAGTCTTTTGCAAATTGTTCTTTTTCCGGATTATAACCCGCTGGTGCAGAAATTATATCTCCTATGTCACCCATTCTTTCATAGGCTTTATTTTGAACACTAGATGCAAAACCACCTATTGATTCTTTTATATTCTTTATAGGTGCTTTTAAGAACTCTTTTGTAGCTTCTCTTCTAGCTCTAATACCACCAACAGCAGACATTAATTTTTCTTTTAATGTTACCGGGGCTTCTTTTTCCCCTAACTTGGTGCTTTCACCAGGAGTCTCTTTATCCTCTTTTCCTCTGCTCGGCTTATTAAAACTATCTTTTAAATCTTTTAAAGTTTTATTAATATCTTCTAACTGTTTACCAACTTCATCCTTTAAAGTCTTATCTAAGGTCTTCGTACCTTTTTCTGATATCTGTTCAAACTTCTTTTCCTCAAGTAATACACCTAACGGTTTTTCCCCGGCATCTCCAGTAGATGCAGATTTTTTTATGTCTTCTATTGCTTTTTTCATTATAGGTGCTTACTATTCTGTTGAAGAATTTTTAATTTATCGTTTTCTTTTTTAACATGATCAACCAGAAGAGCTACGTAAATTTCCCTTTCCCAGGGTAACATATTTTCTAATTCTGTCAACGAGTACTTGTGATGTTGCATTAACGCAAAATTTAAAGTATAATAATTAAGTAAGTTATCTTGAGAAAGGGTTATACGAAAAAATTTTGTAATCCGGTTAATTTAGTAACATTATGCTTACCACACTCATTACAATCTGCTTCTATAGTCTGTACAACTTTAGGAGAAGTTGTAAAAAACTTCTCTATTTTTTCGAACTGAGATTTTGTAAAAGATTCAACAAACTCTCTTAATTCGTTTTTAGTCTGATCCTGTGCTTCATAGTATTCATCATTACTATAAACACCTTTAATACTGTTAGCAATTAACTCAATAATATCATCTGTACTACCATCTCCGATAACATTTACCACATCATCAAATACTGGATAATTCATCTCAATACTATACATATCCGTTAACTTTATAATATTAGAGTGATCAGGTTCTTTTTCAATACTAACATTTTCAATATTATAAGTTGCATCGATCTTATTTCCACATTCACAATTTACAATTACTTCTACTATTTCACTAATAGATTTTGCCCTTAAGTGTAAAAAGATGTACTCTACATCGAAATGCGGCAGTTTATTAACTTGTAACTTATTAAAGGTACAAACATCTACTAATTCTCTTACAACTCTAGAAACTTCTTCTTCATTAGCGTCAGTTAGTGTTAATAAAATCTTATGTTCTTTTACTAGAAAAGGTCTATATGAAATTGGTTTATTGGTTGAAGGTAAAATCAATTCATACGTTGGTGTATCTAATTTTGGTAAAGCCATTATATCTCCTAATTAACCAAATGATCCTGCTCCTACTTGTTGTCCGTTTTGATTATCTAAACCATCCGCCAGTCTAGGGGAAGGGCTTTGGATAGGCTTATTCGAAACGCTCTTATTAGCAGCTGCAGTAGTAACTGTCTTATTAACAAATATAGGTGTGGGTACGTCAGCTACTCTTGTAGTGCTTAAGTCTCTCCAATAACGATATGCAAATAAAACATTTAATCTATGTGTTTGATTAGTTGAGTTGTGATTAAGATCTAATAAATTTGCATTTCTAGGAAATGCATCTATTAACTCAACTTCATACGTAATATTTTCTTCTTCATCTAACTGTCTTATAATAACAGTGCCTTTATAATCATTTAACCAACCTACAGTATAGCTATCTTTATCTACTACGGAATGCAACCAAGAATCAAAAAACCTTTTAATTTTCATCTCTCTGTCTAGATGAAAAACAATAGATGTACCTTCACCACCATAATCACTTGTGATTGGTTTTTGGTATGCAGGTCCAAATATCTTAAATGGTTTAGTTTGAATATTAAGAATAGGGAAAGAAGCCTGCTCAGCAAATAAACTTACTAAATCTGAACTCTGTCTAAGAGCAGCAGGGGGAATAATTTGAATTTCAAAACGATTAGTTCTAGCTAGACTTTTAGCTAAAAGAGTGGCTCTAAAATCCGCAATTTTAAAATGTGCTTTATTCATTAGTATTTTTTCCTGGTCTCTCTCCAGACCGTTTCTTTAGTAGCACCTACAAAACGCTCTACTGGTAATTGAGATGCTGTTATCCAATCAGGATATTTAATTTTTAAAAAACGTGATTCTACATGATCATACAGATAATGTTTTACACACGCTCTTGCTGGCTCAAGTTTTGATACTGATTCTACAATCTGCCAATTTATTCTTACTTTTGTATCATCACCTATCTTCTCACTTGCTGTGTAATTATGCATTGCACCTAGTACTTTAAATCTTACCATATAGGGTAGATAATGAAGATTGATTCCATAGAATCCATTCTCAACTCGGCGAAATGCTAATATTAAAGGAAACTTATCCCAGTATGGTAAAGAGTCTTTAAGTTTCGCTTCATAAAAAAACATATACATGTTACCAGGTATAATTTGCGAAACTAGCTCTCCACCTCTGGACATTAAGCTTTCAGGTCTAGTACTCGCAAGAACTTTAAGGTTATCGCGATACCATCTAAGTGAGCGATCAAGCTGCTGATTATTTGCTGCTTGACGAATGTTTTCGAAAGGATTTGCCATGGTAATATTTATCCTAACCAATTCCAAGGTCTTTTTCAGTTAACACTAAAAATTTCATTCCTCTATCTTGGCAGAATTCACCAGCGGCTTTCCATTTAGCCTGATTAGTGCCGTAATTAAAAACCTCCTCTATGAATCTTTTGGTTTTACGTTTAGGTATTTCAGGAGGTTTTGTGAATTTTTCCGGTTTAATTTCTATTAAATACTTGGTTACTTTATTGGAAGAATCTCTTATTTTTACATAAAAATCAACAAAATATCTATGTACCTTATTATCTACTGGTGAGCGATAAGGTATAATAATTGTCTCAGAACCCCATTCCACTACAGCATCATTAAAATCACAATACTTCATGAACCTAAGCTCCCACGAAGATCTGTATATTACTTCCTGTAAGTCTCCACGGTACTTGGAAGGGTTAGAGATACGATAGTAACCTTTGTAGGTTGATTTATACATACGAGATAAATATAGTACATTTTCACTATTTATAACAAAATGCCAACACAAGACCGCCCTAGTACCAGCTCAATAAGCAACCTAAAACCAGGTAAAGATGCAAGCACATCAAAAAATAGGTATCAGGCTGGTCCTATTTTTCAGTACCCTGTAGATCTTAATAATAATGAACTTAAGCATTACATAACATTTGAATTGGTTTCGCGTGGTAAATCTGAGGCTGTAAAAGGTAAAAAAGTACAAGAAATAAGAAACAATCCAGATAGCGCAAATCTATCTAGAGAGCAACTATCGGGTCTAGGAACTGGTGCAGTAGGGGCAGGGGCTGTTACATCTGGTGGTGCAGTTTATGCGCTAACAAAAAAATTATTTGATACTGTAGGTAAAACTGGAGATCAACAAAAAGGCGCACCTGGTGTAAGTATACCGGGAGTTGTTGCAGGTGGTGTTGCAGGTGTTGCTGTAGGTAAAGCTATGGCTGATTTCTTGACACCTGATGTCAAATACAAGCTGGAACAAGTAATAGCTTTGTATGTAGACGGGCCTCCTACAGTTCGCTATGGTATGAACTACACAAATAAAGAGCTAGGTAACTTAGCAGGGTTGATTGGTGGAGCTATCGGGGACACTTATAAAAATTTAAATTCTGCAGAGGCTTTATCTGCTATAGGTCTTCAGGCTGCAAAATTACCAGGTATATTTTCTGGTGTGGATATATCTACAGCTGCTCAAAAAGGAGCAGGTGTAGCTCTGAACCCGTTTAAAGAAGTAGTATTTGAATCGGTAGATTTTAGAACATTCCAATTTAAGTATAGATTTTTTCCTAGAAGCCCTGAAGAATCCAGAAGAGCAAAAGATATAATTAGCTTATTTAAATACCATATGCACCCGGAGATGTCGGATAATAGGTTATTCTTTAAATATCCATCAGAGTTTATAATTACTTACAATTATAATAGCGGGCGTAATACCTATTTTCATAAATTTGCAAACTGTGTATTAGAGACTATGGATTTAAGTTATGGTGGTGAACAGTTCTCTTCATTTAGTGATGGCAGCCCTACAGAAATTAACATGAGTCTTACATTCCGTGAAATCGAATTGTTAACTAAGAAGATGATCGATCAGGGGTACTAATGTATTTCGAACAGTTTCCAAAAACGTTTTATTCGTTAGATGACAATAAGAGCGTTCAGCTAGTTACCAATATTTTCTTACGTGTTATTCTTAGTGACGAGATTAAAAATAATCTCACCTTGTATGAGCTATATGATATAAAAGAAGGGGAGACACCTGAAATTATTGCAGATCAGTTTTATGGCGATCCAAAATTACACTGGGTTATTTGCCACTTAAATGAGATAATTGACCCTAGATTTGACTGGCCTTTATCAACAAAAAATTTGAAAAGCTATTGTGAGACCAAATACGATAATATTTTTGGTATTCATCATTACATTAATTCAGAAGGTTATATAGTAAATAGTACTGTTCCAGGTGCAACTTCAGTTTCTAATTTTCAATACGAAGAGCAGTTAAATGAAAAGAAGAGAAGAATACGTTTATTAAAACCTGAGTTTATTCGTAATGTAGTTAATGACTTTAAAAATATAGTGAGTAGTGTCTAATGGTAGATAGCGTTCAAAGAGCAGGTGCAGTAGATATTAGAACTTTAAAATTAATTACCACTGAAAATGTTGTAATTAATTTAAAGGAGTTTTTTGTTGAGCTTAATATTTACGAAGATATCTTTTCACCATGTATGAAAGGTGATATTGTTTTATCTGATAGTAGAAATATTATTGATTTAGGTAATTTAGTTGGTGAAGAATTAATTAATATCGAATTTGTCACACCATCCTTCGAACATGTAATAAAAAAGACGTTTAGAGTATATCAAATCTCCGATCGCGCTATTGTAAGAGATAATAATACGCAATTATTTACATTACATTTTGCATCAGTAGAATTTTTTTATGATATTAACCTACCATTATTCAGACCATTTGAGGGTGAAATAACAGATGTAGTTAAAGAAATATTTGGTCAATACATCGCTACGGGTAGAAATTATGATGCAAACCCTGATGATAAAGGTGCGAAAGAAGAAACCGAAATAATTACACCACTAGTTATTTTAAACCCCACAACTAATAAAGTTAAATTTATTTCTCCTGGATGGACCCCTTTCAAATGCTTAACCTGGTTAGCCTCTAAATCTATACCTAAAGAAGGTAAAGCTAAAAATTATTTGTTTTTTGAATCTAATAAATCATTTTACTTTGGATCTTTAGAATATATTTTTAAAGAAACATTACAAAATAAAGAAACTATAGGTACATACTTTAAGTCAGCTGCAAACTTTAAAGAAGGTATGTTAGATTCTACTCATCTAAATCGAGAATATTTTATCGCTAAAGATGTTACTATGGTTGAAAATATCGACCATATTAAAAATTATACTAACGGGTATCTAGCTAATAGACTGTATTTTTTAGATGTAATGAATAAAACCTATGATGTAATTAATTATGATTACGTTGAAGAATATAAGAACCAATGGCATACAGCAGGCTTTGGAGATTATGCCGTACCCATTTTCTCTAAGAATGCTTTTAGAAATTCAGCTTCACACATTAGTTATTACCCAAAAAATCCTAAACTGTTTGATAATTTTAAAGATAATATTAATGAAAAAATGGGTGAGATATATGGAAATAGATTGTCAAGTTTATTGGATTTAACTAACATTAAATTGAATTTAACAATACCAGGAAGAACCGATGTAGAGGTAGGAAAGATGTTATACTTTTCTTATCCAAGTCTTGGTGGTAAAGATGATAGTAATAACGCTGATCCTTCTAAATCAGAAGATCCCAGTTACTCAGGTTACTATTTTATTACCGCAATTCGTCATAAACTTAACTTTAACGAACATAACATGACTATGGAATGTGTTAAAGATTCATTATATACTCAGAGCTAATGCAAAGAATATTCAACAAAGATGGTTTTAATTGGTGGATAGGGGTTGTTGAAGATAGAAACGACCCTGAAAAAATGGGTCGTTGTAAGGTAAGAATTTTTGGTTATCATACAGAAGTTAAAGAAGTTTTAGATACTAAAGATCTACCCTGGGCAATTCCAATTCAACCTATTACATCAGCTGCTACTTCAGGTAAAGGATCCTCACCTTTAGGACCTTTACCAGGTACTTGGGTCCTTGGTTTCTTTTTAGATGGTACCGACATGCAGCAACCTGCTATGTTAGGTACGATTGCCTCTAGTACCGTGACATCAGGATTTGAAGAGACACCAGATCCTGAATATAATACTAACCCTAATGATGGTGTTCTTAGAGATGGAACAGGTAAAGAAGTTCTTGATGAAAAAGGCGAACCGGTTAGATCAGGTACACCAGATATACCTGGGTGGAAGTTAGGACAGACATCAGAGAAGTATGAAGTAGGATCTGGCGGTCCAGGTACCATAAATGATTACAACGGTGCAGCAGCAGGAGACTTTGGAGGTGCATCGTATGGTATCTATCAAATGTATTCTGGTTTACCTGTAAGTAGCCCTAGACTTAGCAAGCCAAGAGATGGAAGCGGGGGTACTGTTAAGTCATATGTTAGAGATCCTAACTGTAAATTTAGAGATAAGTTTGCTGGTTTAACTCCTGCAACTCCTGAATTTGATAGAGCGTGGAGAGCCTGTGCCTCTAGTAATGCAGCCGCTTTTAGAGAAGATCAACACGATTTTATAGAAAGAACTATCTATAATAAAGCAGTAAATATTTTAAAACGTCTTCAACTATGCGATGTAGATAAGTACGGCCCAGCAGTCAAAGATCTTGTATGGTCGACAGCAGTACAATGGGGCCCGGATAGAATTGATGATGCATTTAGAATTTTAGCAGATAAGAGTGTAATTACAGAAAGAGAAATTGTTGATTTAGTCACTCAACATAAAATTAGCTTAATACCGAGAATGTTTGCAAGAAGTAGTGAAGCTACAAAAACGGGTGTACGAAACCGTTACATTGCAGAGAAAGCTGACTTATATAAACTTATAAAATCATGAGTAATCCTATTTTTGCTTCACAACTAAAAGGCATTTTTGAAAATCAAGTTTTTAATGCTATGAATGGTGTTGTCTCTAATATTCCAAATGAGACACTTAGAAAAATTGCTTCTAGAGTAGCTGAGACTACCGCTACACAAACCATTAGATTAGTATCTCAAAACGCCAACAAAAACATAACAGATATACCTAAAGCCTTAGTTGGACAATTTAACCCAGTTAATTTAGTAACAGGTAATCTAGGTAGCGCGGGTGTATCTAATAATTTAAATAATCTTTTAGGTACACAAGTTACTCAACAAATTAACAATTTAATTATTAATGAGCTATCTAGAGAATTAAGAACTATATTACCACCTGGGGTTGGTGGAATAGTTAATACATCAGCTATTGTAGGTCGTATTGCAGAAATACTAGCTCCTACAGTATCTACGGGTATTACCTCCTCGCTTAAAAACTTTACCGACTCTATTTTTGGTGTAGGAGGCAAAACTCCTGCTACTGTAAATGGATTAACTACAATCTTAAGTTCAATTACTTCACCTTTCTTAGGTATTTTAGAATCTAACAAAGTCTTTTCTACAAGCATTGCTTTAAAAGGTTTAACTCAATCTAGAAATTTTAATGTAAATTCTACCGATAATAAAAACAAGTTAGCTGTTACTAAGCAAGGATTTACAGATCCAACTGCTAACTATCCAACTAAAGAGTATGCAAAAGGACCTGAGACTAATAAATTAGCTAGAGGTGAAATTCAAGGTACTATTATACAAAAGAAAAATGACGAACGTATGATAGGTGCCCCTTTACCTAATGGTTCGACATGGGAACAACCTATATCTCCTTATAAAGGTGAATACCCTTATAATAAAGTAACTGAAACAGAAGCCGGGCATATTATCGAGGTAGATGATACCCCTGGTGCAGAAAGAATTCACGTATTTCACAAATCAGGTACGTTTGTAGAAATAGACAATACTGGCTCTTTGGTGCAGAGAATCAAAGGTTCTTCCTACACTATTGTAGATAGAAATGGAAAGATTTTTATTCAAGGTACCGCGGATGTATCTGTTAAAGGTGCTATTAACGTTTACGTAGCACAAGATGCAACAGTGGAAGTTAAAGGTAATGCTAGTATTGCAGTTTATCAAGACATTAATGCAAGAGCCGGTGGTAATGTAAATATATCTGCACAAGATAATCTTAACTTAATATCTGCTAATGTTTACATCGAAGCACTAGAAAACTTTAATATTAAGTCTAATGCTCTTCTAAGCATGCATGTATCTAAAGATTTGCATGTTAGATCTAATGCTAACGCATATGTTCAAGCTACTACTTATTATCAAAATACAACTAACAGTTACAATCAAACCATAGAGAATTCATATGAAAAACATGGTAAGTCCAGGTTTATTCAATCAGCAGAAAATATTCATGTAAAGAGTACAGGTACATATAATACTCAATCTGGTGGAGTAATGAACTTTAAATCGGGCAGTACATATAACATGCAATCAGCTGCTGCTATGAATCTCAAGGCTGGTGGTAATATTAATGAAGATGGTGCGTTGATTTATTTAAATTCCGGTACAGCGGGCACTGCTGGGGATACTACTGACTCTAAAGATAGTAAACCAGCAAGAATTGCTGATCGTTCTCTTGCTGGTATGTTGAATACAAAAGTACTTGCTGGTAGTGCTGATGATGTGCTTGCTCCTAATGAAACTGAAGTAAAAGATCCTGTGGCTGCTAATTTAGGAGACTCCTACTCAGTCTTGTTAGATGAAGAAATTCAAACTTCCAAAGAGTATAACGCTCATAAAGATAAAATTGTATTATCAGGTATTACTACAAATAGTGATTTTTCAAGAGCACCTGTCGTAGCTAGAAGTGAATCGGTTTCCTCGCAACAAACCAACACTGTATCTGCAAGTAATGATTTAAAGAGTTACAATGTACTACCAGGCAACTTTAATTTGTCTCCAAACTTTACAGTAGAAATGCTCTCGGATAAAACTAGCTATACTAAGAGTATAATTAAAACAACTAATAATATTAAGTATGGTACTGTTATATTTAATTTAAGTAGTCTTGCATTAAATATATTAGAACCAATTTTATTAGTATATCCAGATTTGCAAATTGTTTCTGCATATAGAACACCTAACTTGGCACCAGCATCTTCATTACATACACAAGGTAAAGCTGTGGACATTCAGTTCCAAGGTTTATCCTATGAAGAATATTTTGATAGATCTATTCAATTAGCAAGAGTATTAAACTACGATCAATTTATTTTACATTATTGTAGCTATGCTAAATCACCCTGGATTCATATTTCATATCAAGGTTCGAATAATAGAAGACAAATATCTACATTCTGGAATAACAAAAAACACTCTTCTGGTTTAAAGGAGCTTAGATAATGGCACATGAGTTCGTAGTAATGAGAAATGGGGTACTAGAAACTTATCACAACTATGATGACATACCGGATGATTTTCAACATGTCATTAAATTTATTCCCGAGGCACCTCCACCTCCCCATACACACGAACAACATGAAGAGTTAGATTCTTGGTTAGGTAGACTTAACAGGCTTATGGAGATAGAAAAGAAAAATGCCGCTAAGTACTTACGGAACACAGTTTAGAACAATACCAGGTGAAACTGAGACTTTTAATTCTATATCACCTACAGGGGGTGTTGTATTTGTGGATGTAAAAGTTGACGGTATTGTAATATCTGGGCCTATAGTTACATTAACTTCTATTACACCCGGGCCAGGAGCTCCACCTGCATATTATACCTACCTATTTACATTTACAGGTAAGTATTGTACGGATATTGCAACAAACAATACTTTTATAGGTTATAATTCAGTAAACAAGACGACACATACTTACTCTTCAGCATCTGGAGGTGAATCGTTATATGCTACTTTTGAAAACGATGTCGGTACTGTATTTGACAAATTAATTAGCTTTCAACCAGATATGTCAGATGAAAAAACAGCCATTTATACTTTTTTAGTAGATGGTGCACCTACAACAAGATCTCAAAAAATACATCTAATTCCTACTAGGTGGTACGAGAGATTACAATTTATTTGTAATCAATTACATAGTGGTAGAAATATGGCCGATGGATCTGGTTCTACTATAAATCCAATCGGTTATTACACATCAGACCCAGCTGGCTGGGTCATTCCTTCTAACTGTTAAGGAACTAATATGCCTGCTGCAACTAGAATTGGTGATTTAGATATAACCCATTGCTCAACTCCTGCTAGAGCACAAGGAGCAACCAGAACCTATGTAAACGGTATTCCGTGGAGTTGCCAGGGGCATATTAATACCCCACATCTTATTCCAAATGATGATCCATGTTCTATTCACGTGGCTGGAATATCGTCTGGCTCTTCTTCTGTAAAAGTAGAAAACCTAGGAGCCGGGCGAGTTGGTGATTCTATTTCAGGGTGTACCTCTGTAGCAACCGGATCTCCTAATGTTTTTGCAGGCGGTTAACGTAAAAATTTAAGATAAATATTACTATGGCCACCTTAAAAACACATAGAAGATACTCAGATATTAATCTGTTATTTTCGAGACATCCTACAACCGGGGATGTTACAAAGAAAACTGATGTCGAAGCTATCAAGGCTTCGGTGCGTAATATTATTCTGACTAAAAATTATGAAAGACCTTTTCATCCGGAAATAGGTTGCCAAGTACACAGCTTATTATTTGAAAATGTAACTCCGGTTACTATTCAAGTAATGCAAAGAACTATCGCTCAGGCTTTAGAAAAATTTGAGCCTAGAGTAACATTAGACAACGTTGTAATTGATCCTGATATTGATAATAATGGAATTAGAGTAGATGTATATTTTACAATTAATAATACACAGGAACCTGTAGTCATAAGTACAACTCTAACAAGAATAAGATAAATGGCAAATTTACGAATTGCAGAGCTTGATTTTGATACTATCAAAACCAACCTAAAAACTTTTCTTCAAAGTCAATCTGAATTTTCAGATTACGATTTTGAAGGTTCGGGTCTATCAATATTGTTAGATGTACTAGCTTACAACACTCATTACAATGCTTATTTGGCAAATATGGTAATGAATGAAATGTTTCTTGATTCAGCTGTCAAAAGAGCATCAGCAGTATCTATTGCAAAACATTTAGGTTATACTCCTACGTCTGTAACAGGAGCGGTCGCTAAAGTAGATATTGTAGTAACCAACCCGGTTGGATTTCCTGTAACACTTACTCTAGAACGTTATACTCCTTTTACCTGTTTAATAGACGGCTCTCCATTCACATTCTTAAATATTGAACCTGTATCTATCTCACCGGTTAATGGTGTTTACTTATTTTCAGATGTTAGTATAAAAGAAGGTAAATTATTAGAATACTCTTATGTCGTACAAACAGGAAATCCATCAGAAAAATTTGTAATACCTAACTCCGATGTTGATATTTCTACGTTATATGTTACCGTTCAAAAATCTAATAATGATGCTACGTTAGAATCTTTTATTCGAGCTACCGACATTTCAAATTATGACGGGGATTCTAATATCTTTTTTATAGAAGAAAATGCACTGGGCAATTACGAATTGTTTTTTGGTGACGGTATTTTAGGTAAAAAGCTAGTAGCAGGTAATATTGTAACAATAAGATATCTGGTTAGCTCGGGTACAAATGGAAATGTATCTAATGTCATCGATCAATCGTTTACTGCAGCAGCTCCTATAGGTGGTTCCACTACAGTAGCTGTTACTACAGTTCAAAATTCTAATGGTGGTACAGCTAGAGAATCTATCGACTCTATTCGCTTCAATGCACCTCGAGCTAATTTAGCTAAAGATAGAGCAGTTAATAAATCCGATTATCAAACATTAATAAAAACATACTACCCAGGGATTAAATCTGTATCAGTATGGGGTGGTGAGGAAAATGTTCCCCCAGCATATGGTAAAGTTTTTATTACTCTTGCTCCTGAACCTGGGTTTGTTATTGATACAGGTACAAAAGAAAGTATTAAAAATGATTTGCTCAAAGACAGGCAAATTCTAGTAGTCACTCCTGAGTTTATAGATCCTGAATATACATATCTTAATTTAGAAGTTGTTTTAAAATATAATAAAAATTTAACAACTTTACCAGTAACATCTATTGAAAGTCTAGCAAGAACCACTGTTAACAACTTCTTTGTAAACAATGTTCAAGCTTTTGGTAAAAATTTCTATTACTCACAGCTGTTAGAAGAATTGAATAACTGTAATCCTTCTATTGTTAGTTCTAACGCTGAAATAGCCATACAAAAAAGAATTATACCCATATTGAATGTTTCTAATGCATATACTGATGAAAATACTCTAAACTTTAATAATCGACTTCACCCAGGTGAAATTGAATCTACGAGATTTTTTATTAGTATAGGTGGCGATCTTATTCCAGTTAGATTGAGAGACGCCCCCGACACTATGCCTCCTAGTTATGATGGAACGGGTACCATTGTGATGTATAACCCTATTACTATGGTAACTATTGATACTATTGGAACTGTAAATTATGCAACCGGTGAAATGAAGATTAACGGGTTTACCCCAGTAGGTTTTCCAACCGGTGTATTTGATATTAGGATAAATGCTAAGCTACAAGAAAATTCCACAGATGTTTCGGTATTAAGAAATCAAGTAATAGATCTGGATAATACTGTTGCGTTTGAAGAAGCAAATAGAGTCTCAGGTTTAACCATTCAGGTTACAGCAGTATAATGTCACGAATAAAAGAAAGATTATCGAAACTGGTAGCAAGTCAGCTACCGGAATTCATCCAGTCAGACTATCCTACCTTCATAGCTTTTTTAGAAGCGTATTATGAATTTTTAGAGCAAGATCAAAATGCTCAAGAAATTCTACAAAACGCTGTTAGCTATAGAGATATTGATCGTACTACTACAGAATTCATTGAGTATTTTTTAAGAGAATATTGTGATAATATTCCAAGAGATGTACTTTCTGATAAAACAATTCTAACCAAATATATTAAAGACCTTTATAACTTTAAAGGTAGTGAAAAGTCTTTTTATCTTCTATTTCAATTATTATACAAAGAGAAGGTAAATCTATACTACCCTAGAGATGATATATTAATTCCATCTAGTGGTACATGGCAGCAGTCTACAATAATACAGCTTGAAACTTTAAACGGTAACCCTGATACAGCTGTTAATGTACCGGGTGTAATTTTATCTACATCTACAGTAAATCCTATAACTCTTAAGAGTAAAAAAACTGTCACAGCCGTTACTAATGTAGTAACTGGTGCTATTAGTACGAGTACTACTATTTTTGATTTTGAAATTGACAGAATAGGAATACCGGTTAATATCGGTGATATTGTTGAAGTAGGAGGATACAGGGGTAAAGTTCTAGGGGTACCTAGTTCAGTTTCTGTTATTAAGCCAGGTATCGGGTTTAAAATTGGTGATACTTTTGAAGTCAAATCTTTTCCAAGAGGTATTGGAGCTTATGTAAAAGTTACTTCGGTTGATGAGAATGGTGGTGTTAAGAATGCAGAACTTTTAAGAGTTGGTTCTGGGTATGACATTAATTTTTTTGCCACTATTGTTTCACAGGTATTAATTACCCCGCCCACATTTCTATTTAACACTGCCACAGGCAATGTCTCGATTGTTGACCAATATGTCGGTCTTTCAGATTTTGGTAGAATAACTAAACCAACCTATGCTGATGGATCATATGTAGCTGGTGATTATTGTGACGAAGTTGTTAGAGTCTTTAATTACGGCCCAGTTAATCAAGGTGATATCTATTTCGGTGCAGAAGAAAAATACGAAGCGGTTCTAGATATAAAAGTTGGATCGAGAATTAACTACCCGGGTTATTACAAAACAAATAAAGGATTCTTAAGCGATAGTACAATTAATGTAGCTGATGCTAACTATTATACCCCATACACCTATGTAGTAGTTTCTAATAAACGTTTACAAGACTATAAGAGAGCAATTTTAGATATTCTACACCCAGCAGGCACTAACCTGATTGGTGAATTAAGAATGCTAAATGAAATTGATGCTATTCCGACCGTTGGTACTACCTTCGACTTCTTACGTACTACTGTTCTGGATATTTTCAGCACTTCTGATATTGCTACTAAACAAGTAACAAAAGTTCGTAGTTCTAATACTACTCCAAGTGATAATGTATTCTCTAAAGTCTTTGCCAAGGTTCTTACCACTAACCAAACAAGTTTTGCAAACGTAACATTAAGACACTTAACTAGATATCTTGCTAATATATCCAATATTACTGTTAATGTTGAAAATATTATTTCTAACGTTAGCAAAGTTTTAAGCACCGTTAATGCATTAGATGATAATTCATCTGCTAATATTAATATAATTAGAGGTGATGCAGGTGATTTACTTGTTTCAAATGATCTAGCAATATTTAATATATCAACAGTTTATGAAAGTAACACGACTGTAGCATCTGCTAATACGATTGCCAACATAATCATAAACCCTGTTTCATTATCATCTCAGGTAGACGAGTTTCTTGCTAATGTAAATAAGGTACTAGGTAGTAATTCTAGTATAAATGATGATATATTAAAAGATGTAACTATAGTAAAAGGTATAGGTGAGGATGAGGTATTTTCCAACGATTTAGCTACTATAAATTTTACATCTATTCAGTCTGATAATCAATTTTTACTATCAGAAAATGCAATTTTTACTATAAATGCAGTATTAAATTCTGTCGATCAAGTTTTAGATAATCTTTCTAGCAACATAAATATTGTCAAGACTAATAATGTTGCTATACAAGATAACCTGGTAGTTTCAGTTGATAGTCTGGTTTTATCTAGTAACGTTAATAACTCTGATTCTGGTAGTATTTTTCTTTCCAATTACTCTAACATACCTAACGAATATTTTGCAGAGCAGTATGTTGGTGATTTAACAACGTTTTAAGGAGATTTAAATGAGTGGCTTAAATGAGACACTACAATTGAAAGGTACTCTGTTAATTACCAAAACAGATAAAGATGGTAATGTAACAAAAACCGAAGTACCAAATACTGTTGTTGCAAATGGTAAAACATTTATTGCATCACGTATGGCTGCTAATACTACACCGGTTATGTCAACTATGGGTATTGGTACATCTTCAACCCCAGCAACTACATCAGATACGCAGTTAGGTGCTCAAGTACAATTAAATGCACTTTCACCTGTAGGTGGTTCACCATCAGCAAATACTGTTGTTTATACAGCAACATTTTTACCTAATGAACCAGGTACAAGTGCAGCGTTAACTGAAGCCGGTGTTTTTAATTCGGCAAACACAATGCTATGCCGTACAGTATTTCCTGTAATTAACAAGCAAACCACTGACACCATTACTATTTCTTGGACAGTATCGTTAATTTAAAATATGTCAACACTAATTAAACCGCTGCTGCACGGCAGTGTTGCTGAATCTTTACTTAATGAAATTAATACACGAGCAGGGAGATACTACTATTTCCTTGGTAAAGTATTAACATGGTCAGATGAAACAGACCCTCCGTTGCCGGTTGATAGTGTAGAATATGAAAGAGAAGTAAGAAGAAATATTGTTATTGTTAAAGAAATTAGACCAGGGGATGTTAGTTTAATTATTGATAGAGTTAATTGGACATCTGATACCGTTTATGACATGTATGATGATAGAATTTCTGATGAGTTAGACGGTATCAATTTGGTGTCAGGGGGTACAGGGTATTCTAATAACCCAACTGTAACTATTTCTGGTGGTGGGGGATTTGGTGCTAAAGCTAATGCACTAACTAACACCGGGATAATTACAAGTATTGTTATGACCGATAGGGGGTATGGTTATAATTCTACTCCTACAGTTACTATTACTGATCCTTATGGAAGTAATGCAAATGCAATCGCCGTACTCTCTCGTGCCACTTCTGGGGCTGCTAACCTACAGTCCTCTAATTTTTATGTTGTCAATGATGAATTTAATATTTACAAATGTTTAGACAATAACAACGGTGGAAGATCAACATTTAAACCAACTGATACAGGATTTGATGCCTTCTCTCTGCCAGACGGTTACGTTTGGAAATACATGGGTTCAGTTCCTCCTTCTTTAAGACATAAATTTGCTTCAAGAACAAAAGTACCTATTGTTAGAGCCGTAAATGAAGCGTTTTATTCCGGTGGTGAGATTAAAAAAATTAGTATATTAGACACTGGAAATAATTATAATACTGCTTCACTCACCATCACAGGTGATGGTTATCTAGCCGGTGATCAGTATTACTTGTCTACATTTACGATAACTAATAGCGGCTCAGGATACTCGACCGCTACGGTTTCTATTGACCCTCCTGTATTTGGTTCATCTACATGGTTACCAAATCTCTTAGTGTATGTAGGTACGTATTTAAATTATGATAATAACTATTACATCGTTGTAAATGGAGGTACAACTTCTACACAACCTCCTGTTCACACGGTAGGTGTAGAAGCCAATGGGTCTACAGGTTTAAAATTCTTAGGCAAGCGTGCAACTGCTAATGCAGTAATTTCTAGCGGTCAAGTAACCTCTATCGTACCAGATGGTAGTTTAAGATCTATTACTGCTATCGATAGCGGTACTGGATACGCTTATGCTCCAACTATATCCTTTACTGGAGGTAGTGGGTCTGGAGCAAATGCATATGCAGTCGTTTCAAATGGATCAGTAGTTTCGTATGTTATAACGAATATTGGTTCTGGATATACTTCACCTCCTACGGTTGTGGTAGGGCGCCCATGGGTAGCAAATGCTAAAGTTGAACTTAATGAACAAATTTATAATGGTGAATATCTATACACTATTACAGATGTAGATATTGATGGTACTATAAGAGAAGCTAATGTCACATATGGTGGTAGTGGTCTAGCTCTAGGAAATGGTTATATTAAAGCACCTAACGTAACATTTGTTGGTGGTGGGGGTAATAACTTATCGGCTTTTGCTCAAATTCATAATAATGCTATTGCAAATATTTTCATAACTAATATTGGTAACGATTATACATCAGCACCAACGGTAGTTATTGGAGATCAATGGGCAGCTAATTTAAATGTTATAGCAAATACTCAAATATTCTATTTAAGTAACTTATACACCGTTTTAAATACAGGTAACTTAAATACCACAGCTCCATTACATGTATCCGGTACACAACAATTAGGTACTTCCAACTTAAGGTTTGAAGGAAATATTGCTACAGCTACGGTAAGTTTATATAGATCAAATTTCCTAAACACCACAGCCCCTACCCATGTAGTAGGTACAGTTAAATTAGGTGGAGCTAATGTCACAATAGCTGGTACTCACGCCGAAGCTACTGCAGTGTTAAAGTATGGTTCTGGGTATAATTATACTCCTAACTTAACTATTTCCGGTAATGGAACCAACGCTGCTGGCTCAATTGCAGTTACAAAATCAGAAGCTCTAATTAGACCAATTTTAGATAACGGTAGAATTGTTAGAGTAGCTATAGATGACGGTGGTACAGGATATACATATGCAGTTATAAATGTTATTGGTGACGGGTCTAATGCAAAATTCTTCATAGATTTTTCACCTGGAGATCTTATATCACTACAATCTTCTATTGAACTATTAGCTAACGAGGGCGGCATTCACGCGGCAAAAGTTATATCCGGGGGGTACAGCTACCCTGGTACTACCGCCAATGTTACTATTACTGGAGATGGTACAGGTGCTACCGCCACAGCGTCAGTGTTAGGTGGTAAGGTAACTAAAATAAACATAATTACCCCGGGCACAGGGTACTCCAAAGCTAACGTTAATATTATTTCAGAAGTTGGAAGAGGTGCGTCCGCTCGCGCTATTTACCCTCCTAAAGGAGGGCACGGTAAAGATATTGTTCAAGAATTATTTGCAAGAGCTATAGCTTTTTATAGTAATGTTTCTGACGATACTAATCAAGGGTTTGATGTAGATAACGACTATCGTCAATTTGGTATCATAAAATCTATTTCAAATTATGATGATCCAAGGTATTTTAATGAATCTATCGGTTCTGCATGCTGGGTAATTTCGGGAGTGATGAGTCCTAGTGTTTTTGCACCAGATAGAATAATTACTAGTACATTCTCCGGTGGTAAGTTTCTCATAGTAGCTTCTACTACTACTGGCGTTTTAGTACAAGCATTAGATAATATTGATCCAACTGTGGGTGAAAATTTCTTTACTGACACAGGTGAGGCCTTTGTAGCCACTGGAATTACTAAACCAGCCGTGGATAAATATTCCGGAGATTTAATGTACATAGACAATCGTCTTGCATTTACCCCTTCTACAGAACAAGCAGTTTCATTGTTAACAGTATTTACATTCTAATAGGTAAAAAATGGCAATTGATTTTAATGTAGCTCCTTACCATGATGATTTTTCACCGAGCTCAAGATATTATCGCATATTATATAAACCTAGTCGTTCAGTTCAAGCTCGTGAATTAACTCAAATGCAATCGATTCTTCAGAATCAGATTGCAGCAATGGGTACTAATGTATTCAAAGAAGGAACTATAATTTTAGGTGGTAAAACATTTTTTTACGTTATAGATTATGTAACTATCACAGGGACCTCTACCCCTACCGAATTTGTAGATAAAGTTATTGTAGGTGTAACTTCAGGTGCGAGAGCTCGAGTTATTCAGGTAACCCCATATGAAGTTTTCGATAGCGTAACATACCCACCTGCCCTCCATTTTCAATACATTGATGGTACCGAAACATTTCAGGCCGGTGAAGCGATTGTTATTGAGGGAACCACTACCACAGTAACTTTAACTGACAATGCATTGTTCTCTGGTAAGTCCAAAGTTTACAACATCCAAGATTCTGTTTTTTTTACTAACGGTTTTTTTGTATTTTGCCCTTCACAAACTGCAGTAGTAGGTCGATTAACTTCGGTACCTTCAGCAATCATTGGTTTAAAAATAAAAGAGGGTATAGCTAACTCTGACGATGATCCGTCTTTATTAGATCCTGCAGTTGGTTCTAATAATTACTTTGCACCCGGTGCAGACCGTTATTTTATTGACTTAGAATTATCTGTTATTAATTTTGATCCAGATGTAGAAGGCTCTGAAGATCAAGAAATTCCTAACTTTATTCAGCTTGCAAAATGTTACTACGGTGACTTATTAAATCCTCCATTAAAAACAGATTTTAATGAAGTTGAAAGTATGATGGCGCGTAGAACTTACGATGAATCTGGTGATTATACAGTAAGACCGTTTATTGCGCAAGTAGTTAATCATAGATACGGAAGTAATTTAGCTCATTCTATTAAAGTATCTACAGGTAAAGCTTATGTTCGTGGTTATGAATTTGAAACTACAGCTCCACTTTATTTAACTTTAGATAGAGCATTAGACACAGCAAGAGACTCCGACTTCCCTGTAGTACTGTCTTATGGTAATTATATACAAATAAATGAACCTACGGGGATGTTTTATCCTACCAAGGCTGAATTAGTTTACTTAAGTAGAAGTACTGCACCTAATGTTAGTTATTCAAGCAATGCAGCTTTTCAAGCTAATGTAGTCGGTACAGCCCGAGTAAGATATGTTGACTGGTCCGGTACGGGTAATGTTTATAATATGTACCTGTACAACATTGCCATGAAAACAGATAATGTTACCGGCGCTAGTAACGTATTTTCAGAAACTAACAGTATTATTTCAGCCACTATTAGTGGAGCTTCTGTAACTCCTCTAGCTAATAGTAATGTATTAAGTTTTGGTAATGCTGCTATTATATCACCGCAAAGAGATAATACCTCTTTATTCCTAATACCTCAGAGATTTGTTAAAACCTTAACACCAAACGCAGTTTCAAATATTTCGTTTTTAGGCGGGACATTATTTGAAGACGTTCAATTTACATCTGTAGGTGGTGGAAAATCTTCCGGTCAGATTGAGGTTGGTTTACCTAATAGATTTACTGGAACAGGTGAATTATCTGCTACTTTATCTAATTCATACTATCAAGGTGTAGTAGTTACATCTGCATCTGGTCCTCCGGTAGGTACCAGATTAATATTTGGTGTAACAGGTAAGTCTAATGTCGTGGTATCTTCTACAAGTTCTTTATCCAGAAGTACGCTTACTGTAACCGATGGTGGGTCGTTCACAGCAAATATTTTTGCTGTTGTAAATTATAGACAAGGCTCGGCTGGTAGTAAATTAAAAAATGCAAATACCAGAGTCAAAGTAGTTACGGCAGATCCAGACGGAAACGTTACAGGCAATCTTTTAGCCGTTATTTCTTTAGATTATCCTGATGTATCAGCTATTAATAGTGTTATTGATGCCACAGGTAATTCTGCCGCATCCTTTTTTACTTTGGATACAGGTTTGCGTGATGATTATTATGAGCACGCTACTTTAAGAGCTCTTCCAGGTAATAACATTCCATTACTTAATGTTACAACTAACCCTAATCTTACAATTACTTATACAGTTTTAGAACATACTGATGTAAATCAAACCGGTTATTTTACTGTCGATTCCTATCAAAATCTTGATTTTGCTGATATACCTACCTACACAAACGCACAAGGTAGAAAAGTAAATCTTTCAGACGTATTAGATTTTAGAGCAGTGAGATTACCAAATAGCAATACATTTGTTTCACCTGTAGTTCCAGTTCCAGATTCCACATTTACTACAACTGTAGATTATTACTTACCTAGAAAAGATAAAATTGTAATTACTAAAGATAGAAAGATGAAGGTCATAAAAGGTGTTCCTGCAAAAACACCTACCTTACCTTCTGATCTAACTGATGCAATGACAATTTATACCATCACTCTTGCACCGTATACTGCTAGACCTGAGGATGTAAAGTTAGTATATAATGAGAACAAGCGTTATACAATGCGCGATATAGGTAAATTAGAAAGAAGAATTAATAAACTAGAATATTATACTGCACTAAGTTTCTTAGAGAAAATTGCAGCTGATGAAAAAGTACCAAGCGCTCTTCCAGGTATCGATAGATTTAAAAATGGAATTATGGTAGATTCATTTGCTGGTCACTCGGTAAGTGATGTAGGTAATAAAGATCTAAGATGCTCCATTGATTACGAACGTAGATTACTACGACCAATGTTCGTAGCTGATTCCTATCTATACTCGGTATTACCTCAATCAAATAATTTTAAGTTAAGTGGTGATATTTTAACAATAGATTATAGAGAAGCTATTGGAGTTGTGGATCAAACTTTAGCATCCAACACTGTACCACTAATGCCTTTTGCTGTATTCAATTGGGTAGGTACAATGAAGTTAAGCCCTCAAACTGACTTCTGGAAGGATACCAAAACTAACCCAGCGGTTATTTTTAATTTAAATGGTGAGAATGATCCGTTTACTATTATTGAACCTAAAAACGGATTTAATGCCACTGCATCTCAGATGAAATTCTCCAACTGGGAGAACACTGGTATTACAGATTTACAAGTAACAGGTTCTACTGAAGTAAGAGTTGATAACAATTTAGAGTTAAAGACCGATGGTCTTAATTTATCAGCGGGGATTACCTCACAAGCCACAGCTACAACTACAGTTAATACATCTTATAAACAAGTTCAAGGTAGAGTAGGATTAGAAATTAACTCGGCTGAACGTGTTATTAATGCAAGTATAGGTAATAGAATCGTTGATTCTAGTTTATTACCTTATATCCGCCCAAGAACTATTGAATTTGTAGCTCAACAGTTAAAACCTAATACTAAATTATTTGCTACTTTTGATAATATAGATGTTTCTGATTATGTTTTCCCTGCTGCGCGTATTAGAATTAACTCTAATTTAAATAATGCAAACGTACGTTATTTGTCAAACACTATGTCTGGTGGTGGGCTTTATGCAAATGCAAGCGTTATTTTCCAAAGAAAAGATGGTCCTAATGTTACCGTATTATTTGTAAGACATTCTGGACAATCTAATGTATTTGCTGTAGGTAACGTAGCTACTCTTTACCTAGATACAGGTGTAACGGCTACTCATGCTGTTACAGGGGTTACCTTCCCGTCCACAGAAGATGGATTAATAACCACTGAAAGAGGGGAAGCTGTTGGTGTATTTGCAATTCCAAATAATGACGCTATGAGATTTAATGTAGGTGAACGTGCATTTAGACTATCCAATAGTTTGAATAGAGATTTAGAAGAGACAGTAGCAGAAACAATTTATCTTGCTCAAGGTATTACCCAAACAAGAGAAGAAGCTATAGTTGCTACCCGAGTAAAAGATGTAAGTATTAATCCCGTGTTCCAGACTAAAGCTGGAGCAACAGTAAACAAAACTACCTCAACAACAGTTACTGGGCCGGCGACATCCGCTGAATCTAATTCTGTAGCACTACCTGGGGGATCTTCTCGTACTTTATTTTGCGGTGAAGGAGCTAAAGCATCTGGTGGTATTGGATCCGCTGTCGGAAATCCGAACAACCCTGGTTCCGCCCCAGGGACTGGAATTGGGGTAGATGTAGGTACAGGGCAAGGTGTCCATGATTTTAGAATTAATCTTGGTGTAAAAACAGGACTAGTTAGAATTAGATGCTGGCACACTCCAGCAATAATTAATACCTATACAACAGGTGTCATGGGTGGTTTTATGAGTTGGACATCAGTTAAGGCTTCTGATTCCGGGCAACCTGAAAAATTTACCGTAAGGTACAGAGGTGAAGAATATACTACAGGGTTTATTGGTAATCGTAATTTTAATCAAAGATTGTTAGATTTAGGTTATGAAGATGTGTTTAGTGCACCTCCAGGGGGATTTGCTGACATTACTTTCTTTAAACACGATATAGGTGAAGAGTTTTGTCATATAACAGTTGATGCTCCTATGCCAGGAACAGGGTGGCAATTTGCTGCTATTGCCTGCCCTAATACACTACCAGAGACAGCACCAGGTCAATGTTCAATTAGAGCAGCAGATGCACACGCATTCTTTATTGAAGAAGACGCTAGAAGAACTCTTCAAACCGTACATGGTATTTCTGGTGTAGTTCTTAGTGAAGTGGACCGTGAGGTTATTAGAACTTCTAGGTCTAAAGGTGATTATAAGTTTACAATTTCTAATCCTTCACAAGCTCGAACTTCTAGAACATATAAAGCTGAGGACGATAGCGTCTACACGGATAGATCTATTACTATTAATTCTATTTCTGTAGATACTAGTAAGATGACTGCCCTAGATAATTTCTCTTATGAAATTATTACAACTGGAGAATCCAAAGGTAACGACGATGCAGAAGGGCTTAATCCTGATAGAACAGATGCAAGACTAGGTGGTAGGTGGACCAATACTTTAGGTTCTTTACCAGTTACACTTTTACCTGGTCAATCTAGAACATTCTCTTTAAGACTATTTAAAGATAGCCCTAGACCATCTGTAGGTCGCTCAAAAGGGCCTAAAGGTAGATTAATTGTAACCGCTGATGTTGAAGGACCTACCGGCCCGGCAACACTTGCAAAAGTAAATGCAATTACAGGTAAACTTGAAATTGATACCGTGGTAGGTAGTTCTGCTAGATCCACAACAGTTCAGTACTATGACCCTGTTGCTCAAACTTTTATCGTTGATGCAAGATCTTTCCCAGATGGTTACTTCTTAAGCTCAATTGATCTATGGTTCCAATCTAAAGACCCTGTACAACCGGTTCAAATTCAAATTAGACCAGCTATCGAAGGTAGACCAAGTGCAGATATAGTTTTACCTTTCGGGACTAAAACTTTAGCTGCAGAGGATATTGTAGCTTCAACTACATTTGATCAAAGTAAATTTACAAGATTTAAATTTGACACACCAGTATACTTAACACCTCAAGAATACGCTGTAGTTGTTTTATGTATGTCTACTGAAGCCAGACTATACATCTCAACATTGGGTCAATTTAAACTTGGTACTACTACCCCTGAGAGAATTAGAGAACAGCCGTATCTAGGTGAATTGTTCTTATCTCAAAATGCTCGTTCATGGGTACCTGAACCATTATCTGATTTAACTATCAGAGTTAACAGAGCTAGATTCTTGACAGAAAATACAGCTAATGTTACAATGGCTTCAACTACACCGGTAGCTAATACTGAATATGATCTATTCTATACTCAGGGTGATTTAATTGAATTCGCTGATACATTTACATCCTATGCTTTCTTAACCTCAACACCTAGTTATGATGGTGGAGGTAATATTATCGGGGCGTTATCTGATATTCAATACTTACGCTATAATTTAGGTACTAATTACCCTCTTAATACTAGAAAAGTGGTATTGAGAGCAAGCGGTGAAACATTGAAGCTTAATTTATTAATGGCATCTACAAGTGATTATATTTCCCCGGTAATTGATATGGGTAGATTAGGTTCCGTTCTTGTACGTAACATTATTAACAATGATGCAACTGGTGAAGATGGTATAGCAGGAGGAAATGCTCAAGCCCGCTATATCACTAGAAAGGTTGTTTTAAATCCGGACTTCGAATCACAAGATATTAAAGTCTATTTAAACGCATTCTTACCTAAGAACTCAAGTATTAAAGTATATTATAAAGTTAATGCTCCAGGTACTACTAACTTTGAGTTAGAAAATAGATGGACATTGATGTATGAAACAAATAAGGTGGGTAACGAAAGAGAAGGTTTTGCGGAATTTATTTTTGAAACATCACCTACTCTAAATGATCCATTTACAACAGCATTACCGGACGGTGCTAAGTTTAGTATTTTCCAGATTAAGATTGTTATGTTATCGGATGATACTACCAAGGTACCGATTATTAGAGATTTGAGAGCTATTGCATTCGATGAGTGATCCTGAACAACTTGAAGTTATTGATAGACCTGACTTAGTTAGAGATACTCGTTCTAAAGCTATTTTATCTAGGGATGTCCAGAAACTACAGGATCATCGTAGAAAAGTAGCTTTAATGAGATCATTAATAAATAACACCAACGATATTAATGAGCTTAAACAGGAAATTTCAGAAATTAAAGATTTGCTCCGAGAGCTCATAAAAGAAAAAAATAAATAATAAATGATTTTAACAAGGTAAACAAATGGCAATTTTAACGCTGCGATTAGTTAAAGGTACACCACTTACTAACTTAGAAGTGGATAATAACTTTTCTAATCTTCTATCTGATATTAATTCAATAGAAGCAAACTCAGGTGTATTATCACAGCTAACCACTTTTAATAAATCTAACCTGGTTTCGGCTATTAATGAAATTGCCAGCGAAAGTACCAGTAATGTTACTATTACTGGTGGTACTATTTCCGGGGTTTCTATTTCGAGTGTTAGCTTAACTAGTAACATTTCCTTAAGAGGTAACATTTCAGACTCTTTTGGTTCTAACGTTACAATAAGTAACTCGACATTAACAGGTATTACATTACTATCCTCTGTCTTTACGGGTAATGTTATATCATCTAATGTAGAGATTTCAGGTGGAAATATCACTGCACTTACTACCCCTCTACCAGTATCTTCAGGTGGTACTGGGGCTACTAACGGAACCCAGGCTCTTTTAAATTTAGGGCTTGATGTAGGAGCTTTTGCAGACCCAATTCCATTCGCTATAGCCTTAGGATAACAGGAGAAAAAAGTGGCTAATATTTTTAATCGCAAACTATCAAATAGTGTAGGGACTGCAAATACTATAATTGGTTCATATACTACTGGTGCAGGTGTTCGAACAGTTATTATCGGTCTAACCATAGCAAACACATCTGCAGCTTCAATTACAGCAAGTATTATGTTTTCGGATAATACTGCAGGAAACACCTATATTGTTAAAGACGCACCAGTTCCAGCCGGAGGTTCTTTAGTAGCCGTAGGTGGGGATCAAAAGATTGTTCTAACAGAAGGTGACAAGATTATGGTAAGGTCATCAGCTGCATCTTCATTAGATGCAATTATGTCTATACTAGAACAAACACCATAAGAGGTTGAAATGCCTTTAACTAAACTTAGAAATTTTAGTATAGAAGATAACAATATTACTTCAAATAAATTAGCGTCTGTTAATAGAATTATTAGCACAGCTAATATTGTATCTACGGCAGGTATTATTGGTTCCCAAAATATTGATGTTTTATCTAACGCTACCTACCTATTTACAGGTACTACCAGTGGTAATGTTACTTTAAATTTAAGAGGTAATTCTACTACAACACTTAATGCATCTTTAGCTACCGGTGAATCAGTAGAGATTATAGCTGGAATTACTAACGGATTAACTGGTTATGTCGCTAATGTTGCTATTGATGGTGTTGTTCAAAGTACTTTATGGTCAGGTAATACCAGACCTTCAGGAAGCTCATATAACACGGATTTATATCACTTAAGAGTATTTAAAACTGGAAGTGCCACTTATAATGTATACGGTGAAAAGGTAAATTTTGGTACCGGTTAATGTTTAACATAGGAATTTAAATGACTTACTTAGGCGCAACAACCGTTTCAGATAAATCGGTTGCAAAGCTCGATGACATATCGAGTTCATTTGACGGTGTATCTGTCAACTTTACCTTAAGAATTAATGGAACAGAAGTGTTTCCTGGTAGCAGTGTTAGTGTCAATATATCTTTAGATGGTGTATGGCAAGAGCCCTTATCTGCTTACTCTATTAACGGGTCTACCATTACTTTTGATACCCCACCTAGAGCAGGTGTTAAGTTTTTCGGGGCAGCCACTTACTATGGTGGTTCTGCTTCAGCGGTATCACCTGATGCAGTAAACACAACACAATTAGTTAACAGTGCTGTAACTACGAATAAGCTTGCTGATGGTGCTGTTACTGCTGCTAAGCTAAGCTCTTTGACTTATTTAATTGAAACAGCTAATGTAATTAACTCTGCTCCTCCTCTACAAGCTAATATCGACGTTAAAAATAATTCATTTGTCTACTACACCGGTAATAATCCTGGTACTATAACTATTAACGTACGTGGTGATTCCTCGACAACATTAAATTCGATGCTTGCTAATGGTCAAATACTTACTTCGGTAGTAGCTTTAACTAATGGAAGTACTGGGTATGGTGTAAATATTAGAGTGGATAATGTTACTCAAACTCCAAGATGGTTAGGTAATGTTGCACCTACTGGTGGTAACTCAAATAGTATAGATCTTTACAATATTTCTGTACTTAAAACAGACGTAAATACATATACAGTTCTTGCTTCACAATCGCAATTTGGAATAGGTTAATATGCCAGTCTTACAGACACTTGCCTCAGCTTCTGCTAAATCGCTTGGGCAGGTAAAGAATACCTCGAAGAATTATTTAGTATCTGTTACATCTACAGAGGATGGTGATCGTTATGTAAACAAGACTATATTTCATTTAGATCCTATTTTTGAGGATGGTACAAACTCCACGGCTAGTAGAACTGCAAACAACATTGCAATTCCTGATATGGTCCTGACGGTCAGTGGTCGCCCATTTACAGGTACCTTCGGGCCATTAAGCGATCTAGGTTATAGTCTTGCTATTCAAAGATATTCTAACGTAGGTTGGGGAGCTAATACCACTGCAGGAGCTCCTTCTGTAATCTATAGCGGAACACATAATAGATGGGATCTAGGATCAGGTGATTTTACTATTGAATTCTGGATGTTTGTTAATAGGTTAGATATCGCACGTGCAAATGCTAATGCTCATATCCTATCTTCAGGTACGTTCGGTTCTGCAAACGGAACTAATTTTTCTATTTCATTATTAGCTAATAATCAAATTAGATTTTTTAATAATGCTTTAGGACCTGTCACTACGTCAGCTACCAATGCATTTACACTTAATAATTGGCATCATGTATTAATTACTCGTTCCGGTAACACTATTACTATGTATGTTGATGGTAAAGCTACTGGTTCAACATCTGGTTCAGTTACCGGGTCTACAACCTACGGTGGTAATACAACACTTGCATTTAATAGATTATTAGATGATTCACCTATTAACTCAAGCGCTTTTAAAGGTTTTATTAGTGGTTGTAGAATTATAAAAGGACAGGCTTTAGTCAGTGGTAACTTTACTCCATCTACAGTTCCTATTACTGATACAGTCATTGGTCATACAGGTGTAAACGTCGCCGGGTCAATTACCGGAACTGCAACTACTTGGTTTACTTCACATGGTTCGATGAGCAGTTTTTCGGGAGATGGAATAGAACCACAAGGTAGATTTTTAGAACCAGTAATTACCGCATTCACTCCTTTCTATAAAGATACTGCAGCTAATGCTAATGTAAAAGCAAGAACCTATAGCATTTACAATGATGGAACAACTCGACTTTCCTATGTTGAAACTACATCTAATGTTAGCTTGTTCAGATTCGATAGAGCCTTTACTATTGAAGGTTGGTGTTACATGTCTTCCAATGCAGCATCAGTTGGAGCCGTTTTTGAATTAGGACAGTACACCGATGGAATATTATTTAGACCAACTACAGGTGCTGGTGATCTTTGGATTAACAACACAAACCGTGGTGAAGCAAATTCAGTAGTTCATTTAAATCAATGGTATCATTATGCAGTTACTAGAGATAATGCAAACATAGCTAATCTTTATATAAATGGTAGAAGAATTTTATCTGCTACTTTTGCTGGTAATATTAATACTACAGGAGCTCCTTTACGAATTGGTGACGCAAGACACACCACAGGTCAAACAGCTTTTGCACATCATTCTCAAGTTAGAGTAGTTAGAGGTGACGCAGTTTACACAGGTAATTTTATACCCCCTATTTTAGGGCCCTTGCAGCTAGATGGTGCAAATTCGGCTGCTAGTTATACTTCTACAGCAAATGTAAACACTACATTTCCTGGATCTAATACAGTACTTTTGTTACATTTTGACAATCCAGATATCATTGATAGATCTGGTAATATGAGCATCTCTATTGTAGGTGATGCTAGACCAAAGAGATTTGGACCACTTGATAATACTGTAAACAGTGTATTTGTAAATGGATCTTCTGGTTCGAGAGTGGAGGTAAAAGCAGCTGGTAATGCTATACCTTTACCTATAGAATGGATGTCTAATGCAAGTTCGTTAGTTGGAAGAATAGATTTTTGGGTATATCCATTATCTCTTACCACAGGATTGCCATTTAATACTGCCGAAAGTATTTTATCCGTAGGTCAAACTTTATTAAATGTAGGTATTTACAATAGAAACTTAAGTCTTTTTGTTGCACAAAATACAACCTCTAACTCGTTTATTACTGGTTCACGTATAGTACCAGAATATCAATGGACACATGTCTCAGTAATTTTATCTGACAGAGATGGTGCAACTAATGCAAGAATACTTCAAGATGGCATAGAAGTGGCTAATGGTAATGTTTCCAGAATGAACTGGGCGCACACCACATCAGGAAATGCATTATTAATTGGTACAGAATTTTCTAATCAAGCTAATTCAGGATTTAATGGTTACGTATCTGATTTAAGAATAACTTATGGGGATGAAAGACGTGAAGAGTTAACCGTTCCTACGGCACCTTATCCTCATCACTATTCTGGGTTAGCAGCTAACATTATTAGTAGTGCTACAGGTAATATTACTTCATCTCAATCAGAAGTACTGATTGTAGCCGGGGGAGGTGGAGGTGGAGCTACTAATGCTGCTAATACTAGTAGTATTCATGCAACAGGCGCTGGTGGTGGTGGAATTTTACATACTACATCCCTTTCCTTACAAAAAGGTACATATACAGTCGTAGTCGGTGCGGGTGGAGCAAGATCTCAATACGGTGTCGATACCACTGCATTTAGTGAAGCTACAGTAGGTAGACCTAGACGTTCTACAGCAACTAACGGATCAAACTCATATATTATTACCCCTGGTAATGTTACTTACACAGCTATAGGGGGTGGAAGAGGTACAGGTTCAGATACAGGAACACCGGCTGATGGTGGTTCTGGAGGTGGCGGTAATGCCTTCTCTAATATTTTTGGTTTTAGTAATCAAAATAGTATCCCTCCTTTTATAGGGTATGGGAACAACGGTAATAATGGAAATATTTTTAGTAGTGGTAGGATTGTAGTATCTGGTGGGGGTGGAGGTGCCGGGGCTCCTGGTGGTAATAATTTTAATATTGCCGGATTTACAGGTACCGGTCCATTTACTCCCGGTGCTGGAGGAGATGGTAGAGCATTCTTTACCGATGGATTAGATATACCTATTTACTATGGTGGAGGGGGAGCAGGATCGAGTGTTAATGGTGCTGGAACTGTTAGATTATACGGTTTACAACCTGGTGGTCAAGGCGGAGGGGCTTATACCCGTAATACAGAAACGTATTTTTATTTAACACAATTCGATGGAGAGCCTAACTCTGGAGGCGGCGGCGCCGGATTTACTGGAATTAATAATAACTCGGTAGCAGGAGGAGCTGGAGGATCGGGTGTGGTAATATTTAGATACTCAGATCAGTATCCTCGTGCAATAAGCACCACAGGTAGAGTGATTTATAGACAAAGAAAAGGTTCACACATTTATAAATTCTTAAGTTCAGGGACGATTACATTCTAATGGCACATTTTGCAAGACTTAATAGTGATAACATTGTAACCGAAGTAGTTGTTGTTGATGATAGTATCATCAGGAATAGCGGTGGTGAGTTTGAAGAAGTAGGTGAAATTTATCTACAAAATCTTTTAAAAACTACTGATAGATGGAAGCAAACATCTTATAATAATAGAATTAGAAACAAGTTTGCTGCTATTGGTTATAGATATGATGAGGAAAAAGATGCTTTTATAGATCCTTCGCCTTACCCTTCTTGGATTTTAAACCGCGAAGAGTTAATCTGGGAAGCGCCAACACCTTATCCTATTGACGATAAATACTATTATAATTGGAACGAAGATTCGCTATCGTGGGAAATTGCTGGTGAAAAAGAAGTTCCTGAACAAAATAACACATTACCGATCTAAAGGTTTTACATGGCATACATAGGATCTAAACCAGCAGAAAATGTTGTTGAAAACGATAGCATTGATACTGCTAAATTAGCTAATAATTCGGTGACAACAGATAAAATTGCCGCTGGTGCAGTAGCAACTGTTGACTTGCAAGATCAAGCTATTACCACGGATAAATTGGCTGATAATTCTGTTACAGGGCCTAAACTTAATGGAGGGGCTATCTTTGGTAGATTAACTGCCCTTTCCGTAATTTTTGGCCAATAAGGAGAAATAATGAGTGCGTTAAATATCGCAAATTCTACCGTTATTATAGGTAGAACTAGTGTATCAAATATAACTACCTTAGCATCTACGGTCGTGTCTAACGCCGGTGATACTAATGCTTTATTAAAAATAAATACTATCTTTGCTCATAATAGAGGTAACTCTGCGGCAGATGTAACGGTGTTGTTTAATAGAGGGTCTAATACTGTAATTATGGCTAACACCATGACAGTTCCTACTAGAACTACATTAACTTTACTAGCAAAAGACATGTCGATGTATCTAGAGGAAAATGACACTATTTCAGCATTTGCTAGTGCAAACAACGCTATTAATATTTTTGTATCATACGAACAATTGAGCTAATATGAGTAGAAAAAATGGTGGTTATATCGGGTATCTAAGTGCTGACACTGTAGATAAAGAAGGTGCTTCCGGTGTTTATGATATATCCGATCAATTAGATTATAGTACTTCTGTGCCCTTCAATCAGCTTGGAGAACAGTTTGGTGCTGCTGTCTGGCCTCAAACAGACACTACTGAAGGTGACGACCCTTACCTAGGTGATGTTGTAGGGGGTATATATTCTCCACATATAGAAAACACCATTTTTACTGAAGCTTCTGGCAACTGGGATGAAGTATTTGATCCAAAAACTGGCCATCAAAATAGATTACCTACCCCTACTTTTTTACATCAAACCAATAGATACTGGGCTTTAAAATTTTCTACTCATAGAAGAAATGCTATTGCTATAACCAATAAGCCAGAATTTAACTTTGGTGAAGGTAATTTTACTATTGAATTCTGGTATAAACCAAATACCAGAGGTGACGGTCTCAGTACGAGTCCTCATTTTTATAATAAAACTATTTTAAGTTATGGTGAATCAGTTTCGAGTGTTACACGTGGGTGGGAGATTTGCAGAAGATATACTTATGGAAACCAGGTATTTTTTACCGACCTTACAACTTATTACCCATTTCATGAAACTTTAACTAGTACGTTATGGAGTTCTTTTGAGTGGGTTCATTATTGCTTCGTACGTGAAAATGGAATTTTAAAATTATACGAAAATGGTGTTTTAACTAAAAGTGTAGCTAGTACATCGAATGTAACTCCCACAGGGACAGTTACATTAAAAGTTGGTACTAACTATGCAAGTAATACTTCTCATTCTACCCATGGTTTATTAACAGATTTAAGAATTAGTAATACTGTGGAAAGAACAGGTCTTACTTTTGCTGTACCTAGTTTACCTATTACAGCTACTCCTAATACTGTATTGCTACTAGCTAGTGATACATTATGTTATCATACCGGTTCTAATGTTGGTAATGACCAAAACATTGTAATAACAGATCTGAACGCTCACCATCAAAGATGGCCTGACGTGCCTTACAATTACAAAGAACCTGCTAAAGAAACTGCTTATGGATTCAATTTTCCAGAACTTTATAACACACAATCACATCTCCAGTACTTAAGGGCAAATCTATACCCTCTGTTAAATGATACCTCGTTTACTTTAGAAACTTGGTTTATGTCCACAACAATCAGAGAGCGTAATGCTATAGTTCCATTAGTTGTCATCTCTAGCGATGAGGATAGTTATTCGTTTGAAACAACGTACAACAGAGGTAAAACGATCGGTTTATATTATAACTACCGTAGTACCGGGCCTGCAGCAATAGTACCTAATGCTTATAACACAAAAGATATATTAATGGGGTATCTAGCCGGGGGCAATGTTTTAGTTAAGCCAGGTTATCCTAGTTTAGGTAATGCTACACCTTATTTAGAGACAGGTGAATGGCATCACATGGCTTTAACTTTTGACAAGGATTCAGGAAATATAGCGGTATACGTTGACGGGACATATAGAGACGGCACTAATGTAATAGGTGCTGATATGAGCAGGGTCGACCAGAAAATTTTTATAGGTATAAACCCACAAAATATTACACGACATAACGGAGATTATTATTATAAAGGTTGCATGCAGGACATTACTATTACAAAAAATGTAAAGTATACTGCTAATTTCACCCCTACAACTAGTGCAATACCGTTAGACAATAATATTTTATTTAAAACACTACACGATAATACTTCTTCCTTTAGATATTTTACACCTTCAGGTAATGTTGAGTTTACAGTTAATAATATTTCATCTGCTACAATTAATAGAATTACTTATGAAATTGGGGAATCTCGTTCAAGAGAACTCGGACCGGTATATTTTGATGACAAATACATACCTAATTTTATTGAAGAAGAAGGTGTTAAGAAGTATGAAAGACTAGCAAGTTTACATAATCGTTCTGATTACGGAGTAGTTTATCCTGATTTAAGCCCAAATAATAAATCTTTAGATTTTGAAACTGGGCCGTTTACTGCAGAGGCCTGGGTTTATGTTGTAGGGGGGGATGGAGATCAAGGAATTATTGGTAAAGGAACTGCTACAACAGGTTGGGGTCTGTCTGTTGTTAATAACCAGTTAGTATTTGAACATAATAACATAACTATTACAGGATCAGACCCTAGAGTTGAATATGGTTCATGGTGTCATATTGTAGCTCAAAGAAGTGGTACCGGTGCTAACCTATTTCACATGTTTGTTAATGGGCGACTTGCAAGTGTAGATACAGTCACTAGTAACTTAACCACTACTAGTAGAAATCTTTATGTTTTAAATAAAAGAAATCCAGAAACTACAAATAAAAATTTTATTGGTTTAATTAACAACTTAAGATTAAGTAATGTTGCAAGATATCCAGTTCCAGTAACTAACACTATTGGGACTGTGGCATTTACCCCTTCTATGGGGCCATATAATAATGACGCTAACACTGTATTTCTTGGTTATCAATATATGTGGAGTGATGCTGAGTCAGGGGGTAAGATTGACTTAGGGTCGCAAATGAACCCTATTACACATAATAGTGTACCTTATCTAAGAGGTGCACCACCAGCTACTCATAGAAATTGGAGTTATGTTACTAGAGATGGATCTACAGGGTTAAAATTATATGGAGTTAGTTGGAATGATGGAACGTTAACCGGGGGAAGCCCTCTTACATCAGATGATTTTTCTATTGAATTCTTTTTACAACCACATAATAGATTAGTTGGTACAACTGAAACACGTTATATTATAGATGGTAGATGGAATGGAGAAGGTCCTTCTGCAGATGTAACCTCTTTAGATACTGGTGGGCTTTATATTCGACAAAATCCTTATGGGTATATTGAGGTAGGTTACAATTATGATGCAGGGCAGTTCGATGCTGTTGCTTTAGTATCTAGAACTGCAATTGCACAACTACCCGTTTGGCATCATATTTGTGTACAAAGAGTAGATAATAACTGGGCTCTTTATATTAATGGTGTTAAAGAAGCAGAGCATTATTCTAATAGATCAACGTCTTCGCCATATACTTGGACTATATGGGAATCAGGTACGCTTGGATCTCGTACTGGGCAAGGATGGTATGGTTATTTTTATGGATTAAGAATTTGTAGAAGATCAACAGCCTACGGTACAGCTTCTAGAAGTAATCCAGAAAGAATTCCTGTTCCAAAAGAACCACTTACTAATATACCTGGGTGTACGTTTTTAGGATTTGATAAACCATTTTTTGCTGACGTTACTACATCTTTAAATGGTAATGATGCAAACACTGGTAGTTTTGTGCCGGTTAAGGTGCATAGAGATCAAACTGTTAATACTGGTAGATGGGAATATGCCCCCTCACAATATACACCGTTTAAACCAGGACTTTTAGATTGGAAAAACACTTATTTTAGTTTCGTAAATTCTATTACGACTACATATACAATAGAAAGTGCATTAAAAGACGGTGGGGGCATTGGAGATAATTTTTCTTATAATTCCTTATTTCATAAAACTTTTACTATGGAAGGGTGGCACTGGCTCGTTCAGTTTAATTCTCAAAATGTAATCCAAGGTAATTTTAGAAGCCAAGGTACTACGGTATTTTCCACTTTAAATACTAATACCGCTAACTCTGCTCTTGGTGGTGGCATATTATACACCACGCATTTTTATGACGGAGATGGTTATGGAGGTGCAGAGGCTTTTGGAAGAGTAGCTTTAAAATGGCATCATATTAGAACTACTAACCCGGGGTTTACTCAAAGATCATTTTTTTATTCTAATGATTGGGTAACTAACCCTGGTCATAATTATTCACATTTTATAATACAACATGACGCCGATTCTCATAGACTTACTATATGGGTAAACGGTATTAGAATAATGGATACAACAGGTAATTATGGTGCGGATGGACTTTATGTAATAGAAAATTATATTCTAGATGGTGCAATTAAAAGTTTAGAGTACCTATCTGGTTTAGACGCATTAAATGTAGAATTCAGAGCTAAATATCCTTTTTCTTTGCGAAGAATTCCAGTTGAAAAATGGAATAAACCTCCAAAAATAAATAAATTTACTGCATTGCGAGACACTACAAATGCAGCTGTAATACCAGTGGGTTTCTCATCGACTTATATGCGCCCTCAGGGTTACCCAAAAATTTCTAGAGGAGTAAGAAATTTAGGTAGACCAACTATATATCTAAATCAAAATAGTGTTACTGGAGCAGGTGGAGTTTGGACATCTACTACACCACCATGGGGTGCTCAAACAAATACCGCGTACCAGTTCACTGTTGGCGACGCTAATGATTATAGACTGTTAGGTCCGTCTTATAATGACTTTACTATAGAAGGCTGGTTCGCCTGGGCTGGTGCGGCTTCACCTAATGATAAATATCTCTGGGAGTTATCAGACAATATTGGGTTAAGAACTGTAAGTGGGGCATACAGTCTACGATTTAATAATGTAGATACGCAGTCCTATACTAGTTCAGCAAACGTATCTGGAAACAGTTCTAACATTGTTTTTGATCATTTAGTAGTGCAGAGAAATGGTTCGGTATTAACATTATATGTTAACGGGGTCGAGCATTTAAGTATACCTATAGGTAATAACGCTACCAAGTACAGCCCTATTGCTCCTGCTACCGAATATAATCTAAACTTAAATTATAATAATGCTAGTATATGGGTTGGATCTGACAGTGAAAGAACGGGTAGTAAGAGCTGGTTAGGTTATTTTAGTGATTTTAGAATTACTAGATTGGCTAGATATGAAACTGCATTAGTTAATGGTGTAAATACTATGGTTCATAGAGGAACTATAAGACCAGCATTACCAACAGCACCGTTTAAAGTACCAATTACAGAGATAAAATAATTAGATATGAAGAATAGAAAAAATGGAGGTTTTATTGGGGTGAATGCCCCTTTAGACACGATTAGACCTGATGGATCGAAGGGTGTATTAAGCACTGATGAGTTGCTTACTGCTAGAAGTAAAGGGTTTAATTCTCCTGAATTTATTTCTAGATATCCAGAAACCATATCTACATCTCAGATTCCAGATTCTGAGGATCCTTATTATAATTATGTATTTAGTGGATTATATTCCCCTTTGGTTAATACATCTATTGTTACCGATCAAAGTAATAGATGGAATGCTTTTCTTGAACCATATTCAACTGCGAATGGTAGATTTGAAACTGCTACTATGCAACATCAGACCAATACTTTTTGGTCGAATAGATTTACTACTAGAAACCAGCAGGTTGTTACAGTAACAGATAGAGCTGACCTAAGGTTCGGTACCGGACCATTTACTATTGAATTTTGGTACAAAAGAACTCATCGTAATGCCGCTAACAGATTTTTCTTCAACAAAGGTAGCAGTACCGGGCCTACAGGGTGGCAGGTAGGTATTAACTCGTCATTTCAAATATTCTTTTCTGATGTAAATACTACAACAACCGCTGCTTATGCATTAAAACATGATCTATGGTATCATGTAGCTATTGTAAGAGAGGGCACAGGGTCTAATCAGTTAAAGATTTATATTAATGGTACTGTGATGGGTGTTGGTACCTCATCAAGTAACTTTACTCAAACAGAAAATTTAGTTATTGGTCAAGATCGGGCCGGGACAGCTGCTAACCGTCTTGCTGGTTTTATTACAGATATTAGAATGAGTAATGTAGCTGTTTATACCAGCAACACATGCTCCCCTGTTGAGGTGTTAACTAATACAAGTAATACAGTTTTTTCTAGTCTAGCTACAGACTTAAATCTTGGATTTACTGGTAATTTATGGCAAGCTCAAGGCCACACAGTTACTGCAACTACAAGTGTGGTTTTTAGATTACCTGACGTTCCGATTAAGTATACCAATTCAGCATTATACCCATCTCATTTTTTTGATACTGTAAGTCATCACTTTGCAAACACTGCACCTAATGTGTCCAGTCGTTCCTTTACTATGGAGACTTGGGTACAGACAGATAGTTTTGGTGGTAATACTACGCCTATATTTGTAGTAGGTACTACTGGTGCTGGTAGAAATTATGGAATATTTTTAAATCATGGGGGTGCGGGGTTAAGTATTATGACCCCAAATATTACCAACACTGGTAACGTTATTACCGGGGGTCTGGGTGATTTAGGAAATGCAAATGCTCGCGGAAATTTATGGGTCGGTACTGGTCAACTAACTACCGGAAGTTGGCATCATATTGCATTTACTCATAGTAATGTAAATGGAAACCTAACAGTATTCTTGAATGGTAATGTGGTGAGAGAAGCCAATATTGGTTTTGTCAATATGACCCCGGTTCTTACCCAAAACGTTTACATTGGTACAAGTCCAGACACATCAATTAATAACTTAAGAGGATGGGTATCTGGTGCCGCAATTACCGAGGGTTTAAAATATACATCTAATTTTACCCCTCTTCGTGAACCCTTCCCAATTGCTGGTAATACCTTATTTAATTTAAATTTAAATAATAATGCCAGCTTCACAGCATATATTACACCAGCTAATGTCAGCATTTCTGCTGGTAATGTAGATATTATACCTAGAGTACCAGGAAGAGCTACCGGGGGATCACCTAGATTAGATGGTTATCATTCACCATTTACTTCTACTCAGTTAAGAGCTAACGTATCTCCTAACATGTATCATACGGGTAGAGCAGAAGAAAATGGATTACTATCTTATCAAGGCCTGGCTAGTTACAATAACAGCGGTTTGGATACTGGTCGAATTTATACTACTCTTAAGCCTTCAGATACTTCTTTAGATTTAGGTACCGACCCCTTTACAATAGAAGCATGGATATATCCAAATAGACAAAATAATGGTTATGGTCTTTGCGGTAAAGGTTCAACTACTACTGGGTTTAGTTTAGAAGTAGGTACTGTTACTACAAACTTATTGACATTTAGACATGGAAGCTCTGCAATAACAGCAACTACAGGGGCTATAAGTGTTTATTCTTGGCAGCATATTGTAATTCAAAGATCTAGTACAGGATCTAATGATTTTAGGATGTTTGTTAATGGTAGATTAGCTCATATTGATACTCTGTCAACAAATTTAACAGATGTAAATACCATATTCTATTTTCTTACTAATAGAACTAATTCTGGAATGGCTGTTGATGCCAATCTTTACATTAATAATTTTAGAATTAGTAAAGTAGCAAGGTATCCTACTACTGATACTATTGGTGCATTAGCCTTCACTCCATCTAGATTACCGCTAACTTCAGACAATGATACATCGTTATTATTATTTAATAACTGGTGGACCGATATAACTATGTCACCCTATCTTGACGTAGGTCATCATCATTTTTATGCCCATGATCCTGGTAATGAAAATAAAACTGTTGGAGCTAATCCGGTCTCTAATAAAAACTGGAGCGTATCATTTAACACTAATGCTGTAGGAATTAGAATTTACAACAGTACAACTAACACTGATGGTTTGAATGCAGATAGTAGTGATTTTGCATTTGGAACCGGTGATTTTACCTGGGAAATATTTGTAGCTAAAAAATCTCGCTTTAATAATGTAACTAGTACTACAGAAACAGGCTACTTATGGAATTGTAAAAGAGTTAATACTCCAGATGATGATAGCTTGGCTATCTATGAAAATCACCAAGGAAAAATTTGTGTTGATTATGGTGATGGTACAAGATCCAGAATAATTCTAAGCTCAAGATCTAGTATAGCTGGTAGTATTGAAAAATGGTACCACATAGTTCTTCAACGTGTTAATAACAGACTTGCTTTGTATATTAATGGTATAAGAGAAGCAGAGGTGTTGTTCAGCACAGATATGCTATGTAGAAACACCACACCATGTATAGGCACTCAAGGTTCCACAGGTGTAGTCACTCAACAAAATTCAAATTCTTTTAGAGGTTTCATGTCTAATTTACGAGTATTAAAAGGTAAAGCCTTTTATGCTGTAAATGGTGAAAATCCTATTAGATTCGAAGTACCTTCAGATCCTCTAGCTAATGATCCTGCCTGTGTATTATTAACTTTTAATAACCCTGCATTAATTGATCAATCTTTAGGTGGTAAAAATAAAGGTCAAAAATTAATACATGCAGGAGCATTAACTGACGCTACCGCTTTTGTTCATGGGGACTATAGTATTACTGCCTTTTCTCCTTTTAAAGAGAAACCTAAATCTTGGAGACAATCTCAAGGTATAGTAGCTGGTTATAATTTTAATGGTATTTACGGTTATAGCACGGGCGCTGCATCACACGGCTGGCATGGCCATGAGACATATTATCTAGGTATGGGTGAAACTCCATTCACTCTTGAATTCTGGTTCTATCTAGTTAAAGTTGCAGTATCCGGTAATACAACTTACCCCTATGTTTTCCGTAGTGGGTCCGAAAGCAGTGCATGGAGAGGTATACAGTTAGCTGTCCACTCTGTTGCAGCACAAAATGCAAATAGATACGGTGCTGTAAGTCTAAGAACATTCTCTGATACTGCAGCAAATAATATATTATCTGGTAACGAATATTCTATGTCTTTATCAGGTACTTATCATCATATTGCTTTGGTTTGTGATCCAGAAGCAACTAATAATAAGTATGCAATATTCGTAGATGGTCAATTAAGGTCTTGGTCGGGGTTAGGTGCTCAATTTAGTACTGATGACTACGGTGGTACACCATTAGAGTTTAGAGATGGGGCAAACGGTATTGTTCTTACAAGAAGAGCAAAGTACTCTACTTATCAACCAGTAATCACTGGTATATTTGATGAAAAACCAATCGAAGCATTTACAGCGTTTCAACCTATCACCACAACCATTCACCCGGTGCCGGGAGTTTCCTCTACTTCTGGAGCGTATTGTTCTGGTACCAGTGTAAAATATGTTCCTGAAATTGGTAATTTCGGGCGAGGAAGCATAGCAATACAACAACAAAGTGTTCAAAACTCAGGGGGCTTTTGGAATACTACTACTCCCCCCTATGGGTTTCAAGGTACAGATAGAATATATTTTGGTTGGATAGATAACGATAATATGCCGGAAGATGGTTTTTCAGGTGATACATATGGAGATTTTACAGTAGAGGGATGGTTTGCCTGGAGAGGTGCAGCTAATCCTAACGACAGATATTTGTTTGAGTTAAGTAACTCTTTTGCTGTAAGGTTTGGAGGAGGTTCTAGAGGTGGTGAATATAGCATAAGATGGAATAATAATGACGCCTACATGTATAATGTTCCTACTGCTAAAAATGCATTCACAACAAGCACAGGATCTAGTATAAATTTTGATCATATAGTGCTTCAAATGCGGGGTGGTAATTTTATGCTATTCCTAAATGGAAGATTAGTTTATACCTATTCTGTAAGCAGAGTACAAACTGCATATAACCCTATTGCACCCGCTACAAGTTATACTATGCAAGATGATTATTCTAGTACAGGTGCTTATTTGCTTCTTGGAGGTGATAACGAACAAACTGGTGCTAAGTCATTTAGAGGATATATACAAGACATCAGATTATCCAGACTTGCAAGATATGATGTAAAAGTTATTAATGGTGTAAGTGTTATGGTTCATAGAGGTACTAATACACCTGCCCTTCCAACTAAACCGTTCATACCACCTGTTTTAGTAAACTAAAATGGAAGAATATTTAATAGTTAGAGATTATTTACTAGAGAGAATGCCGGAGGACTACACTATGTTCACTCCGTATCTTGAACCACTAGAAGCATGTTATCAAAGATATATTGAAAACAGACTAACAGAAAATTTTGTTAATTTTAATTTTAACCGCATACCTTATTTTAATAATGAGTTAAGATTTATGCCAGAAGGTTTAGAGGATAAAATAGATAATATGTATGCACTTTTTTTAGAGAAGGCTAGGGAACAATCTAATGTCTAATCCATCATCCAGACAGGGTTTAATTGATTACTGCTTAAGAGAGCTAGGTCACCCTGTTATTGAAATTAATGTTGATGATGATCAGATAGAAGATAGAATCGACGAAGCTTTTCAATTCTACCGAGAGTTTCATTATGATTCGGTAGAAATGGTTTATCTATCTGAAAAGGTGGTTGCTTCGAACGCTACTGTGTCAGGTAATGCAACAGTATTTACAGGTGGTGAATTAATTACCGGTAACATATCTAATGCTACTGCTTTCGTACATCAGGCACCTAACTCCACTCTATTAAATATCTACGATATCACCGGTACATTTACTGATGGTGAATTAATTACAGGTAACAAATCAGGTACTATTGCAACTATATCCAACGTCAATAAAAATAATTACGATAACAGATACTTCAATTTAACTGATTTAATTACCGGTGTTTCAAAGGTACTGCAGTTGTCCAATAAATCATCTGGTACTAGCATGTTTGACGTTCAGTATCAGCTTATGTTAAATAATATTCAATCTCTAACTAATACAGACATTATATATTATACCCAGCTCAAAACCCATTTTAATCTTATTAATGATTTAATGACCGGTCAAAAACCAGTACGTTTTAATCGTCATATGAATAGATTATTTGTGGATATGAACTGGAGAAAAGACATTGCAATCGGTGACCATATCATCGTAGAAGCATTTAGAATTCTAGATCCTAATACCTTTACAGATGTTTACAACGATTACTTTTTAAAGAAATACGCTACTGCTTTAATTAAGAAACAGTGGGGATCTAATCTTAAGAAGTTCGAAGGTGTACAAATGCCTGGAGGGGTAACACTTAATGGCCAGAAAATATACGATGAAGCTGTAGATGAAATAAAGCAACTTCAATTAGACGCTCAATCAATCTATCAGCTACCTGTTGATTTCTTTGTCGGATAAATACCTTCAAGGGACCACATATGGATTTTATGTGTTAATCAACTAAAAATCAATAGCAGTTTACCAAAATGGCCACAAATCATTATTTTCAATCAGGTAGGAACATAGGAAGAGCCTCAGAACAATTTCTGATGGAAGATCTTACTATTGAGTGTTTGAAAATATATGGTTTTGATGTCTTTTATATACCTAGAAAATCAGTAAATTTTGATAATATTTTTACAGAAGATGCTCTTAATAAGTATGAGCATGCTTATCCTTTAGAAATGTACTTACAAAACGTTACAGGTTTTGAAGGTGAGGGTGATCTATTATCTAAGTTTGGTGTTGAGATCAGAGACACAGCTACGTTCATTGTAGCAAGACGTCGCTGGGATGAAGTAGTAGCCAGAACTGGTAACGTACAATTAGAGAAAAGACCTGCTGAAGGTGATGTAATCTATTTCCCTTTAACAAAAGGTTACTTTGAAATTCGTAGAGTAGAAACAAAAGAACCTTTCTTCCAGGTTGGCCAGTTATATGTTTATAAACTAGAGTGTGAATTAATGCAGTACTCTGGTGAGAGATTTGATACTGGTGATGGAGAAATTGATTCTATTGAAGAAATCTCATTAGATATTAAATCACATGAGCTATTGTTAGAAGACGGTGGATCATTACAACTAGAATATTTTACTCCTTCTAGTATGATATTAGAGGGTTATACTATGGTTAATATAGATCCAGAATCTCAAAACGAGGCATTTTATAATAACATAGATATTCTTGACTTTACAGAACGCAATCCATTTGGTGAGGTAATTGCGTAATGTTAAACCAAAAATTTTATTGGGGAACTACCCGCAAAGCAATTATTGCTTTCGGCAACATGTTTAATAACATTCATATAGATAGAAGAAATGCTGCCGGGCAAGTTATTCAAACATTAAAAGTACCTTTATCATATGCTCCTAAGCAAAAATTTATTGCTAGAATTACAGCGCAACCCGGAGACCCGATTCAAAGGGATCAAGTAGTAATACCTAGAATGGCTTTTGAAATTGTAGGTATTCAGTACGACCCTAATAGAAGAATAAGCCTTGTACAGCAAAACCGTGGTACAAATAATACAGCAGATACTTTAAATTCACAATACGCACCTACGCCATATAATATTAATATGGCTTTATACTCATATACAAAAAATCAAGACGATGGTTTACAAATCGTCGAACAAATACTTCCATACTTTAATCCTGATTTTAATTTATCCCTTAATGCTATTCCTCAGCTCGGAATTAAAAATGACTTACCTATCATTCTAGATTCCGTATCTTACGAGGATGATTATGAAGGAGACTTTAGAAATAGAAGAGCTATTATTTGGACATTAAATTTTACTATGAAGCTTAACTACTTCGGTCCGATTAGTAAGCAAGGCATTATACGATCTACAAACGTCAATACATTTTCAAATCCTGAACTTACACAAAGACAGCAAGCATACAACGTTACAGTTACACCTAACACAGCTGTTCCAGGCGATACATTTGATTTTGTTGAAACGTTTGAGGATTTTGAATGAAAATGGAAAAAAAACTAAATGACCTTTTTAACATTTCCATAAAACCTGTTGATGTAGTAGATGTTAAAGAAGGTAAGTCTGAAGATAAAGACGACTTTACGGTTGCAAGAGAAACCTTGCGCGATATGATTACAAAAAATGAAGATGTGATTAATGATCTAGTATCTATTGCTAAGCAATCAGAACACCCGAGAGCGTTTGAAGTAGTAGCAGAACTAGTCAAAGCTCAAACAGGTCTTGCAAAAGAGTTAATGACGCTTCATAAGATTAAAAAAGATGTAGATGGTGAACAGGAACCTTCAAAAATAGGTACTCAAAACAATATTGTATTTGCAGGTTCCACCGCTGACTTAATGAAAATGATCTCAGCAGAAAGAGCAAAAATAATTGACTCAAAGTAAAAATTCTTATAACGGTAACAGGTCGTTAAAGCAGATTGGTTATGCAATTCCATATACTCAAGAACAAGTATATGAGCTCTTAAAATGTAAAGATGATCCAATCTACTTTATAAAGACCCATTGTAAAATCGTATCTCTAGACTCAGAGATGCTGGTTCCGTTTGAGCTATACGGTTATCAAGAAAAATTTATTAATATTATTCAAGATAACAGACGAGTAATTAGTATGCAGCCTCGTCAAATGGGTAAATCCCAAGTGGTAGCTGCTTACATTTTATGGTATACTCTATTCAACAATAATAAAACGGTTGCAATATTAGGTAACAAATCAGATGCGGCTATGGAAATTCTTGGCCGTTATCAGTTAATGTATGAAAATGTACCTATATGGATGCAACAAGGAATTAAGACATGGAACAAAGGTGATGTGGAACTGGAAAACGGGTCTTCTGTTTTTACTGCCGCTACTTCTTCTGCTGGTATTAGAGGTAAGTCTGTTAATATACTTTATGTTGACGAAGTAGCTATTATTCCAAACAATGTAGCTGAAAGCTTCTTTACATCTGTTTACCCTGTTGTATCTGCTGGTGAAACCACTAAGATTATTCTTACCTCTACCCCGCTAGGTTATAATCACTTCTGGAAATTCTGGAATGATGCAGAGAATAATGCTAATGGTTTTGTACCATTAAGAGTAGAATATTGGGAACATCCAAAGCGAGATGCTAAATGGGCTGAAGAACAAAAACGTATACTTGGTGAGATTAAATTTAATCAAGAAGTCTTATGTGCATTCCTTGGTTCGTCTAATACACTAATTAATGCAGATACAATTGCAAGATTATCTCCAGTTCCTTATGTATATTCTAAAGAAAATATTGATATACTAGAAGAACCAAAACCAGAACACCTTTACTTTATTACAGTAGATACATCAAGAGGAGTTGGAGGTGATTACTCAGCCTTCACTGTAGTAGATTGTACAGATTATCCATTTACTGTAGTAGCTAAATATCGGGATAATAAAATTAGTCCTTTATTGTATCCTAATATTATTCATAAGATTGCTAAGGACTATAACAGTGCATATATTTTAGTAGAAATAAATGATATCGGTCAACAAGTAGCTGATATCATTCATAATGATTTAGAGTATGAAAATATGCTTTGGGTAGGTAGTGATCCAAAGTATGGTCAATTTTTATCTACATCAGGAAGAAGCGCAGTTCTTGGTGTTAGAACTACCAAACAAATTAAACGAATTGGATGCGCATCATTAAAAACGTTAGTAGAAAATAATAAATTATTAGTATTTGATAAGGATATTATATCTGAATTTTCAACCTTTATCGAGCATAACGGATCGTTTGAAGCTGATGAGGGTTATCATGATGATTTAACCATGACATTGGTTTTATTTGCGTGGGCGTCTAACGATATCTTGTTTAAAGATCTGATGAACGCTAACAATAGAAAGGCGTTGTTCAGCTCGCAAATGAAATCCATCGAAGAGGATTTAACTCCTTTTGGATTCGTAGATAACGGAATTTTACCAGAAGAAAAAGCTGAAGTTATCGATGGAGACTTATGGTTAACAGACAAATATCATAAAGATTTAAGCGATTTTTTGCGTGATAGGTCATGGTAATTAAAAATTTTAAAAGTATAAATATCCTAGTAGACAATATTTGTTATGAAATACTAACATCATAAGGAGAATAAGATGGCATTTCAGCTTTCACCAGGCGTGCTAGTTACAGAGAAGGACCTAACTTCGGTCGTTCCTTCCGTTGCTACTACAGCCGGCGGCTTTGCTGGCGCCTTCCAATGGGGACCTGCTGAGCAGGTTGTGACCGTAGATTCTGAAAATATGCTTGTAGAGAGATTTGGTGTACCTGACGATAACACGTACGAGTCATTCTTTACTGCTGCAAACTTCCTATCATACGGTAACAATCTACAAGTGGTTAGAGCAGTTCCTGCTGGCGCACGAAATGCAGTTGCTAATGCATCTGCTACAGCCGTATTAATTAAAAACGAAGATCAATATGTTGGATCATATCAAGATGGTGCAGGAAATGTAGGAGAGTTCGCAGCTAAGTATCCTGGTACCCTAGGTAATGGAATTAAAATTTCCATGGCTGATGGAGACACATATAGCACCTGGGCATATAAAGATTTATTCGACGCAGCACCTAATGTATCACCTTACGCATCAAGCTTTGGTGCAACTCGTGATGAGATGCATATCATTGTTATTGATGCTGATGGTAAGTGGACAGGTCAAAAAGATACTGTTCTAGAAAAATTCCCATTTGTTTCTAAAGCTAAAGACGCAAAAAGATCAGACGGTACATCTATCTATTACAAGAACGTAATTAACGACCAGTCTAAGTATATTTGGTGGATGGATCATCCAGCTAATATGACTAACTGGAATACCGCAGCTGATGGTGGTACAGTGTATGATGTTTTAGCTTCTAACGTTACTGTAACATTAAGTAACGGTACTACATCTACCACACCAGTAGATGCTAATATTATTTCAGCAATCAATCTATTCAGCAACAGTGAAAAGTTTGACATCTCCTTATTCCCTGTAGGCCCTGCCTCTTCAGCAGTAGCAGCTGCTGCTATTGCAATGGCAGAAACTCGTAAAGATTGTATCGTGTTCTTATCACCTGAAAAGTCTGATGTAGTAAACAATATTGGAAGTGAAGCAACAGATTCAATTGCATTTAGAAATCTACTCTCATCTTCCTCGTATGCTTCTATAGACTCGGGTTGGAAGTATCAATACGATAGATATAACGATGTATATCGCTGGGTACCATTAAACGGAGATACAGCCGGTCTATGTGTAAGAACTGACTTTACTGCTGATCCATGGTTCTCACCAGGTGGGTTTAACAGAGGACAAGTTAAGAATGTTGTTAAGCTAGCTTTCTCCCCAAGTGCTACTGAAAGAGATAGCTTATACAAAGCAGGAATAAACCCAATTGTTACTTTCCCAGGTCAGGGTACTGTCTTGTTTGGTGATAAGACAATGCTATCAAGACCTTCAGCGTTTGATAGAATTAATGTACGTAGATTGTTTATCGTACTTGAAAAAGCTATCGCTGTGGCTGCTAAGTACCAACTGTTTGAATTCAACGATGCGTTCACAAGAGCACAGTTTAGAAATCTTGTTGAGCCATTCTTGAGAGATGTTCAGGGTCGTCGTGGTATTGTTGAGTTTAAGGTAGTATGCGATGACACAAATAACACTTCGGCAGTAATTGATAGAAATGAGTTTGTTGCTGACATCTTTGTCAAACCAGCTCGTTCAATCAACTTTATCCAGTTGAATTTTATTGCAACTAGATCAGGTATTTCGTTCGAAGAAGTTGGAGCCTAATAGGGAGAGAATAAATGACAACATTTAATATAGAGCGTTTTAAATCTGCTCTTACCAATGGTGGCGCTCGCCCTAATCAGTTTGCAGTTCAGTTATCATACCCTACGTATGTAACTAACCAAAGCTTAGCTGTAGCGCGTTCACCGTTCTTAGTTAGTGTAGCAGAATTACCAGGTCAGACTGTTAATCCTGCGGTAGTGCAGTATAGAGGTCGTGAAGTTAAGTTTGTAGGTGATCGTATCTACGCACCATGGACCATTACAGTTCTAAACGATTCTGAAATGTCCATTAGAACAGCCATCGAGCAGTGGATGGGAGGTATGGAAGACTATGCGTCTAAGATTGGTCGTATGGAACCTTCTACATACATGCGTGACTTCGATGTATTCCAACTAGATAGAAATGGAAACATTTTAAAGTCATACAAGCTTGTAAATGCATTCCCAATTGAATTATCTCCTGTTGGTCTAGACTTCGGTGCTAATGATCAGATCTCGTCCTTTACAGTGACTTGGACTTATCAGCACTTTACCACATCGAGCAATCCATTGGGTAGCATTATTGATTTTGGTAGAATTTTTAGATAATATTTTTTATATAATTTAATGGCTATTACACTATTTGGCTTTACTATTGGTCGTGACAATAGGCAGCAGGAGTTAAAGAATCAATCTTATATAACTCCTGTTGCTGAAGATGGTGCTTCTACTGTATCTGCAGGGGGCTATTATGGCACGTATGTAGATATCGACGCATCTGCGAGATCCGAGTCTGAATTAATAACACGTTATAGAGATATAGCTAACTACCCTGATGTAGATACGGCGGTAGAAGAAATTGTTGCAGAGGCTATCGCCGCTGTTGACGACGAGCCGCCAGTATCTATTAATATAGATAATTTAGATTTAGATGAAAGTATTAAAGATACTATTAAAGAAGAGTTTGATGAAATACTAAGCTTACTTGACTTCAATGATAAAGGTCATGATATTTTTAGAAGATGGTATATTGATGGAAGAGTATATTATCAAAAAGTAATCAATACAGCTCAACCTAAAAAAGGTATTCAAGAGTTAAGATATATTGACCCGCGTAAGATTAGAAAAGTACGTGAGGTACAAAAAGAAAAAACAAAAGACGGGGTAGAGTTAGTTAAGAAGATCGATGAGTTCTTCGTCTACAACGAAAAAGGAATTAGTGTAACACCTGGTTATGCTCCATCTAACAACCAAGGTGCGGGTATTAGAATTTCTGTAGATGCTATTGCATTCTGTCCTTCAGGTCTTTTAGATCTAGATAGGAATGTAGTCTTAGGTTATTTGAACAAAGCAATTAAACCTGTGAATCAGCTAAAGATGATGGCTGATTCTCTTGTCATTTATAGACTAGCAAGAGCTCCGGAAAGAAGAATATTTTATATCGATATCGGTAACCTTCCAAAGCAGAAGGCCGAGCAGTACATGAAAGATATCATGAATCGATATAGAAACAAAATCGTCTATGATTCTACTACAGGTGAGATTAAAGACGATCGTAAGTTTATGACCATGTTAGAAGATTTTTGGCTTCCCCGAAGAGAGGGTGGTCGAGGTACCGAGATCACCACTTTACCGGGTGGTGAAAATCTCGGTCAGATACAAGACATTGAGTTCTTCCAAAATAAAGTTTATCAAGCATTGAATGTACCTGCTTCAAGATTTAAAGAAGGTAATGGTTTTAATTTCGGTCGTCAGGCTGAAATTAGTAGAGACGAATTAAAGTTCTCTAAATTTGTAAATCGTCTACGCAAAAAGTTTAATGAGTTGTTTGACGACTTACTTAAGACCCAATTACTTCTTAAAGGTGTTATTGTAGAAGAAGATTGGCAGACGATAAAAGAAAAAATTCAATATCGTTATGCACAAGATCAGTATTATCAAGAAATGAAAGATGCTGAAAATCTTCGCAATAGAATGGACGTATTAAATCAAATGACACCTTATGTTGGTACATATTATAGTATGCAGTATGTACGTAAAAAAGTTTTACGTTTAACTGATGAAGAGATTGATAATATTAAACAACAAAATATGGAAGAACCTCCATCAGTTATGCCTGGTGCACCAGGTTCAGAACAAGCCGCCGCATTAAGCGGCGAAGTAAATCAGTAATATAAATATTATATAATTTTTCAAGGAGTTATTGTGGAAAACGCAGACATTATTAACAAAATGATTGATGACATCCTTAACGGTGATAACGTTGAAGCAGAGCAAGGTGTTAATGCCGTTCTTGCTAGTAAGATTTCAAGTGCATTAGATGACCGTAAGGTAGAAATTGCACAATCAATTTACGGAAAAAAAGACGATGAAGTTTCGCAGGAAGACTTACCTGAAGAAGAAATTGATGTTGAAGAAGATACGACAGAGGTCGAGTAAAGGCTAACATGGCAATTAATTTTCTAAACCTTAGAGCATCGCTGGAAGAAAAAACATTAACACCAGCAGAAAAGAAAAAGCGCGAAGAAGTAGCTAAGGCTATTGAGCGTGAAAATCCAAACATGCCTATGGGTATGAAAATGGCTATTGCTACAAAGACAGCCAAGCGTGTTGCAGAAGAGACAAAATATTATTCTTTAGTACATAAAGCTACTAATAAGGTTTTAAGTACCCATAAAGATCTAGAATCCGCTAAAGACGAACACCGAGGTATGGATCAAGGTGAGCGAGCTCACTATCGTATTGCCACGTCAACTAAAGAACCAAAGACATGGAATATGAAAGAAGAGTTAGATGAATTAAATCAAATGACTCTCCAGCGTTATGCATCTAAAGCTTATAGAGTTGGTATGCAAGGTGGTCCTAAATCAGCTAAGCATTTAGCTGGTGCACAAAGAGCAAAAGAAAAATTAAAGTATGGTGATTATAGCGAAGAAGTTGAACAAGTTGACGAGTTAAAACAGTCTACTGTTAAAAGTTATATGAACAAATCTATTTCAGACTTTGGTCATCAAAACTTTATGAGCCGTGTTGGTAAAGGCTCCGATAAAGAAACTGCTACCAGAAAAGCCAAGAATAGATCCCTAGGTATCGAACGAGCAAATAAAAAAGTTGTCGGCGAAGATTTAGAACAAGTCGATGAAGTCTCTAAGAAGACAGCCTTAAGTTATATTCAAAAGAAAGTATCTCAGATTGCAAAACGGCCTGGTGAAGCTATGTTATATACCACCAAGATGACCGGTAAAGATTATTCGAATTTAAAAAAAGCATATAAGCGTGCTGGAGTTAAAGAAGAATTTGAAATTTCTGAAGCTTATACTGAAGACGATATTGCCAATGGTGGTACAGTCATATACAAGCACCAAGGCAAACATTATATGAGCAAAGTTTCTCATAAAACAGGTGGTGGTGCCGGCACCAAAATTCATACTACATCATCCTTAGGTCATGTAGTACCTTTACATAACGTAGTTTCCACAGACGCTTCAGATTGGAACACTTATAAAAACAGACCTGTTAAAGAAGAATTTGAACTTGACGAAGCCAGTCAGTTTCCATCTAAAGAGCATGCTATTAAATATGCTAAAGAAAAAGTAAAGACACATAAGGACTCCGACGATGGCATTGAAGTATATTCTATGCCTAGTGGTGGAGCTAGAGTAGTACATACTATGAATAGTCAAGGCCGTCAACAGGTATTAAAAGGTGGCGGTAAAAAAGTAACTACAGTTACACGCGAACAAGTTGAGTTAGATGAAGCTGGACCTTTTTCTTATGGTATGAAGCCTCCTAGAAAAGGTACCATAGCTTATAATGCTATGATGAAGCGTAAAGAGCAAGAAAAAGGTAAACAACCTATTGAACCAAAAGATCAAATGGTTGGTATAGCTAAAAAATTAACTAAAGAAGAAGACACTCACTATTGTGCCAAGCATGTATACTCAGAGCTGTTTGGTGAAGGTCAAGTTGTTGAAGGTGATCATGCTGAGCCAAATGAAGACGGTCACGTAGAGTGGTACAACGTACAATTCGAACATGGTATTGAAAAAGTATTTACTGAAGATATCGAAATTATGATGGCAGAATATCATGCTAATCATAAACGCAAAAAGAGAATGACAAATGGCAGATAAACATATTTTAAAAAATACTCGCAGACAAGCTGCGGTAAAAGTATCTGGCACCGGTAGTGCAACTATCAGTGTCCAAGAACTAGCGTATGGTGATCAAACTATCACTACAGCTAATCTTCAGTTAATGCTAACCGATGCGTCTTTTATGACATTAGCTAACGGTAATGTTACACGCAACGGTAACTTAATTTTAGTTATGCCAGCCGGTTCTGCTGATACTCTCACATTTACAAATGACCTAGGGGTTCATCTTAACGAACAAGCAAATGCTAACGTTGTAGTTAACCTAGGTGCGTCTGAAGGTGTCGTTATTCTTCAATTCTCTAAGGGTGATGGATACAACGATCCTAACAGACAAAATCAAGGACCAGGCTCACTATGAAACTAATTACTGAAACAGTTCAGGACGTTAAGTTCCTTACCGAAGCTAGAGAAGACGGTAGAAAGAATTTTTACATCGAAGGTATCTTCGGTCAGTCCGATAAAGAAAATAAAAACGGTAGAATCTATGGCTCTAACTTAATGGAGCGTGAGGTCGGTAAGTATCAAGACCTTATTAACGAAAGACGTTCATTAGGTGAATTAGGTCATCCTCCTAATCCTTCCGTTAATTTAGATAAAGTATCACATTTAATTACCAAGTTAGAAATGAATGGTAAAGATGTGTATGGTAAGGCAAAAATTTTAGAAACTCCTATGGGTAATATTGCTCGTAATCTAATTGAGAACGAGGTTCGTTTAGGAGTATCTACGCGTGGTCTGGGTTCATTAAAAGCTAATAAACAAGGCGTTAATGAAGTACAAGACGATTTTCATTTAGTTACAGTGGATATCGTTGCTGATCCTTCTGCACCAGATGCTTTTGTACAAGGCATTATGGAGTCTGCAGAGTGGATTTTAGAAAACGGAGTTTGGAAAGCTGTACAAGTTGAACAAGCTCAGAAGGCGATTAAAAAGGCTTCAAAAACCGAATTAGCAGATACAAAATTGCGTGTTTTTGAATCATTTTTAAGAACTATCAAGTAACTAATCTTTATAAATATTAATTGTTAAAACAAACTCTTAGGAGATCAGGATGTCAGTCGAAGCTAAAATTAAAGAATTGCTATCTCGTGCAAACGAGCAGAAGCAATTGACTGAAGAGTCTGCAGAAAACCTAAATGCAGCTGGCTATGGTGATGCCGGCAGCAAAGCAGCTAGTAGCGCGAAGAAAGACACTTCTAAAGCTGGTCAGGCTGCCATTGCTGGTGATACCACTCAACCTAAGCAAGGTTCATCTGAAGATCCTTCCATGGAAAAACTAGACGATTTAGAGCCAGGTAAAACTGCTTCTTCTAAAATGTCTAAAGAGCCAAACACTCTTAACACAAAGGGTGATGCTAAGTCTGTAAAGACTCAAGCAATGGAAGAAGAAGAACATGACGAAGAAGTTATCGTTGAAGAAGAGGAAGAAGCACTAGATGTTAGTGCTGAACTAAACTCTATCTTCGGTGAAGAACTATCAGAAGAATTTAAATCAAAAGCTACTTCTATTTTCGAAGCAGCAGTTATTGCAAGAGTTAATTCCGAAATGGATAAAGTAGTTGCAAAGCTAGAAGAGCAAGCAGCTGCTGAATTAGCAACATTTAAAGAGACAATCGTTGAGAAGGTTGACGGTTATCTTAATTATGTTGTTGAGCAATGGATGGAAGAAAACCAAGTTGCTATTGACTCTGGTTTAAGAACAGAGATTGCTGAAGACTTTATTTCTGGTCTTAAGAACTTATTTGTTGAACATTACATCGAAGTACCTGAAGAGAAGTATGATGTGATGGATGAACTTCAGACTAAGACTGAAGAACTAGAAAGCAAGTTAAATGAATCTATTGATGCAAATATTGAGCTCGCAAAAGAATTAGAAGAACTAAAAGCTTCTAAGATTTTTGAAGAGCAAACCAAAGGTTTAGCCGACACTGAAGTTGCAAAACTTAAGAAGTTAGTGGAAGGTATTGACTTTGGTTCAGAAGATCTCTACCGTGAGAAAATTTCAGTTATTAAAGAAAATTATTTCCCTAAAGCTGCAAAGAATTCTCCAGAGAAAATGCTCGTTGAAGAAAGTGGTACAACACCTACTTTCAACAGTAACGATCCAATGGCTAAGTACGTTCAGAGCTTATCAAGAACCGTCAAGTCACGTTAATTTATAAATAATAAAACATTTCCATAAAAGGAGAAGGTAATGTACCTATCAGAACAACTTCAGGAAAAGTGGGGCAAGATCCTAAACCACGAAGATCTTCCTGAAATTAAAGATCAATATAAGAAGTCGGTTACCGCCGTTCTTCTTGAAAACCAAGAGAAAGCTCTTCGTGAAGAGCGTGCAATGTTGCAAGAAGCAGCACCTGCAAACAACATTTCTGACACAGCTGGTATCGACAAGTATGACCCAATTCTTATTGGTCTAGTTCGTCGTGCAATGCCTAACTTAATGGCATATGACATTTGCGGTGTTCAGCCAATGACTGGTCCTACAGGTCTAATTTTTGCAATGCGTTCCGTATACGGTAACGTTCGTACAGATTCAGGTCTAACTGAAGCTCTATACAACGAAGCTGATACCGACTTCTCGTCTTCAGGTTACGATACAGCATACGCTGGTACAGCTAAGAACGGTTCACACACTGGTTCAAACCCAGTTGATGGTTCTTACACAACTGGTGGTGGTATGACCACAGCTGAAGCAGAAGCTTTAGGTGATGCTTCTACTAACAACTTCGGTTCAATGGCATTTGCTATTGACAAGACAACTGTTACAGCTCGTTCACGTGCTCTAAAAGCTGAGTACACTCTAGAATTAGCACAAGACTTAAAAGCAGTTCATGGTCTTGACGCTGAGTCAGAGTTATCAAACATTCTTTCACAAGAAATTATGTTTGAAATCAACCGTGAAGTAGTTCGTACAATCTACAAAGTTGCTAAGCCAGGTTCACCTGCTACAGCAACAGCTGGTACCTTTAACCTAGATGTTGACTCAAATGGCCGTTGGTCTGTTGAGCGCTTCAAGGGTCTCTTATTCAACATCGAGCGTGATGCTAATCACATCGGTCAAGACACCCGTAGAGGGAAAGGTAACTTCATCGTATGTTCAGCTGACGTAGCTTCTGCATTGTCAATGGCTGGCGTACTTGACTACGCACCTGCTCTATCAACTAACTTAAACGTTGATGACACAGGTAACACTTTTGCTGGTATCCTAAACGGTCGTTATCGTGTCTACATCGACCCATATTCAGCTAACCTAGGTGCTGCATCGCAGTTCTACGTTGTTGGTTATAAGGGTACTTCACCATATGACGCAGGTATGTTCTACTGCCCATATGTTCCTCTACAGATGGTTCGTGCAGTTGATCCTAGCAGCTTCCAGCCAAAGATTGGCTTCAAGACTCGTTACGGTATGATTGCTAACCCATATGTAACAACTAACGCTAATAGTGCAGTTGCAGATACAGATACATTTACTGCAAACCGTAACCAGTACTATCGTCGTACTAAGGTTGTAAACTTAATGTAATCTAGCTCTGCGGGGCTAGAAAGTAACCGACATAGATCGGGTTTAAGAGGGCCTTCGGGCCCTCTTTTTTTATGGATAAATATATAAAAGTACTAAAAAGGATGGATTTTTTTCATGTTTACTACTAATATAGCAGAGTTAAAAGAGTCTATTAGTTCCGGTCCTCCGGTAGTATATAATTACTTACGTCCTAATGCGTTTAGATTCGTAATTAAGGATTTACCCAGAGTGGCTTACACTTGTCAATCGGCTAATTTACCGCAACTGGCATTAGGTTCAGCAATTCAACCTACACCTTTTGTAGACGTTCCTGTTTTTGGTGATAAGTTAGGTTACGGTGATTTTGCTATTAGGTTCCTAATTGCAGAAGATATGTCAAATTATCTGGAATTATTGGAATGGATGATTGCACTTGGCTTCCCTAACAACTATAATGATTATAGTGCATTTGTAGGTGAAAGGCTAAACCGTTTTCCATTTGTTTCAGCAGATGGTACTAGATCAACTGGAGGTATAGCTTATTCTGATGCAACGTTAACTATCTTAGATAGTAATAATATACCAAAAACAGAAATATTATTTAAGGACACATTCCCAGTTTCAGTTGAAGCATTAGATTTTGATATAACGTCGAGTAGTGTAGAATATTTTGTAGGAATCGCTTCATTTAAATATACGACATTTGAAGTGAAAACACTTTAATTTTTTATTGGAGTTATTATGGAAGTAGAAAATATGAGTAAGAATCAAAGACAAATTCAGATCAACGTTGAAGAATTGCGTAAGAATAAATTCTTCATCGCCACTCCTTGTTATGGTGGTCAGTTAAACGAACCGTACTTCCGTTCTGTCATCAAGATGATGACATTCTTTAATCAGCATCAAGTACCTCTAGCATTTGGTACTATTGCTAACGAATCGCTAGTAACACGCGCACGTAATGTGCTAGTAGCTTACTTCCTTAACTCCGATTATACACATCTACTCTTCATCGATGCTGATATTGAGTTTCAAGTAGAAGATGTTCTTAAACTATACTACCATGATAGAGATGTAGTGGTTGGTGCTTATCCTAAAAAGGGTGTTGCATGGCAGCGTATTAAAGAAACCATGCAGGATAGTAATTTTAAAGACAAGCAATTGTCTGATAAAGAGATTGCTGCCTTTGGTTCTGACTATGCTATTAACTTCAAGTTTGTAGATAAAGAGGCAAAGTCTGTTGCTGTAGATCGTGGAGTAATTAAACTACATGATGCAGGGACCGGCTTTATGATGATTAAGAGAGACGCAATTCTTAAAATGATCAAAGCCTATCCTGAGCTAAGATACAACAACGATGTTGCTCTAGGTAATACTGATCTAGGTGATAATTTCTATGCCTTATTCGATACTATGATCGATCCTATTGATCGTCGTTATCTATCAGAAGATTATACCTTCTGTCGTCGTTGGCAAGAACTAGGTGGTGATATCTGGCTTGACCCTTCTATCTCGCTTAACCACTATGGTCACTTCTGCTTCCAGGGTAATCCTCAGGCTATCATTCAATTCGGGCCTCCTATTGAGACAACACAACCTGTTCGTCAAGATATTAAGACCATTGACCTCCCTGACGAGCTAGAGCGCGCTTAATAACACCTTATATTATGAAATTAAGTGAATTACAAGAAGAGTGGAAAAGGGACTCTGTTATAGATGAACTTAATCTAGGTAGAGAATCTACTAAGGTTCCCACTCTTCACTCCAAATATATTACCTTTCTATCTAATGCGAAATTAAAACTTCGCAAAGCTGAGTCAGAGTATTATAATACCCGAAGAATGAAGTATCGTTATTATCGAGGTGAGCTATCGCAGGAAGAACTCATCCAGTATGGTTGGGAACAGTGGCAAGGTAATAAACCACTTAAAAACGAGATGGACGAGTTTCTTAACTGTGATAAAGATCTTATAGAATTTGAAGATAAAATAGAATACTTTAGAACTATAGTGTATACGTTAGAACAAATTATTCGTTCACTTAACTCTAGAACTTGGGATATAAAATCGGCTATAGAATGGCATAAGTTTTCTAATGGTATGATTTAATGTCGGTAATCAAATTAATAAAGAAAAATGATGTATACTTAAGTGTGCATACAGATCCTTCTACATCACAGGAGATATCTGATCATTTTACTTTTGAAGTACCTGGCGCTAAATTCAGTCCATTATACAGAAACAAGATGTGGGATGGAAAGATAAGATTATTTTCTATGCTAACTCGAGAGTTATATGTTGGGTTAAAATCTTATCTAGAGCATTTCGCGCAAGTAAACGGTTATACTGTAGATAACTCTGAATATGTAGAGACAAGCGATAGTGTTACATACGAGATAGTTGAAAAGTTTTGTAAAGAGTTAGATTTATCTTTACCTGGCAATGAGACTATTCGAGACTATCAAATCGACGCAGTATTCAGAGCTATACAAGACGGAAGACGTTTACTCCTATCACCTACCGGGTCAGGTAAATCTCTAATCATATATTGTCTTCTTAGATGGAATGAGTTGTTTAAAAGAAAGCAGCTCATTTTAGTTCCTACTACATCTCTAGTTGAACAGATGTATTCAGACTTTCAATCCTATTCAAAGAATAACGAATGGAAAGTATCTAGACATTGTGCAAAGATATATTCAGGGTTTGAGAAGTCTAATGAATCAGAGATAGTTATATCTACTTGGCAGTCAGTATATGAACTTCCTAAGCAATTCTTTGCCCCATTTCAAGTAGTCTATGGTGACGAAGCACATACATTCAAGGCTAAGTCGTTAACTAGTATTATGCATAAGATGGTTAACTCCCCTTATAGAGTTGGAACTACAGGTACACTAGACGGCACAAAGACACACAAGTTAGTTCTAGAAGGCTTGTTTGGACCGGTATATAAGGTCACAACAACTAAAGAGCTCATGGATCGTGAGCAATTGGCAGAACTAAAAATCAAAGGTATTGTTTTACAGTATGAAGATAGTATAAGAAAACAATGCAAAGAATATACTTATGCAGAGGAAATGGAGTTTTTATGCACGTTTCCCCCTAGAAATAAGTTTATTCGCAACCTAGCTTTAGCACAGACAGGAAACACACTAGTACTATATCAATTCGTAGAAAAACACGGTAAAATACTGAATGATTTAATTCAAGCAAAAGCTCAAGATAGAAAAGTATTTTTTGTCCATGGTGGTGTAGAGACTCAAATTAGAGAAGATATTAGGAAGATTACAGAAGAGGAAACAGATGCTATTATTGTAGCTTCTTACGGTACATTTTCCACAGGGATAAATATAAGAAACCTACACAATGTTATATTTGCATCACCTACCAAGTCAAGAATTCGAAATCTTCAATCTATAGGTAGAGGATTAAGAAAAAGTGATACTAAGAATACCTGTACACTCTTCGACATTGGTGATGATTTAACCTGGAAGACAAGGAAGAATTATACTCTACTACATATGATTGAAAGAGTCAAGATTTACAATGATGAGCATTTTGAGTATAAACTTATAAAGGTAGATATTAATGCAATGTAAATTTTTAAAGCTAACTAATGGTGAGGATGTTATAGCTATGGTGAGTGATGATTATTTACCCGGTGCTACTATCTCCTTTATACAAATACAAGACCCTGTACTGATTAGATCCGCAAGATTTCCTCGGGGTAATATGGTAATTGAAACTTATATTATGCAACCATGGATTAAGATATCTAAATCTAACATCATGGTTATACCTACTTCTTCTATACTAACTGCTGTAGATATTACGGATAGTGCTGTAGAGCAGTATAATGAGTTTTTACAAATGAAACACGATCAAGAATTTCAAGAGAGTCAAGAAGCATCACCTGAAGCTTTATCAGAAAGTGACATCTTGCAACAATTAATGGAAGCAGTATCAGCTCGTGATGAGTTGTATGATGAAGAGGAAGAAGATGATGGAGCAACAAGAACATACCACTGAACAAAAAAAGGTTCCTGCTCATTACGTAGATAACAAAAAATTTTTTGAAGCGCTAGTTGAGTATAAGAAGCAGGTGGATCACGCAGTAGCTAATGGTTTAGAAAAGCCTAGAGTTAGTAATTACTTAGGAGAATGTTTTTTAAAAATTGCAACTCACTTATCCTATAAAGCTAATTTTATAAACTATTCCTACAAAGACGATATGATATCGGACGGTATCGAAAATTGTCTTACTGCTGTAGAAAAATTTGACCCTACTCGATCTACAAACCCATTTGCATATTATACACAGATTATTTACTTTGCGTTTGTAAGGCGTATTCAGAAAGAAAAGAAACAACAAGCAACAAAATATAAGTTACTAGAAAATATTGACTTTGAACAGTTACTTGAACATTCTTCGGATAACGAAGAATATACAAATCACATTATAGAACTTATGCGTAAACAAGTAGATACTATAGAGCCTGAGCGAAGAGAAGTAACTACTAAAAAGAAAAAGAAAGAAAAAGAAGAAAATATACCAAACTTTCTTGATGATTTAGAATAAATAATATATTATATCATGTACGTGTGATCGGGTGCCCTTCCACCCGTCATCTAACTAGGAGCATTAATGTCAAAGATTAAAGTCGCGGAGTTATTTTACTCCATTCAAGGTGAAGGTCGCTATATGGGCGTACCTTCTGTCTTCCTAAGAACCTTCGGATGTAACTTCAAATGTGAAGGTTTCGGTATGCCTAAAGGTGAAAGGACCGATGAGTATCTTAAAGTTAACCCTGATAGTTACAAATCTTACCAGGATCTTCCTCTTGTATCTACTGGCTGTGATTCTTACGCTTCTTGGGATCCTCGCTTTAAGCACTTATCCCCTGTTCTGGATAGTGAAGCAATTGCACAAGCCATTATCGAAATGCTTCCGCATAAAAGATGGAAAGATGAACATCTAGTTATTACTGGTGGTGAGCCTCTATTAGGATGGCAAAAAGCTTATCCTGATTTACTAAGCCATAGACTTATGTTAGGTCTTAAAGAAGTTACTTTTGAGACTAACGGTACTCAAGAGCTGTCTAGCGAGTTTAGAAAATATCTAACTAACTCTTTTAATTACGACGAAATAACTTTTTCAGTTTCACCTAAACTATCTGTATCAGGTGAGAAGTGGGAAGAGGCTATCAAGCCAGAAGTTGTTCGTGAATATGAAAAGGTTGGTTACACCTATCTTAAGTTTGTCGTTGCTACAGAAGAAGACGCGGAAGAAGCGCAAAAGGCTGTCTTCCAATATCAAAGTGCAGGTTTTAGTGGCCCGGTTTATTTAATGCCTGTAGGTGGTGTAGAATCTGTATACCACATGAATAATAGAAAAGTAGCTGAATTAGCTATGAATAAGGGTTTTAGGTACTCAGATAGATTACAGGTACCTCTTTTTAAAAATGAATGGGGTACATAATGTCAGAGACACATAGAAGGACTATAGTAAGAGCTATTACATGGCGAATTGTTGCTACTTTGGTAACAGCTGTATGGACAGGTTTGTCGGGAGCTATCATAATTAATATCTTCATGACAATAGCTCATTACATACATGAAAGAGCTTGGTTAAAAATTAAATGGGATACGGAAACGGAGAACTAAATGTCATTACAAGTCGGTAAAACAGATCCAGAGCTAGGTTATAAGATTGAGGAATATCTTCGTGAGAAGGGTGTACATACACCTACTATCATCGATAAGCTTAATGTAAAAGAAAAGTCGAAGATTAACAAGATCGAAAAGCACTTTGCTGCTATTATGGATATTCTTGGTCTTGATCGTGAAGATGACTCATTGACTGATACTCCTCTGCGAGTAGCTAAGATGTATGTAAATGAAATCTTCTGGGGTTTGAAACCAGAGAACTTTCCTAAATGTACTGTCATCGAGAACAAGATGGGGTACGATGAAATGGTTATCGAGAAGGACATTACACTAATGTCTAACTGTGAACACCATTTTGTTACTATTGATGGTAAGGCCCATGTGGCTTATATTCCTAAAGGTAAAGTATTAGGTTTATCTAAACTTAATCGTATCGTTGAATATTTTGCACGTAGACCTCAAGTACAGGAACGTATTGCAGAACAAATCTATCATGCACTAGCGTTTATTCTGGGTACAGATGATATTGCTGTTGTAATTGAAGGTACACACTACTGTGTAAAGAGCAGAGGTGTAGAAGATCATTCGTCTTATACCTACACAGCTAAGCTTGGTGGTTGTTTTAGAAGTGAACCAGAAGCACGTGCTGAGTTTATGACCTTGATTAAAAAATAATTATGAATCGATATATGAGGGGTGCTAAGATATACTTAGCAGAATTCACCGATAAGGTAAATGGTGATACATTTTTAAAATTTGGTTACACAGGTTATAAAGATGCTGCTGATAGATTTCGTTTTGAGCCAGAGCAATACTCAAAGTGGGATATACGTATTCTTTGCACCGCTTATCATCCAGACAAAAGTGTTATTGAGCAAACAGAAGAGAGATTGAAGAAAAAATATCCTAAGAATTTTTGGTTAGAAGAAAAAATTGTAGGGGTAACTGAAATAGTTAAGATGAGCAAATCTACTAGATACGCAGCTATTCAGGAAGTTCGTAATCTTAATGAGCAATGGAAAAAAATATATGTTAATCAGCCATGAAGTACCACTATCTTTACTAGGAAAATCTATAGCATTTAATGATTATGACTATGCTCTAGTTCATCTGTTTGAAACAGAGCCACTATACTATAAGTTTTTTGAGGAGTCACTAGCTCAAGGAAGAAAAGTTATCTTAGATAACTCGGTGTTTGAATTAGGTGAAGCTTTTAACATGAATACGTTTGCAAAATATGTTAACCAGCTTAAACCTACAGAGTATATTATACCAGATGTTCTAGAGAATATGGAAAGAACAATTGGTAATGCTATGATGTTTAAAGAGCTATTCCCTGATCTACCAGGAAAATCTATTGGTGTCGTTCAAGGCAAAAATTATAGGGATCTAGTTACATGTTATGAGGAACTAGATATACTAGGTGTAGATAAAATTGCTTTTTCATTTGACTATAGTTATTATGAAGATTTATATAAGCACCCTAACAAATGGATGTCCTTTACACTAGGTAGAGTACAAACACTAACGAGAATGTTAAATGAAGGAATTATTAACAAGGATAAACCACATCACCTACTGGGTTGTTCACTACCTATCGAATTCTTGTTTTATAGACAAGGGTTCGAATGGATTGAGACCATGGATACTTCCAGCCCTGTGGTTCATGGGCTTCTTAATACTCTTTACGAGCCTGGTGGTTTGGTTGATAAGCAGTCCATTAAACTGGTCGACTTATTATATTCCGTACCCGATCATGAGCAGATGAGTTTTATTCAAGCAAACATTAATTACTTTAGATCGTATGTAAAAGGTACAGAGTAATGTACTGGATTGCTTTTTTTAGTCAAACAGGATCAGAGATAGTTCATCTATCTAAAGAACTAGGTCGCTCACCTGATTTAATTCTTACTAATAACAAAGATGTTTCAACATATCACCCTGATATGGTACTTCTAAGTATACCAATGTACGTAGCAGGGCATGATGGTCTAATGCAATTTCTTCGTGATAATTATAATAACCCTAAAGAAGTACTGATTACTCTACACGGGTATTTAAGAATTATACCACCAGACGTTTGTGAACGATTTGAAATCTATAACGGCCATCCCGGCTACATTACAGCATACCCTGAACTTAAAGGTAAAGACCCACAAGTAAAAGCTTGGGAAGCCAGGCATCGTTGGGTAGGTTGCGTTATACACAAAGTAACAGCAGGTGTAGATGAAGGTCCTATTGTCGACCAGACAGGCGTACCGAATACAGCTAATTCATTAGACGAATTGTATAGCCTATTAAAGAGAAAATCGCTATACTTATGGGAAAAGTTTATGTGGGGAAAGTTAAATGAAAATAGCGATAAGCGGCGCTCAATCAGTAGGTAAGACTACATTAATTAATGCTTTACGTTCTGAAGAAGCATTAAAGCAGTATACCTTTTGTACCGAAGTGACTAGACGTGTTAAGGGTTATGGGTTAAACATAAATGAAGAAGGTGATGACATTACGCAGAGATTGATAATGCAAGAACATATTGTTAATGTCTTTATGAACGACAATATGATATCAGATAGATGTGCATTAGACGGTATTGTTTACTCTCACTACTTAGCAGAAAATAAAAAAATAACTCAGAAGACATATGATTTTGCTGATAACATATTCAACAAACTCATGCCAAAGTATGACCTAGTCTTTTATATTCCACCAGAATTTGAAATAGAAGATGACGGAACAAGAAGTATTAATAGGCATTTTAGAGATAGAATTGTAACATTATTTGATAGTTATATTAAAGAAAAACAATTAACTACCGTCTACCTAGTAGGTTCAGTTAGAGAAAGAGTAGATACGGTACTTAAATATATAAAGGATGTTGAGCATGAGCAATCAAGAAGAACTTAATAAGCTAGTATCAGTTCACTTAGGTAAGGCAGGTGACGGTACGGTTGTAAAACCTTATGTTACACCTGACGATGTAGATCCTACTCTACTAGTAGCTGTACCAAGACATTTAAACAGGACGCAATATGATATTCAAGAAGATGACTTACCGTTTGTGGGAGTCGATGCGTGGAACGCTTATGAGTTCTCAACTCTTTTGGATAATGGTTTTCCCGTCTCTGGTTGGCTTAAGTTTGTCTATGATTCTGATTCCCCTAATATTGTGGAGTCTAAATCAGTAAAGCTATACCTTAACTCTTATAACATGGCGCGTCTCATTACATCTACATCTGACTTCTGGATGGTAGAAGATAGGATTGCCAGAGACTTGAGTGATGCTACCGGTGGTGAAGTAGAAGTATATGCGTTCTTTGGAGATGTAGATACTACAAGACCTATTAGTAGTGATTTTGTATCTCTCGAATCTTACTGTAATGTAGAAAAAATGCAGTTTACAGACTATAATGAGTCTGCCAGTATTTTAGAAGTTGTTCCTTCTATTGGTCGTTATGAAAGATGGCGTTCACATTCTCTACGTTCAAATTGTCGAGTAACTAATCAACCGGATTGGGGTGATGTGTATGTACATATTAAAGGTGATAAGGCAGTTACTCCAGAATCTCTATTGCAATATATTGTTAGCATGCGCAAAGAGAACCACTTCCACGAAGAAATTTGTGAATGTATTTACAAACGTTTGTGGGATCTATTACAACCCGAGGAACTATTCGTGGCATGCCTCTATACTCGGAGAGGTGGTATTGATATTAACCCTGTACGAGCTTCAAGCCATGATGTGCTCTACACGTACGGTAACATAGCCAGTTCAATTACAGCATGTACTAAAACAGCTAGACAGTGAGGATATTATGGGATTAGTTGCCTATGCAGAAAATGAATTAGATCGTATCGGTATGACCGATGACGGAGATATGAATGGTATTATGCGTAAACATCTCCTTCATATGGTACATGAGTTCGCTGAAGAAGGTCACTCTGGGTTTTCAGCCAGTTATGCCTTACAATGTCTTAAAAAACTTCTTAACTTTAAACCACTATCACCATTGACAGGTGAAGATGATGAATGGTCAGAAGTTACACAAAGGAGTGGATACCCACATTTCCAAAATAAACGTTGTGGTTCTGTATTCAAAGATGGTAAGAATGGTGAAGCATATGACATCGATGGTAAGGTATTTTGGGAATGGTATATTGATAAAGAAACTGGTGAAAAACAAAAATCATACTATACCTGTTTTGAATCTAGAGTACCTGTAACTTTTCCTTATGTAGTGCCCGACGAGCCAATTTATGAATATAGAGAAAGTGGTGCAGAATGAAGTCACCAGATAATAATGTAAATGAAATATGTGAACAGTTTGTAACTCGTTCGCAACATGGGTTTAATAAGTACGGGGTAACTACTGAACGTACTGACTTAGACTTTGATCAATGGATACAGCATCTGAAAGAAGAACTTATGGATGCTGTAGTTTATATTCATCGTATACAAAAAGAAAGAACTAAGTACAGAGATGACATTAAATGACGCCCTAGACCTTTTACCAGATACTTCCGGATGTGTAGTTATTTTATCCGGTGGTATGGATTCTACTATTGCTATGAGATTGGCTGTAGAAAAATATGGTAGTAAAAACGTATCTGCCTTAACTTTTGATTATGGTCAAAAGCAATCAAAAGAGATTACTATGGCAGGTATTTCAACTGCTATACTTCGTGTTACTCATAAAGTAATAGATGCTTCGTTCTTAGGTGATATATCTAAAGGCTTTTCAGCCAATGTAGATAAAGATATCGCCATGCCAACGATTAAAGAAGTGTTAGGTGATCCTAGACCAAAGACATATGTACCTAATCGTAATATGATCTTAATGTCTATTGCAGCAGCCTATGCTGAAACGAGAAACGTAGATACTATTCTTTGTGGCTTACAGGTACATGACGAGTATGGTTATCATGATACTACTCAAAGGTGGGTTAATAAAGTAAACGATCTACTATCAGAAAATAGAATTATAAAAATTAAACTGGTAGCACCGTTTAGTAAACTATCCAAGTATGATGAGTTACAGCTACTTCGGGAAATGGAAGGCAATCTACAATTGACTGCTTTCACATTAACATGCTATAATCCCAATGAAGATGGAGACTCATGCGGTAAATGTCCTAGTTGCTCTGAAAGAATCGCTAACTTTGCTAAGATAGGTGAAAGAGATCCTAAGACTTACTCTATGAGTATACCTTGGGATGACTTGATTAGTAAAATGAAAGTATAATATGTGCGCTATATTCTGTTCTTTTGATGTAAACACACTCAATAAACTTTATAAGCTAAATGCATATCGAGGTGAGCTTGGTTACTCATTAGGCATCTTTAAAGCAGAAGCAGTTGCTGTTATACAAAATCTTTTCCAAGAAAGAGAACCTTATCCTGAAGATTTTATTTCTAAAATAGGTGCACCAGGTTATTACTATGTAGGGCATAGTCAAGCACCAACTACAGATAACGATAATCAGCACCCCAGTGTAGTTAACGGTACGTACCTATGGCATAATGGTATTATTAAACAATCTAATATACCTGAAGGGTACTGGGATACACTCTGGTTACATGAAAAACTGGTTTATAAAGGTTATCATGCGTTATCCGAAGTAGATGGTACTTTTGCCTGTGTATACTATAATAACTATGAGTTGATGGTTTTCCGAAATGAAATTTCTCCTCTTTATTATGACGAGAATCTAAACATATCTTCTACTGAGTTCGAAGGTAGTACATTATTACCACCTAATAAAATATTCAGAATCAACTTACATAACTATAAAGAACTACCTATGTCTGAAATACATAGTTTTGATACAAAAGAGAATCCTTATTTTATACCGGAGTGATTATGAAGCATGTAGCTGGATCCAACAGCAAAACAACTCTCACTAATGTACAAGAAGGTGACGTACAGCCTAATGCAATAGACCTGAGACTAGATAAAGTATATTCCATTAACGAACAAATATTTGAGATTAGTAATGATCATAAAAAACATCGTGGGTCTACGGAAATCTTTCCTGACGAGGATGGATATTTTACGCTTTCACCGGGGTCTTATGAGATCGTTATGGAGAACATCATCCATGTGGGAGAGGGTGAAGCTGGTTGGGTCATTACTAGGAGCACTCTTAACAGAAACGGCTGCTTCATTACTTCAGGTTTGTATGATTCTGGTTATCATGGTGTTATGGCCGGGGTACTACATATTCAGGTTGGTACGGCGAGGATTAAAAAGGGTACAAGGGTAGGTCAGTATCTATCGTTTGATGCCGAAGCACTACATAACTATGATGGTGATTACGGTATAAACAAAGAGCACGATAAAAAATATAGCCAAGTATAACATTATGGCAAAGAATATTCTCGTTACAGGCGCTACCGGTTTTATTGGTGGCGCTATCTGCATTGAGTTAAATAGGTTAAAACATAATGTAATCGGTGTTGATAAAGTATACCGAGAAAGAATTAACCCCTACATAGATAAGTTCTATAAGGGGGACATATTAGATGTTATTACTCCAGAATTTTTACAGCAATATAAGTTTGATGCTGTAATACACTGTGCGGGTACAAACCTAGTTGGTCCAAGTATACATTGGCCAGACAACTATTATGTAAATAACGTATCTAAGACTATACATCTAATAAGCTTACTTAGTAGATATCAAAAACACACACACTTCATGTTTAGTAGTAGTGCATCTGTCTATAGAACTAATAACAATCTATTAGACGAAGAAGCTGTAAAAGAACCACAATCACCTTATGCCAGAACAAAGTTAATGGTTGAGGAGGTTCTTGAAGACTATAGAAAAGCTCATGACTTTAAATATACAGCCTTCAGGTATTTCAATGCATGTGGATCCGTAGGTAGTATACATGGTCAAGAACCTCACTCGACACATATCTTTCCTCAGTTATTCGAATCTAAATCATTTGTATTAAATGGTACGGATTATAAAACTGAAGACGGTACTTGTGTAAGAGATTATATTCATATTAACGATATTGCTACAGCACATGTTAGAGCTATGGAAAGACATGCCATAGGAGTATATAATCTAGGTAGTGGTGTAGGCATGTCCAACCAGCAAATTATTAACAAAGTGTTTGAGAAGATTGGTGAACAACCAATACGCATAGGTCCTAGAAGACCTGGAGATTGTGATAAGCTAGTAGCAGATATATCTAAAGCTAAAATGATATTACAATGGACACCAGTTTGTACATTATCAGATATAGTTAATGATCTAGATGAATGGTATAAATCTTCTAACTATAGAAAAATAAAGTTTTATTAAGAGGTAAAAATGTCCGATCAACGCATTTCAAGAACTTACAAATATGTAAGTACAAAAGAGTATCACGATTCGTTTCCTTGTGCATATCGCCAATGGCGTGCCGACTCACATTGTAACCTAATTCATGGTTACAGTTTTAACATGAAGTTTTATTTCGGTACAGATCATCTAGATGTACGTAATTGGGTAGCTGATTATGGTGGTTTAAAAGAGCTGAAGAACGTCCTAGAGGATCAATTTGATCATACTTTACTTGTAGCTCAGGATGATCCAGAAATTGATATGTTTTATAAACTACAGGAGAAAAAATTAGCTAAGCTTACTATACTACCTAGGTTAGGATGTGAGGGTCTAGCTGATATGCTTTATAAGTATGTAAACGGGGTATATATCCCCGACATGTGGGGTCCCGGTGAAGCCGATCGCTTATGGTGTTATAGAGTAGAAGTAAGAGAAACACAGAGCAACATGGCATGGCGTGAAGGTCATAGGGAGTGGAACGAAGATCTTTTCGAAGGATAGCATATGAAAAAAGTAGATTATCTTGAAGCGCTTCAAAAACAACACGACGATTTAGATAAAATTATTGATGAGGAGTATAGGCATTTCAAAGATGATAATCTTGTAAAACATATGAAAAAGAAGAAACTACAACTTAAAGATGAAATCGAAGTATTGAGCAAACAATTAAATGGCTAAAGTAGCGTTAGTAACCGATACACATTTTGGGGCAAGGTCAGATTCAATTCCAATTGATAACTTCATTAGAAAGTTTTATGAGGAATGTTTCTGGCCTGAAATAGACAGAAATGAAATTAGAACTATTTTTCATCTCGGTGATTGCTTTGATCGCCGCAAGTATATTAATTTCAATACTCTAAAATCATGTAGAGAATATTTCTTCGATCAAGCAAAGAAAAGAGATATTCAGCTAGTAATGATTGTAGGTAATCATGACACGTTTTTTAAAAATACTAACGGTGTTAATGCACATAGTCTACTACTAAAAGAATATGATAACATCCTTGCTTATAGTGGTCCTACTGATTATAGTATTAGCGGAAGAACTATTCTATTGATGCCATGGATATGTACTGAAAATTATGAAGAATCGATGGATGCGCTTAAAACAACAGACTCAAAAGTTTGTTTTGGACATTTTGAAATTGCTGGTTTCCAAATGTATAAAGGGCATGAAAACGATGATGGATTTGATCCTAACATTTTTAGTAGATTCGATATCGTATGTTCTGGCCACTATCATCATCGTTCCAATAATGGTAATATTCATTATCTTGGGAACCCTTATGAGCTTACTTGGGCTGATTATGATGACCCCCGTGGCTTTCATATATTCGATACGAAAGATCTTTCCTTAGAGTTCATACAAAACCCTTTCAATATCTTCTCAAAAATCTACTACGACGATACAAAAGATATCAGTTATAGTAAAGAAGATTTCGAAGGCAAGCATCTAAAACTTATTGTTGTTAATAAGACTGATCACTATAAATTTGACAAATTTCTCGAAAAGATATATCAATCTAATCCATTAGAGCTTAAAATTATAGAAGACCTATCTGAGTTTGAGTCAGATGCTTTAGATGATGAGAATCTAGACCTAGAAGATACTATGTCACTACTATCACAGTATGTTGATAGTCTTGAGACTGAAGCTAACAAAGACAGAATTAAGACTATTATGAAAACATTGTATGTGGAAGCACAAAACATTGAAGAATGATTATATTTAAATCGATCAAGTATCGTAATTTTCTATCGACCGGTAGCCAGTTTACAGAAATATACTTTAACAAATCACCTATGACGTTGATTGTAGGTGAGAATGGTGCGGGAAAGTCTACCGTGCTTGATGCGTTATGTTTTGTATTGTTTGGTAAACCGTTTAGAAATATTAACAAGCCTCAACTGATTAATAGTATCAACAACAAGCAGCTAGAAGTTGAGGTTGAGTTCAGCATTGGTACAAAAGAGTATAAGATAAGACGAGGTGCAAAGCCAAATATCTTTGAAATATACTTGAACGACCAATTGCTGAATCAAGATGCAGCTGCTAGAGACTACCAAAAGTACTTAGAAGAGCATGTTCTTAAACTTAACTTCAAGTCTTTTACGCAGATCGTTATTCTTGGTTCAGCATCCTTTACACCTTTTATGCAACTACCCACAGGGCATAGAAGAGAAATTATCGAAGACCTTTTAGACATAAAGATCTTCTCTGTAATGAACGATGTATTAAAGCAAAAGTATAACGATATAAAAGATAAGGTCAGTGCTCTTGAAAGTGAAATTAGTGTAGGTAAGACAAAAGTCAAGCTACAGCAAGACTATGTTAAGACCTTAGAAGATGATAAGCAAAAGAAGGTAGAAGATGTACAAAAACGCATATCTGAATCGTCTGCAGAGATTACAAAACTCAATGCTAGCGTTACAGTCGAGAAAGAAAAAGAAACTGGCCTTCAATCCAGTATACTCGACGCGAAGGAGAAGCGTGGCAAGAGATCTGAAATGGAAGCTCTCCTTAGAAAACTTGCCGAAAAAATTAAGACTCAAGAAAAGCATATTGGGTTTTACGAGCAACATGATGTATGCCCGACATGTAATCAAGGGCTTGATGAGTCACACAAGCATGAAGCGATCACCACGCATACGCATAAGATCGGAGAAGTACAAACTGCCATCGAATCTCTCTCCTCACAGCTTGAAGTTATTGAAACTAGACTTGATGAGATTGCTGCTATCGAGGAAGAAATTTCTCAATGTAAAGAAAATATTATCGAGCTCAATACAAAAATTATCGCCGAACAAAACTACATTAAAAAGCTCCAGGATGAGCTTCAGGCTCAAGCGACTGACAACGCTAATGTCGAGGACGAGAAGAAGAAAATCAAAGACTTGGCGAAACAAGTGGTTGAACTCGCCAATAAAAAAAGTGAATTATCGGAGGAAAGGTTCTACCTGGAAGTGGCAGGTATCCTTCTCAAAGACACCGGAATTAAAACTAAAGTCATAAAGCAATATTTACCAGTCATTAATAAGCTCGTTAATAAGTATTTACAGGCTATGGACTTTTTTGTCCATTTCGAATTAGACGAGACATTTAATGAAACAATCAAATCAAGACATAGAGACGAGTTCTCATATGCGTCGTTTAGCGAGGGTGAGAAGCAGCGTATTGATCTTGCTCTTCTTTTTGCTTGGCGTACTATTGCAAAGATGAAGAACTCAATAAGTACAAACTTATTGATGTTAGACGAAGTATTCGACTCCTCACTAGATATAAATGGTACCGACTTTGTAATGACATTACTACACACTCTGGGTGATGAGACTAATGTGTTTATTATTAGTCATAAGGATGCTTTATTCGATAAGTTCAGAAGTGTAATTAAGTTTGAAAAGAAGAATGGTTATAGTCAGATTGCGAGAAACTAATGGAACATCAATTATATGATTGGCCTCTAGATGTTATAGAAGGTCCGCTTTATATTACCTTTGAAGACTTTCTAACCCCTGAAGAGGTAGATAAGGTACACCAACTAGGCAATGCTCAAGTGATGAGAAGAGCGTCTACCTATACAGATGGAAGTGAAGATCCTGAAGTAAGAAAGTCTACCATAAGCTGGATTCCTTCTAATAATACTAATGCTCATTGGTTATTTAAGAAGCTTCAGAATAAAATATTTGAAGTTAATAACGATAAGTACAAATATGATTTGTTCTCAATAGATCATCTTCAATATGCTATTTACGGTAAGTATGAGCATTTTACTGACCACATAGACATTAGTAGTGCAGGGAGAATGGGAATACGAAAGCTAAGTTTTTCTATTCAACTAACTGATGGTGACACATATAAGGGTGGAGACTTATCGTTGAAACACATAGAAGTTAAACCGGTAGTTCTATCTCGTAAAAAAGGATCGATTTCTTTCTTTCCAGCATACATTGTACATGGAGTCTCTCCTGTACTGCAAGGAGAAAGAAGAGCCCTAGTTGGTTGGGTTCAGGGTCCTAGATGGAGATAATGAAAGAGAGAAAAAATGTCAAACATACCTCCAGAGTATCTAGATGATAGCTTTGACTTTGGCTTTACAGCTGTAGACGAAGAATACATTACCTCACCAGTATTAACAGAAACCTACACTACAGTAGAAGGTGAGTATAAAGCTAAATTAAAAGCTGTAGAGCAACTTATTATTCCTTTGCTAGTTAACCTGATGAAGAATCCTGATAAGGATTATATTAAGTGGCCTAATAGAGCTCCACAGATACAAAAGCAAATTGATAAAATTTTAGGGATTACAAGAAGCTAATGTTTAGTAAAAGAGATAAAGACCTATATTTAGACAACTCGTCTATAAGAAACTATACACTAGAGATTATCAAGCAAATGAATCAGGATAATTGGACTCCTGATGTAGTGTTAGGTTTTGCAAGAGGGGGTTTAATTCCTGCTATCTTTATTAGTCACTGGTATGATATACCTATGATAGCTATTAATAAAGATAAAGAGTTTGATAACAGGTTAGACTATGACAACGTTCTTGTTATTGACGATATAAACGATACAGGTAATACGCTTGCTTATTTCGATGAGAAGGTTAGACCTAGGTTTAGAAACGTAAAATATGCTGCTGTAATTAACAACGAAGCATCTAAGTTTGACATTAATTACTTTGGGTATTCTTACAACAAAACAGAAGAGCCTAACTGGATCGTCTTCCCTTGGGAAACCTGGTGGCACGACCGGCTATAATTAGAGATTCAATTGAATCATAGTCTTTACCTAGAATAAAACCTTTAGGTAAAAAGTGTCTGGACTTTGATCTTATTTCTTTTGATGTATCAGGGTTATATGCCCAGTAAGTTCCTCTTACGTTTTTATTACCTACTTGGGCGTTACCAATTAGTAGTTTAGATTGCCTACTATGCTGCTTTCCTTGAAAGTTTGATTTACCTTTCATGGTCATAGATATTTTACGTTTAGTTTCTTCACTTTGCTTTCCACCCATTTTAGCGTCTCTCATCTTCTTACGAGCTTCTTCCGTAACGATAGGCTTAGGTGGTTTAAACCATTCTTCTATGTTATAATTAGAATGTTGACGTAACAACTTATCTTTGTAAAGTTCGTAACTGCTTTTTTCTTTAAACGAATTCAATATCTCATAGCCGTAACCATAGCGTTTCTTCACGGAAGCCGTGGGGAAATCCGATATTATAATTTTTTTAACAGTATAATTGCAGTAAATATGTAACATGTTGCACGGAATAAGTTTTGCTCATATAATATGTATGTTACTTGATAAGGAGATATATTATGATGCCAGCTGGACGTTACTATGTAGGTGACTTGTGCTATGTTATGACTGATAAAGAGTGGGATGAATTCTGCGCTCTTACTATCGTTGACAATGATTGTGTACATGGTGAGTTTACTTTTGCAGACGGTCGTCGTTTTGCAACGTATGGTACTAAATGGGGTGATGGTATCTATCGCTCTAACATTAACACAAAGCATTCCGTAGATGCTGGTTTGATTGGATGTATTCGTATTGATGATATTAACCCAGAAAAACTAGATGAAGAAAATATGGAAGAACTGGGTGCCGTTATTCATTTTGATTATAGCTTTAGTACAGGTTCAAGAGATGGAGTTATCACCTTCGGTGATGTTATAATACATACAGATTCCGATGAGGAATACTATGACGAAGAAGAGGACTACGAATATGAGTAAGGTGCAGTTACAAAACAGACCTATTGTAGCATTTGATCCTACTAAAAAACTTCATCGTAAGATTTTTTACGATATGATGAAGTATCGTACCTGGGGTCGATCGCCTATTAGGTTCTGGTTAGAAGAAGATAATTATAATCTTATCGACCAACTACAACGTAAAATGGCTAGGTATTACATGGAGAAAGAATTTGGCTCTCTAGAAAATCTAGAAGAGAAGCCATTGTCAGAAGGTGAAGTACGTACTAGACCTAACCCTTATTGGATTGAATCTTAATGCTATTGGAACAATTTATTAAAGCTATACGGGCATTCAGAAATAAACCTGCAATGCTCCGTCAAGCTATTCGTGATGCTGAATTATATCATAAAGAAGGTGAGCTTAGTTCAGCTGAGCTTACTATGTTAAAAAGACTCGCCATGGGAGGTGTAGATGGCTAAACAAGTATCAACAGGCGTAGCTAAACATGAATCTCTAGTAAAGAGAACTAATCAGGGTGGTAAAATTAAAACATCCACTCTAAGTAAACATAAGAAAAGATGTTTTAAAAGATATAGAGGACAAGGAAGATGAAAATCGCAGTAGCATCAGATCTCCATTTAGAGTTCGGACCGATCACTCTTAAGAATAAAGAGAATGCTGACGTATTGATTCTCTCAGGAGATATCTGTGTTGCTGCAGACATTAAACCTAAAGATGACCCATACTATAAGCAGCTAGATAGATTTGGTCGTAGTGAACAGGTGTATGAGTTCTTCGCCAATTGCTGTAAGGAGTTTAAGAACGTTCTTTACGTTATGGGTAATCATGAATACTATCATGGTGACTATGCATTTGTTGTTGATTATTTACTTGAGCATTTAAACTACGATAATCTTCATATCCTAAACAATGATGTGTTTAAGATTGACGATCTTACTTTTATCGGTGGTTCATTATGGACTGATATGAACAAGGAAGATCCTATTACAATTAATCAAGCTTTGGGCTACATGAATGACTATCGTCAGATTAGAAATTCAAAGCATAATGTTAATGGTAGATTCCTTCCTCAGGATACAGTAGAAGAGCATAAAGAAATGCTTAAGCTAATTAAGGATACTTTGGCTGCTTCGAATCCAGAAGATAAGTTTGTAGTTGTTGGTCATCATGCTCCAACCAAGATGAGTACTCATCCAAGATACAAAGACGACCACTACATTAATGGCTGTTATAGTTCTGATCTAAGTGAGTTTATTTTAGACAATCCTCAGATCAAACTTTGGACTCACGGTCATACTCATCATGTGTTTGACTATATGGTTGGTTCAACACGTATCGTTTGTAACCCTAGAGGTTATGATGGCTACGAGGATAGAGCAGATCAATTTGTTCTAAAATATGTGGAGGTCTAAATGGGCTGGGCTAGTGGATCAGATGTAGCATATCAAATGATTAAGTCTTTAAAGAAAAATGTTAAAGACGATAAGACTAGAGAAAAAGTTTATTCGGACTTAATTACAGTTTTAGAAGATCATGATTGTGATACGTTATGTGAGTGTATGGAGGAAGATCCAGTGTTTGATAAGGTTCTTCTCTCCATACACCCAGACTGGGATGAAGATTAATCTAGCTTAGGTGTGATTAATCTTTTTCCTTCTAAAGAACTACCCATGGTCGGCGTACTACCCATAGTAGGTGCCGGTGATGGACTAGAATCCATAGACATAGGAGGAGCATCTAAAGTAGGCTCGCTTCTGGTAAAGCTGGGAGTTGAAGGAGGTGCTGGGGGAGGAGTGTATGGCTTGTTAGCTGCATCAATAGCTTTAGCTCTTAACTCTTTATCATCTCCAGCAAGCATAATACCTGATAGAGTACCAGTCAGGAATGTCGCTACAGGAATTATAAGCTCAAAGAATTTATTATCAACCGGTGACATTCCATTCATTGGCTGAGTAACAAAAATAAGGCTATACAGAACTACAAATACAATTCCGAATAGTGTTAGACCAAGAATAATACCAATAAAGAACTTCAGTCTTGCATTCAATTCTTCGGTAGTATATTTTTCTTCTGACCATAGCTGTTTAATCATTTACATTCTCCTTTTTTTACTGCTCCACATTGTGAAGGTTGCATGCTTGGTGTTGTGTGATTGGATGAACTAACAACCTTTTCTTTTTCATAAGGTGTTAAATCTTCTGGACATGTTCCATTAGCACTGCAAATAGGTTTCTTGCAGTAGGATTCTTTCCAATTATTAGGGTCTTGACAAGGGTAACGATATCTTTCTTCACACCCAGATAAGAGTAGGAAAATAGGAACTAGTAACAATAGTTTCTTCATTTACTCTCCATTCTGTTTTTTGGTAAATTTTTCTGATGCTGTGAATCCTAATCCGCCAATAACTATATACATCATGGCTTCATAGGTTTGAGGGCTTACTTTTAAATTAAAGAACAATTCAGTAACAAATCCTATAGCAACTAAAAGAAAAGCAAGAAACGTAATAGTCCTCTTACTACTAGGGTAATTTTCACCTTCTGCAGTTAAAACTCGTAACAAAATACCCATTTTTATCTCCTTTTCTTATGTTTTCGTATATTTATCGTAACGAAACAGTTGATTTACGATATAATACTATATACAATAAGAGAACATTAAGGAGTCAATATGATACTAGTTCGCGAAACTACTGAATGGAGTGATAATACTCCTAATCATTACTATCTCTTATCTAACGATAAAATGAAGATGTTTGCTTATATGTCCGATTGCGGTATAAGTAAAGAGTTCAAGAATCCTATAGACTTCTTTCCAAAAGGTAGAAAGTTTGATGTGGTAGAAAAATATGCTGATCAGGATAAAGGTATAGCTGTAACTGGTTCTAAAGGTGACGTTTATTATGTAACGTCAGTAAATGGAGAGTACAAATGTACCTGTGTTGGTTTTAAGTATCACGGTACATGTAAGCATATAGAAAAAGTAGTAAATGATTTGGTAAATTAATATTGTTTTTTGGATCCTGTGTATCTATAATATCGGGGTTCTTTTTATTAGGAGTTGACATGAAATCGATTAAGAAAATTACTGTATTTTATACTGATGGTACGTTTGAAGATATTGAAAAAACTCAAACGTTTGATATAAGTAAAATTAATACAGCCCCCGTTGTAAATACAAACCCTTGGTGGAATAATAATCCTACCAGCTATACATACACAGCATCATCTCCAGCTGCCGGGCTTAATATTGCCCCTGTAGCATCTCTTACTACAGCTCAAATCAGTACTATTTCAGGAGGGTCATTGTATGACGGTTGGAAACCCCAAGCCTAGTCTATGGCGTAAGCGTAAAATTCAAGAACAGGTTAAAAAAAGCAAATAAATATGGAAAAAGATACATACTTTATTATCGGGGTTGTTGTTATTATTTTAGCTTTTTTGATAACTCTCGGTTATGCTGAGAATGCAAAGCTAGAATGTAGACAATATGCTATTCAACAAGGTCTTTCAGCATCGGATGTTCAAGCTATCTGCAAATGAAACATTGTTGTAACGACGAATGTATTAATTCGAGAGATTGTGAAGAGCGAGCAAAGAGGAGATGGTCTAAACAACCATCTCTCTTTGTCATGTTTATTACTAACCCATTAGTTATTTTTGGTATAGGTTTCTTGCTTGGGTTTGTTTTTGGAGTAATATAATGGTTGCAGAAATACCATACATGATAGTTTGGGGATTTTTCTCTGCTATGGGATGGATGACAGCTAACTGGACTGTAGAAAAAATTGCTCCAGATAAACCTCCTATTGAGAAAAAAGTAGAAGATAACAAAATAGAAGAGAAGAAAGTGATAGAACAAAAAAATGACCCGTAAGACTATTGCTATATTTGTACAACACCCAAAGTGCTCTGTACAATCTTGCAATGGTTTAATAAAAGCGCTAACTCCTCATTATGACTTTAAAATATTTTCTAAGCATGAAATTGAAGATGATTTTTTTGATGGTGTTGATGTAGTAGCTTTTCCGGGAGGAGTAGGTGACTCCGACAACTTTGATCATTTATTTAAGTTTCATTCTAATCCTGTACGTAATTTTCTTAATGCAGGGGGCAAATACCTGGGCATATGCATGGGCGCATATTGGGCTGGCCATCATTATCTCAATATCCTTGACGGTGTTACTTGCGAGCAGTACATTAAGCGGCCTAACTCAGGAATTCGTAGATACTATTCTAAAGCCATTCCTGTAACATGGAACGGGGCTCATCATCATGCTTTCTTCTATGACGGACCAGCATTCGTTGGAGACGAGAGTAAATTTAAAACTATAGCTCGTTATAGTAATGGTGATCCAATGGCAATCATTCAAGGTAACATAGGTTTGATTGGTTGTCATCTGGAAAGTGAACGATATTGGTACGATAAAAAGTATCTAGAACCATATTATCATCAAGGCGTACACCATAAACTATTAAGAAACTTTGTTGATTGGTTAGTTGCCTAGCAAATATTTAAAATCGATGAATAGCTAGATAATATAGCCAATGTTGGCTTTATCTAGGAGTTATTATGAAAAAAATTATTTTAGCATTGTTGTTTCTTTTAGCTGGTCCTGCTTTTGCTGCGGAATTTACTGGAGCAGGAGCTACATTTCCATATCCAATCTACGCTAAATGGGCAGAGGCTTATAAAGCCCAGACTGGTATCGGTCTCAATTATCAATCTATAGGTTCAGGCGGCGGTATTCGTCAAATCAAAGCTAAGACAGTAGACTTTGGTGCTAGTGATATGCCGTTAAAGCCAGAGGAATTAGAAAAAGAGGGTCTAGTACAATTTCCTGCTATTATCGGAGGTGTAGTACCTGTTTATAATCTAGAAGGAATAGAAGCAGGTAAACTAAAATTAACCCCAGAATTAATTGCTAACATTCATTTAGGTAAAATTACCAAATGGAATGATAAAGCTATTTCAGATTTAAATCCAGGTTTAACTCTTCCTGCTCTTAACATTACAGTCATACATCGCGCGGATGGTTCAGGTACTACTTTTATTTGGACAAATTTCTTAGGCAAAGCTAATGCTGAGTTTGCTAAAGTGGTAGGTGAAGGTACAGCTGTTAAATGGCCTACAGGGGTCGGTGGTAAAGGTAATGAAGGTGTAGCCGCTCAAGTACAAAGACTAAAAGGTGCTTTTGGTTACGTAGAATACGCATATGCTAAGCGTAATAAGATTCCTTTTGCAGCTGTAAAGAACCGCGATGGTAACTTTGTATTACCAGACGACACTACATTTAAAGCTGCAGCAGCTAATGCTGATTGGAAAAACGCTCCTGGTATGTATCTACTCTTAACCTGGCAAACAGGTAAAGATGCATGGCCAGCTACAGGTGCTAGTTTTATTTTAATGCATAAACAACAAGCTGATGCATTGACAGGTCGTGCTGTATTAAAGTTCTTTGACTGGAGCTATAAAAACGGAAGCAAGATGTCTGAAGAGTTGGAGTACGTACACATGCCTGCTGATGTAATTAAGTTAGTACAAGAAAATTGGAAGCGTGACTTTAAAGGTCCCGACAGTAATCCTATTTGGAAATAAGGGTAAATCATGACTCTGTTCAAAAAAATTATTTTAATTACAGCTTTAGCAGCTGCATGTCCTTCATATGCTGATGAGTATAAAAATACTCTTCTTATTCTTAAAGAAAAATTCATAATATCTCAACAGGAGTATGAAGATAAACTTAAAGCGTACGAAGAAAGAGAAGAAAATAAAAAGTTCGCTGAGCAAAGAATCGACAAAGATGTTAGCGATAACAACAAGTGGAGACAAGCCAGAGTTAATGACGGATCAGTCACCGAAAATGGAATCGGGCTCAAGAGTAAAGATGGAAACAATACCATCCAACTTACAGGTCGAATTCATAATGACTATAGACACTATTCACCCTCTTACGGTCTCAATCAAGCCACGGATACGTATCAAAACGTAATTGAAATGCGTCGTGCACGATTAGGTGTAAGAGGCCAATTTGCAAAAGACTTTAAGTACGAAGTTGTAGGTAACTTTGGTAATGATGTCGGAGCATCTAGTACTTCTACTACTATGGACGTAGCCTGGGTTAATTATGCTGCTAGCCCAGAAGCTCAGTTTCAGTTTGGTTTGTTCAAGATGCCATTTAGCTTGGAGCAACTAACTAGCTCTAACAATATTGACTTTATGGAGCGTAGTTTAATTGGTCAAGTAGAAGGTGAGTTCATCCCTGGTAAAGAAACTGGCTTCATGCTGCACGGGGTACCTAAGCCTGGTCTTACCTATGCTGTTGCTTTAAGCCGAGGCAGAACTAACAAAGACGCTGTGTCAGATGGTTTAGATTATATCGGTAGAGTAACAACTAACATCGCTGACTTAACAGGAAGTAAAGCTTTTACAGCTCATTTAGGTGCTGCGTATAGCCAAGGTGAAGTAAGAGGTGGTGTTACTCCTTCTAGCGGAAGAACTGAATCACGTTCACAAAATGCATTCTTCACAGGCCCTGCATTGGGTGGAGTTACCACAAGAACACGTCAAGGTATAGAAGCAGCTTTTGCATATAATGCATTCAAAGTTCAAGCAGAGCAATTTAACTTTAAATACGATCCTACAACAGGTAGTGATCAAGAGATTAAAGGTTACTATGTTCAAGCTGTCTATAACCTAACTGGTGAGAGCTTTAATTACAAAGACGGTGTATTCAGCTCAATTAAACCTGCTTCACCTATAGACAAAGGTGGCAAAGGGGCATGGCAGGTTGGTGTTCGTATGAGTGAGTTTGATGCAAGCCCTATTGCTGTGGCTGCAGGTAAAACTAATCGTGCTGTAGCAACAACTTATGGTATTACCTGGTTTGCTACAGAAAATTTACGTTTTATGGTAAACTATGTAGACACTAAATACGACCATTTAGTTGGCTCTTCCGGCGGAAGAGTAAACGGAGATAGAGCAATTATGTTTAGAAGCCAGTTAAATTTCTAATTAGTTGATTTACTTCTTCTGACCCCCTATAATCTTCTTATAGGGGGTTTTATTATGGATAGAGAACTAGACGAAAAACTTTGTAGTAAGTATCCGCTCATCTTTGCTGACAGGCATAGGTCTATGATGGAAACGGCTATGTGCTGGGGCTTTGAGTGTGGTAACGGATGGTACGATCTTATCGATACGCTATGTGAAAGGATCCAACTACATATAGAAAGTACAAACAGACATCGTGAGATTATGTTAGCCAAGCCGACAGGCTATATTCCTGAAGAGGTTCCTCAGGTGGTAGCTGTTCAAGTTAAAGAGAAGTTCGGTATGCTTCGTTTCTACTATGATGGTGGAGATGAACATGTACGCGGTCTAGTAAATATGGCAGAGGCTATGTCTATTAAAATTTGTATGACTTGTGGTAAACCTGGAGTATTGTATACTAGTGGCTGGTGGAATGTAGCTTGTGAGGAGCATAAAATTGATTGACGCAATTGTTCTTATTTGGTATGAGTTTCTAAGTCGCATTCTTACAACTCTACTAGGCATTCTCTTCATCTTTATAGGTGTATTATCTCCTGATGCTGCCTATAATGCGATGAAGAAAGCTTTAAAGGATTACTAATGGCCATTCTTGACCTTGTAGCTTATCGAAACCATAGAGACATTCTTAGACAGGAAGACAGTGCTATTCCTATTTTAGAACTTATCGAGAATTTAGACAAATTAGACCAGTGTCTTACAGAAGATATATACTTTGGTATTCTAAAAGGTAATGTGTCTTTAGATGACTTTAGGTACTGGTGTAAAGTAAAGAGGTAAGCTATGACTGTCCGATACTCTGAGCGATATGACGCATTGTATGATGATGAAGACATGTTATGGATAGATGGTAAGTGTAGTGACCCAGAATGCGACTACTGTGCTGATAGGCCAGAGTTTCCTGAATTAGATTCTAACGATAGAGTGGTAAATAATGCTAAGTTTTGATTGGAAGATTATAGATGATAGATTTTATTACTATGAAACCAATTCAGGTAAGATTGTTGGGTTTGTTCATAAACATGCCCTTACCTCTATTTGGAATTCAGTAATTTACGTAGGTAATGAAAGGCACATTGCAGGTAATGAAATCGGTCTTGGTCAGTATATAGATATGGACTTTGCAAGAAGAGCTGTTATTAATTACTGGGAAATAGAATCTAGGACGCTGCTAGAATGATTAATGGATTAACTAAGAAACAAAAAACATTTGCAAAGATCTTACAAGAGTTTGATTATGTAGATCAGATCAATCAGTTTATAGAATCCCTTCCCGATATAGATAAAAAGGACGCTATCACGGTGTATGAGTTAATGATAGCACACTACATCGATCAATACGATGAGACTGAGATTGCTGATGCACTATGGGAAGATTTAACTAATAAGTGGAAAGAATGAAGCCCTCACATTTTTATTTTAGCGATACCATTTTTCAGAAAGAGCAAGGTCTATTTAATCAAGCAGGTTACCTAGGTCATGAGATTCATCTTCAAACTAACAATTATTATTGTCCTCCTCACGATCCTGGTAAAGTCCTGGTTAATAATAAAAATGGTATAGAATGTCTCAGTAATGTATGTAGACATCGCCAGGCCACTATCATGAATAGATCTGGTAACTGTGCCAATCTAGTATGTCCTTTGCATGGCTGGACATATGACATGGAAGGTAAATTAATCGGTGCTCCTCATTTCGATCAGCAAGATAGGCATCTAGATAAGTTTAACACACAAACATGGAATGGTCTTATCTTTGAGAAGAAAGGTAAAGACATCGTTAGTGACTTAAGCCGTATGCAGCTGGGTAAGTATTTCGACTTCACCGGTTATGCATTTCATTCTAAAGTCGAGCATATCTGTAACTATAACTGGAAGACGTTTATTGAGGTCTACCTCGATGACTATCATGTAGATCCATTTCATCCAGGTTTAGGTAATTTTGTGGATTGTAATAGTTTGTTATGGGAGCATGGACCTAGCTATTCTGTTCAAGCTGTAGGAATCAAGAACAAGCTTCAGACACCAGGTACGGCTACCTATAAGAAATGGCATAAAGCTTTACTGGACTATACTAAAGGTAAAGTTCCGGAGCATGGAGCGATCTGGCTAACTATCTATCCTAATATTATGGTAGAATGGTATCCTGAGGTTCTGGTCATCTCTACATTATGGCCTGAGTCACCTGAGAAAACCAGGAACATAGTTGAGTTCTATTATCCAGAAGAGATCGTTCATTTTGAATCTGAGTTTGTAGAGTGTCATCAGGCCGCTTACATGGAGACATGCGATGAGGATGATGAGATTGCCGAGCGTATGGATTTAGGTAGAAAGCAATTACATAAGAGACAAGCTAGTGACTATGGACCAGTTCACAATCCAATGGAGATAGGTCTTAATTACTTCTACGACTATTACAACAGTTATCAAAATATTAACTTTATTAACTATAAACCCGAATAGTTACTAAAATGTTAACTAAATAATTTCCGAACCCACGATTTCCGTGGGTTTTTTTGTTACGTAACGCTTGCACCAAAACCCGTTTGCCTGCATAATGACAATATGAAAACGAGAAAGGAAAACGACATGAAGATCTCTTACGACGAGAACATTATCAGCGATTTGCACAAAGATGCATATGGCTTTCGTCCAGACGGTTCGTTCTGGGGAACATGGGCAGCTTTCAATCCTATTCAAAAGCAGGCGTTGTGGGATAGTATGCTAGCTGATCTTACTCGTGCTATTGAGGATGAAGAAGAGGGTTACAAGATGGCTGTAGAAGAATTTGAAGCTCGTATTGACAACTTAATGCATGATTGTTCAAATCGTAAGGCTATTGTAGGTTGGTTCTTGCGAGCAGAAAATCATGAAAATGAAATCGAGAGTTTCGAATTCATTAACGGTCTCCCGTTTGGTTATCTCAAGAAAATGGAGTATGTATGACGAACGATATTTTACAATTAGCAGAAGACTTTTGTCTGGATAATATTCGGTATACAGAGTTTAATTTCCTGTATGAGATGTATCGTGAGAATGTAGGTATTGAGCGCTCGGTGATGCTTGCGCTAAACGAATTAGGTTTATTGAGTAAGTTTATTGACAAGAATTGGAGTAAATTATCATGTATATCGCCCATAACTACGGACTAGTCAGAATCGTTCATGACGGTAGTCCGTTCAACACCGCTTATGACATTAAGGTAGAATGGCGTGAGACAGAAGACAGTGAATGGACTATGTATTCTGGCTACAATTCATTAAGTAATGATTATGCATATTCAGAAGCTAATCAAGCGGCAACTCGTGCTATGGCAGAATTAGCTAGGAGGAAAGCAAACAATGAATAGAGAAGAGTTAGCCGAACAATGTCGCCTGGAGAGGTTAGATTGTCAGGATGCTTACAACAAGATCAAAGCCGGGCAGATGACCTTTGAAGACTTTTACTATGGATGGTTGGATAATATTCGTTCTATAGATTTCGATCATGGATATGAATATGCCATGGACAATGTAGAAGATTTTATTCAAGACGCCGAGGGTGATATAGATTACGTCAGATTCCTAATTGAAAAAGACCGTAATGCTAGAAATGGCGAGCTGGATATCATATAATAGAGGTTCAATGATAGGGGGTCATGATGAGAAAAACCAAATATTTCGATGTAAATTATATTATGGGTGAACCTGCACTCTTTAACGACAAGATTTCCACAGGTCGTTCGTTGAAGTGGTTTACAGGATACTTTACAGAATCGCTCTTTAAGAATAGAGGACCTCGTCTGTTGCAGATTCCGTATGTGAAGAATGTCAAGCAGGGCCGCGGTTGGATTAGAGTTTACGTATGAGGTATTGGACTATAGTTTATCCAGATGTAACGTCTACAGGTGCAGAGTACGATCATTGGGAGACGTTATCAGAGAAAGAGATTTTAGATCAATACTGGGTATACTGGTTTACAAAGATGATTAATAACCAGCAATCGTTAGAGGATTTAACTTCTGAGAGGTGCATTGAAGACTGGTGTATCGTCCATTGGGCATCTCGTAACTATTGGCGTGAAATGAAGGAGTGTATACAATGATGGATAAGATTAAGAATTTTCTATATCAGCATCGAGTCAAGATTAGTTATTTTATCGGTGGGGCTAACATTCTATCGGGGCTATTAAACATTCTTATAGGTAATGTGGTCTTAGGTCTATTTTGGCTCAGCATGGGTGCTTTTATTATTTTCGATGTACGTACTTACTCATGAATGAGAATGACATTGTTTATCGTTTAAGAAAGCGTGCTGAGATTCGTCGGCAGATTCCAACGCGTAAGTCCGTACAAGAGGGTCAGGCCGATCGATTAGCTGATTTATTAGAAGAGGCCGCTATAGAGATTGAGCGTTTGAGGAAGCAAGATGAAACCATTGTTTAAGACCGTCAAGGTAATCTATAATGCTATAGATGAGTCTTATGAGATTTGGTATCGCAACTGGTTTGTATGGAACTTCGATAGCAGCTACAAATTCGATAAGCCAGATAACAAATACCCTATTCATTATAGGACTAAAGAGCAGGCCGAGCAAATGGCCATTAATCGCGCGGCAGCCATGCTTAAGTCGGTAGAAGTATTTCGAGGAACTGCGACATGAAGAAGTTAGCTATTGTTTTCGTTCTGTTTCTAGCAGCATGTGAGAGAACGGAGATTATAAAAGAGCCTATAGTTTCAGATCAATGTTTGCGTCGTGAGTTATTCAACGAGTGTATGAAATCATTGCCAGCCGGGCCTGTTGCTACTCAATACAATGATTGGGATGATGTAGTATCCGAATGTCGATCTTACGCATGGTCTGTATCGACGCGTTTGGAATCCATGATTAAGAAAGAATGCCGAGGGTAAATGAATTATCATGCTCATATCTACTGGAAGCATATAGGTGAACGCGTCCAGGCCTTATCACTTCGTCCGCTACTAGAATCATTAGGATGTGGTTTAGGTGCTATTCATGATAAGCCAATAGGTCCTCATCCATTGCCGATGTATCAAGCCATGTATGATAGCTCCAATAAAACCGAGGTAGAATCGTTACTAAAAGCTCAATCCATGTCTATTCTACTGCATGAAGATATTGGTCTAGATCATGTAAGAGATCATACCGAAGGTGCTCGTTGGATTAATGAGTCGTTAGAATTAGACCTGAAGTTTTTAGAGGATTTTGAATGAATCAGCCTTGGTATGTGAGATTGTTATGGTGGGTATGTGAGAGAATGAATCATCCGATGATTAACAAAGGATGGATATATGATGGACAATATCACCGTGACTGCCGCCTATGCAAGAGAATAATCTCTGAGGATATAAAATGAACGAATCAATCAAAGAATTAGCCGAGAGAGCTGGATTTTCTCTATGGGAAGATGAGCCCTGGAAACCCAATGGAGCTATCATCGATTGGTGCTGCAATTATGATCGTGAGTTAGAATTATTTGCAGAATTAATTATTCAAAGATGTATAGAAATATGCGAAGAAGGATCGACATCTCAGATGACTAGTACGGGTGCAGCTAATCTTATTAGAATGACGTTAGCAAAGTAAGAAAATGAGCCTTCTACCCTGCCCGCAATGTAATTCTGAAGCCGAAATCTTCTCCACGGGTACGTCAGAATGTTATGGTTGGGCATGGCAAACGTATGGTGTGAGATGTAAAGATGACCATAAGAAGCATTGCGATATGGAAATAAGTATGACTGCTGATTTCTTCTATGTAGATATCCATGATGAATATTGGGAAAAGATTTGGAATAATTTACCAGTAAGGGCAAAGATATGAACGATCGAATTCATGAATTAGCCAAAGAATGCTACGTATATACAGGTTCGGTACATACTAATCATTTTGCCTATTGGAAGTTCGCTGAGTTGATTATCGCTGAATGTATCGAAGCCGCTAGAACAGTTGGTGGTGATGCAGGTATTGAAATGGAAACAACTATTAGAAATATATTTGGAGTTGAAGAATGAACGAACGATTGGAGATGTTGAGTGATAAGGTTCGTCGAGGCGAACCGATTGACTTCAGCGAGGCTATTGAGGTTATTGAATATCAGGAACAATTGAAACAAGAACGAAAAACAAATTCTTTTGTTAGCCGTGTGCGAAAATTTTTTGGAATAGAATGATGTTTTGGTTGATGATATGCCTGGTCATCTTGGTCTGGATTCTACGATGAAATATCTCTTCTATCGATTTCTCTATAGACCTCTCATGAAGTTGATGCACCGTTATAATTGGCATCATATGTCGCGTAACCCGTATATAGAACCAGGTGTGACTCATCTATGGTGTCATTGGTGTGGTGTACGATCGAAGATAAGAAACCACGAGGATAGTCGTGTTAACTTAAACTAGTCTTCGTGGGTATTTTTTATAATGTAAAACGCGCTACGAATGTTTTATAATGCAAAATATTTTACGATGCAAAACGCTGTTAATAATTTTATAATGTAAAACCTGTTATTAGAATATAAACTATGGTTTTACGATGCAAAACACCCTGAGAGACCCCACGGATTCTGTGGGGTTTTTTGTTACGAAAAAAGCTTGATTTTGGTCCCGTTTGCTTCCATAATAGAGGTACGTTAAGAGATAAGGAGAAACGAGATGAATGAAGCAGAAAAGCGTATGTACGGTATGTCGCAGGAAGACATTCAAGAGCAGTATATGGATAGCCTGACGGCAAAATTTTGCGGTCTTGAGATGGTGGTAGCCGGTTTGTTGTCCGATACCCAGGAGCTAATGGCCATGGGTGGTAATGAGAGGAACCCGTTGTTGGATCAAGCTAGGAAGAATCTGAACATCGCGAAGTTCGTGCTGTTCGAGATGATGGATGCTAGACGTGAGAAGGAGGCTGCATAATGAGAATCGAAATCGGCTCAATAGTGACATGGAGTTCAGGCGCCGGCCAATTGCTCGGCGAGGTAGTCAACATGAAGCTGGATATGAATGCTGCTGATACCATTGTTCCATGGATCGTGATCAGCAGACTCGATACCGGTACTAAGGTGACTCTATGTGGTACTGATCAATATATCAAGATGATGAAGCTGAAAGTCATCGAGATGGAATTCGAAGAAGAATATGAGCTGGTATCATCTGATGGTACTGTGATTGATTCTTATACGGTGAGGCTCTAATGAGCGGCCCGTTGATAGCTGAATGTATTCGTGTAATCGCGTACAATGATGTATCACCATCGATTACCGTGTTCGAATCCTATGAGATCAAAGCGGCCTTGAATCTGATCAATACGTATGTGAAAGATAATATACCCTTTACTGTGGAGTACAAATGAAATCGAAAAAAGCCCTATTTGAAGTGTTGGATATGTATTTTGCTACTAATCGCTTCACTACTGATAAATTGAACGCCAAAGGCATCTCCAACGAGACCTATGGTAGGAAGTCCTGCATCTACATCAATTGTGGATTCACCGATTCGCGTAGGGAATTAGAAAACTTCCTAACCGCACATGGCTTTAAGGTGAACCGCGATTACGATCGAGGCGGTGTACGGACCGAAGTCACCGTATCGTACTTCAGAGGTGAGCGCTGGTATGTCTAATATGTACGGATGCTACTTCTATAACTTCGATATCACTCACTGGTTCGATACCCTTGAACAGGCTAAAGAATATGGTGAGAAAGCCGGATTCCAGTATAGTGTTATCAAAAAGATAACGGAAAACACCACAGAAACCGTGGTGTAAATAACAGTTGATTTTGGTCCCGTTTGCCTCCATAATCACCATATAGACATTGATTAGGAGGTTAATAAAATGTTAATAAACAAATATTACGAATCTATTAAGATCTACCTGTCGATGCCCAAAGATATGGGTTTCGAGTATATGGAAGTGATCCTCGACGAGATGGTAGATGAGGGTCGGACGTTTGGTGAGGCTTACGCGTTGTTTGGTGAGATGGTCGATTTTGTGATTGATATGGAGCGTGTATGATGACTCTAGATGAAATTAACATGGAGCTGAAGGCTCTGGCGGCGTATAACCTGGAGATGGAAACCAAAGCCATCTACGATGAGATGGTCAACGAGATGTGTGCTGAATTCGAGATGTTGGAATATGCAGCACGCTCGTATGATGCAGATTGTTTAAGTTACGGGATGAAGTAACAGTTGACTCAAAACCCGTTTGTGACGATAATCATAGTGTAGTAAATTTTTCAACTTTTTGAGGAGTATCTAAATGACTAAAGTAACTAATCTTTCCAAAGCCACCGAGATGGTAAAAGTAGCCGTTGAGGCTCGCACCCCTAAAGCCGATATTATAGCTCAATTGGTGGCCGAACTCAATATCTCGAAGGCTAACGCGTTCGTGTACTTCACCAAAGCCTCGAAAGCTTTAGGGTTCACGATCACTAAAGATAAGGGTGCGACGAAAGTAGCCGCACCTGCTGAAGGTGTCACCGTAGTCAAGGATGGCAAGCGTGTGACTAAAGCAAAAGTCAAGGAGCTGGCTGATGAACAGAAGGTAGCCGCCTTCTTCGAGAATGCTCAAAAGCGTATAGCAGAGAAGGCTAAAGCTCAACCAGCATCGGTCTTCGCAGCATTGGGCGTATAATTATCGCGTGTGAGGCTGGAGGCAATGTCAATAAGTCCTCCACCTAATCCAGAGACTAATATGAGCGAATTGCATATTGAAATTATGGAGCTTCTAGAGAATAGCAAGCTCACCTATCAGCAGATAGCCGATAAACTACAAATACCTCTAGTATGGGTGGAGGCTGTAGAAGAGAACATTCTGAAGAACTATAATTTAGATAAGGCTGAAAGAATATGAAATCATTCCTAATTGAGCTGTTAGCTTTTATAGCCTCTATAGTAGCTATCGGCGGACCGTTTTTCTACTACATGTTATTTGTGATGAAGCCGTAAATTAGAGATATGTAGTACAACTTTTCAAAAAAAGTATTGTTACTCTATACAACCAGGTTACAGGCATTAACGGTCCTTTAAACACAAAATTTTCCCGCGCGCTATAGTTCACTTCTATAGATCCCGCTATAATACTAATATCTCAAAATTTTTCCGCTCGCGCTCACACCATGAATGAACGAATTCGACTACTTGCTGAACAGGCTGGATACAAACATCCAGATGCCGTAGGTATGTGTGAAGATTATTCTTATTTTAACCATGAAAAGTTCGCCGAGTTGATTGTTCGGGAATGTGCCGATCAATTTAGACTGGTATATACAGATGAACAATATCAACGTAGGATTGACAAAACTATTCTTAAACATTTTGGACTTTACGAATGAACGATCCATTCAAAGAGATAGCTGATAGAGCACATTTCAATATATACCATAGTGACTTATGGAGTGGGACCGGTAGACGTTTTGCTGAGATGATTGCTAAGGAATGTGCTGCCTGTTGTGGATCACAGGCCGATAAACGTAACATATTAAAGCGATTTGGAATGCCAGTAGAGTCTAACGTTCAGTATCCAGGACCTGATCCTCATGGTTCTATTACTTCACAGTATACCAGGGAGTACAATATCCCTAAATGAAGGCTATTATTTTTAGTATGGAAGCACCCATTCCATACCGTAGTTTAGGTGCACATAGAATATCCAGTTTCCTTCGCCAGCATGGTTGGGATATGGAGGTGGTGAACTATGCTAGTTACTTTACCACCGAAGAGCTAATTCAATTATTTAAATCCAGGTATACTCAGGATTTGAAGTTTATTGGTGTCAGCTGTAACTTTGGTGTGTATGATCAAACGTTTGATGCGTTTGTCTTTTGGGTCAAGCAATATTATCCTTATGTAAAGATATTGATCGGGGGGCAGTATTTGCCCGAGCATATGACCGAGGCCGCCGATTACTTTATAACGGGCTTTGGTGAGAATGCTATGTTAGCCCTCACCAGGTATCTCTTTAGTAACGGGGAATCGGTTAAGTTTAAAATCGGTCGAGGTAAGAAAGTCATCGACGGTACTGGATTCTATCCTAGTGCGCCGATGAAGGCGTTGTATGTGGAATATGAGAAACGAGACTTTTTGGACCCAGACGAATGGGTGGGGATTGAGTTTGGAAGAGGCTGTAAATTCGAATGCCCATACTGTAACTTTCCCATCCTGGGTATTAAAGGTGACTTTACCAGAGATACCGATGACTATCTAAAACAAGTTAGACATGCCTACGATAACTACGGTATTAGTAAATATCTGGTGGCCGATGAAACGTTTAATGATACGACCGAAAAGATTATTAAGTTTGCCGATGCTACCGAACAACTAAACTTCCAACCCTATTATTCCGGATTTGCAAGAGCCGATCTTCTGGTGATTAGAAAAGAAGATCGTGAACATATGGCACGGATGGGGTTCTTGGGACACTTCTATGGTGTCGAAAGTATGAACCAGGAAACATCTAAAGTGATCGGTAAAGGAATTAAAACCGAACGTCTACAAGATGGCTTACTGGAGGTGGATAAGTACTTTAGAGATCTAAATCTACCCTATAGAGGCACCCTGGCCCTGGTCGTAGGCCTACCAAAAGAAACCGTGGAGTCTCAGAAGGCTACCTTTAAATGGGTAACAGAAAATTGGCTACCTAATCATCATACTCTGTGCTGGGGTCTGGATATACCATCACCAGAAAGTATCGCTCTTAAACCTAGTAAGATAAGTTTGGATCTACCTAAATACGGATATAAGATTAATCCGGCCATACGGGAAGAAAAACCATACCTGGACTTCCATCTATTCTATAACGATAGCGTACCCTGGGAAAGCGAACACTTTAATCATACTACGGCAAAATTAATGGCTGAGGAATTCATGAACAGTATAGACGATCGTAACATGATAGGTAACTTCGATCTACCTAACTATAGACTACACCCAAGAGATTCTATTGGTAAACGCTTTATTAAAAAGAATGAAGGAATGTCTTCCTTTATAAATTATAACCTCGCCTTTGTGGATAGATACAAGAGCCGTAAATTAAACTACCAATGAGACAACTGGCCATCTTCCTTTACTTTCTTTCCTTTCTAACGCTGGCGTTACATAATGGAGATTGGGTAGGGGTTCTGGTATTACTGTCTCTGTTTCTTCCTTTCTTTTCTTACGCCGAAGAATATGATCATCCCTAGAGTATCGTCTACGTTACTTAAAGCCGTATCTATGGACCAGCTACGTAGTTACTGGGTCAAGGAACGTATCGATGAAATGAATCGTGAAAAGCTGGCTGAAGAGCAGTTAAAGTTGATTGGCAACCAAGAAGCTATTAGAATAATGAGAAATGTTAATTACCAGAAAGATACAGAAGAGTTACGACAGTACGCCTACTACGAAGGTGTAAAAGAGCAACAACTTCTGGCTCGGTCTACGGTAAGAGGTATCTTTATTGATCGTTATGTGTGAGGTGTTATGCTAGTCTATACGAAAAATACTTTTAAGAAACCTAAAGGTTACTCTTCTGCAGCAAGTAAGAAGGCTTTGTTTGAATATGAGCAATGGCTGGCAAAACATAAAACTAATGTTAAGGTAGAGAAGAAAGAATATGTTCCCCCGAAATCTATTACTCGTCCTACTGTTTTTGTTCCTTCTTTGGATTCTGGTATAGGCAATGCAACGAAACCTATCGAAGGTAAACGCTATACCGGAACTAGTATGATCGGTATTGCAACGATGCATAAGAGTAATCTGGTACCAGTCTTTCAAGAAGAAAATTGTAAAGAGCTGGCTAAGATGCGCCGATGAAGTATATAATAGCTATACTGTTTGTAAGCGATACCATTCAGGTAAATTTACAACCTGATCTGTCGTTTAAGACTTATAATGAGTGTTTAATGTTTCAACGCTATATGAATATGAGTACACCAGTGAACTCTAATACGGTGTTCTGGTGCGTGAAGAAAAAGTGAGATATTATGAACATTGGTTCTATTGTTATGACAGTCTTGTTTCTCTGGTTTATCTTTAAGGGTGAACCAGATATCTTCGATAACGTTCAACGTGCTGCATTTAAAGCTACTGCATCAGTTGCAAAGTAATAAATAATAATTTACACACACAATTTAAAAAATGAAAAACTTCTTTTTGGCACTGATGGTGCTTTTTTCTTTTTCTGTTCAAGCCAAATCTAAACACCCTCCCACGCCCAGCTACGATACACTCTACGTGGCTAATGAATCGAAAAAAGAAACTCTGGTAGACATTAACTCCGATCTAGTCAGACCTATTGCCTCTATTACTAAGCTTATGTCTGCTATCGTCGTATTGGATAAATGCCAACCTCTGAACGAAAAGCTAGCATTTAAAGGTTCACGCTCATTACCCAGAGGTAAGTATACACGTGAAGAGTTACTATCGGCTATGTTAGTAAAATCAGATAACGTGGCTGCAGAAACTTTGGCTAAAAACTACCCCGGGGGTAATCAAGAATTCTACCTACAGATGAATAGAACGGCCGAAAAGTTAGGTATGAAAGAATCTACCTTTGTAGATGCATCCGGTCTTGGTGGTGGTAATCGTTCTACAGCTAAAGAGCTAACCATACTACTTAAAGAAGCTTATCGTTACGATACTATTAAACATATGGCTAGTTCCCCTGTAACACATCTTACAGCAGAGGTACAGCAGAAAAAGAAAAAGAAACTGATTGAAAAAGTTCGTGAAGTAAAACTGTCTAATACTAGTCACGAGTTGCTAAAAGAATTTAATGAGATTATAATATCTAAAACTGGCACAACCAGTCAAGCAGGTAAATGCCTAGTCTTACTTGTACGTAAAAATGATGAGTTTTACTCTATAGTAATCCTAGGGGATCAGAGACGTAAACATGTCACTGATACTGCAAAACGTTTATTAACACAAAGTATCTAAAATGAATGAAAATGTTTTATCAAGTATTATTTACGCCGCACAGTTTTCAGTAGCTGCAACAATTATTTGTATCGGTGTTATGGTTCTCGCTGTAACAGCTATTGCACTTAATCAAATGTTTCATAGGTACTGGATACCTGTTAATCTGTTTAAATGGATCAATGAGTCCTTAAGACAGGACGATCCTTCTAAAAAGAAGGGAACACAAGATAATGGAAAAACTTAACATCAAAGAGTATCTCGACTCTGTAAAGAATATGGAGTTCTTTACGGTTAAGAAACAATTGTTGGAGCCGTTACCTTTTAACGGCCCGATCCCTTTCGACATTAAAATCAACAAAGCCGGTGTTGCAGCTTTTAAAGTACTGGCTACCTCTAAAGATGATGCGTTACGTAAAGTAGATGATTGGATCAGCGGATTGTATAACGATCCTAGTGAAGACTACTTATAAAAGTATTAACAAACGTAACAGTTGATCGTAACACCGTTTCCCGCTATAATATAGGTATAGTGAGGAGATTCTATGTGCTTTAATAAAACCGACCGTAAAGTATCTAGTAACATCTGGATGGCTCAGTCCGTGTTAAATAACGACAAGGCTATTCTTATTGCTAAGCTTATAAAGGCAACACTTCCAGAGTACCGTAAGTTACTTAAGTTTCCTAAAGATATAAAGTTTCGAGTCGGACCTATTAAGAAGCGTACTGCTACAGGTAGGTATTGGAGTAGATCTAAGACGGTAGAGATATGTACTAGTCAAACACCCGAGCAGGCCCTAATATCTCTTGCTCATGAACTGGTTCATGCCGAACAGTACCATCAAGGGCGCTTACAAAATAAATGGAAAGATAGAATTGGTTGGGTATGTTACTGGAATGGTAAAGTAAATAAGTCAAGAGGTGCTACTTTTAATAGTTACATGAAGCAGCCTTGGGAAGTGGAAGCATACTCTCGACAAGAGTCACTAGCGCTAGCCGTTCACAACTCAATGATTAAAAAGATAGAGAAACAAAATGAGAAAAAGCAATCCCGTACACAAAGACCTAAGAACACCCAAGTATAAGATGCGGGTTGTTAAGTCTAAGAAAGTGTATAAACGAAAAGTTAAACATAGAGGCTACGATGAGTAACTTTATTGTAGAACGCTACATAAATTCCGGTTTATGTGATGATATTGTAAAGAATTTTAACGAGAGTAACCCTTCATGGACTAATTCTACCCGTGGCTACTGGTTAGTATCTAGTAATCACATGGATCAAGACCTTATGATGAGGTACAAACGTGAAATTTTTAAACATCTACAGTTCTATAAGGAAGTTTTTCCAGCCGCCTTTGAGGGTTTTGCGGCTTTACAGCTAACTGAACCGTTTAACGTGCAAAGATACGAACCAAATCAGTTTTATTCACGGTGGCACTGTGAAAATAACGGTCATCAGGCGTTTCAAACCCGGGTTCTTGCGTTCATGACGTATTTGAACACAGTAGATGATGGGGGTGAGACGGAATTTATGTTCCAAGACATGAAAACCCGGGCAAAAAAGGGTAAAACATTGATTTGGCCTGCATATTTTACACATACACACCGTGGTATCCCTTCTCCAACACAAAATAAGTACATAATTACTGGTTGGGTAGAGGTTGCCCCATGGGAAGACATTGACTTAGATGAAAGTGATGAGGATTTTTACAAAAAATTGGATACTATTGACACTGTTTCGAGGTTTCTATAATGATTGAGATGAATAAACAGCATGATGAAGTGTTACTCATACTTCAAGAAGAGTGTGCAGAGCTTATTCAAGCCATCTGTAAAGTAAAACGTTTCGGGTTACAAGAAAACAAGGAGAATCTGTTACAAGAGATTGCTGATGTACTTTGTATGATTAATTTAGTATACGATAAAGGTGTTTTAGAAAAAGACGAAGATATGTTACGTGAACGTATTACGGTTAAAGCAGAACGTTTAAAAATTTATTCCGATATCTTTAAGACGTAACCATTGATTTTGTCAGGCGACCGCTATATAATGTACATGTAGTTAATTGATAAAGGATATATTATGTCACATGAAATTGAGATCGTCGACGGTGTTGCTAATATGGCTTATGCAGGTGAAGTGCCTTGGCATGGTCTTGGTAAGCGAGTACCACATGATGTAACACCTGAGCAGATGTTGAAGGCTGCTAATCTGGATTGGACGGTAGAGAAACGTAGCATGTTCTTCACTGACCGTAACGGTTCTCCTGTTCTTACTAAAGCACAAGCACTGATCCGTTCAACCGATGAAAAAGTTCTTACGGTTGTAACTGAGAAATGGAATCCAGTTCAGAATCAAGAAGCGTTCGAGTTTTTCAACGACTTCGTAAGTGCTGGTGATATGGAGATGCATACGGCTGGTTCCTTGAAGGGTGGTACTATTGTATGGGGAATGGCTCAAATCAAAGACAGCTTCGAGCTGTTCGGTGGAGATAAGGTTGAAGGATTCCTTCTATTTTCAAATCCTCATATTTTCGGTCGTTCTATCGACATTAGATTTACACCCGTACGTGTGGTTTGTAATAACACTCTTACCATGGCTCTTAATTCTACCTCTGATACAAGGGTTACCGTCAACCACAGAAACGTATTTAACGGAGACCGAGTTAAGGAAACCTTGGGTATTGCGAAGGAGAAACTGGCCTTCTACAAAGAGCAGGCATCGTTCCTGGGTAAGAAAAAGTACAATGGGGAGACGATCATCGAGTATTTTAATCGTGTGTTCCCGTCAATGAGTAAGGATCAAGTTACTAGTGACGACATGCGTAAAGCACCTATCTCGCGTCAAGCAGAAGATGCTATGGATTACTTGCATACTCAACCGGGTGCTAACTTTGCCGAAGGCTCCTGGTGGCAGGCATTTAATACAGTAACGTATATGACTGACCACGTTCTAGGTCGCTCGGCTGATACACGTCTTACTTCAGCCTGGTATGGTCAGAATAGAATCAAGAAAGAAAAAGCTCTAAACCTGGCAGTAGAATATGCTGAGGTAGCATAAATAAAATGTAGTTACGGGGCCTAGGCCCCGTAACAGTTGCAAGTAACTCACTTATGGTATACAATATAGTTCTATGTTAAGCAAATCATCAACACTACAGCATTTTATTAGAGTAAATAATAGTTTACTCGGGTATTGCTTTGGTTCGATCGATCGCAATACATGGGAGCCAGAGGAGTCGAGGGACGTGTAACTAGTACTACAAATACACCAAACCCTCGGCTCCAAAAGACCCGAGGGTTTTTTTATGTAACACACAACGCTGTTGCATTTACTTGAGTAGTATAATATAATCTTTAAAAATTTGCGTACCTTACCTTCCTTAGCTCAATTGGGAGAGCGTTCGCTTGATAAGCGAAAGGTACCTGGATCGAAACCAGGAGGAAGGACCAGTGCACCGTTCGTCTATCGGTTAGGACATTGCCCTTTCACGGCAGTAAGAGGAGTTCGATTCTCCTACGGTGTGCCATTCAATATGCTAGTTGTAAGCCATGGGTTCGATCAAACCTGAGTAACTATGTACACAAACGGTAAAGCCGGCCGGACACTCCGTTGAGCATAGCAAATAGTGCAGCTGGCATATTTAATGGTATGGTGCTAGAGTGGTCCAATAGAACGGTCTGCAAAACCGTAAAGTCGTCGGTTCAAATCCGACCCATACCTCCAAGGGCCGGAAGCTTAATTGGTATAAGCGTCCGACTCATAATCGGGGGACAGTGAGTTCGAGTCTCACCCGGCCCACCAATACGGCTCGTTAGCTCAGTTGGTTAGAGCGCATGCCTGTCACGCATGAGGTCACCGGTTCGAGCCCGGTACGAGTCGCCAAAGGATTTTTATGGACTATGTTGTAACTTTTTTTGCTATATTTTTTCTTGATATTGTTAATGCTTGGTATATTAAAGCTATTAGTGATGAAAGACCTTTTATGGCTAGTGTATGGGCTGTAGTAGTAACCTTAGCTTCAAGTGTTGCTATTATTAGCTATACAAGAGATAATACTATGGTTATACCTGCTCTTGCAGGAGCATTTGTTGGAACCTATGTTGGTATAGTAATAAGAAAACGTAAGATTATTGCCGAGTAGCTCAGTGGTAGTAGCAGTTGACTGTTAATCAATTGGTCGTAGGTTCGATCCCTACCTCGGCAGCCAGTTGTAAGGGTGGCGAGCAGCATTGGTGACTGCAGCGGACTGTAAATCCGTCGCCTACGGCACACGGGGTTCGATTCCCTGGCCACCCACCAGTAGTAAGCGTCGTTAGTTCAGAGGTAGAACGCTGTCTTTACACGGCAGTTGTCGGTGGTTCGATTCCATCACGACGCACCAAGGGGGTATAGCTCAGCTGGGAGAGCAGTAGCTTTGCAAGCTAAAGGTCATCGGTTCAATCCCGTTTACCTCCACCATATCCGAGTTTAGCGCAGCCCGGTAGCGCATCTGCTTTGGGAGCAGAGGGTCGGGAGTTCAAATCTCTCAACTCGGACCAATTGGGGTATGGTGAAATGGTATCACACAGGATTTTGATTCCCGTGTCCTAGGTTCGATTCCTAGTACCCCTGCCACCTATAAGGAGAATAACAAATGGGGCAATGCTGGTTTGTATCTTTGTAGTAATATTTTTAATTTTTGTGCATAAGAATTTTTAAGGAGATCCTGTTATGGATAGTGACAAGAGTGGTAAGGTGAAGGGAGTATAGTCAAACGGTTAAGACAGCGGACTTTTAATCCGTCAGGTCAGGGTTCGAGTCCCTGTGCTCCCACCATATAAAAACACATTAGTTCTAAGGGTTGTTCCGAAGGTAATTATCTTCTATGAAGTCCTAGTGTGTTTCTATATGTTGTTCCTAGTGTAGTGGTCGCACACCTGTCTGTGAAACAGGTAGAGAGGGTTCGATTCCCCGGTTCAACCCAATGCTACTTTAGCTGATGTGGTCATAGCGGCGGTCTGAAGAACCGTTGAACCAGGTTCGATTCCTGGAGGTAGCACCATAAGTAAATGGAAGTGTGGTCGAGTGGTCTATGGCGCTAGTCTTGAAAACTAGAGGCTCGAAAGGGTCCGTGGGTTCGAATCCTACCACTTCCGCCATTACAAGGAGATATGGCTGAGAGGCTTAAGGCAGCGGTTTGCTAAACCGTCGATCATTTAAAATGATCCGTTGGTTCGAATCCAACTATCTCCGCCAAGGTGATATGGCGTAGACGGATGCGCACAAGTTTCATAAGCTTAGGAGATTGGATCGTTACCAATTATCACCACCAGGAGATACAATGGATACTTTAATCGATGCTTTACCTTGGTTACTAGTCATACATTTATGGACTGACCCACCACCTAAGATGCAATTTGTTTATAAGAAAGAATATCCATCCTATCAACAATGTATGCAAGCAAGAGAAGAATGGATTAAGGTAAATAACCCACCACCTGATTTTAAGGTGTTATGTTTACTAAAATAGCGGATATGGTGTAATGGTAGCCACGCTGGTCTTAGAAGCCAGTGCCGTAAGGCGTGGGGGTTCAAGTCCCTCTATCCGCACCAAGGATAATTATGGAAGATATAGTTTTAACTAAACAACAAATTTTTAATCTATTAAAAATATACGATCACTTTCGTAACTATGATGACTTTACGGTAACCTTAGGTCAAGAAGGTAAAGTGAGCGTTAGTTTTGATTCTAGAAAACTAGATCAAAAGATTGATAGAACATTTGTTCCAACCCTTTAACCTGGCGTTAGTATAATGGACAATACAGGAGACTTCTAATCTCTAGATGGGGGTTCGATTCCCTCACGCCGGACCAATTTTCCGCCCTTAGCTCAATGGACAAGAGCACTTGGCTACGGACCAAGAGGTTAGGAGTTCGACTCTTCTAGGGCGGTCCAAGACTATGGAAAAAAATTTATCTTATTACATACGTAAGTATAAAGCCTTTGATGATAACAAGTGTGATGAAATAGTTTATGAGTTATCTAATGTAGAGTGGTTACAACATAAATTCTATAACAGTGCTAGTAATACCTATGCAAGTTATGATAAAGAGCTTTCTATTTCTCATGATAGTATCAGCTATACTAGTTATCTTGAGAGACAAATTAATAGAACGATGAGTTTGTATTTGGAGGATTTAAATTTTCCATGGTACTCTAGTTATAATCAATCTCGTCCTCTCAGATTTAACAGATATGAGAAAAATACTTTAATGAGAGAACACTGTGACCACATTCATGATATGTTTGATGGTACACGTAAAGGTATACCTGTTCTTTCTGCTGTAGGGTTATTGAATGATAATTTTAAGGGTGGTGATTTAATATTTTTTGGTGATACAAAAATAAAACTAGGTAAGGGGCAAGTCGTTATATTTCCTTCTAATTTTTTGTTTCCACATTTAGTAAGTGAAGTTACTGAAGGTGTCAGGTATACTGTAGTAACTTGGGCATGGTAAGGAGAATGTATGAGTGGTAAAGGAAGTAAACCCAGGCCGTATAGCGTTGATCAAGAAACGTTTATCAATAACTGGGATAGAATATTTGGAAATAAAAAAAGAGAAAAAGCTTTAGATGAAATGATGAGAATTAGTGATGAGATAGGTGCTTATGTAGATGAACCTATTGATAATCCTCTTATTAAAAAGATTCCGGAGTAGTCAAAAGTCTCCAAATTATAAATAAATAAAATAGTTTGGAGACGATTATGAAACAATGTAACAGGTGTAACGAAGAAAAAGAAATAACTGAATTTTATAAAAATTCTAAACGGGTTTATCCATATTGCAAAGCATGTGCTAGAAAAACATATGCTGAAACACATTATCAGAATAATAAAGAGTTATACTTGAAACGCACAGCTGGGCGTAATAAGATGTTACGTAAAAGCTGGATTGAATTTAAAAGTAAATTTAAATGTACTAAATGTAACGAAAATAGACATTGGTGTATAGATTTTCATCATGTCGATAGCTCCTTAAAAGAAGGGTTAATACCTAAGTTTTTTAAAGAGCGTTCTCGTGAAGTATTTGAAAAAGAATTTAATAAGTGTATCCCATTATGTCGTAATTGTCATGCGGATTTACACTACAATGAAAGACAAAATTCTATCTCGGTGTAGCTCAATTGGCAGAGCAGTGGTCTCCAAAACCAAAGGTTTGCGGTTCAACTCCGTACACCGAGGCCATCATAATGAGTAAGAGCAATAAGAAAGGTTAATATGAAAATTTACATTGGTAATTACTGGGTTCCTTTTCCGTCATCTGAGT